>Ga0207674_10008746_pt1 | contig 11658 bp, 9 predicted proteins | sample KBSCornC72_FD_184303 | JGI IMG/M metagenome (GOLD analysis project Ga0207674, IMG submission 184303) | Corn rhizosphere microbial communities from Kellogg Biological Station, Michigan, USA - KBS Corn C7-2 (SPAdes) (version 2) | ecosystem: Host-associated > Plants > Roots > Rhizosphere > Soil ... | reverse complement strand
CCCGTAGCTCAGCTGGATAGAGCACCAGACTACGAATCTGGGGGTCAGAGGTTCGAATCCTTTCGGGCGCGCCATTTCTTTCAGGCAATCGGTCGAACCTGCGGGTCATTTAATGATGCGACCGTCCGGCCGCGGCGGTTCGAATCCTTTCGGGCGCGGCATTTTCCTTTTACAGCCGCTCGCAATGCGAAACGCGTTGCTCCTGACAATCGTAGCCCTGAGCGCTTGCGCGGCGCCAGGCGGACCCTATCCCTCGCTGCGGCCGCGAGCGACCGAGGCGATCGACCCGCGTGTGCCAGTCGAGCGGCCGATGAACAACCGGCCGGTATCGGCGACATTGGCGGCGAACCTCGCCGCTCTCGCGAGCCAGGCGCAGAGCGGCAATGCGGCGTTCGATAGTGCTGCTTCGGAGGCGGAGCGCCTCGCGGCAACGGCCGGCCGTCCGCAGAGCGAGGGCTGGATCGCCGCGCAGCAAGCGCTGAGCGCCGCGATCGCCGCGCGCAGGCAGACGGCGACGGCGCTCGGCGACATCGATGCGCTTGCCGCGAGCGCGCTCCAGACCCAGCGCGGCATTGCACCGAACGATTTCGCGGCGATCAAGAACGCGCAAGGCGTCGTCGGTTCACTCGATCGGCGGCAGGCCGAACGTATTGACGCGATCCAGAAACGGCTCGGAATTTAGGCGAGAGCGGCCGCTCTCGCGCTCGGCCAGTCGATTGCGTCTATCCTGAAGACGATCTGCGGATTGACCTCGTTATCGGCCGCAAAGCGCTCGTCGACGAAGTCGAGGTCCTCCCGCCGTTCCATGCCGAGGCGGATCATCAAGCCTTGGCTCGGACCGTTCTGCGCCGAAGTGACCGCGACGACGTGCGGAGCTCCGAAGCGATCGAAAGCGAGATCGAGCGAGGCAATCGCCGCTTCCTTGGCATAGCCCTTACCCCACGCATCCTCGCGCAGCCGCCAGCCGATCTCGATATCGCCGGGGAATTGCGCTCCGGGGGCGTTGACGCGCTTCAGGCCGCAGAAGCCGAGAATAGCATCGTCGGAGCTGCGCTCGACGATCCAGAAGGTGAAGCCGAAGTCGCGCTCGTAAGCGCGAAGCCGCTGGTATCCGGCACTCCATTCCTCACGAGGCTGAAGGCCGCCGAGCCACCGCATCACAGCCGGGGTGTTCATGACGTCGTAGAAACGGAACTCGTCCTCGTCGTCCCACGTGCGCAGCCGGAGACGCTCGGTCTCCGCGACGATCTCAGCCATTGATCAGCCGCGCCGCATTCATTGCGTGATAGGTCAGCACGCCGGTTGCGCCGGCCCGCTTGAAGGCGAGCAGGGTCTCGAGGATAAGTGCATCGCGGTCCCCCGCGCCAGCGGCCGCCGCATGCTCGATCATCGCATACTCGCCGCTCACCTGGTAGACGAAGGTCGGCACGCCGAACGCGGCCTTCACCCGCGTGACGACGTCGAGGTACGGCAGCCCCGGCTTCACCATCACGAAGTCAGCACCCTCGGCGAGATCGAGCTCGACCTCGCGCAGCGCTTCCTCGATATTCGCCGGGTCCATCTGGTAGCCGCGCTTGTCGCCCTTCAGGCGGCCGACTGAGCCGACGGCCTCGCGGAACGGGCCATAGAAAGCGGATGCGTACTTCGCTGCATAAGCCATGATCGCGACATTCTGGTGGCCTTCGCGTTCGAGCGCCTCGCGGATTGCGGCGACGCGGCCGTCCATCATGTCGGAGGGGGCGACGATGTCCGCACCCGCCTCGGCCTGCACCAGCGCCTGTCCGACGAGGATTTCCACCGTGTCGTCATTGATGACGTTGCCGAGCTCATCGACGAGGCCGTCGTGGCCGTGGGCAGTGTACGGATCGAGGGCGACATCGGTCAGGATCCCAATCTCAGGCACTGCGTCCTTAATTGCTCGAACGGCTCGGCAGATCAGATTGTCCTTGTTGAGCGCTTCCTCCGCGCGCTCGGTGCGCAGCGTATCGGGCGTATTGGGGAAGAGCGCGATGCAGGGGATGCCGAGGGTGGCCGCCTCACGCGCCTTTGCGGCAAGGCGATCGACGCTCCAGCGGCTGACGCCCGGAAGCGCGGCGATCGGCTCTTCGCAGTCGCGGCCATCGCAGATGAACAAGGGCCAGATGAAGTCGTTCGGGTGAAGCCGATTTTCGGCGAGCATCGCGCGCATCCACGGGCTCGACCGGCCGCGCCGCAGGCGCAGGTAAGGGTAGGAAGCAGTCATGGCCTCCCTCTATCGTCATTCCCGCGAAAGCGGGAATCCACCCCTCTTTAAGGAAGCGGGACCTCCGCTTCGGCGGGGGTGACTGCTACCCGGCTGGGTTGAGCGCCCCACCAGGCTCGCGGGTGGCTTCGGCCTGCTCGATGCATTCGTCGTCGCCAGGGCGCTGCTCGATCGTCATCCGTGCCTTCCTCCAGCCGCCGTATAGATAATAACCGGCGGCCATGGCGAGATTGATCAAGGACGTTACAGGGAAGCTCGTCCAGATCGCGTCGGCGCCGAGCCAGCCGTACGTGGCCAAGATGTAGCCGAAGCGCACTGGCACGAGACCGATCGCGAGGATGATCAGCGGCGCCCACACGGCGCCGTTGGCGCGGACGGTTGCGAACAGGACCATCATCACTCCGAACAGCAGGAAGTTCCATGTTGCGACCAGATGGATATGCTGGGCGATTGGCAGCGCCGGGCTGCCGCCGCCCATGAACAAGGCAAGCACCGTTCGGTCGGCAAGAGTGAGCAGAACGATGAGACCGCCGGTGATGAGCAGCGACTGGACCACGCCGACGCGTGTGATCCGTCCGACACGGTCCCATTTGCCCGCGCCGATGTTCTGCGCAGCCATGGCGCTGACCGCGGCGCCGAGCGACATTGCCGGCATCTGCACATAGGTCCACAGCTGCAGTGCAACTCCAAAGGCTGCGGTCGTGTCGACGCCCTCGCGGTTGACCAGGCCGACGAGCGCCAGCGCACTGACCGAGATGACGATCATCTGGATGCCCATCGGCAGCCCTTTGGCGACCATCGTCTTCAGGATGCCGACGGCGGGGAACAGGTAACTGAGCTCGCGCGCTCGGAGCCGGAGGGGAAGGTCCTTGAGATAGATGTAGGCTATTAGGCCGAGCAACGCCGTGTAATTGGCGATCAGGGTCGCAGTCGCGGATCCGGCAATGCCGAGGCGCGGTGCGGGGCCGAGCCCGAGGATGAACACCGGGTTCAGCCCGCTGTCGAGCAGGACCGCGACAATCATGAACCAAAGCGGAGTTATGCTGTCCCCTGCCCCACGCAGCGCCATCATCAGCAGCGTGAGTAGCAGCAGCGCTGGCATGGCGAGGAAAATCACCTGCAGATAGGCATGGGCCAGCGGCGCCGCCTCGGCCGGTGTCCCAAGCAGCTTCAGGATCGAACCAGAGAAGAAATAGCCCGCGATCGCGATCAGGATCGTGACCACGAGGAACGATCCGCCGGCGGTCCCGAAGATTCGCCGAGCGCCGTCGACGTCCTTGCGGCCCCAGGCCTGGCCGATGAGGATCGTCGAGGCCATTCCGAAGCCGAAGACGAAGGCGGTCAGCAGGAACATCACCATATTCGCGTTGGACGTCGCAGCGAGCGCATTCTCGCCGAGGAAACGGCCAACCCAGATCGCGTTGATCGTCCCGTTCAGCGACTGGAGGATCGAGCTGGCGAGCGTCGGCAGGGCGAACTTGAGCAAGGTCGAGCCGATGCCGCCCTGCGTCAGGTCGCCGCGCGGTGCCGGGCCTCTGCGTGATCCTGCGTCTGCTGCCATTCGACTTCCTCGTCATGCTGGACTTGATCCGGCACCTGCCTGTTCTTGCCGCATTCCAGAAAGGAAGGCGGATCCCGGCTCAAGGCCGGGATGGCGGTCTGAGACTTACCCCAGCCGCTCCAACGCCGCACGCAGTCGTTCGGCCTCAGCCGTCTTTGCCTCATGATCCGCACGCGCCTTCTCCACCGCTTCGGGTTTCGCACGCTCGGTGAAGTTCGGATTGGCGAGGCGTTGGGCGAGGCTGTCGCGTTCTTTTTCGGCCGCCTCCGCACCCTTGGCCAAGCGTGTTTTCTCGGCACTGATATCGATGAACTCGGCCAGCCCGAGCACGTAGGTGGCTTCGCCAACCACGATCTGCGCTTCTCCGCCCGTCGCTGGACTACACTGAATTCGCGCGAGCTTTGCTAGGCCCTCTTCGTATTTCGCAAGGCGCTGTCTCGTGTCTTCATTCTCGTCTCTAACCGCGAGCGGGACTTTCGCACCCGGCGGCACGTTGAGCTCGGTTCGCGCAGAACGGACCTGGGTCACCAGCTCGATCAGCCATTCAATTTCGGCCTTCGCCGCAGGATCAACTTGCGTCTTCGGTTCCGGCCACGCTGCGGTGATCAGCGGATGATCGCCGCGGTCACCCATCGCCGCCCACAACTCCTCTGTGATGAACGGCATCAGCGGGTGCAGCATCACCAGGATCTGGTCGAATGCCCAGGCGGCGACGCGCTTCGTCTCCTCATCGAATGCACCCTTGATCAGCTCGACGTACCAGTCGCAAAAGGTGCCCCAGACGAAGTGATAGATGGCGTCAGCCATCTCGTCGTAACGCAGCTCGTCGAAGGCGCGGTCGAGCTTGGTCAGCGTTTCCACCACCTCACCGATGATCCAGCGGTTGACCGGTTGCTGAGCCTCGGGCGCGAAGACGCTGTCGCTAGCGCCGATGCCATTCATCTGCAGGAAGCGCGCGGCGTTCCAAAGCTTGGTCGCGAAGTTGCGGTAGCCCTCGACGCGCTTCTCATCGAGCTTGATGTCGCGGCCTTGGCTTTCCATTGCGGCGAGGGTGAAGCGCAGAGCGTCCGCGCCATATTTGTCGATGAGGCCGAGCGGGTCGACGGTATTGCCCTTCGACTTGGACATCTTCTGGCCGTGCGCATCACGGACCAGGCCGTGGAGGTATAGCGTCTTCCACGGCGCTTCACCCATGAACTCGATGCCTTGCATCGCCATGCGCGCATCCCAGAAGAACAGGATGTCAAAGCCGGAGATGAGGACGTCGTTGGGGTAGTGGCGCTTGAGGTCTTGCGTTTCGTCGGGCCAGCCGAGCGTGGCGAACGGCCACAGAGCGGATGAGAACCAGGTATCGAGGACGTCCTCGTCCTGGCGGAGCGGCTGGTCGCCCGCTTCCTTGCGCGCCTCCTCCTCGCTCTCTGCGACGAACACGCGGCCGTCCTCGGCATACCAGGCAGGGACGCGGTGACCCCACCACAGCTGTCGCGACACGCACCAGGGCTGAATATTCTCAAGCCAGTTGAACCAGGTTTTCGCCCAGGTTTCGGGGACGATCTTGATGTCGCCCTTTTTTACCGCCTGGAGCGCGGGAAGCGCGAGCTTGGCCGCGTCGACATACCATTGGTCGGTGAGCCACGGCTCGATGACTACGCCGGAGCGGTCGCCGTAGGGCGTCGGGATGACGCGGTCCTCGACACGCACCAGCGCGCCTTGATCCTCGAGCTTCACGACCACAGCCTTGCGCGCATCTTCGCGCGCCAGGCCGAGCAGGTCCTGCGGGATCAGGCCATCCTGCGTCTGCACGACATATGCCTCGGCATCGAACATGTTGAGCATGTCGGAGGGCTTGATGTTGGCCCGCTTGCCGACCTCATAATCGTTGAAGTCGTGGCCGGGCGTGATCTTGACCGCGCCGCTGCCAAGCTCAGGGTCGGCATGCTCGTCGGCGATGATCGGGATCAGCCGGCCGGTAATCGGCTGGCGCACGTTCGTGCCTATCAGCGCCTTGTACCGTTCGTCTTCGGGATGCACCGCAACCGCCATGTCGGCGAGCATCGTCTCGGGTCGGGTCGTCGCGACCTCGATTGCACCGCTGCCGTCGGCAAGCGGGTAGCGCAAAGTCCAGAATTTGCCCTGGACGTCGCGCGTCTCGACCTCGAGGTCGCTGATCGCGGTCTGGAACTTGGGGTCCCAGTTTACCAGCCGCTTGTCGCGATAGGCGAGGCCGCGCTTGTAAAGCTCGACGAAGACGTGCGTGACGGCGCGGCTGAAGCCTCCGTCCATGGTGAAGCGCTCGTGTGCCCAGTCGCATGAGGCGCCGAGCCGGCGGAGCTGGCGGGTGATGGCGCCGCCCGACTGCGCCTTCCATTCCCACACATGCTCGAGGAAAGCCTCGCGCCCGATCTCCGCGCGTTTGAGGCCTTGGCTCTCGAGATTGCGCTCGACCACCATCTGCGTCGCGATCCCGGCATGGTCGGTACCGACCACCCAGAGGGCGTCCTTACCCCGCATCCGCTCGCGCCGCGTGAGGACGTCCTGGAGCGTTATGTCGAGCGCGTGACCGATGTGCAGCGAGCCGGTGACGTTGGGCGGCGGCATGACGATCGTCCACGGGTCGCGGTCGCCCCGGTGGGGCCGGAACAGACCGCGGCCCTCCCAGTGCGCGTACCAGCGATCCTCGATCGCTTTGGGCTCGAAGGTCTTGGGGAGCTCGCTCATGGAGTGCGCCGCCTAGCGGGGCGGTGGAGCAGACTCAACCGTCACCCCGGACTTGATCCGGGGGCGTGCCTTCCTCTCTTGCGCCGCACGAACAAGGCGGATCCCGCCTCAAGGCCGGGATGACGTTATTCCCCTCGCTCCGGCTTCGGCTGAACTGCCACGGGCTGAGCTGCAGGCGCCGCCTGCCCTCCGATATACCGCCCCATCCAGCCGAACACCTCGTCATACCATTGGACCGAATTCTTCGGCTTCAGCACCCAGTGGTTTTCATCCGGGAAGATCAGGAGCCGCGAGGGGATGTTGCGGCGCTGGAGCGCGGTGAAGGCGGCGATGCCCTGCGTGTAGGGGATGCGGAAGTCGTTCTCACTCGTGATCACCAGCTGCGGGGTCTTCCACGCGGTTACGTGGTTGACCGGGTTCCATTTCTCGAACTCCTCCGGGGCTTCGTAATAGGGATGGCCGCCGTGCTCCCATTCGTCGAACCATAGCTCTTCGGTCTCGTAAGCCATGGCGCGTGCGTCGAAGACGCCATCGTGCTGAACGATGCAGCGGAACCGGTCGGGCCACTTCCCTTCGATCCAGTTCATCATATAGCCGCCGTAGGAGCCGCCGAGCGCGCAGGCGTTGGCCGCGTCGAGTTGCGGGTCGTGCGCGGTGGCGAAAGCGAGGCCCTTTTGCAGGTCTTCGAGCGGCCAGCCGCCCCAGTTCTGATGGATCGCGTCGGTAAAGGCCTGGCCGTAACCGGTGGACCCGTGGAAATCGACGCTGACTGCCGCATAGCCGGGCGAGATGAACACGCGCGGGTTCCAGCGGTAGGACCAGCTGTTGGAGAAACTCCCCTGCGGGCCACCGTGGACGAGGAAGGCAATCGGCAGCGTGCGGTTCATCACCGGCTTCAGGGTCCAGCCCCAAACGGTGTCGCCGTTGGCACCTTTGAAGTTGAATTTTTGATACGTGATCGGGTCGAGCTGGCTCAGCAGCTCGCCATTGACGTTGGTGAGCTTAGTGATGTGGTTGCCGTCGATGCGATAAAGATCGTCCGGCGCGGCGACGCTGTTCATCGTGGCGAGCGCCGCCCCGCCGGGTAGCGCGTGGACATTGCCGAAGTGGCCGTCGCCCGTGAGCCGAGCGATTTTGCCCGTTGCTGCATCGACGCGGAACACTGGCTCCTCGAGCGTATCGCCGGCAGTCACCAGCAGGCTCCGCCCATCAGGGGACCACTCGATCGAATCGACCGAGCGGTCGAAATTCTGCGTCAACGCGCGCGTCTGGCCCGTCGCGAGATCGCGCAGCATCAGGACCTGGCGATCCGCTTCGTAACCCGCCCGCGCCATCGCGAAATAAGCGAGCGTTCGGCCGTCCGGCGACACCGTGGGCAGATTATCGGTCGCGTCATTCGCATCGGTCAGATTGACCGGCGGAGCGGAGCCATCGCTCGGCGCCTGGAAAATGTCGAGGTTCGTGGACAGCGCCTCAATCCGCCCGGCCTCGCGAAGCGCGAAATAGACGGTGCGGCCGTCGGGCGAGAAAGCGATCTCCTCGGCGCCGCCAAACGGCTTTGACGGAGTGTCGCCAACCAGGCTTCCGGTCAGCGGCGGACCATTGCCCGAAAGCCTGCCACCCGACACGGCAAAACCAAACAGCCGCGATTTGATGCCCGGCTCGGCCCACGTGTCCCAATGGCGCACGAACAATTGGTCGTAGGTCCGACCAGTGCCGGTTTTCGGTTTGGGCGGAAGACCGACGCAATTGAGATCCGCGCAACGCAGGTCACGGTCGGCCCACACCACCACACGATCGCCAGAAGGCGCGAGGCGGAAGCCGCCAATGTCGCCTTTGAAATTGCTGACCTGCACCGGAGCGCCCGCGAGCGGTTTGCGGAACAATTGCTCCTGATCGCCAGCTGCCATGAGGAACCACAGGGCGCCGTCCGGGCCAAATACCGCATCATGGCCCTTTTCGGCACCTTTTACCGGCTGCGGCGCGGCGCCCGGCCTGGTGAGATCGAGCAGATAGAGCGTGTTGACGCGCTTGTTCTTCTCCCAATCGGTGCTGGAGAGGGTGAACACTGCATAGCGCCCGTCGCGCGAGACTTCGGGCGTGCCCAGGCGGTGCATCGACTGCAGGTCGGTCGCGGTCATCGGCCTTGCGGCGAGCGGGGAGGCCGCAAGCACGGCGGCCGCGGCGGGGAGGAGTAAAATGCGCTTGATCATGCCGCAGGCGTAGCAAACCGGCGGCAGTCTGCAAGGACTAGAGAGGCCGGCCAGTAATCCGCGAAATCTCGCGCTTCACGTGCTCGTCGACCATTTGCGGCAGATGGTCGTCGAGCCATTGCTTCAGCATTGGCCGGAGCATCTCGCGGATGATCTCCTCGAGCGGATTGACCGCTGGGGCAGGTGGAATCGTCGCCGCGACCGTCTGCAGCGCTTCGAGGCGCTGGCGACTCTGCCCGGCGATTTGGTCGTCAATCAGCGGCGGGCCGAGGTCCACCGGCGGAGCGAGCGGTTGATCGAGCTCGAGCACGTCGTCGCCACTCTCGGGGCTTTCCTCCGGCAAAGGCTCATCCTCGACCGAGTCGACCGGCCGGATTGAGGTGCGCATCTCCTTTTCCTCGGCGATCACTTTTTTGATCGACGCGAGGATGTCCTCCATCGAGGGTTCACGACCTGCAGACTGCATGGAGGACGATATCGCTTATTGCGGCGACGGAGTCACCCCTGGGACGATCGGCGGAGAAGGATCGATGCGCGCGGAGTTGATCTGTGGCGTGACGACCGGAGTTGCGGGCATTTCCTCGGGCGCGATCGTTCTTGTCGACACCGTCGGATGACGCCGATCGCTTGCCCAGTCATTCCAATTGCCTGCCACTCGCCGATAATTGCCGAGCGGATCGTAAAGCGGTCCGCCTTCGAGCCCGAGGTCGCGCGCTTCCGCCTGCCCCATCGCGTTCAGCAGTTGGAAGCCGGCGACGTAGGCGTCGCGCTTCGCGGTCACCAGCGCGACCTGCGAGTTCAGCAACTCCTGCTCGGCGTTCAGGACTTCGATGATCGTGCGGGTGCCGACGCTCTGCTCGGCCCGGTTACCTTCGAGCGCGAGCTCATTGGCCTGCACAGCGACCGTCTCGGCCTGGATCGCCTTTTGGGAAGCATCATAATTGGCGAAGGCGGCGCGCGTGGTCTGGACGACTGCGCGCTCGGTCCCGACGACCTGCTCCAGCACCTGGCCCTGCTGGGCCTGCGCTTGACGGATCCTCGCGGCCGGCAAACCACCCTGGAAGATCGGGACGCTGCCACTTAAACCTATGCTCGTGTTGGTTCCGGTGCGGATCTCCTGACCCGTAAGGGGATTGGGCTCGGTGCCTCTGAGAATATTGACATAATTGCCGCTTGCGACACCCGACAATCTTGGCAGTCGGCCGGCGCGAGCTACGTTTACGTCATACCCAGCCGCGATGGCCTGGCGACTGATCGAAATCAGATCCGGATTATTAGCGAGCGCGATGCGCACCGCCTCGTCAGCGTTCGCCGGAAGCGGCGGCAACGGCGGCGGCGGCGCAAGCTGCCCAGGCGCATGTCCGATCACCTCCCGATAAGTGGCTTCGCTGCCAGTCAGGCGGCCCTGCGCAGTCGCGAGCTGCGATCGGCCAAGCTGCAGGCGAGCCTCCGACTGGGCGACGTCGGTGCGCGTCAAATCGCCTATCTGAAACCGGTCTTGTGTAGCTTGGAGATTGGTCTCCAGCACCCTCACGTTGTTTTGATTGAGCTCGACGATCGCTCGGTCCCGGATCACGTCCATGTAAGCTGCAACCGCCTGGGTGAAGACATCGCCCTCGACTGCCCGCAAGGTAGCACGGCCTGCTTCGACGCGCGTTTCAGCGGCGCGGACGGAATTCTTGACCGCGCCGCCGCTGTATAAAGGGACGCTCAGATCAACCCCGGCTGAGAGCGTCGGCCCCTTGCTTCCGCCGGTGTCTAGGAGACCCCTGCGGGTAAGGTCGCGATTTAGCCCCGCCGACCCGCTAATTTGCGGGCGCCCCGCTGCCTTTGCGATCGCTACGGTCGCATCGGTGGCCTTTTGGCCCTCGCGCTGCGCGGTCAGCGTCGGGTTGGTGTTGTAGGACGACACTAGCGCGTCGCGTAGTGTATCGGCAGACGCCGTGCCGGCCATTAGTGCAGCGACGAGCGATGCGGAAATGAGCTTACGGACCACTCGTGCCCCCTTAGAAAGTGAATGATCTAGGGCGACTGAAGCCGGGCAGCGCCGGAACCCCCGCATCGCCAATGGACAAATAACCGAACGCGCCGCCAGACTTGCGGCCCACGATGAGGCGGGTCACCCCCCGATCGAGGAGCGCCGTACCGAGGCAGCCGCCGTCGGCGAGCTGATCGATGATCGCGTCGGGAATATATTCGACTGCGCCATCGATGAGGATTTGGTCGTATGACGCGCCCTTGGGATCGCCGGCTTCGAGCTCGGCCTCAGTCACACCTAGCTTCTGTTCGCGGGCAGCGGCGATCAGCATCGGATCGCTTTCAACCGCAGTCACCTCGAGACCCATGTCGGTGAGAACAGCGGCCGAATAACCGGTGCCCGCACCGATCACGAGCGCGCGCTGTCCAGGCTCCGGCATCATCTGCGTCAGCAGCTGGCCGAGCACGGCTGGCGCCGCAAGGAAGCGGCGCTCGCCAATCGCAACCGCACGATCGACATAGGCGAGCGGGCGCGTGTGGCTCGGCAGGAACTTTTCGCGCCTTACCCGGCGCATTGCGTCGAGAACGGCGGGATCGGTAACGCCCTGCGGTCGCAGCTGGTTTTCGACCATCGCTGCGCGGGCTGCGGCAAAATCGGGAATGGAGCTATGGACGGTCATGACTGTTATATGCCGCTAACACACCTAAAGTTCAAGCTAAACTCAGCAACAGCCGATGGTGCCGCTGACGAGCAGCCCATATATGAAGGGAGGAAAGCTGCGCCAACTGTCATTCATCGAAAGATGAACAGACGAAGCGTTGGGGGTTGACCCGGACGCAAAGCTCACCACAAAGGCGCCTCCATTTCCAGGCCCGATGGCGGAGTGGTTACGCAGAGGACTGCAAATCCTTGCACGCCGGTTCGATTCCGGCTCGGGCCTCCACAT
>Ga0207674_10008744_pt1 | contig 11658 bp, 13 predicted proteins | sample KBSCornC72_FD_184303 | JGI IMG/M metagenome (GOLD analysis project Ga0207674, IMG submission 184303) | Corn rhizosphere microbial communities from Kellogg Biological Station, Michigan, USA - KBS Corn C7-2 (SPAdes) (version 2) | ecosystem: Host-associated > Plants > Roots > Rhizosphere > Soil ... | reverse complement strand
CGACCGCATCCAGCTGCTGCACCTGGTGCTGCCGGCACGGCGCGACATCCCCGAGCACCACGTCGACGACGAATGCACGATTCATTGCCTCGAAGGCGACGTCGAAGTGCAGATGCCGGGCGGGGTGCGCCGGCTCGGCCCCGGGCAGCTCGTCGTGCTGCGGGCGTTCCAGCCTTTCTCGCTCAGTGCGCGCGTCGACTCGGCGGTGCTGATGACGCTGCTGCTGCGCAACGGCGACGCCGGCGACAGCGGCGGCCGCCAGGCGCCCTGACGGCTAGCACATCACTTCTTGCGGCCGTACTTCGCTTCGAAGCTCGCCTTGCCGAGCTGGTTGGCGTGGATCATGAAGCCGACCAGCGCGGCGCTGGCGTCCGCCGGCACGTCGATCTTGTCGGTCTTCAGAGCGTAGACGGTGAAGATGTAGCGGTGCGGCTTGTCGCCCGGCGGCGGGCATGCGCCGCCGAAGCCGGCGCTGCCGAAGTCGGTCTTGCCCTGCGCAGCGCCTGCCGGAAGCTGCCCCTTGCCGTCGACGGCACCGGCCCCTTCGGGAAGCTCGGTCGCGGTCGCCGGGATGTTGTAGACGACCCAGTGCCACCAGCCCGATCCGGTCGGCGCGTCGGGGTCGTAGACGGTGACCGCGTAGCTCTTCGTTGCCGCGGGCGCGCCGCTCCACTTCAGCGCTGGAGAGATGTTCTTGCCCTCGCAGCCGAACCCCTTGAAGACCTGCGCGTCCGTGAGCGTCGAGCCGGGCTTGATCGTCGGGCTCGACAGCGTGAAGCCGGCGGCGTGCGCGGCGAAAGCGGTCGAGACGAGGACGGCGGCAAACATGGTCTTGCGCATCTTGTTTCCTCCTGGTCGAGCGGACGGCAATCATGCATCAGCGTGCGCGCGAGTGCACTGCGAGCGTCGCGGGCACGCCAATCGCCCGGGCCGATCGTTGCCACCCAGGAGACGTCCATGACCCGCCGATTCGTCTTGCCCGCCGCCGCGCTCGCGGCGCTGTTCGCGCTTGCCGCATGCACCTCCATGCGCACCGGGGAACCGGCGTCGTCGACCGTCGACAACGCAGTCGTCGTCTTGCCGACCTCGGGCGCGGGCGAGCAGATGCGAGGCGGCTGCTGGGCGTCGTTCTACAGCGACCGCAACTTCAATGGCGACTCGCTGACGCTGATCGGACCGGTCGAGCTGCAGACGCTCGACAAGGGCAGCGCACAGCAGCTCAAGCGCGACATCAAGAGCATCGTCACCGGACCACGTGCGACGCTGACGCTCTACGAGAAGCAGTTCCTGTCGGCGCGCTGGGTCGGCTTCACTCCCGACAGCCGCGAGCCCTCGCTCGCCGAGAAGCTCGGCTTCGGCGGCCGCATCGAATCGATGAAACTGAGCTGCTGAGCCACTTCAGGCGGCGCGGACCGGCTCGACGCGATCGCCGAGGCGCACCGTGCCGCCCTCGACGACGCGCGCCGTGATCCCGCCGAGGCCGCGCGCGGCGTTGTAGCCGCCGGTGCCGAGGCTGGCCTCGATCCGCGAGCACGGGTGACATTCGCCGGACACCTCGAGGATCGCCTCGCCGATGCGAACCCTTCGTCCCTTGAGGGCGACGAGATTGATTCCGCGCACGACGATGTTGCGCCGCAGCGCCGCGGGCGCGACGACGTCGAGGCCGAGGTGGCTCGCGATCGCGGCGAGGCTCTCGGCCGCGACGAGCGTCACTTGGCGTGCGCCGCCGGCGTTGCCGTAGCGGTCGCCGGCGATTCCCCTGCCGGCGACGAGCTCGGCGGCATCGAGAACGCGCATCGGCTCGCCGCGCGCCGGCCGCGCGCCGATCCACTCGACGGTGCCCGGACGCACCGGAGCTTCGATCAATTGCGCCAGCGAGGAAGAAGCGGGAAACGGCATCGCGAACAGGAGAAAGGGACAGGGCGGAGCGTGCGAGTGGCAGCGGGCGTAAGCTTTGCCGGGCTGGCGCGACCACGACCCGCGACCACGGAGACCTCATGCCCACGTATCAGAAGACACCCGAAGCGATCAAGCGCCTGACCGGCGAGCAGTATCGCGTGACGCAGCAAAACGCGACCGAGCGCCCGGGCACCGGCGAGCTTCTCCACAACCACGAGCCCGGCATCTACGTCGACATCGTCTCGGGCGAGCCGCTGTTCGCGTCGGCCGACAAGTTCGAGTCGGGGTGTGGCTGGCCGAGCTTCACCAAGCCGATCGAGCCGGCCAACGTGAAGGAGCTGAACGACTCGTCGTACGGGATGGTCCGCACCGAGGTGCGCTCGGCGCACGGCGACAGCCACCTCGGCCATGTCTTCCCCGACGGCCCGCGCGACCGCGGCGGGCTGCGCTACTGCATCAACTCGGCGAGCCTGCGCTTCATTCATCGCGACGACATGGCGAAGGAAGGCTACAGCGCGTACCTCGACCAGGTGGAGGAAGTGCGATGAGCACGAACGACACGACCGAGCGCGCGGTGCTCGCAGGCGGCTGCTTCTGGGGAATGCAGGACCTGATCCGCAAGATGCCTGGTGTCGTCGCGACGCGCGTCGGCTACAGCGGCGGCGACGTGGCGAACGCGACGTACAGAAACCACGGCACGCACGCCGAGGCGATCGAGATCGTCTTCGATCCGAAGCGCCTCTCGTACCGGCAGCTGCTCGAGTTCTTCTTCCAGATCCACGACCCGACGACGAAGAACCGACAGGGCAACGATCGCGGCGCGAGCTACCGCTCGGCGATCTACACGACCAACGACGAGCAGAAGCGCGTCGCCGAGGACACGATCGCCGACGTCGACGCGTCGGGGCTGTGGCCGGGCAAGGTCGTCACCGAGCTCGCTCCCGCGGGCCCCTTCTGGCAAGCCGAGCCCGAGCACCAGGACTACCTCGAGAAGTATCCGAACGGCTACACGTGCCACTACGTTCGCCCGAACTGGCGGCTGCCGGTGCGCCAGCCGCAGACCGCTCAGCGGTGACGAGGGGTCGACGGTTTCGCGCGGCCGGCGTCCGACGCTAGGGCGAGACGCCTGCTCGCGCGGGCCGGCGCGGCGCCGAATCCTGCGCACTTCGAGGTGCGGCCGCTGTCAGCGCGACGGGTATCGTCGCAGGTCGAATGAACAGCTGCCAGGTGACCTGTCGAGCCGCGTCGTTCGCGACGGCGGCCGTCGCGGCGCTCGCGGCTGCCGCGACGGTTCGCGCGCAAGGCACCGATTGTTCGACGGCCGAAGCGCGCGTCGCAGGGCGCCCCGCTCCGGTGTGCGCGCCGCCGAGTGCGCTCTCGCCGGCACAGGAGTTGGCGTGCGCCGAATACGCGCGCTGGGCCAGCATCGCGACCGACTGCCGCCGCGCCGCCGAGCGCGACGATCGGCGCTGGCTGACCCGGTTCCCTTCGGAGGCAGCGCACCGCAAGGCCGAGGTCGAGGAGATCGCGACCGTCGTCGTCAAGCTGCGCGTGCCGAACGCGCGCCTCGCCGAGCTGCTCGCGCAACACAAGTCGCTCGCCGAGAAGGCCGAGTTCTATCCGAAGGGCGTGCCGCTCGACCTTCGCCGCGAGATCGAAGCCAACGACGCGTCGCTGCTCGCGGTGCGCGACGTGTTCCGCAACCTCGAGCTCGAGATCGCCGGAGTCGTCGACAAGTTCGACGACGAACGCACTCACCTGCGCAAGCTCTGGGGCGGCGCGCCGCCGGGAACGATCGGCGTCTTCGTGCCGCGCTCGGCGACCACGTCGTCATCGCTCGCGCCGGCGCCGCAGAACAGGATCTAGGGCGCATCCGCCGGCCGCGGCGATGATCGTCCACCTCGTCGACGGCACGTACGAGCTGTTCCGCCACTTCCACGGCCTGCGCCGGTTCCACAAGACCGACCCGCCGCTCGGCGCGGTCGTCGGCGTGCTGCAGTCGGTGCTGCAGATCCTCGAGCAAGGCGAGACGCACGTCGGTGTCGCCACCGACCATGTGATCGAGTCGTTCCGCAACGCGCTCTGGCCGGGCTACAAGACGGGCGCGGGGATCGAGCCGGCACTCTTCGCGCAGTTCCATCCGCTCGAGGACGCGCTCGCGGCGATGGGCGTCGTCGTCTGGCCGATGGTCGAGCTCGAGGCCGACGATGCGCTCGCGTCGGCGGCGCGCATCGCCGCGCGCGACGCCGATGTCGACAAGGTCTGCATCTGGACGCCCGACAAGGACCTCGCGCAGTGCGTCGTCGACGACCGCGTGGTCCAGGTCGACCGCCGCGCGAAGACCGTGCGCGACGCTGCCGGCGTGCGCGCGAAGTTCGGCGTCGAACCGCACCTCATTCCCGACTGGCTGGCGCTGGTCGGCGACGTCGCCGACGGTTATCCGGGGATCGCCGGCATCGGCGCGGTCGGCGCGGCGCGGCTGCTGAACCGGCACGGTGCGATCGAGGCGTTTCCGCCCGCCGTCCTCGGCGAGCGGCAGGAACAGGCGCTCCTCTTCAAGCGTCTCGCGACGCTGCGCAGCGACGCTCGGCTCTTCCGCCGCGCTTCGGCCCTGCGCTGGCACGGCCCGACGCCCGGGTTCGCGTCGTGGGCCGAGCGCGCGAACGCGCCGCGCCTGCTCGAGCGGGCGCAGGCGGCGGCGCGACTTCTCGGCAAGACGTGACGAGGTAGTCGCCGAGCAGCTCGAGGTGGCGGTCGAAGAACCCCGGCGGAGAGAACGGCGCAGCCAGGCCCATGCCGCGCAGCGCGGCGAGCACGAACTCGGCGCGCAGACGACCGTCGGCGCGCGCGGCGAGCTCGGGAAACGCGTGCAGCAGCTGCTCCGCCATGCCGACCATGATCGGCGTCAGCCGCTGCACGACGTGGCTGCGCGTCGCCTTGTGTGCCCGCGCGCCGAGGAACGCCGCCCACGCCGTGCCGAAGCGCGGCGCGCCGAAGACCTGGCGCCACGCCGCGCTCACGAAGTGCGCGGCGCGTTGCTCGAGCGGCCACGTCGCGTCGGGCCAGAACCCGTCGGCCTCGCCCAGCGATTCGACCAGGCGCGAGAGGACCTCGCTGCGCAGCCCGGCGATCGACTCGAAGTGGTGCTGCACGGCACCCGTCGTCATGCCGGCCTGGCGCGCCACTTCCTGCAGTGACACGCCGAGATCGCCGCGCTGCGCGAGCAGCTCGAGCGCGGCCTCGAGCAGGCGCTGGCGCGTCTTCAGGCTCCTCAGCTGGTGCAGGTTCGGAAACATTGTGGTCGTAACGCAATTCCGTTAACATCATAACGTGCAGCTTTACGAGCAAAGGTTCGCAAGCAAGAAAGGAAGCCCTGCGATGAAGACGAACCGATCGGCGCAGAACCTCGAGGCCCACGGGCGACGGCTCCGCCAGCTCGCTCTGCGGGCCGGCGTCGAGCTCGGCGCCGGCCTCGCGGCATTGCCGTGGTTGCGCATGGCGCCGCGCGGCGACGGCCATGCCGTGCTCGTCCTTCCCGGCCTCGGCGCGGGCGACGGCTCGACGCGCATGCTGCGCGGTGTCCTGCGCGATCGCGGCCATGCCGCGCGGGGATGGGGTCTGGGCCGCAACATCGGTCCGCGCGCGGGCTTCGAGCGCGCGATGCTCGACACCATCGACCGAATGGCCGACGAAAGCGGTCGCACGGTGAGCCTCGTCGGCTGGAGCCTGGGCGGCCTCTACGCGAGCGCGCTCGCGGCGAAGCGGCCGCAGGCGGTGCGCAGCGTCGTCACGCTCGGCAGCCCGCTGCACCACCCGCACGCCACCGACAAGCCGCTGCCGGCGGTGCCGACGTCGTCGATCTACAGCCGAAGCGACGAGATCGTTCCCTGGCGATGCAGCGTCGTCGCCGAAAGCGGCCGGTCGGAGAACATCGAAGTCGTCGGCAGCCATCTCGGCCTCGGCTTCAACCCCGCCGTTCTCTTTGCCGTCAGCGAGCGCCTCGCGCAAGCCGAAGGGCAATGGAAGCCCTTCGAGCGCACCGGCTGGCGGCAGTTCGTGTTCCCCGATCCGCGACGCGAAGAGACGTCGACGGCCTGGGCGTCGCAGCGCCAGCAGTTCAACGCCTAGCGCGGCGAGCGCGTCGCCGACCCGGACTCCTCTTGCGCGCATCCGCGCGCGAGCGCGTCGCGCGACGCGGTGAGGAATAATCGCGGCCTCGCGACGCTCGCGTCGCTGCCCCTCGGCGCCCACCCATGGCGGACCCGGACGCAAAGACTGCCGGTCGCGTCTCCTCGCAGTCCGAGCACGCCCTGGTCTTCACCGATCTGGTCGACAGCACGGCGTTGAGCGAGCGGCTCGGCGACGCGAGCGCGTCGGCGCTCCGGGTCGTGCACGACAAGCGCGCGCGCGAGCTGTTCGCGCGCCATGGCGGCCGCGAGATCGACCACACCGACGGCTTCTTCGCGCTGTTCGACCGCGCCGGCGCGGCGGCAGCGTTCGCCTGCGACTACCACGCAGCGCTCGATGAGCTCGCGCTGCGCGCCCGCGTCGCGATTCACGCCGGCTCCGTGTTCCTGCACGAGAACGCGCCGGAGGACGTCGCGCGCGGCGCGAAGCTGCTCGATGTCGAAGGGCTCGCCAAGGCCGTCGCGGCGCGCGTGATGAGCCTCGCCCACGGCGGCCAGACGCTGCTGACGACGAACGCGCGCACCGCGATCGGCGAAGCGCTGCCCGACGGCACCGAGCTGCGGTCGCATGGTCACTACCGCCTGAAGGGAATCGACGAGCCGGTCGAGCTGCTCGAGCTCGGGCTGCGCCAGGCATCGCCGTTCCAACCTCCGCTCGACGCCGAGAAGGCGTACCGGGTGGTGCGCGTCGGCGACGCATGGCGGCCGCTGCGCGACGTTCGCCACAACCTGCCCGCCGAGCGCGACGCGTTCGTCGGCAGGACGGCAGAGCTGCGCGATCTCGCGGCGCGGGTCGACGCCGGTGCGCGCCTCGTCACCGTGCTCGGCCCCGGAGGCATGGGCAAGACGCGGCTCGTCCGCAGGTACGCGTCGACGTGGCTCGGCGACTGGCCCGGCGGCGTCTACTTCTGCGACCTCTCCGATGCGCGTTCCGAGGAAGCCATCCACTTCGCCGTCGCGTCGGCGCTCGAGGTGCCGCCGGGCAGCGAGGCGCCGGCCGCGCAGCTCGGCCACGCGATCGCGGGTCGCGGCCGTTGCCTCGTCGTCCTCGACAACTTCGAGCAGGTCGTCGGGCACGCTGGGGCGACCGTCGGACGCTGGCTCGACCGCGCACCCGACGCCACCTTCATCGTCACCAGCCGCGAGCGGCTCCACGTCGCCGGCGAGGTCGTCTTTCCGCTCGATCCGCTGCCGATCGATCGCGACGGCGTCGAGCTGTTCGTGACGCGCACGCGGGCGCAGCGGCCCGACTTCGCGCTCGGCGCCGGCAACCGCGCCGCCGTCGCGGAGGTGGTGCGTCTGCTCGACGGGCTGCCGCTCGCGATCGAGCTCGCCGCGGCGCGCGGGCGCGCGCTGTCGCCGAGCCAGCTCGTCGAGCGCTTGCGCGATCGCTTCGCCCTGCTCGCAGGCGCACGCGGCGCGGCCGCGCGGCAGGCGACGCTGCGCGCGGCGATCGACTGGTCGTGGGAGCTGCTGACGCCGTGGGAGCAGGCCGCCCTCGCGCAGTGCTCGGTGTTCGAGGGCGGCTTCACGCTCGAGGCCGCTGAAGCGGTGATCGATCTCTCCGCATGGCCGCACGCGCCGGCGGCGCTGGACGTCGTGCAGGCGTTGGCGGACAAGAGCTTCCTGCGCAGCTGGGTGCCGGCGACGCAGAGCCGCTACGACCTCGACGAGCCCTTCTTCGGGATGTACCTGAGCATCCGCGAATACGCAGCCGACAAGCTCCGAGGCCTCGGCGACGCCGCGGAGCGCGGCGCCGAGACGCGCCATGGTCGCCACTTCGCGGGTTTCGGCAGCGAAGCTGCGCTCGCGGCGCTATCGGCAGCCGGCGCCGTCAAGCCGCTGCGGGTGCTCGGGCTCGAGCTCGACAACCTCGTCGCGGCGTGCCGTCGGGCGGTCGTTCGCGGCGACGGCAGCACCGCCGTCGCCGCGTTCCGCGCCGCCTGGGAGGTGCTGGCGCGCCACGGCCCATACGCCCTCGGGACGTCGCTCGGCGAGCAGGTCCTCGCGCTCGCCGATCTCGCCGATGGCGACCGTGCGACCGCGGCGATGACGCTGGCGCAGGCGCTGCGCTGCAGCGGTCGCACCGATGAAGCGAGAGCGCGCCTGGGCGAGGCGTTGACGCTCGCGCGCGGCGCCGCCGACGCCAAGCGTGAAGGCGCGACGCTGGCGCGGCTCGGCTATCTGGATCGCGAACAGTCGCGCAGGGCGGAAGCCAAGGAGCACTTCGACGCAGCGCTGGCGATCGTTCGCACGACCGGCGATCGCGTCACGGAAGCCGCCATCCGCACGGGTCTCGCCCTCCTGCAACGGGAACAAGGCCGGAGCGATGAGGCCCGCGAGCACTTTGCGGCGGCGCTCGCGATCGCTCGCGAGACCGGCGATCGACTCCAGGAAGGCGCGGTCCTCGACGGCCTCGGCCTTCTCGAGGCCGAGGCGGGCGAGGTGAACGAAGCGCAGCGCCATCTCACCGAGGCGCTGGCGATCGCGCGCGAGCTCGGCGACGCCGTCCTCGAAGGCGCGATCCGCGCGAACATGGCGCACATCGCCGGCGAGCAAGGCGACATCGACGCGGCGCACGAGCATCTCGCCGCCGCGCTCGCGATCCAGCGCGAAGTCGGCAACCGGCGCCTCGAAGCGATCGCGCTCGGCAATGTCGCTTCGATGTGCGCGGTGCGCGGCCGCAACGCGGAGGCGCACGACAACTTCGAGCGCGCGCTCGTCATCGCGCGGGAGATCGGCAACCGGCGCCATGAAGGCTTTCTCCTCGTCACCCGCGGGATCCTCTGGCACAGCGAGGGTCGCCGCGCCGAGGCAAGGCGCGACTACGACGCCGCGCTCGCGCTGGCGCGCGACGTCAACGACCCGCGCAGCGAAGGGATCGCGCTCAGCCGGCTTGGCCAGCTCGGCTTCGACGAGGGTCGGCCGCAGGAAGCGCGGACGCTCTACGAGCTCGCGCTGGCGATCGCGCGCAAGGCCGGCTACCGCCGTCTCGAGGGCGTCGTGCTCGGCGGCATGGCTCCTCTGCTGCTGCGCGAAGGACGCGCGAGCGAGGCGATCGCCTCGGTGCGCGCCGGTGAAGAGGTGCTGCGTGAAGTCGGCGATCGCGAGGAGCTGTGCAAGCTGGTCTGCGTTCGCGGCACGATCGAGAAGGAGCTCGGGCATCCGGAGAACGCGCGCGAGGCGCTCCGCGAAGCGGAGGCCCTTGCGAAGGCCATGGCGGCAGAAGCGAATTCGGAGGTCGGGCAAGCCATCGCCGCGCTGCGCAACGCGACGACCTGAATCGCGTCAGCGACTCGGATCGATCAGCACCTTCGCCGCCGTCGCACGTCGGCCGTACTCGGCGATCGCGTCGGGCTGCAGAGCGGCGGCGAGCGACACGGTGCGGGTGTAGCGGCTCGCGAACGTGGTCTTCAGCTCGCGCGCGACGCGCGCCTTCAGCGAGTTCGCTGCGTCGGCACCGATCCGCTGCAGGAACGGAAAAACGAGCCAGCCGCCGACCGCCCATGCCATGCCGAAGCTGCGCACGATCTCGGTCGGGCTCGTGTCGAGGCTGCCGTAGAGATAGACCTGCTTCAGCGTCGACGTTCCGTAGCGGCTGTATTCGCTGGCGTTGCGCGCAAGCGCAGACTCCATCGCAGCGAGGATCCGGCCCGCGAGGCGACCGCCGCCGATCGCGTCGAACGCGATCGTCGCGCCGGTCGCCGCGATCGCTTCGGTGAGCTCGGCGTCGAACGAAGCCGACGACGTGCTGACGACGTGGCGCGCACCGGCGTCGCGCAGCAGCGCGACGTGCTCGTCGCGACGGACCACGTTGACGAGCCCGATGCCGTCGGCGAGGCAGACGCGGTTCAGCATCTGGCCGAGGTTCGACGCCGCCGCGGTGTGGACGAGCGCGCCGTGTCCTTCGCGCCGCATCGTCTCGGTCATGCCGAGGGCGGTCAGCGGGTTGACGAACGCCGACGCGCCGTCGGCGGCGCTCGTTCCCGCCGGCAGCGGCAGGCAGAGGTCGGCCTTGACGGTGCGCAGCTGCGAGTACATCGCGCCGCCGAGGACGGCGACGGTGCGGCCAAGGAGCGCCTGCGCCGCAGCGCCGCCGCCGGCGGCGACGACCGTGCCTGCGCCTTCGTTGCCGACCGCGAGCGACTGACCGACGCGGCGCGCCATCGCCCGCATCGCCGCCGGCGGGATGCGCGCGGTGACGACGGTCTGCGCGCCGCTGCCGCGCACCGCGACCGTCGCGAGATCGGCGGCGCCGAACAGCAGGCCGATGTCGGACGGATTGATCGGCGTCGCTTCGACGCGGACGACGACCTCGTCCGCCTGCGGCGCCGGCGTCGGAACGCGCGCGAGCGACAGCTCGATCTCGCCGCTTTCCTTGACGAGCGAGCGGAGCTGAAGCCCGTCGTCCGGAACCGTCGTCATGGCGTTCGTCCTCGCAATGCGATGGCGAACGCTACCACCGCGCCGCGCTCACCGCGCCGCCGCAGGTGATCAGGCGAGCGCACCCGCGAACGCGTCGAGCTGGTCGATGCAGGTGTTCCAGCCCTGGAAGAAGCCCATCTCCTCGTGCCGGCCCTTGGTCGCGGCGTCGGGATGCATGACGGTCGCGACGTAGCGCGTGCCGTCGCCTTCGTCGGCCATCGTGATGACCGCGGTCATCCCCAGCCACGGCGTCGCCGGCCGGTAGCCGCCGACGAGCATCGTCGTCATCACGATCTTCTGCTGCGGCACGATCTCCAGAAAGCAGCCCGGGTTGTCGCTGCTGCCGCCGTCGGGGCCGCGCATGAAGGTGTGGAACGCGCCGCCGGGGCGCAGCTCGAACGCACGCACCTCGGTGGTCCACGGTTTCGGGCACCACCACTCCTTCAGCAGCTGCGGGTCGGTCCACGCGCGCCAGAGCTTGGCGCGGGGCGCGCGGACGAGGCGCGAGATGACGAGATCGTTCGAATCAGCGGTGCTCACGGTCGAGGTCCTCCTGGTGAAGCCGTTCGGCGAACGCCGCCATGCGGTCGCTGCGCGACTCCCAGGCGGCACGTTGCGATGCGATCCAGCGCTCGGCGCGCGAGAGCGCCTTCGGCCGCAGTTCGCACGTGCGCACCCGGCCGGACTTGGTCGAGCGGACGACGCCGCTCCTCTCGAGCACCGCGAGGTGCTTCATGAACGACGGCAGCGCCATCGCGAACGGTGCCGCCAGCGTCGACACCGACGCCGGGCCGCGGCCGAGGGCGCCGACGATCGCGCGCCGCGTCGGGTCGGCGAGCGCGGCGAAGACTTCGTTCAGCGACGGCGGTTGGTTAGCCATTGGGCTTAGTATATGCTGGATTGGTGGCGCATGCGGACGGCAAGCGGTGGGTACGCCCTGGGCTCCGCCGGCCGTGCCGGCCATCACGGGCTAAAACTACTCCGTTGGGGCATGGCGCAGTGAGACGTCCGCCGCTGCCGGCGGACCCATTGCGCACCCACCACTCGCCGTCCGACCTCTGGCAACGGTGATTCGTTGCAGCGCGCGGTGCGGGGCGGCGAGTGGCGGGCATGACTTGGGTCCGCTGGCAGCGGAGCTCGTCTCATC
>Ga0207674_10008741_pt1 | contig 11660 bp, 10 predicted proteins | sample KBSCornC72_FD_184303 | JGI IMG/M metagenome (GOLD analysis project Ga0207674, IMG submission 184303) | Corn rhizosphere microbial communities from Kellogg Biological Station, Michigan, USA - KBS Corn C7-2 (SPAdes) (version 2) | ecosystem: Host-associated > Plants > Roots > Rhizosphere > Soil ... | reverse complement strand
TGGCTTCTTTATAGTGACCCCTGAGTACAATCACAGCTTTCCGGGCTCGCTCAAGCGTATGCTCGACAGCGAACTGCAAACCTACAATCACAAGCCGGTAGCCTTTGCTGGTGTTAGTAACGGCGGCTGGGGTGGCACCCGGGCAGTTGAGTCGCTGGTGCCGGCAATCCGCGAAACCGGGCTAGTGGCCTTGTCGTGTCCGGCACCCCGGGTTCCGGGAAGACGATGCTGGCCACTGCAGTCCATCGACGCTTTCCACCGCAACCCGCGACGGAGACGACCGCCTCGACCATGCCCGTTCTAGCCATCAGCATGACCGGCGCCCGGGAGGCCAAGACGCTCTACAACCGTATGCTCACGGCGCTCGCTGTACCGAACGCGATGAACTACGTCGGCAGTGACCGGGAACGCATGGTGCTCAAAACCTGCGTCGCGGCAGGGGTTCGGCTCCTGATTGTCGACGAAATTCAGGACATCCTGAGCTCGACCGCTCGCCAGCAACGCATTGCGCTCGACACGATCAAATTCCTCATGAACGAGCTTCACCTCCCGATCGTGGCACTGGGCACGGCGGAAGCCCCCAAAGCCATGCAGGTGGACGAGCACCTCAATGCACGCTTTCGCTATCGGGAGCTCCCCGTCTGGAAGCAGGACGGCTACCTAGTCAACTTTCTGGACGCTCTGGAGGCCAGCCTGCCTCTGGCTAAGCCCTCGCTGCTTTCCTCGATGCCCATGATGGCGGCCATCCTTCGATTGTCCGGAGGTGTGCTCGATCGGATCGTGAAAACCATTGGCTACGCAGCGGCGCACGCGGTCGAAACAGGTGACGAATGCATCACGGTCACCCTGCTTGAACGGGCCAGCGTAGAGCCTCCACTGGCCGCAGTGGATGGGCGCATTTCGATAGCGGAGGCGGCATGACCGACATAGCATCTGGTCGGACACGCTGGTTTATACCAGCTCCAGGTCCGGACGAAACGCTGGCCTCAGTGATAGGGCGTGCAGCGGCCTTCTATGGGTGCACGGTGAGCGCCCTGTGGGCCGAACTCCACGGCCCACACCTGGAATCGTCCGGCTCCCTGGACCACCCGACGCCCCATGCCCTGCAACGCCTGGCTCGCGCGCTAGGCGCCCCCGCGGAGACGCTACGAAATCACCTGCTCGTTGATGGGCCTCGATGGCTGAGGCTGGAGGCACGCCGGGCGTATTGCCCGGCGTGCTGGCTGGAGGACCGGGTGGCAGGGCGACCATTCGGGTTTCGCCGAGACTGGGCCCGGGTGCTCGCTATGCGGTGCAAGAAGCACGATTTACCGTTACTACAATCCCATGCGCAGGAGAGGTTGGATAGCGACTGGCTGGATGAGCTAGTACTACTTCACGAGTCCGCCGGAGATGTCGCCGACCTGCATCCCTTGGGGGAGGCAGGCGTATTGCTCCGTTGGATCGACGCCGTAGGGGAGACGCTTGATCGCGTCCTATTTGATGGCGAAGCCTGGCCCCGGGAATGGCGATTCGATCCTCATGAAGCACAGCGTCGCCTAGCCGCTTCATGTAACGTCGAGACCAGAGAATGGGACGATCTCTCCATCACTCGAGTGATGGTGCCGCCAGCCCTGCGGCGCTTCGTTCACACACGATGTACGTCGTCGGGGTCGTCGCGCCCGCTTCACTGGGAGGGCGTCCAGGCACATGGCGACCCCGGCTTTCGACGCGCCGCACTATGGCTGCTTGGATGGCAGCTTGTCCCTCACTTACCTCCATCCTATTGCCCTTGCTGGCTTCCCGGTCCTTAAGGGGCCGGCACGCAAAACCTAAAACGAGAACGACTGCTGCTGCGTTCCCTGGGCCGGCTTACGCCGGCATCCCGTCCAGCTCGACACGCGTCCGGCTGGCGCTCTCAGAGAGCCCATTGAATGCGGTAAAACATTTAGCGCACGGAACAAGCTGATGGGGCACTCCCAGCGAGTACGACTCAGGAGATCGCCCATGTTCCTGGTCGTCCGAAGAAGGTCGGTGGCCAATCCCATTCTGGGGGATTCCAGCGATATACCATCTACTTGTAACCCTGCGCACCTTACCCAGTCCTTCAGTCGCTCGGCTGCGGTGCCGCTCAGAAGGGGGCGTTTCGAAATTCTCTCAATCCTCGCATGTACAAACGATCGAAACAGATGCCCGCCGTCGATTCCCGTCAATTCGATCCAACGCCGTAAGAATCTTCCGCAGCGCGGTGTCAGATGCACCGTGTTAACACCCGGTGCCTTGAGTGTACTGAGACGAAGAACGGCGGTGTCATCAGGGTGAAGCACCAAGTCCGATACCGCAACGGGGAGCCTATCCCAACAACCGTACCGGTTTGTGCCCAGGAGCTCCCCGATTCGGGCCGGCCCCTCGTACAACACCAGAAGAAGTGCGGCATCCTGGACCTGGCGCGCATCATCCATATCGACCATGGAAAGCATGACCTCGATCTCCTCGTTGATCAGCGCGCGACTGTTTCGAGGCTGCAGAGAACGACTCCTCATATGGCCAGATACCAATACCCTGGCGGTTTCGGCTGCCGTCACAGCACCAATGCCGGCGAGAAACCGGCGCACGTAAGAAAAATTCAGGCAAATGGCCCCGTGGGACTTTCCGAGCATTTGAAGGTGCTTCAAGAAGTGCTCAACACCGTCCGGGCTCACAGGAGATATTTCGCTGGGCAGACGGCGGCTCGATTCCGCCCATTGTGATAGTGCATTACACGCTTGGAAAAGCGTGACCGCTCGCATAGTGCCGACCCAGTGGGTATGCAACGCCATGACCTTCTTCATTAGGTCAGCATCGGTCCAGTCGGGCCGCGCCAGAAGTGCGTTTGCCAATTCGAGGATTTGTCGATGGAGACGCAGGACGGGGGACAACTTAGCCATAAGGATCTCCTGGTTGGAAGTTTCCCCATCACATGGGATTTGCCCGAACTGCAAAGTTAGGCTCCATTTCGCAAAGACCATCTCCGCACCATTTCCGCTCAATCCATGAGAAGGGCAGGGGCTAGGGTTCTGGTCGTAACAGGACGGGGAATGCCGGGATGTCCGCAGGAGACAGCCATGGCTGATAAAGACGTCTACGAAGTACTCGTTTCATGGCAATTCATGCCGCCCATGGAGCAAGCCGTATGGGCCACTACGCTTGCGTTGCACGCGCCAGATCCTGATGGTGGAGTCGGTGCCGCTGATGCAGCGGTCCTGCGATTGCGGTCGCTAGAACTCACACGATCGTTTCGACCCGAGCCGGAGTACGAGGCGGCGCGGGCCAACTTGTATATGGAGTTCCCCGAGTTCGCCGGCTGGTATCCGATTGCGTATCGTATGCGGCATCGCCGTGAGCCTGGCTACAGCGAGCCCAGCTCTGAGCAGATTAGGGAGGCCTACGAACGCTTTGATCGCGGCCTCTGTGACTACTATTGATGCGGGGCGACGTTGGCGCCTCCACATTGCGGCGCCTTGTCGGTCGGCGGGGTGCAATCCCCGCATCTTGTCAGGGTTGAGGCCACTCGATCGCATGCGATTTGTCCGGATGCAAAGTTCCGCCTAATTCTTCCGCGGCCATCTCCACATCGTTCCCGCTCAATCCGTGAGAAGGGTAGGGGTTATGTTTCAGGTCGTTACAAGACGGGGTCTCGGGATGCTTGAGGAGGCAGTCATGGTCAACAAAGACATCTTCGAAATTGAGCTTTCCTGGGAATTCATGACACCCATGGAGAAGGCGCTATGGATAACCACTTTAGCGCTTCACTCCCGAGACCCCGATGCGGGCATGGGGGCGGCCGACGCCGCTGTGACGCGACTGAGGTCTGTCGCAGAAGTGCGATCTCACCGCCCTGAGCCGGATGAAGAGGCTGCGCGCGCGGGAATTCAGATGGAATTTGACGAGTTCGCCGTGTGGTATCCGCTCGAGTATCGGATCAGGCACCGGTTTGATCGGAACTATAAAGAGCTCAATCCGGGGACAATCCGGGAGGCCTATGATCGATATGCCCGGAACCGGGTAGACCTTTATTGATCGAATAGGCCATTAGTGGGTCGGGACCGCAACTCTGCGTCGTGCGAAGACATTAGCGATGGGGTCCCGATGTAAAAGGGCTTGCGTCACCTGGCAAGATCCGATCAACGGGGCACAGGAAAGCCTTCTCGGCGCATCTCTATAAACGATCAAGCAACCACCTTCAGCCCCCTCCCAGTTGGGCGAAGCTGAGAAATTTCCCATCCAGCCTCTTGGGGCAGATGACCCAAGGCACGCTACTTCCGTAGTTGCACTGCACTGCCTTCATGGCCCTCGGGACCGGCCGTTTCCAAGGGGGCCAGCGCATCGATGGCTGCAGGGCGGGCGAAGGGGCATAATTCAGCCGTTAACGAGTGAAATTTGCGTCATCGACAATAGCTCCCGCCGCCGCGCGAGCCAGTACAAGTGGCAAGCGGTTTGAGTGGAAGCGAATGCGCCAGGCTGCAACATAATTAAGCCGCAATCACAGGGGGGGCGGTCTATGGATAGGACAGTGCGACATCGCGGCCCGGAGCTTTCTCCGGAATTGTGTCGATGGCTGGATGGTGGCGGGCCGTTTCCTTCTGCCCTGACGGTTATTTTGCCAAGCGCTGACGGAACTAGCGCCCAGGTTGCCTACGAAATTCTTGATCGTGATGCAACCGACCGCATCGCCGTGCTTAGTAGTGGCGGTCGGCGTGGGCATAAGGGATTTGTACTTCGTGTGGCTGACCCTGCAACGGGGCAGCAACTGGCTGCCAAATTGTGTATCCCATCGGACTACGACGATGTCGATCACTCTCCGCTGACGGAAGCCGAGTCAGCAGGAAAACTCCGAAATGGCGGCGAGGATATGTTCCTCCTACCACGTCAGGTGGGACGCGTTCGGCCGTTCGATGGTCAGCCACCTTGTGATGGTGAGGATTCTAGGCCATGGGTTTGCTTCGTCAGCGATTGGGTCGACGGTAGCACTCTCGCCCGCATAGTTGAAAGCGAGCCTGAGCGCGTGTCGCCAGGCTTGGTCATGGAGATAGCCGAAACCCTTTTGAGAGCGGTGTTGTTTCTCGAATTGCGGGGCCTCAAGCATGATGACCTGCACCTCGGAAACCTCATGCTGGTCCAAACAGATCCGGACACTCGGTTAATCGATCCTAGGGCCCCAGAATACGGGTTGAAAGTAATCGATCTGGGGAGCCTTAAACCCAAGGATTGCCTTACCTACAAGCAAGATGACGATTGGTCCATGCTCGCGCGGTGCCTTGCGCAGCTCTACAACCGCCTTTATCGAGACCGAGGGATCACCTCACGCTATCCCCAGTTCATGCGCCGGCTTCGCCAATTCATCCAGAACCTATCGGATGAAGATCTCAGTCGCCATTTTCCCGATCCAGGCTCCTACTTGACCGCTTTGCGCGACGTAGGGGAGGCGCTAACCGTAGTCAAGCCATCTACGCCGAGCTTCCATCCGTTTGACGCAATTAGCGCGGAGCACCTCGCCAATGATCGGCTGCTCCTGCAGCTCTTTGTGAACCATTTGCCCTGGATCTCGCTCGTCCAAACGGCAGAGCCGACGGTGCTCATCGGCCCCCGCGGGTGTGGCAAATCCATGGTGTTTCGCTACCTTGGTCTGCGTACCCATCTGACGTCTCCCGACGCTGTCGACGTATTGCGACAGCTCGGGTTTTTCGGGGTGTATATCGGCTGCGCCAGCGATCTTGGAAACGACTTGCTTTGGATAGCGCGAGAGCAGGGGCGGCCAGAGCGATGGGCAGATAGCATCACGACATATTTCAATCTGGTGCTGGCCCGGGAGTTGCTCCGCTCACTGGCCATCAGTGCCGGCGTGCAAGGGGTGGCAAGTACCCTCGGCATCACGGATCGCGCGCGTTTCGAGATTGCAACCTACATTCAAGAACAACTGAAGACGGAGCTGAATGTCATAAGGCTTCATGGCATGGACCCGCTGCAAACATGCGCCGATTTGTTGGATCGTCTTCGACTCAACTTGGGAAACGCCTTACTGGAAGAACGGCCGCCGGAATATCGACTGCCTCCGACTTTCATTCGTGATCTGTGCCAGCGCGTAATCGATGCAGCCCCGGGCTTTGTAGATTATCGGATCGTCTTCCTGCTCGATGACTACACATCGCACCGACTTTCTCGCCCCATCCAGCAGATCCTGAATACCGTCTTGTGGCAGCGGTCGCACACCCACGTATTCAAGGTGTCAAGCGAACCACACGGATTCGATTCGGGGCACATGGATGGTGCGCGCATCGACGCGCACCGAGAATACGTGCCGGTGGACGCTGGTGAGCTCAGCATTGCCCAGGAGGAACATAGTGAGCGTCGACGATTTATCAGTCGCCTGATCGACAAGCGCCTCGAGGCAGCTGAGTTCAATGGTCGAGTAAAGAGTCTGATCGGCGATAGCACGTTTACCACTGACCCTGCGCTGGCTGAAGAGATCCGCGCCAAGCACCCCGGTCAGCGCACTCATTATCACGGGATCCATGTGCTTTCCAACGCCTGGAGTGGCGACGTGGCCACCGTACTGCACATGGTTCGCGAGATGTTTGCGCGAGGCAGCGTCACCAAGAATTCCGTGACGTTAATTCCGCCGCGGATTCAGCATCAATCGATCATCAAAGTGTCCACGGCGTTACGTGAGCGTGTACTTGGCTACCACCCGTTTGGCGAGGAGATGGCGAAAGTTCTCAAGGCTTACGGTGAACTGTGTCGCAAGCTTTTGGTCGATGCGCCTGATCAAACAAATCGAAACAACGAGCCGACCATTCACCGTAAGTATCGCTTTGAAATGACTCTACCCGCTGGCGTAGAACTCGAGTCGGTACTTCGCGAGTACTCCAACGGCGCCCTAGCGCTGGAGCTTATGCGGGAACTGGTGCGGCGCGCCATCTTCATAGAGCTCGCACCAAGTCGTGGCAAAGAAGGGCATGCCCGACGCACGCTGCGCTGGCAGCTGCGATCGTCCTTTTTGCCGAGCTTCGGCACCTCGCTGGTTCGTGAGCACTACATTGACCTAAAGCATGTCGACGATTTCGTGGATCTATTGCTGCGACCTGAAACGTTCTTGGAAAAGGCGTACAAGCGCTACAGTCGGCCTGCTGACCCCGCGCCTGTCAGTGATGTGGGTAGCTTGAACTTGTTTGCTGACCTGGCCGATCAGGATAAGAAATGACTATCGAACGCAAGCAGTTTGCGGTATCCCGACGCAGCATGGATAGCGCGCTCGCGGACCTTCCACTTCCACGCGAATTCAAACCCGGCGATACGTCATTTGACGCCTTTATTGGTGCGGCCGGTTTCGAAGAGCGCGTCTTAGGCATTCCGCGCGCCCTCGTAAGCGCCAAGGTGCAAGTTCATGGCCCGATATTGCTGGGCCATTATCAGACCAATGATGCCGACAACGCCAACCGGGGGCGAGAGCTGCTGCCGCTACTGAGACAGCTTGGTCCAGAGCCAGTGTACTTCGAAGCCGATAGCCCCGAGGACACCCTCCGCACAATCAAAGCCGCTTTGGCGACGGTCGCGCCTGAACGAGAGCTTCGCGTCTTGATCGACATCAGCGGGGCTTCATCTACGTTGATTTTTGCCGTCATGGCAACGCTGGCGTCACTACCGCGACAGGTAAGCCTAACCATCGGATATGCGGCGGCCGTCAATTACCACGACCCCGGAGCCGATACTCGCGCGCAACCCGTGGGCGAATGGGGGCAGACCGTCTTGCGCGAGCGCGGTGTCCGAGAAGTGGATACCAATGAGCTCTATCGAGGCATTCATCACGACCACCTGCCGGGGTTCGTCATCGCACTTCCGTCAATGTACTGCGCACGACTACAGCGTTGCCTAAGTCACCTCGGTGTCGGTCCGCTGAGTGGTGCCACCGAAAGCGTCTTCTGGGTACTCCCGAAGACAGACGACGAAGCCCATCAGTGGCGTCAACAGGCCGTCAAGCAAGCGCTTTCCGGTCTCATTCATGGCGACAACTCAGCCGTCGACCAGGACTTGCCGCATGGGCAATATGTCCACTGTGATGTCTGGGATTACCTTCAGGCCGCTCGAATTGTGCTGGAGCAAGTGGATCGCCAAGAAGGTGCCAACATGTCCGTGATTCACATGGGCACCAAGATCCAGGCGATTGGTGTTGCACTCGCCCTACTAGGTCGACCCGAGGTATCGCTTGTGAGCGCACGGCCAGAATCCTTCGCGGCCACGAACTATTCAGACGGTATCGGCATGCTGCAGCAGATAACCATTCCAAACCTGCAGGCATCTATTCGGCGTATTGCCGAAGTAGGGATGCTTGACGTTACCCCGAAGGCCTAACTATGGAGCGGCCGCCATACCCTCGCGACGCGCAGCGCGCCTTCAATGTTCGGGACCGCACTTGGCTTTGCCTCACGACGCTACACCATCGGCGTTTTGTGGAGGACTCCATTCATCTGCTGGGGCTGCCACGCGGAGCCACTATGCGGCTGCGATACCGTCGGCCATATATCGACGAAGGACTCTGGAACCGTGTGTCTGAAGGCGATACAGGGGAGGGCGCCTTCGCTCTGGTAGTGCTGGCAGCTACAGATCCCGATGGCACCAATATAGTTCGCCCGCTCCGAAAGACGCGCATTCGCTCCGCGCGATGCGAGGGGAGCGTACTGATACTTGATATTACCCTGGACGATTTCGTCATCGACCTGATTCCAGGCATGTCCCTATGGAGCGAGGTGCAGCAGACCGGCACCGGGCTGCCCAAAAGCTTTGGCCCAACGCCCCGGGGCGGAATGTACCTGCAGGAGCTGCCAGCCGTGCCGGAGCGACTATCCGCATCCCGGAGCATTGAGGGCTGGGAGCGCAGCGCACATGCGTTCTTTGAAGTGGCGGTAGCGGAAGCCGCGGGCGCGGGCGGAGTACCAACCAAAATTCCGTTCCTCTATTTTCTCGCCCCTCCGCCATACCACTGGTACTGGCGACTTAGCGACGAGGGCGTCATGGATCTGGAGGCCGGTCGCTCCTTAACCTTGGAAGTGCATACGATGGCTGACCCCGCTGCCGGCGTGCTACACAACCCCGCTGGCGAGGTCTTGCTCGAACTATCGCATCCTGCGGCCACCTTTAGCAGCTCAAGACGTATACGCGTGGACTCGCGACGTGACGTGCGATCCGTGCGTATTGCAACACCCGCACTTTTTCGCCGCGCATATGGTCATCTTTCTGTTCGGACTGTTGTATTTGCGAGTCCCGAAGGAGAGGATGCTGTCACGGCGGACGCGCGTGATCGTGGAGCAGTGTCGGCCAAAAAGCGCGACGAATCCGTTATGGCTCGCTACGATTTCCCGCTGGGAGTTGGGAGAGGCACTCCAGTGGCAGCCTCTCTGCTGGTCTCTCTCGCAGCAGGTGTGGCAACTTACAAGGCACCAGCAGACGGTGCTGACCCTACCTGGGCCAGTATTGCGATTCCGGCAATCGTGGCGCTGTTGGCCTTTGTGGGCTTACTTCTTGGTTTGCGTAAGGATGGAAAGGCCTAGGATTTGGCCGCCAATTTTCCCGCTCAACACGGCGCAGGCACCAGCGATTGGCACAAAGCTCCGGTTGCTGGCTGCAGGCATAGAGAACATCCGGGCCAGATCTAGGACCGAGAAACCACTGGATCGACGGTTACAGTTCGGCGCACGGGCGCAGTGACATCATTGGAGCGAATGACGCCAATGAGGAGCGAGTGACATCAATGAAGAGCGCCGACAACCCGGACCACGTGCCGACCTTGGCCAAACGCTTTCCATTATTTTACATAATATACATTATGCGCAATTGCGCAGGCTGCGCCGGGTGGCCGGCATGCTGCATGCATTCCTGCGATCCCTGCTGCATGGAACGCACGAATGCCCCGTAAGCGCTTGAATTGGCGGTACAACGAAGAACGCCAGGAATTCGACACCCCAGCAGGCACACTGTCACTGCTACAGGTAGCCGCGATCCTCGCAGATTACGCGCAATGCCGTATCGACCTCGCCGGCCCATGGACGGGATGGCGAATCCGAGGTAACCGGCTGATCCCGCCCGGGGGCTCAGTGCGCGGCCCGAACATCACCGCGAACAATGCCCGTCAGTTCACTCGGTGGCTGGCGAGCTATGAGCAGCAGCAGGCAGCATTTGAATTTCACACCGAGCCACGCCCCAGCCATTCGACGCAGCTACCGGCCGAGTGCCCTGCTTCACATCATGCCAATACAGCATGCCGTTCCGACACTCCACGCGATCCACCACGCCGGCACAAAGGTTGTGCGGAACCCGTGCGGGCTGAGCAGCGCGAGGCGCGGCAGCGGACACAGGTGATCGATATGGCACGGTTTCGACAGGCGCGGCAGGCTCGCTGACTTCCGCCACCGGGTGCCATGCGCGGTAGGCAGCGAAGCCCAGGCCTACCGCAACGAGTGTGAGAACGCTCAGCACGATATCCACCGGTTTCATGATCCCTCCCTGTAAGTCGGAAGGTAGTGCACCCAAGGGGTGCGGCTCAACGCTGCACGGCATTCCTGCAGGAATGCCGCACAGCGTCGAGCGGGACTCGGGTCCGGTTGAATGAGGTGTTCAAAAGGGCTGAAAACAAGGGGTTTAGAGGGCTGGTCACGCGATCGGCGGGTGGCGGCAGATCCTCGGGCAAGTGCTGCGCACTTCCCCGAGGATCCACCGCTGAGGGTGCGGAGAGAAAAGCGGGTTTGGCGGGAGAAGGTTGCGCCTGGTAGATGCAGGACTGGCATGCAGCCTGCGGGAGCAGGCTGTGGGGAGATGGCGGCTACACCGACAGCACAAGGGCGTATCCGTAGGGGTTTCACCCCTACACCCCACTCCGCTCCGGGCAGAGGGTGGGCAGGCAGGCCAGCCGGACAAATGCGGGCATTTGCCCGTCAGACCCGCCCCAACCGGGACGTCAGCGCAGACCCTCCCGGGTGCGTGCCATATCACGATCCATCCATTCCGCGTAGGCACGGGTGCTGCGAATGGCCCACAACTCACCGAGATATCGCAAGAATGAACGGATCGTAACCATATTATGAATGGTTCCTGTATGGCACGCTTATTGCGTTATTGACTTTCGTGTCTATTTTTGCTTGCCGTTCGAGCCGAACGGGTCAGAATTCCATGCCCCGTACGCGGGCGGCACGTAGGATGCCGCACCCACGCCACCTGGTCGAGGACCAGGAATGCCCACCGGGAGGGCTGCGGCGGCCACAGCAGGCGCGGCCGAGGGGTCGGCGGGGGCGGCGGCGGGCGAGCGCGCAGGATCGTCCCTGCGGCGTTCCTGGCGGTAGGGGTCATAGGCGCCCCCGGTCTCGGCGTAACGCCGGCATTCAAGCTGCGGCATCTCGTAGCGTGTGCCCTGCTCCGTGATGCAACGACAGTGTTCCGGCAACTCCGGCGCGATGCACCACACCTGAGGATGCTGAGTCACCGACTGGCCGTCATAGATCGGCGCAGACCACGGCTGACTCACCACGCGCGGCACCTGTTGTGCCACGTACTCAGGCGTCGAGAGATGCACCACCTTGCGCCCTTCCCCACCACCAGGCGCGGCGGGCGCATCCGCCTTAGGCTTGCCATCGGTCGACGTCGACGCGGAGTCC
>Ga0207674_10008740_pt1 | contig 11660 bp, 6 predicted proteins | sample KBSCornC72_FD_184303 | JGI IMG/M metagenome (GOLD analysis project Ga0207674, IMG submission 184303) | Corn rhizosphere microbial communities from Kellogg Biological Station, Michigan, USA - KBS Corn C7-2 (SPAdes) (version 2) | ecosystem: Host-associated > Plants > Roots > Rhizosphere > Soil ... | reverse complement strand
GTCTGGTTTCTGGATGCGGCAAGCCGGATGAATCCAAATCTTGAGTATGCTCAGGCCATTCCCGGCGTGAACACCGGGCGCGGTATCGGTCTGATCGAGACACGCGGCTTGACACATGTGGTAGATGCCGTGGGTTTGCTGGCCGGCTCGAAGGCATGGACTGACGCCGATCAGAAGGGCATGGAGCGTTGGTTCGGGCAGTATCTCAGCTGGCTTATGGAAAGCGCTCACGGGCGTGACGAGGCCGCCGCCAGGAACAATCACGGGACGTTTTATGACGTACAGGTTGCTTCCTTTGCGCTGTTCGTCGGTCGAAAGGAAGTGGCTTCCGAGATCCTCAAAGCCAGTCGCGAAAAGCGGATCGCGCGTCAGGTCGAACCCGATGGTCGTCAGCCCCTGGAGCTCGACCGGACCCGGTCGTGGGGATACAGCGTGATGAACCTGCAGGGGCTCATTGCACTTGCCGAGCTCGGCGATTGTGTGGGATTGGATCTGTGGAGTTATAGCACGTCAGACGGGCGCAGCATTCGGCGGGCACTCGAATACCTGGTGCCTTTCTCATTAGGCGATCAGAAATGGCCGGGCTCACAGATTGGTGAATGGTCGCCGCAGAGTCTGTTTCCCCTGCTTCGGAAGGCTGCTACGAGATACCGCGATTCACGGTTTCGGGCGCTCGCATCGAAAGTTCCGTCAGCAGATCCCGCTGACCGCAGCAGTTTGTTCGAGCCAAAGACTATCGATAAAGATGCTCTGCGCTAGGCGAGCGTAACGCTTCGCGCCGCAGCCCATCCAGACCTGGAAGCTGCCCTGGTGATGCCTCAGTATTGGAGGCGCCGTGCCTGATTTCAGACAGGAGACAATGTCATGAAGGATCGATCTTTTGGCCTCTCATGTTCGGGCATCGTGTTGATCGCGGTGCTTGTCGGAATCATGTCAGCGCCCGCCACGGCGCAAACCGTTACGGGCTCAATTGAAGGCCATGTCACAGATCAGACCGGCGCCCTGGTGGCGGGTGCCACCGTGAGCGTACGCAACACGGAAACCGGCCAGGAACGAACCATGACCACCAACAGCGAGGGCTACTACCGCGCGTCGTTCCTGCCCATTGGTCCCTATCGAGTGGCTGCTTCGTTCACCGGATTTGCGAGCCTCGTGTACGAGAAGGTACAGATTACTCTCAATCAAACCACCGTCACAGACTTCTCGTTACGGCCCGCTACAGCGAGCGCCGAAGTTACTGTGACCGACATCGTCGCACCGATCAACCTTACGGATGCTCAGGTCAAGCAGTCGCTCACCTCGCAAGAGATAATAGACAAACCGACCCTCAACCCGGGCAATTTCCTGACTCTTGCCGAGACCTTCACCGGATTCCAGGAGAACCCGACGTCGGGGCAGAACAACCCGACGCTGTCGTCCGGCTCCTCGATCAACTTTAACGGCACCGGGTCCCGCGGCGCGACTTTCCAGATCAATGGAGTCAACAACGATGACTCGTCCGAGAACCAGAATCGCCAGGGTGTGTCGCTTTCGACGATCAAGGAGTTTCAGGTCATCACCAACAACTTCACCGCCGAGTTCGGGCGCGGTTACGGGGCCGTGGTGCTGGTCCAGACAAAGTCCGGCACCAACAAGATCCACGGCGATGTCTATGAGTTCCATCAGGACAGCGCTCTCAAGGCGAAGAGCTTCTTCACGCCGGGAACTGTCAAGAAGCCGGTCGACCGCCGTAACGAGTACGGATTCACAGTGGGTCTGCCCATCATCAAAGACAGGTTCTTCTGGTTTGGCAGTTTTGACCAGACGAGGGAATCGGGTGGGCTGAGCTACACGCGGGACCTGCTGCTGCCGAACGAGCGGACGCCGAGGCTTGAACCGGTCAACGATACGCCGGCGAATCGGGCATTCATTCAGTCGGTGATAGCGCGCTTCCCGGCGAACCTGGTGCCGAACGACCCGCGCAGCCCGCGGACGTACGTGGGAGCGCAGAACCGCAATTTCCCGGCATCCGATTACTCGGGTCGGATAGACTTGCGGCTGCGCGATTCGGACCTCGTCTCGGTGCGCTACCAGTATTCGCGGCAGCGATTCGGCGCCGACGAGATCATCGTTGGTGAAGAGACGGAACAGAACAATCGACAGCAGAACATCGGGCTCACCTACACGCACATCATTTCCCCCCGGTTCGTCGGAGAATTCCGGTACGGACTGGGTCTGCGCAACACCCTCGTCGGCATCAAAGCCGGCAACGATACTCCAATCGTCCAGTTTACGGGTACGCCGGTAATGACAGCGATCATTGGGAACGCGGGGAGTTATCCGATCAACCGTTACCAGACGGATCATCAGCTCGTATACAACATCAACGCACTTTTCGGCACGCAACACTCGTTCAAAGCGGGCACCGACATTCGTCGACAGGCGCTCGACGATTTCGCCGACAACTTCTCGCGCGGTTTCTGGACCTTCAATCGGATTTGCGCCGGGACCACATTGGCCACGGCATACGATCAATTCCTCCGAGGCTGCATCGCGACGTTTACGAAGGGTTACGGCCCGTTCTTTCTGGAGAATCGTATCAACGAATCGAACTTCTATGCGGAAGATAGTTGGAAACTGCGGCCGAATCTGACTTTCACGGTAGGCCTGCGCTACGAATTTGTTTCCGCTCCCCGCGAGCTGCAGAAGAAAATCAACTACGGATTTGGCGACGACAAAGATAACCTTCAGCCGCGAGTCGGCTTCGCTTACAGTCCGGGATGGCGGAATGGGCTTATCGCCCGGTTGACGGGCGGCCCCGGTAACACATCGATCCGCGGTGGCTACGGCATCTACTACGGGCGGCTGTTCCAATCAGTCTTTTCGCAAGGTGGCGCTCAGGTCCGGTTTAACCCACCCAATGCGCTTCTGCGCGCGTTCACCAATAGCCTGAATGTTGCGGACCCAACCGATGGCTTCGTCTTTGTGCCCGGGCCGCAGACGGCGCGACACTCCGAGTCGCTTGTCGACCCGGATCTGGGCATGCCCTACACTCAGCAGTGGAGTTTGACGGTTGAGCGTGAGCTACCATTCAGCTCGACGTTGCGCGTCACCTACAACGGCAATCGCGGGATCGGGCTGCTGCGACTGGTACAGGGCAACCTGCCGATCTCTCCGCTGGCCGGCGGCATCGTTGTTGTGAATGACCCGAACAACGCGCCTGCAGCAGGGTTTCCGGACCTGCGCGGCGTTTTGATAAATAAGATTGCGGCCGACTTCGAATGCGCCGGGACCGGCTTGCCGGGCATCCCCGTCACTGCGACGTGTCCGGTGGCGGTCCCGATCGCGAATAACGAAGTCAGCGTCCGCGTCCCGCGCACTAACGAGCGACGACCGGACCCGCGCTTCACGACCCTTACATTCGTCTCCAATGGATCTTGGAGTTACTACAACGGACTACAGATCGAATGGGATAAGAAATTCAGTCGCGGCCTCTCATTTCAGATGGCCTATACCTTGAGCAAGGCGATCGACACAACTTCAGAAGCGACCTTTGTCGGAACAGGTGACTCAAACTTCACCGGACCAAATACGACCGCGGCGCGCGCGCTTTCGCGCTTCGACACGCGCAATCGGTTTACGTTTCTTAGCAGTTATCTGCTGCCCTTTTTCCGCGAGGGGAACCCGATCCTTAAGCAGGCTCTGGGTGGCTGGCAGATCTCTTCTGTAGTAAAGCTAGCCTCCGGCAATCCATTCACCATCACGGGAAATGCTCTCGACCTGAACTTCGATGGCTTCGCGGAACGCCCGATCCTTGTCGACCCAAGTGTCCTCTATAGGAGTATCGACGATCCGAACACATCGCAGCAGCGGTTGCCGGCTGCGGCCTTCAGGCGGGCGACGTTCGCAGATATCGGCCAGGGCGGCGTGACCGGCCGCAACACGTTCTTCATGGACGGGGTGCAGAACGTCGACCTCGGCATCTACAAGAATTTTGCTATGCCCTTCGAGGGGCATCAACTCACTTTCCGGGCCGAGTTCTTCAATGCCTTCAACCATGTGCAATTCGGCTTCCCAACGACGGATACCACGTCGGCCACTTTCGCGCGCATCACGGGGACAGCAACTTCGTATAGTCCGCGGGTCATCCAACTGGCGATGCGATATTCGTTCTAACTCATCGCGAGTTGTCCGGCAAACTTGCGGTTTGGCTGTAAAAGAGAGTCCGGATCTGCGTCGCGGGCGGCTAACAGTACCGCAGGGGGTAGCGCGCGGGTCGGCCTGGTTTTGACACACCTTATGACTAGAGCCGTCGAACGCCTATGCTAATCACCACCCTGCTCATTGCGGGCATCGCTGTGTTTTCAGGCGCGGGTCAAACGCCCGCTCCCGCGGCACAGTCACCCGAGATTGTGATTATTCCGCCGGAACGAAGGAATGTGCCTGGGCAGCGATTAACACTCTCGCTTGGAGAACTCTTTATACCCGATTATTGGCGCGCGAACGCGGGTGGGCAGGTGGACGTGGTAATCTTCTTTCACGGTGCTGCCTGGGTTGCCGAGCAGACGTTCTACGATGCCGAGAAGAATGGTGTCCTGCTCTCAATCACCTTGAAGAATTATCAGGAAGTCTTTCAGGAACCTTCGCGGTTCCAAGCCACGCTGGATGAAGTGGTCGCGGCAATTGAGAAGGCTGGTCTGGCCAGGCCGGCACGAATCAATCGCATCTGCCTTGCTTCGTTCAGCGGCGGTTATACCGCGGTCCGAGAGATACTCCAGCACGAGGCAGACTACTCGCGTGTGACCGATCTGCTCCTTGCCGATTCGCTCTATTGTGCGTACGTGGATCCGGAGACGCGTGTCAGGTTGCGTGAGGATCAGTTGGCCCCTTTTCTGCGGTTCGCGCGCGACGCGGGGCAAGGAAAGAAGCAAATGTGGTTCACCCACCTGTTCCCGCCCGAAGAAAAATATCGCGACAACACGACTACGCGGACCGCAAGCTACTTGATAGAGCAGATGAAGGGCGCACGCGTTCCGCAGAGTGAAATCAACGCCCTCGGCATGCAGTTGCTCTACTCCTGCGATATCGGCGATTTTCACGTCCGGGGCTATGCTGGTATGACTCATCAGGACCACTTCAATCACTTCTACAACCTGGCTGAATACTTCGGCCGGATCTCATTCGGGCGAAGGTCGAAGAGATGAAAATTCAAATTCCCCTTGTCGTGCTCTGCCTGGCTCTTCCGGCTCAAGGCCAGCAGCCACAGAACCCTTCGCCGATGGTCGAGCACACGCGTGTGCATCCGCGGCTCAAGCAGGAGAGTCCATCCGGGCGTCGCGAAAAGCTGGAGCTGGGCACACTCTTTTTGCCGGCCGGACTCAAGCTGAAAGGGCAGGCTCCACTCTTCGTCTTTTTTCATGGCGGGACATGGCTCCCGGAGTTGGCGGCCGTGCACGCCGGTCATACCGCGGTGATTTCGATTCAAATCGGAGTGGGTTCGGGAACGTACGCAAAGGCATTCGATGACCTCGAGCGGTTCGGCAAGTTGATAACGGAGGCAGAGGCGAAGGCCGGCGTGAAATTTGCGCCGGTGACACTAGGCGGGTTTAGCGCGGGGTGTCAGTCGGTGCGGGAGATATTGAAGACGCAGCGGTATTACGATTTGATTCCGAAAATTCTTCTGATCGACGGAATTCATACCGGCTATGTGGGCGGCAAGCCCGGCCCCCAGGAATCGCAGATCGAGACAGAGAACCTGCAGATCCTCCTCCGCTTTGCGCGCGATGCAGTGGCCGGTAAGAAACAGATGATCGTTACTCATTCGGAGATATTTCCGGGCACCTTTGCCAGCACCACCGAGACGGCGGACTACCTGCTCGCTCAACTTGGCCTGAAGCGGCGACCCACCGTTAAATGGGGGCCGATGCAGATGCAGCAGCTGAGCGAAGTGCGGCAGGGCCGATTCCTGTTGGTCGGGTACGCCGGCAACTCAGCTCCCGATCACGTGGATCAACTGCACTCGCTTCCGGATTTTTTGCGGTGGCGATTGTAGGGACGAGTTCCTGGTCATCAGCGCGATGCCGCCCGCTTTCAGGGCCATACCCCAGCCTGGTGCACGCGCAAACTAACAGTTTGCGCTACCATTTTCACCACGTGTGCCGTTCGGCCGGTACTGGTAGCGCAAACTGTTAGTTTGCGCGATCATCGGCCGCTATCGCGGGCAGGACCTGATGCGGACTTTGGCCGTGGAAAGATTGCTCTCAAGATCAGCTCGAGTATCCACAGACAGACGCCCGCGAGGACCGCGGCTGCCAGCCAGTAGTCCCAGTACCCGCTGAACAACTTCTCGAAACCTTTATATGGCCGGAATGCAATGTTGACGTTATAAATCGGTGGCGTCACAAATCGGGTGACCTGCTGCCAGGCGAGATGCCAGACAAGCGCATAGATCCAGCTTCTCCGTCCAATACCGATTTGTGAGACAGCGAATATTGCAACGAGGAACCCCCCAACGTGCGAGAAGAAGGCGACCGGCGTAAATATCCTTATGACAAACATGTCGATGATCCACGGCGGGATCCCCAAAATAAGCCAGAACGCAGCGATGCGGATCAGGATAGGGATCTGGAAAACCAGACCCAGACCGAGCATCAGATTTGAGACATGACAGTTCCACAGGATGTGGCTGGGTGTCGCGACCTTGATGTATTCACTGAAACGGGAAAGAAAAAACAGCAGCGGAAGGACGCCGGAAAGGCGAAGCGGGCGGTCAATGTCAGGTCGCGTCATAAGCCCTCAACCGGCCAGAGAACGGTGATCATCAACGTTTTGGTTCTGAATCCAACTCCCTTGATCGGGCGTCCTCGCGCCGCCGGTTTGATCAGGCTTTGCGGCAAATAGTTTTACCCGCTATGAAACCGTTGGTTATAATGAAACGGTCGTATGGTCTGCGCGCCCAGATCCGACGAGCGAGCTGAGTGGCGGAGTGATTATACATGGATCAACTCTTACAGTTCCTGTTCAAGTATAAATGGTCGGTCTTTGCCAAGGGGGATATTCGACTCGCGAGCGGTTCGTCGAGACTTCTCCTGATTGCGCTTGTCCTGGCGCTTGGAGCGTTGATCTATTTTCTTTATGTCCGCCCCGGCTACAGGATCAAGTCGGCTCTGCAGATTGGCCTTATTCTGCTGAGAGCATCGCTTCTTGTTCTAGTCGCTCTTCTGCTGATGCGCCCCGTCCTGGTCGTGTCTTCAGTTATTCCGCAAAGCACTTCCCTGGCCGTGCTGGTCGACGATTCCCGGAGTATGCAGCTTAACGATGAGGGTGGTCGGAGCCGGCTCGATGCGGTCAAAGCCCTTCTCGCAAGCAATAGTGCGTTCCTGAACGGCCTCGAGCGCAAGTTCAAGGTCAAACTCTACAGCTTTTCCGACGGGACAAAGGCACTCGCGGAAGCGGCGGCCCTCAAGGGCGAAGGTACAGCAACAGATGTTGCGGGTGGCCTCAATGAGGCCCTCAAGGATTCGGGTGGACTCCCTTTGTCGGCCGTTGTTCTCGTGACCGATGGGGCGGCCAACACGCCGCGAGACCTTAGCGGACAATTGCGCGAACTCAGGGCGCGCAATCTTCCTGTCTTTACTGTCGGAGTCGGCAGCGCGCAGCGTTTCAAGGACGCTGAGCTTGTGCGGGTGACGACTCCGAGGCGCGTCCTGACCGGGTCGGCTGTCAGCGCCGAGGTCCTGCTCAGGGTGAACGGCTATACGCCGGCGCGGGCGATGCTGGCGGTCAGCGAGGACGGCCGCGCCGTAAAGACGGAACCGGTTGAGATTCGCAGCAACGAGGCTCAGACAGTCAACGTGGAGTTTACGCCCGCAAGCGTGGGCGCGCATCGGTATACCTTTGAAGTAAAGCCCCTCGAAGGCGAATTGACGGTCGAGAACAACGCTCAGGAAACTTTGATTCAGGTTACCTCCGAGCACCCAAAGGTCCTCTACATCGAAGGGGAGCCCAGATGGGAGTACGGCAAGATGCGCATGTCGCTCAGCCGGAACGAAAAGAATCTGGTGCTCGTCTCGGTGCTCAGATCCGCAGACGGAAAGTTCTACCGTCAGGGAGTCGAGAGCGGTCAGGAACTGGAGGGTGGTTTTCCAAGGACACAGGAGGAGCTGTTTTCCTATCAGGGACTGATCCTCGGCAGCATAGAGGCCAATTTCTTCTCGTACGAACAGCTGAAGATGATCGAACAGTTCGTCGCGCGCAGGGGTGGCGGTTTTCTCGGCATCGGCGGTTCGCGTGCTTTCGATGCCGGCAAGTATGCCACTACACCCGTGTCGAGCCTGTTGCCGCTGGATCTCAACGATCGCATCGACGAGCCCGAAATGCCGACGGTGGCCAACTTCAAGGCAGAGCTGACTGCCCGCGGACGGACGCACGCCGTCACCAGGCTCAACGAAGATCGAAATCTGAGCGCGAAGGCCTGGGAGGAGCTACCGCCCATTACGATTCCGGAGGTTTTGACGCAACTCAAGCCCGGCGCCACTCTGATCCTGGAAGCTCGCAGCCTGATCGACCGCACCCGCACAGTGCCCCTTCTCGCGGAAGAGCGGTATGGCCGCGGCAGGACGATGGTCCTCACGGCCACCGACACGTGGCGATGGAGAATGCAGCTCGACGCAAAGAACACCTCGCACGAGACTTTCTGGCGACAGTTGCTTCGGTATCTCGTCAGTACGACGCCCAATCCAATCGAAGTGTACTCGGAGAGAGACGTGTACGCCGCCGGCGATACAGTTGGCTTGAGAGCCGAAGTCAATGACAAGAAGTTCGAGCCGATCAAGGAAGCTCAAGTCATCGCGCGGGTGACCTCGCCAAGTGGCCAGACAGTCGACGTCCCCATGACCTATGGTGTAACCGAGAACTCGGCCGACCATCGAGCTGAGTACGCTCCAACCGAAAACGGGCTTTATCGGGTCGAGATCGAAGCCCGCGCAAAAGGGACCAGCCTTGGCCGTGCGCAGACAAGTTTCTTTCGGACCGACAAGTCTCGCGAGTTTCACGACGCTATGCAGAATGTCGAACTTCTCAAACGCATTAGTGCAGAAACCGGCGGCAAGTACTATCAACTCTCGAAAGCAAACGACCTCGCAGATGAGATCTCGTATCTCGAAGGGAATAACTCGGAGAGGGTGAGCAAGGATCTTTGGGATATGCCGTTCAACCTTCTCCTGCTTGTCGGCCTCGCCTCCAGCGAGTGGTTCCTGCGCAAGCGTAGTGGTCTGGCTTAAGGCTGGGAAGATATGCAGTTCGTCTTAAGATCGGTGATGCTTCTTTTATGGCTTGGTGTTTCTGCCTGCGCGCAGGACGTTGAGTCTCCAGCGAGAGTTCAGACAAAGCCAACTGACAAGCCGCAAACTCCTGCTCCTCGCCTGCCGGCTGATACTTCGAAGTTCGCTATCGTGATCAGCGGGATTGGTGGCGAGGACTCATACACGCAGCAGTTTTCCAAATGGGCAACTGTTCTTCAGGGACTCCTCATAGAAAGACTCGGGTTCGCTGAAGGACAGACCCTCGTGCTGGTCGACAAACCCGCAGGCGGCCAGCTTCGTGCAACGGCAGACGAAGTCGGAAAGGCGTTTACAACCGTTCGCAGCCGGGCAAAATCGGAAGACTCTGTTTTCGTCTTCATGATTGGTCACGGGAGCTTTGACGGAAAACAGGCGAAATTCAATCTCGTGGGCCCTGATCTGACCGCTGCCGATTATGCGGCGCTGATTAAGGCACTGCCTACGCGGCGGGTGGTCGTCGTTAATATGGCCAGCGCGAGCGGAGAATTCATCAAGCCACTCTCGGCCGAAGGAATTGTGACGATCACAGCCACTCGCAGCGGTCAGGAACAAAATGCCACGCGGTTCCCGGAATTCTTTATCGCGGCTTTGGGAAATCCTGAAGCAGACACGGACAAGAATGGAAGGATATCTGTTCTCGAGGCATTCGATTACGCGACGAAGGCCACGGCAAGCTTTTATGACCAGCAGGGTCGCCTCGCAACCGAACACGCGCTTATCGACGATAACGGTGACGGAGTTGGTCATCAAAAGGCGGAGGCTGGTGATGGCGCGCTCGCAAAAATGACCTACCTCGATTCCCTTCCCCGGCAGCAGGCAGGAGGAGACGCGGAGCTGGCCAAACTATTTGGTGACCGCATGCGGCTTGAAGGTCAGATCGAGCAGCTCAAAGGTCGCAAAGAGAAAATGCAGGCTGAAGAATATGATAAGGAACTGGAGAAGTTGCTGATCGAGCTGGCCAGTCTCAATCAGCGGATTCGTGCACGACAGAAATGATCGTGTTGGACGCACTGGAACAGTTATGTGGAAGTGGCACGTGATTAGAAGGAAGCCGGGATTCAATGGCGCGACCCGCGCGGTTATTATCGTTACGCTTTTCTGGGTAGCGGTCTCTTGTAGCTCTGCGCAAGATGCAGCCGTGCAAAGCCCGTCAGAGGAGCTCGCGCGAGGCAACTATTCAGCGGCGATTGCGGGATTTCAACGCGTCCTCTCGACCAGCCCGGCGGACCAGTCTGCTCAGATCGGCCTTTTAACCGCCTTGCTCGAAACGGGCCGTTACGCAGAAACAGAGAGGGAAGTAAAGCGATTTCTCGCGTCCAAACCTGAGACACCTGCACTCAGATTACTCTATGGGGATGTGCTGGCGGCAACAGGCAGATACCGTGAAGCGCTCGCTGAATTCGAGACTGCCGGCAAGTCAGCCCGTGGGAGTCTGCGCCTGCGCGCTGACTTCCGGCGGGCCGAGATGCTCAATACAATCGGCCAGGTGCAGCCTGCTCAGGAAGTCTTTCGGACTGTCGTCCAGAACCAGGACTCTGAAGAGCAGCCAACGGCGGAGTCGATGACGATTGCAGCCGGCGCGTTGACGTATCTCGAGAAATACAAGGAGGCAACCGATCTATATCTGGACGCCATTGAGAAGGACTCGAACAACATCGAGGCGCAGCTCAGCGGCGGCGAGCTGTTTACGGCGAAGTATAACTACGCCGAGGCTGCAGAGTTCTTTCGAGATGCGCTCAGGATTAACGCGAACAGTGCGCGCGCGCATCTCGGCATCGCTCAAAACAAGCGAATCGAGGGTGGCGAGGAGATGCGTGCAGCGCTCGCCCGTGCCCTGGAAATCAATCCCTCTTATGTCGCGGCAAAAGCGCTGAGTGCGATGCTCGATCTTGAGGCCGAGCGTTATGACAAGGCCGCAACGACACTCGACGAGGCGCTCAAGATCAACCCGAATTCGCTGGAAGCGCACTCGCTGCGCGCTGCGATGTTCTACCTCCAGAATCGTACCCCGGATTTTGAGGCCGAAGTCAAAACGACGCTTGCCATCAATCCGGCATACGGTCCTCTGTATGCGACGCTCGAGCATTTTGCGACAAACACACGCCGGTATACCCAGGCTGTCGAGTTTTCGCGACGCGCAATTGCACTCTCCCCCCGACTCTGGTCTGCGCATCTCAGCCTTGGAATCGCCCTGACGCGCGTAGGCATGATGGACCAGGGACGCGCCTCGATTGAAACATCGTTTGAGGGAGATCCGTTTAACATCTGGGCTAAGAACACTCTTGATCTGCTCGACACCATGCGCGACTACCGCGAAGTGCAGAAGGGCGCTTTCTTTAT
>Ga0207674_10008739_pt1 | contig 11661 bp, 8 predicted proteins | sample KBSCornC72_FD_184303 | JGI IMG/M metagenome (GOLD analysis project Ga0207674, IMG submission 184303) | Corn rhizosphere microbial communities from Kellogg Biological Station, Michigan, USA - KBS Corn C7-2 (SPAdes) (version 2) | ecosystem: Host-associated > Plants > Roots > Rhizosphere > Soil ... | reverse complement strand
TCGTAGTTGCCTGCGTCCGCGAGCGTGGCATTTGCTTTTGTATAGGTGGCAGCGGTTGCGCCCAGAACGTTGGTCCCTTCATGGCGCCATTGGTAGCTGAGTGGCAACGCGCCCGCTACGTCCGCATTCAGACTGAAGGTCGTGCTAGTATAGACTGTTCCCTGCGGAGTTTGTGTCGGCGGATCGCTGACCATGAAAGGCGCATCCACGGAACCAGTTGCAGTCAAATAAAGACTCAGAATCCGCCCTCCAGACAAGGTTTTGTCGAACGCAGCCACTTCGTCGATATTTCCCTGGAAGAAATCGCCACTGGCGTTGAAGATGCCTCCACCACCAATGTTGAATTTGAATTCGTTCGTACCGTAGCTCGCAACTGACGAAATCTGCTGGCCGGAAAGTACACCGTTGAAGTAAAGATTTTCCGTAGAGCCATCGGCAGTCACTACGAGGAAACCCCATTCATCATCCGCCCACGGATAAGGCGCAATGATATTATGTCCCGGCGCTTCGAACCAGGCTTCAACGGCAACGCCGCTATTTGCGTCGCCCAATTCCAAAAGATTATTTTGGCCAAAGTAGCCGCCGCGCAAGCTGTGCACCGCGCCACGCCTGATCCAGCCCATGACAGTAAAGTTGCTCTTGTTGTTCAACACACCAAGAGGCGTGCCAACGGAACCGCTGGTGCCATCGAAGTTGCCACACGGATTGCTCGCTCCGAAACCAGGAAAGGCTGGAGCTTTGGGTCCCGACGCGTCGTTGGTGACGCCGTTGATATACTTCGCGTTCGCGCTCGCTCCAAGCGTACCGGAGTTCGCAGCGGCAGGATATGTTGGATTTCCCTCATTCAATCGCCAGTAACCCACTGCACCATCGCCGCTGATCAAGTTCTGGTAAGGCGTTGCAGGCGACGCGTTAGTGCCGTTTTGATAGTGGGCCAAAATCTGAGCCGCGCTGAGCCCATTCGTATAATATGCGGCTTCGTCGATAGTGCCGCTGGATTGGAACGCATTGTCCGAGCGAACACCCAGAGTCAGAGGCAGCGTCGGGTCGCTGTTAGGGAGGAAGGTTGATGTCGATGTAGTGGCCACTTCGGCGCCATTGACGTACAGGTGATTCGCGGCTCCGTCCCAGACGCCTACCACGTGCTGCCAGACACCCGGAGTAACAGTGCCGCCGGAAGTATTCTGGTTGGCGCTGGCACTATTGATGGTACGAAAACTCCACTGGCCGGCGACCAGGGTGCTGTTGTAAAACAGCCAGCCGGAATTGCCCAGTTTGATGGATGAGGCGACGCAGCCCGAAGCGGCCGCGGTCGGCTTTGTCCAAAACTCGAAGGTGAATGGCCCGGCGACATTCAATCCTGGCTGAAATGGCACGCTTACATTGCCAGCGCCGGGAAAATCCACCGCGGTATTTCCCGGTTGAGCAACAATGGCACCGGCAGCCAGGTGCGTTGCGCCTGTATATAGTCCGTTGCCGGCGGAGCCGAGACTGCCTGAGTTTGCGGCAGTGTCGAACGTTGGCGTATTCACGCTCTCGTTCAATCGGTAATAAACCAGCGGCCCATCAGCGAGCACTTCGCTGGGATAATCAGCTTTTGCCGCGAGCAAAGCAGCGCTCATGGATAGGAAGGTTAACAGGAGTTTTTTCATAGAGCCCTTGATGATAGGATTTTTTGCGAGGTTGATCTCGGTGTTTGCTATTCGTATCTGATGTCCGTTTGCAAATAATATAGCCAATGATGGCTTTGAGTCGGTTTGCTCGAAAACCTCTACCACAAACGCGTCAAACAAAACTACCCACATTTGGGGGGTCTGGGATTCACCGGCGGATCCGGACATTCGGGCGGCTTCAGCGATTGAAGAAATTGGATTTCGCGCATCTACCATCAATGTGGTATGGCTATTCCTATTCCAGCGTTTATGAGTAAACGTCGCGTGGCAAAGACGATTCAAGTTTCCCTGGTGGAAGACGATCCCGGCGTTCGGGCCAATCTCGCTCGCATGATTGACAACGCTCCCGGCTTTCGCTGTCAGGCGGAATATCCTGACGGACCTTCTGCGTTAAAGGGTATTATGGCTAATCGTCCAGATGTTGTACTCATGGACATCAATTTGCCCGGAATGTTGGGGACCGAGTGCGTGCGACGGCTCAAAGAAGTCGCGCCGAGTTTGGCGGTTTTGATGCTGACCGTCTATGACGACAGCGAGCAAATTTTCAAATCGTTGCAGGCTGGCGCGACCGGATATTTGCTGAAACGCACGCCGAAGGACAAATTGCTGGAAGCCATCCGCGAAATCTTCGACGGAGGCGCGCCGATGTCTCGGCAAATTGCCCGGCGGGTTGTTCGATATTTTCACGAGAGCAGCCAGATTCCGGCGACCGCGCAACGCGCCCCTGAAGTCGAGACGCTGACCGATCGTGAAGAACAGGTGCTGGCTGCGCTGGCAAAGGGTTATGCGTACAAAGAAATTGCGGACCTGCTGAACATCAGTTTTGAAACCGTGCGGACGTATATTCGAACTATCTATGACAAACTACATGTCCACAGCCGCACGCAGGCTACGTTAAAATATTTTGGGAGGTAAACTCGCGGTTTTGATGATTCTTGTCATGGCGGTGCCATAAGAATCCGTTACACATGATAAATCCTCCTATTTTAATGGCGAAAATGGTGCGCGCTGCAGGGTTTGAACCTGCGACCCCTTCCGTGTGAAGGAAGTGCTCTACCGCTGAGCTAAGCGCGCCGGCGTGCTGAATGACTTTGAAAACCTTGTCTTCCCCGTCTTTCGGCACTGTTTGCGAGCCGAGAACATCGGCTTTTGTTCTCGGTGAATCAAGCCGAAAAAAGTCGCTCAGGGAATTGTCTGTGTAGTGGGGGCGGGCACTGAAACTTCCTGCCGGGACCATTGGGTTGCGTAATGGATCAGCGCTGTAGCGTTCTGTAATCCCAGCTTGCGCTTTATGTTTTCTCGATGTGTCTCGATTGTCTTGAAGCTTAGCTTCAACTCGCCCGCGATTTCTCTTGTGCTGAGACCTGCGCCGAGGAGGTGCAAGACGTGCAATTCACGATCCGTCAGTTGTTCGGCCCCATTGCGATGTGAGGCTTTGGGATTACCAACAAATTTGTGCAGCAGCAGCGCAGCCATTCCGCGGGTTAGATATACTTCGCCGGCAAGCACCGTGCGAATGGCGCTGAGGATTTCTTCAGCCGCTTGCTCCTTGACGACGTAACCTATCGCACCTGCTCTCAAGGCGCGCTCGGCATATAACGGCGCTTCGTATTGGGAAAGTATGAGGATGCGCAGTTCGGGCTGCTGGGCCAGCAAGGACTTTATTAAATCCAGCCCATCGCCTCCTTTTAGGCGAAGGTCCAGGATGATTAAATCCGGCTTTTGCGCGGCCACCGCAGCCATCGTTTCGGAGACTGTCCCGGCCTCACCGCAACACGCCAAATCAGCATGCTGGGTGATCAAACGGATGAGCCCATCCCGCACCATTGGATGGTCATCTACGATCAAGATTCGCGCCTTCGCTGATGAAATTGCCATCGTTTGCCTTTTTCGGATGATTACATTTACCCGACCTTCGGCGTTATTTGCTGTGAAATTAGAGTAAAACAAAGTCACCTTAAATCAGCAATCGGAAATACTCCGGAGCAGGCCTAGGAAATCTTCCTAGAAGGAGCGTCGGCTGTGGATGGGAATGGACTGAATGGACTGAATTGAGCAATCGAGAGATATTCTTAGAAGTCGAGCTAAACGCCTCGGACGACGTCACTTAGCCGATCTGCCCCTTCGTGTTGCGTAGCCGATTTCTGAATTGCAGAGGGATCCGTCGTTAAGCCACCCAGTCGAGGCACAACGCAAAAGATTTCAGTTCCCTGCTGTGGCCGGGAGGAAATCCGCAGATTACCGCCGAGTGAGCGGGCACGATAATGCATGACGCGCAAACCAATGCCGTGTTGTCTGGCATGTTCAGGTTGAAAACCAGCGCCATCATCACGGATTCGCAGAGATAGGTTTGGTCCATCCGCCCTCAATTCAATCTCAATAGATCTCGCGTCTCCGTGTGTAATCCCGTTGTGAATGGCTTCTTGAACGACTCGATAGAGGGTCAGCGATGACTGAGGCTCGACAGTAAGCGAAGAGTCCGCGCAACGGAACTGACACGAAATGTTGAAAAATTTCTGTGTCTCGACGGCGAGATTCTGCAATGCGGCTTGCAATCCAATTGTTTCAACCTCAATCGGGTCCAGTCCGCGAGCCAGACTTCGGGTCTGGCTGATGGCATTGCTGACGAGGGCGGCCAGTTCTTTGGCCTCAGCGCCATGCGGCAATGATTCCGCGACAAGTGTTTGCTCCAGCGCTTTGGCTTTGAAAGCGATTCCAGCCAAATATTGGCCAAGTCCATCGTGCAGCTCGTGGCCAACCCGGCGGCGTTCATTGGCGCTGGTCTCGAGGACCTCCTGCTCTAATTCCTTTCGTTCGGTGATGTCCTCAACCATCGAGATGATATAAATCAGTTCACTTTTGTTATTTCGGAGCGCCGAGGCGGAAGCCTGCGCCCAGACCAAATGTCCGTCCTTGTGGATATAACGTTTCTCGCGCTGGTAACGCTCGAGTTTGCCGTCACGAAACTCTCCGAATAGACGCTGCCCCTCGATCACGTCATCCGGATACGTAATGCGACGGACGCTTGAACTTCGCAATTCCTCATCGGTGTATCCGAGCATCCGTTGATAGGCCTGGTTCGTCTGAAGGTATTTTCCGTTCGCATCGTGCAAAGCCATGCCAATTGGAGCTGATTCGAACAGCGTGCGAAATTTCTCCTCACTTTCCCTTAGTACTGTTTCTGCTCGCTTTCGTTCAGTAATATCCTGGTTGGTCCCTTCGTAGTAAAGGGCGCGTCCCTGGGCGTCGCCAACCATATGCCCATTGATGCTCATCCAGAATCTCGATCCATCCTTGCGATAGCGCTCAGCCTCAAAACCTTTCACGGTTCCTCGAGTTTCCAGCATCTGCCTGAATTCGGTCCATTTTTCAGGGCGAACAAAGGTTTGACGCGCCATATCAGAGATCGTAGTGACCAACTCACTCGGCGATTCGAATCCAAACATTTTTGCCAAAGCTGGATTGGCACTCAGATAACTTCCTTCAGGCGTATATTGGTAGATGCCTTCTGTAGCATTCTCGAATATGGCGCGATACTTGGCTTCAGCCTCGCGCAATGCTTCGGTCATTTCGATTCTCAATAAGGCGTCTCCGCAACGATCCGCCAGGGTTTGAAGTAACCTTAAATCCTGCTGGGAATATGCTTGCGGTGTGTAACTTTGAATTGAAAGTACGCCTAGAGATTCACCGCCCGATTGTATAGGAACGTACATCCGCGATGCGGACCGGCGCTGAGTGTCCCCGAAGGGCACTGCCGCAACAGCCATTGACAAATCATCTGCGGAATTGACTAATTTTGAACCCTGCGCGGCGACTAACTGCATTAATGCAGTTGGTTCGGTGATCAATCGTGGCGGCTCCACTGGCACACGTCTCCCCGCGATTGTGTCCATCGTAAGGACTGGAATGATTTTACCGCCCCCAACCGAATACAAATCAACGTAGCCCGCGTCCCAACCTATGAGCGTGGATGCAGTCTCCATAATAATCTCGGCCGCATTGGCTGGCGTTGTCGCCGCGCTCAAGCGGTGGCTCAATGAGCTTAGAGCGGCACTTTGCTTCTCCGCGCGTTTGCGTTCGGTGATATCACGCGCAACGCCGATTAACCCAATGACTTGCCCTTCTGAATTCCTGATTTGAGAGGTGCCCAATGATATTGGAAAGTCGGTGCCATCTTTGCGGCGATCGGTTACTTCCCCGTGCCATCCTCCTTCTCGCGTTTTCTTCAAAATTTCGGCCATAAGAGTGGGCGGATTTTGTGGTGAAAATAGTATGTGAGGAGTTTTGCCGATAATCTCGGCTTCGGTGTATCCGTAGCCGCGAAGAAAGGCGGGATTCGCGAACGTAAATTTGTCGTCTAAATCAGTAATACAAATCATTTCGTCAGTGCTTTCGACCGCATGGGCCAAAGTCGCCAGCTTTGCTTCGGCTGATTTCCAGTCCGTAATATCCTCGGCAATGCCGGTCACACGATAAACTTCGCCTTGCTCGTTTCGGATCGGAAATGCACGGTCATGTATCCAGCGTATTGTTCCATCGGGCCGCACGATGCGATAAATTTCATTGTAGTCTCCAATGCTTTGTTTTTTTAGTGCGGCTTCCAGCACCCTATGGCGGTCTTCCGAATGAATTGCGTCAACCCAGTCGCGAGGTGAGTCGTAAAGACTCTGGCACGAGCGTCCCCAAACGGATTCGTAGCCTGGGCTGATATAAATCGTTTCGTTTTTCCGGATATCGGTCATCCAGAATACTTCACGAATGCTTTCTGCCAATTGGCGGAAGCGCTCTTCGCTTTCGCGCAAAGCTTCTTCCGCCCGCTTTCGCTCCGAAATATCCTGGCTTGTTCCCTCGTAGTAGAGCACTTTCCCGTCGGTGTCGCGCACGATATGCGCGTTTACGCTAATCCAAATTCTGCTGCCATCTTTGCGGCAAACCTCGTTTTCGAACCCTCGAACCTGCCCTTCCATTTCCAATCGCTTTTTGAGTTCCAATCGACTTTCCGGCTTTACACACATCTGCGTGCCAAGGTCCTGTATGCTCGTTACCAAATCTTGCGGCGACGAGTAGCCGAGCATTCGTGCTAACGCTGGATTTGCGCTGAGGTAATGGCCATCTGGCGTCGTCTGAAAAATCCCTTCAATCGCATTCTCGTAAATGCTGCGGTAGTTTTCTTCCGCGCGCCGAAGAGCTTCATTCTGTCTTTGCAATTGCTCATGCTGCTTTATCAGCAACTTGTCCGCTTTTCGCCGCTGACGCCTCTCTTCCACTTCACGCAACGCTCGCTGCACGGCAGGAACCAATCGAAACAGTCGATCCTTTAATATGTAATCGGTAGCTCCTTTCTTAATTATCTCGACCGCCAGTTCGTCGCCAAGCGCGCCGGTTACGAGAATAAATGGCAGGTCTGGAGAGGCTTGCCTGACAATGTGCAATGGTTCCAATTCGTCGAATTCAGGCAGCTTGTAATCCGAAAGAATCAGATCGGGTTTGAACTCGGCAAGGTTTGCAATGAACTCGTCCCGCCTTGAAATGCATTTGGCAAGGTGCGGGATTGCGCCTTTTTTCAGTTCGGAAAGTATGAAATGGGCGTCATCTTCATTGTCCTCCAGCAAAAGAATGCCAACCTTCTTTTCCGCGAAAACCTCATCCTTCGGTGGCACAACCGAATGATAATTCCCCTGCCCTTTCTTTCAAGTGCAATCCTGCCCGAAACCCGAAAAGGAATCGAAACCTATTGAGGAAATGAAAATTGAACTGGCTTGAAATTTACCGATTGCGGTGATGCTTGCCAGGTTCCGGATACTTGTGGTGTCCCAATTTCATCGAACAACGAGATTTTCGGTTGAGCATTTGGCACCACACCAACCAGGCTTGACGATTCGTTCGCTTTAGGTTCCCAAACAACCGCAGCGTGGCCAGGAGCGTGAGGTGAAAGCCTTTGCGGAACTGACGAGATTTCGGTCACAGCTCCGTTCTCAGAAAGAAGCGCACCAACCACAAAAAATCCGCAGACCGCAACACCAAACGCTCCGGCCAATACCGGACGTGCGTCCAGAGTTGCCCAAATTCGTTGGAAGAATGGCCCAACGTCAAAAGACAAAAATGAGGCTTGGGCCTCTTCGCCCACTTCGCCTGCTTTGATGCGGACGATGACGTGCCGCGAAAAGCCGTGAAAATAGCCCGGCGGCGGTTGTTCATGTTTTTTGAGCGCCAGCAAGCGGCGCAATTGTTCGAAATCATCTGGAACTGGACTCATACTCATTTCAGATAATCAGATAAGTACGCTTGCAACTGTTGGCGTGCGTAGAAGAGGCGGGATCGCACTGTTCCGATATTGCACTCCATTATTTTTGCAATTTCTTCGTGCGACAGACCCTGAACATCATGCAACGTCACTACCAATCTATGAGGTTCAGACAACTTTTGCATGGCCACGTTCAACTTTTCTTGAAGTTCCGCGAGATTAACTTCGCGCCGCGGTGTTTTGTCTGAGATCAACGCAACGAGGTCAGGATCGTGTTCCGCATTAAAATCGAGGTCGTCCAGGCTCATTTGAGCCTTGTTTTTGCGCTGCTTAAGGAAATTGATCGTTTTATTTACTGCAATTCGATACACCCATGTATAAAAACTAGACCCGCCTTTAAAAGATTTCAGAGCGTGAAAGGCTTTGATGAACGCCTCCTGCGCCAGATCATTCGCATCTTCATGATTGGAGGTCATGTGGTAAACGGTTGCGTAGATCCGCTCCTGATAACGTTTTACGAGTTCGTCGTACGCTTCGAGGTCACCCTGGCGCGCCTTTCTGACAAGAACCATTTCATCGACGGGAGAAGGCTGGGTGGTCCGGGATTCCACCCGCTCTTCCTCGTTGAGTGGCTTGCGCCTGGCTGGTTCTGTCATAATCATAGGCAGCGAATCAGGCGGATTCTCCTAAAGCGTCAGTTTGATGCTCCAGATATTCGGTAATCCCAAGCAAACCCGTGCGGCCAGTGGAGGCAGGCAATTCCTTCAAGACGCGACGGGATTGCTCCAGGTATTGGCGGATAATTTCGATTGAGGTGTTCAGGGCTTCGTATTTGAGCAATAATTCGCTCAATTGTTCAATCGCGCCATTCTGCCAGCTTTGGACGAGTTCGTGCAGACGGGCGCGATCCCTTTCATCGGCTCGTTCCCAAACGAGCAGCACGGGCAACGTAAGTTTACCTTTGGCCAAATCGGTTCCCAATGACTTGCCGGCCGCAGCCTCCGAGCCGAACAAATCAATGCAATCGTCGTGAACTTGATAGGCAGTGCCGAAGGCGAGGCCGAACTCGCGCAAACTGTTGCGCTGCTCTGCGGTTGCGCCACTAAGATAACCGCCAAGCTCTGACGAAAGCGCGAAAAGCTCGGCTGTTTTCATTTCCAAAACCTTGAAGTATTTATCGCGAGTAAAGTCAAAGTCACGCCGATGTTGCGTCTGCAAAATCTCGCCGGAACAAACGGTGTTTGTTGCCATCGCGACCGCACGGCAGATATCCGGAGTCGGAAAGCTCGCGGCGAGCTTCAACGCCTGGGCAAACAGGCAATCGCCAAAGAGAACGGCAATTTCATTTCCCCAATTCGCCGCGAGGGTAAGCCGGCCACGGCGGATTTCGGCTTCGTCCATCACATCGTCGTGGACCAAGGTCGCCAAGTGAACCATCTCGATGATTACGGCGACAGTAGTATGCGCGTCAGTCACCTTCCCAATCGCATTCGCGGTCAGGGCCACCAGCGCCGGTCGCAAATGCTTTCCATTGCCGTTCAAAGCATACTCCGCATAGGGGACGAGATCAGGTTCAAACGATGTGACCTGCTTAGTCAGCCGCTGGCTCACAGACTGGAGAAAAGGCTCAATTGGATCGATGATTGCCCTCCAGGATTCTCCCGGTTTAGCGCGCGGCGTTCCGACCGCCGACGCTGTGATCGCTTTCGAATCAGCCGCAAACATGCCCTTAAAATCTAGGATCACCATCAGGTCAAGTCAAACTTGTTGTGGGTAGCGCTCGCCTACACCACAGGTCAAAAACGAGTTCATTTTGATAAAACACCGGACGAAAACAGGAGTTTCGGGTCAATTCGAACACAATTCCATTTCGTATTGAACAAAATCGGCTAACTTGAGTTATGCAATTTGCGACTTGACCGTTCGCCACACGCTTTAGTCCCAATTTCCCGTGTCTCTTTCCACACAACTGGCTGATTTCGCCGCCTTGAATCAGGTGACCGTCCCTGATTTATGGCAACAGCAGGCTATTTCCGCGTTGCGTGAAGGCAAAGATGTGGTGGTCCAAGCGCCCACCGGCTCAGGTAAGACGCTGATTTTTGAGCTTTGGTCCAATCACGGGAAAAATCGGGGCCAAGCGATTTACACCGTGCCGACCCGCGCCCTGGCGAATGACAAATTGGCGGAATGGCGGGCTCGCGGTTGGGATGTGGGAATCGCCACGGGCGACCTGGCCGAAAATTTGAATGCGCCGATTTTGGTCGCAACGTTGGAAACACAGAAAAATCGGCTGATCCAAGGAGATGGCCCTACTCTGCTGGTTGTGGATGAGTACCAGATGTTGAGCGACCTCGACCGAGGTCTCAATTACGAATTGGCTATGGCGCTTGCGCCAGCGCAAACGCAGTTGCTCTTGCTCAGTGGCAGCGTCGCGAACCCACAGGACGTCGTGAAATGGCTGACGCGGCTTGGGCGCAAGGCGATTTTGATACGACACGATCTTCGGCCCGTTCCGCTTGAAGAGATTCACGCGAACAATCTCAATTATCACGTCCCCAGTGAGATTCGTGGTTACTGGCCGCGTTTCGTTGCCAAAGCGCTGGCGGAAGATTTAGGACCGATACTCATTTTCGCTCCACGCCGACAAGCTGCGGAAACGATGGCAGCCGAATTGTCGCGGCAATTACCAACGCCAAATCCGTTGCAGCTCAGCACTGAGCAAAAATTGATCGTGGGCGAGCATTTGGCACGTTTACTCAAAACGCGAGTGGCATATCATCACAGCGGCCTGAGCTACGGTGCACGAGCTGGCGTGATTGAACCCCTGGCAAAAGCGGGTCAGTTGCGCGTTGTCGTAGCCACGATGGGTTTGGCTGCCGGAATCAATTTTTCACTGCGAAGTGTAGCGCTGGCAGCGGAATCGTACCGGCGGGATCAGGTCGAGAAGCTGTTGAATCCGGCGGAGATTTTGCAAATGTTCGGGCGAGCCGGGAGACGAGGTTTGGATGAGACCGGGTTTGTTCTGATTACTCCAAATGAATTGCGTTTGTTGGATGCGCGGCCCTGCCATTTATCAAGAAGCGGCGCAGTGGATTGGGCGGCTTTGTTGAACCTGATGGCTGCGGCAGCGCAGCACGGACGCGATCCATTTCGCGAAGCCGTGCAGGTGCAAGAGCGTTTGTTCACGATGAAGCCGATCTTTTTAGGTGTAGAAGAATCGTTGCGACATCCTGATGTGCCGTGCGGCTTGCATACTGATGCGGAGCGCGCCCGGCATGTACGCAAGCGCGTGCGTGAAATGGTGAACAGCCGAGGGGAATGGGAATTGATGAGGGAACCGGTAGCCAAGCTGTTGAGGGAAATTGTTGCGCCGGTCGAGCATTTGCGTGATGGAGATTCGACGCGATCGACTTCGGGTGAGTCGCTGGTGGGCGGATGCTCCCTTCCCCCTCACCCCAACCCTCTCCCTCGGGGAGAGGGAGAACGCACGGCACCCAAATTCGTGACCATTTTAAGCATCCCGGCCGCGCTCGAAAAAGTTGGCAATGGTGAACTTTGCGTACTATCGGAGAACGAAGGCACAAAAACATACGGTCGGGCCAGCACGGTGGCCGATAGGATCAGTGGCGAACGCGTTGTGCTGACAAAATGGGTTCGACGCCTTACGAATTGAAACGGTCGGCAAGCACCGCTGGTGGTTTGGAAAGAAAAAATCGTTCCATTGCTGGAAGAGAAATTAGCGCA
>Ga0207674_10008736_pt1 | contig 11663 bp, 8 predicted proteins | sample KBSCornC72_FD_184303 | JGI IMG/M metagenome (GOLD analysis project Ga0207674, IMG submission 184303) | Corn rhizosphere microbial communities from Kellogg Biological Station, Michigan, USA - KBS Corn C7-2 (SPAdes) (version 2) | ecosystem: Host-associated > Plants > Roots > Rhizosphere > Soil ... | reverse complement strand
ATCGGATACCTCGTGATTCGCAAGCTGACCGGCCAGCCGTTGCTCGGCTGGACGAGTGTGATGCTCGGTGTCACGGTGTTTTCAGGACTTCAGTTCCTGATGATGGGCATCGTCGGGGAATACCTGTACCGAATCTACGCAGAAGTCGTGCGCCGACCGCTGTACTTCATCAGTGCGACCACCGGCGCGAGAGGACGGCGTTGAGCGCCTCCGGCGTCCAGCGCGGCTGCTGCATCTGGCTGACCGGATTCAGCAGCGCAGGCAAGTCGACGATCGCGCAGGTCCTCACGAAACATCTCGAAGCGCGCGGCCGCACGGTCACGTTGCTCGATGGCGACGTCGTACGCACCCATCTGTCGAAGGGTCTTGGATTCAGTAAAGAGGACCGGGACACCAACATTCGACGCATCGGATTCGTCGCGTCTGAAATCGTGCGCCATGGCGGCATTGCGATCGTCGCGGCGGTGAGCCCCTACGAAGAGACGCGCAATGAAGTCCGCCGGATGGTCGGTCACGACCGGTTCGTGCTCGTACATGTGGCGACGCCAATCGAGGTGTGCGAACAACGCGACGTCAAAGGGCTGTACAGCAAAGCTCGGCGCGGTGAACTCAAAGGCCTGACCGGGATTGACGATCCGTACGAAGCGCCTGTCGCGCCTGATCTCAGACTGACGACGCTCGATTGCGATCCGAACGGCTGCGCCGCAGGGATCGAGACAGTGCTCCGGAGTCGCGGGATCATCTGACACGGCGAAGCGCCGTCCCCACCTTGAAACGCGCCCGCTGCTGGGCGCGGCGCGTCCGCGCGGCGACCTTCCGAAGCCAGAACGCCGTTTCGTATGCGAGCTTCCGGCGCTGTCGGCCAAGACGTACCCACGCCATGGCGATGTTGTTTGCTGCGTGGGCCGCAAACACGCGCGTCTGTTTGCGGGCGACCTTGGCCGCAAACGCCACCTTCTCGCTCGTGCGATCGAGTTCTTTGGCCGCGTCCGTCTTTCGATATGTGCGCCAGAGGGAACTCGTCTGATACCGCGCGAGCATCCCAACGAGCGCCGCTGTCGGAATCCGTACGGGCGGATGCGGCGACCGTGCATACTCGCGCGCGATGACGTATGCATGCTGCAGCGTCGGCGGCCAGGCGAACCACGCAGGTAACGGTCCGGCAATCAACGTGGTGCGCTGGCGCGCGATACTGGCCACCGCCGATCGTCGCCGCACCCAGAGCGGCTCCTGCACCTGGGCGATCGGACCCTGCAACGTCAGTTCGGCGATGAGCAATCGATCCGGGTTCATCACCTCCCGGAAGATCCCCGCCGCGCGCAGCGCCGGCACACGCATGAGACCGTAAACCATATCGCCGGATCCAACGCCTTTGCGGCAGAACTCACGCCAGCGATCACTGACCTCACTCAACCCGACGGTCTGGAAAACGCGCACGTCCTTCTCGACCGGCGTCCCGTCAGGCTCCATGCGCTGTGTCATCGGATACGCGAGCACGACGGAAGGATTTGCGTCGAGCTGCTCAACGAGACGTGCAAGCCACTGCGGATGCCACCGATCGTGATCGCTCACCCACGCGAAGTATTCCGCTGACGGGAAATCGCGCGTCGCAATCTGGACGACCTCGCGCCAGGTTGGAATCATGCCGGTCCGTTCCGCGTGCCTGAAGTACGTGATGCGCTCGTCGCCCGCGCCGACGCTGCGTACAACCGCCGGCGTCTCGTCACTCGACGCATCGTCAAGCATCACGAGCGCGAAGTTGCGATAGGACTGGGCCAGCAGAGAGGCGGCCGCGTCCGGAAGATGCCGGGCGTTGTTGTAGAGGGTCATCCCAAGGACAACACGCGGCGCGCCACCATTCGCCGGAGACGGTGTCACTGCTGTCCCGATCCAACGAGCTGTTTCAGGCCGCCTTTGATGCGCGCGAGCTGCTTGCGTGCGCTCAGGCCGCGGCGCCACTTGGCCCATTCCTTCAACCGCTGCTCGTGTTCACGTGCGCGGACTTGCTCCTGTCGGGCGCGCGCCTTGTTCTGGAAGTAGAGTGACCGCTTCTCGAGAACGGCCTGCTTCCGCTCGTCGTTCTGCTCCTCGCTTCTAGCGCGCGCGACGTCGATCGCATCCATCATCAGCCAATGGCCGACGCCCGCTCGCGTCGCACCTGCCATCCATCCGACGACATCCTGGATGGCGGTGGCACGCGCGAATCGCGGATCGACGTTGCGCGGCAACGCCGCCAGCTGTTCGACGACTGAGACGAATGCAGGCGTCGCTGCCACGCCGAGACCGTGTGGACGCACGAACGCCGTCAGAAACCGGACGTTTCTCTCTTCGCGCTCCGCGGAGCGTGACAACACGTCGGCGAGATCACGAAGGTGCGCCGACATGTCAGGTGCGGCATGGAGCAGGCCTCCCTCGACGTCAAGCAGGTAGCGGAAATGGGCCATGCCGTCCTGGTGCATCCGGTACGCCGGCAGCAACAGTGTCAGCACGGGTCGTCCGGCGATTGCGGCTTCAAGAAATGCGCTCGTGCAGAGACCGACGACGGCGTGGCTGAACATCAAGGCATCGAAGTAGTCGGCCTTGGAGGTCGAATCGATCGGTGTCCCGCCGTGGACGACGACATTGTTCACGCTTTCGAAGGCAACGTCGGTCCACTCCTTCAGCCGTTCCGGATGGGGACGGATCAGCACGCCGACGTCGCGCAACTTCGGATCGGCTGACGTTCGCAGCGCGGTCACCCAGTCTTTGACGAAAAGCGGTTCAACCGGCGTCGGCACCGGACTCATTGCAGAACAGACGTACAAGACGAAGGGCCGCGACGGGTCGAGTCCCATGTCCGTGCAGAAGGCGTCCCGCGTGCGCGACGGCCGTCGATCGAACCATTGGTCGTAGCATTGCGCGCCGGTCACGACGATGCTTCCCGCCGGCAGGCCGTGCATCTCAATGGCCTCACGCTTCTGGACGTCGTTCCAGACAAACGTTCTGTCGGGAGCGATGTGAAGCAACGCCTTGCTGGACAGATGATCCCAGCTCATGATCGCGGCGGCAGCAGGGATGCCGAGGCCGCGCGCGGTCTTCAGCTGCTCGACAGCCGATGAACGCGAGAAGGTGAGCGACGTGAGGATGACCGCATCGGGGGCCAGTGCTTCCAGCCACGAACGCATCGCTGTGCTGCGCGGCATCGAGCGCTCCAACCACTTCAGCGTCGCAGCGATCGGCGAGGCGCCCAGGCCTTTCATCAGCCAGCGGACGACGCGCGGCGTGCGCTCGACATTGCGAAGCCGCAGCTTCGGCACATCCGCATAGCGCGGCGCGCAGAAGCGCACGTAATCGAGCGCGTAGCGGACTTTCTGCGCGAACGGCATCCATGGTTCGTCGGCCGCCGATGGAACGCTTCCGTATGTGACGCGCGGATACGATCCGGCCAGTCGCTCAACGAGTGCCTGGCCGCCGAACGTCTCGGCTTCATCGGCGGCAAGGTGGATGTGGTGCCCTTGCGCCGCCAGCGTTTCGAGCACCGACTCGAAGTTGCGGAAATACGCGAAATGCGGCGCCGAGAAGAGCAGTCTCATCGTCTGAAGCCGCGCTTGAGCATCATCACGGGCGGCATCGTGCCGAGGCGATAACGCCACTCGCGCCATCGATGGAGCCGCCGCTTGCGCCGTTCTCGTTCCTCGTCGGCCTCCGCCTGCTGTTCGCGAAGCGCCGCCTTGGCGCGCGCTCGTTCGAGCTGAAGTTCGCGTTTACGGCGCCGATCTTCTTCGGTTCGGCGAATCACGTCCTCGCGTGCGCGCTGCTTCGCCTCACGGCGCGCGGTCCCCTCAGCCACGCGCTGTTCCCGCGCCTCCCCCGTCGTCCGACTCCGTTCGACGCGTTCGATGTCGCCCTCATCCATCAGCAGCCATTGGCCGAGGCCGTGGGTGCCGGCGAGACTGAGCCGCAGCACCGCGGCCGAGGCCATGGTCGAGGGCGCGGGCACGCTCGCGGAGCGCGCTTGTCTTGCCACCCGTTCGACCGCATCGACGAAGCGCGGTGTCGCTGCGTTCTCGAGACCGTCGGGTCGCACGAACGCCGTCAGGAAACGTCGCCTCCGTTGTTCGTGCGCGGTGTCGCCACGGATCGCAGCTCCGAGCTGCCGGACGTGGGTGGAGAGGTCGTGTGCCGTTTCCAACAATCCGCCGGCAACTGTCAGCAGATATCGGAAATGCGCCATGCCGTCCTGGTGGATTCGGTACGCCGGCATCTGCAGGGTGAGGACGGGCTGGCCGAGAATCGCCGCCTCGAGAAAGGCACTCGTGCACAGACCAACAACCGCGGCACTGTAATGCAGGGAATCGAAGTAATCAGCCTTCGCGTCGCCGGCAATTGGCGCGCCGCCGTGGAGCGCAACGTTGGACATCGCGTCCAGCGTCACGCCATCCCATTCACGCATACGCTCGGGATGTGGACGTATCAGAATTCCGGCGGCACGCAGCCACGGGTCGTCGCTCGCACGAATCGCGCTCACCCACTCCTTCACGAAGTGGGGCTCGAGGGGATCGGGGACAGGACTCATGGCGGAGCACACGTACAGGACGAATGGACGCGCCGGGTCGAGACCAACTCTCGCGCAGAACTCATCGCGCGAGCGTGACGGCTCGTACGTGAAGCACTGGTCGTAGCACTGGGCGCCGGTGACGATCACCGAGTCTGCAGGCAGTCGATGCATGTCGACGGCTTCCTGCTTCTGCACCTCGTTCCAGACCAGCGTCGCGTCGGGCGTGATGTGCAGCGGCGCTTTGCTCGACAGATGGTCCCAGCTCTGAATCGCCGCAACGGTCGGCATACCGAGTGCCCGCGCGGCCTTCAATTGATCCATTGCGGAGGACCGCGACACGGTCAGCGATGCGAGCACGAGAACATCCGGTGATTCCGTTTCCAGGAAGCTCTTGACGCGTTCGCTGACCGGCACGTGCCGCTCCGTCCACTGCAGCGCGGCCTGCACCGGAACGTGCATGCCGAGCACCGCAGCGGGAGACGACGTCAGCCATCGCACCACGCGCGGTGCGCGGCTGATGTTGCGGAGGCGCAGCTTTGGGGCGTCGGCGTAACGCGGATGAACGAAGCGAACGTAATCCAGTGCGAACCGGACCTTCTGCGCAACGGGAAACCACGGCTCGTCGTGCGCGACCGGCGCCCACGCCCATCTGACGCCTGGATATTCGCTCGCGAGCGCCTCCACCAGCGCGTGGCCGCCAAACGTTTCGCGTTCGTCGGCCGCGAGCACGACCGTGTGACCGCGCTCGGCGAGCGCACGGATGACTGGCTCGAAGATCCGCAGGTTTGCGAAGTGCAGCGCTGTAAAAAGAACTTTCACTTCCGGGCGATGACTCGCAGGTTCTTCCCGTAGCAGCCGGCGTTGGCGAGAAACTGCAGCGTGTCCGCAATCTCCGCGAGATCGTCGGATGGCCGGTTCAACATTTCACGGCGATGCCAGATGTAGTCCTGGATATCGAGACCTTCGGTCGCGACAAACTCAGTCGTCAAGCCATTGCGTGACAGGAAGTCGCGCAGCGTCGCTGGCGTGTAGTAGTTCAGATGGTGCGTGGGCCAAATGAAATGCGCATCGGAGCCCATCAGCAGCCGCGACGCCGAATCGTAGTTCGGCACATACAGGAAGAGGATGCCGCCCGGCGCGAGCAGATCGATGCACGCCCGCAGCGTGCGCACAGGTGCGAGCAGGTGTTCGAGGACGTCGAACAATGAGATCGCGTCGAAGCTCGCAGCGGGAAACCCCGCGTCTTCAAGCGCCACCGTCCGCAGATCCAACCCACGGCATCGGCCGAACTCGACGGCTGACGGATTCAGATCGATTCCTGTCGCGTTCCACCCGCGATCGCGCGCCGCTTCGACGACAAATCCTGTACTGCACCCGACATCGAGATAGCGCACCCGCTGGCCGTCGCGCGACCGCAGATGTGTCTCCATGATGCCGACACGCTCGGTGCCGAAGCGCCTCACACGATAGTCGTGGCTGCTGATGCCAAGGTCTCGTACGATCTCCTGGTATTCAGCCGACGCGTACACGCTTTGGTAGTGATCCTCGTCGAAGGTCGGGTTGACGTACACGAGATCGCAGACGCCGCAGCGCACGACGGACATGTGGTCCTTCGCCAGTTCCGGCTTCTCCGCGTTGGCGCCGCATGTCGGACAGGCACGTGGCGTCAGCAGGTCGTCGGGGATCTTGCCGAAGCGTGCGATCAGCGCGTCGATCGGATGCGTCCGCTTCTCGATGAGCGACTTGTAGGACGTGCCCGGACGCAGCTTCGCGATGTCGACGGGCTGATATTCGGCGAGGTGCCTATACGGAATTTGCATTCGATCGCGCGGACAGCACGGCTTCGACAAGCCTCAGATCCCACGGTGTGTCGACGTCGAGCGAGTCTTCGGCGCTCATCGCCAGCGGCCACGACTGCCGGCCGTACAACGAACCGCCCTTGATCACCTGAACACGCGTGGCAAGCACAGCGGGCCCGTTTCGCGCGTACACCCGCGGCTTGTCCTGACGTCGCGTCGCAGTCGGAGCGTCGAGAAACGGCTTCAATAGTCCCTCTTCGATGCGCATGACCGACGTGGGATTGAACTGATGCGGGACTTCCACGACAGAGACCACCGAATCGCCGCCGGCGCGCTCGAGCCAATTCACCGCCGCGTCGATGTGTTCACCACGGCGAAGCGGCGACGTTGGCTGCAACAGGACGACGATGTCGGTGCGAAAGCCGTCTGCTTCCAGCGTCTCGATCGCGTGTTGCACGACCGGCAGCATCGGCACATCGTCGGCAGCGAGCGACGATGGCCTCATGAACGGCACTTCCAGGCCCAGAGACCTGGCGCAGTCCGCAATGCGCGTGTCATCGGTGCTGACAACAGTGCGCGTCAGGACGTTGCTTTCTTTGACAGCGTCCGCGGTGTAGGCAAGCAAGGGACGCCCGCCAACGAGCGCCAGGTTCTTGTCGGGGATACCTTTGGAACCGCCGCGAGCGGGAATCACGCCGAGGATGTTTGACACTAATAATGCAAACGCTTCTGGACGCGCAGCACGGCGGTCGCAAGAACGTTTGCGATGCGCGGTCCAGCCTCACCGTCTCCGTAGAGATGATCCGACGGGTACCGGCCGTGTGCGATCTGGCGCTTGACCGCTGCAACGATTTGCCCGCGGTCGTAGCCGACGTCAACGACGTTCGGGCCACGGTCGCGTCCGCACTGCCGCGTGCCGACGTTGACCGTCGGGACGCCGATGAACGCTCCCTCCCGCAACGGCGCACTTGAATTCCCGATCGCACACGCGCAGCTGTTCATCAGACGCATGTAGGTTTCGATTGGGAAGTTCTTGTAGAAACGGATGTACTCCGGCCGGCGGTTCTCACGGAACTTGCGCATGCCGCGGGCGATGTCTTCCGATCCGGCATCAGCATTCGGCCACAGCATGATCGTCGGCATCCGCAACTCGTCGAGCGCCGCCAGCGTTTCGTTGATCTGCCGCTCGCCCTGTCCGTACTCGGTCGTCACCGGATGCTGGCTGACGAGCAGAAACGGCTCGTCGAGGGTGATGTGGGCGCCGGCTCCTTCGCGATCCAGCCAGTCCACTGAATCGATATGCCCGTTGCCGCGCACGATTTGCGCGACGAGATCGACACGCGGACATCCGACGACGTGCACCGTGCCGGGATCCTCCCCCATGCGGACGATGCGTTCGGCCGCCTGCGTGTTCGCCGGAAAATGCACGTGGGCGAGCTTGGTCACCGCATGCCGGATGCTCTCGTCGATGGTGCCGCTGATTTCGCCGCCCATCGTGTGCGCCACCGGAATGTTCATGTACGACGCCGCGACGGCCGTCGCCATCGTTTCGAACCGATCGCCAACGCTGATGACCACGTCGGGCTTCAGATGATCGAAGACCGTCGGCAGCTCCAGCAGGCCAAGCCCCGTAGACTTCGCCATCGTCGCGGGCGTCTCACCTTCGACGATCATCGAGACTTTCGCGTCGGGCGTGAACCCGTCGGCCTCGATCACATCGACAACGGATCCGAAGCGATCGAGAAGCGCGGAGGCACCGACCACAAGCTGCAGTTGCAATTCCGGATGCGACGCGATCGCGCGCATCGCGGATTTGATGCTGCCGTAATTCGCGCGCGACCCAATCAGGACACAGACTTTTCTCACCGTACTCGCTCCCGCGCGCGTGCTTCCTGCCGCTGCTGGCGGTAACCCTCCAACCGCGCTTCTCGCTCCAGCAGCTTGCGCTGCCGATTCGCATCCTTCTCAGCCCGCCCCAAGGCTCTTCGAATGGCCTTCTGCTCGCGCGTGGTGCGCCGCCGCTCCGCCGTTACCTGCTCGCGCGGCGATAACGTCCACCGCTCGAACCGTTCGTTGTCCTTCAGCGCGGCGATTCTGCGAAGGGTCCAGCGCCAGGCAGGCGCGAAGGGATCGACGTGAATGGGTTCGACGCGATGACCCTGCATGGTCTCGATGGCTTTGACGAAAACGGGCGTTGCGGCGCGGTCGAGTCCGAGCGGCCTGACGAAGTCGCGCACGAACGGCTTGACGCCGGCAGGCGGCGCTGCCACCGCGCTCTCGAGTTGCGCGAAATGCTCGTCGAACCCGTTGCCCACCGTGACAAGACCGCCGCCCGCCGTCACGAGGTAGTCGAAGTGAACCGTCCCGTGCTGATTCTCGACAAATTCTGGAACTACGATCGTCAGTACCGGACGTCCGACGATGCCGGCCTCGATGAACGCGCTGGTATTCAGTCCAACAACGGCGGCGCTGTGGAAGATCGAATCGAAGTAGTCGGCGCGTGCGGTTTCATCGATGGGATTGCTGCCCCACACGACCGCATTGAGCTGGCTGAGGTCGATCGCCTCCCACTCCGCGACGCGTGAGGGATGCGGCCGCACGAGTACGCCGATATCGCGAAGTGCCGGCTCGCTGCTCGCGCGCAGGCGCCGAATCCATTCGACGACGAAGGGGGCTTCCGGCGCGCTCCCGTGGATCAATGCCGAGCACACCCACAACACGAACGACCGCGTCGGATCGAGCCCGATCTGATGGCACAAGTCCTCCCGCGTCCGGGACGGGGCACGGTCGAACCAGTGATCAAAGCACTGGGCGCCCGTGACGATCACCCGATCCGGTGGAACGCGATGCAGCGCGGTGGCCTCTCGCTTTTGGGTCTCGTTCCAGACGAACACGCGGTCCGGGCATTCACGAATCAACGCTTTGCTCGACAGATGATCCCAACTCCACACACAGAGCGCCGTGGGAACGCCGAGCCCGCGGGCCGCTCGCAAGTAATCGATCTGCGACGAGCCCAGATCGATGAGCGGCGTGAGGAGCATGACATCCGGCCGCTGTTGTTCGACGAACGCACGTATCGATGGCGTATCGGGAATGGCGCGCTCGAGCCGGCGAAGCAGCGCTTCCGCGGTCCGCCTCGCCCATCCACCCGCGGCATGCACCACGGCGCCAAGCGTGACAAACGCACCCGGCGTCCGGCCTCGCGACCGCTCACGCAGCTTGTATGCACGATCGAAGACGGGATGCTGATACCGCAGATAGTCGAGGCCGAGTCGAAGGCGTCCCGCCGTCCATGTCCAGTCGTCCGCGAGGCGCTCGGGGAGAACGCCGGCCGTGACATTCGGGAATGCATCGACGAGCGAGTGCACGAGTTTTGTGCCGCCGAGCGATTCGTCCTGTTCGACGGCGAGATGAAGCTGGTGGCCGCGCGAGGCCAACTCGCGCAGAACTGACTCAAAGTTGCGGAAGTACGTGAAATGTCGCCCGAGAAACAGAATCTTCATCAGCTCCCCGACGAAGAGTGGATCAGCCGGCGGTAGTACTTCGCCACCGTCGCCCTCCACGCATGCCGCTGTTTCTCGCGGCGCTCGCGCGTCAGCCGCTCCTCACGTTCGCGCAGCTTCTCTGCCCTGCGAACCTGCTTCGCGTCCTGATGGCGCGCCACCCGTTCAGCGCGTTCGCGTGCGTGCGCCTCGACGCGCAGACGGCGCTCCTCGAGCCGCTGCGCCTTCTCGGCCGCGCGCTGCACCTGCAGCGCCGCGTTACGCGCCGAGCTTTCTGCCGCTTTATCACGATAGCGTCGTTGGCGGCCGACGGATTCGATGAACGTGCCGCTGGTCTGCCGTGCGATTGGTCGGAGGGCTGCCCGCACGATCGGCGCCCACACTGGATCACGCAGCGGCGCCGGGGAGATCGACGCAAGACGCTCAACGGCATCGACGAAGGTATCTGTGGCGCTGACGGTGAGCCCGTGCGGGCGGACGAATGCTTCCACAAACGCACGATTCGAATGCTGCGCTGGATCGGCCGTGCCAAGCGTGGTCGCGAGCTGCGCGACGTGTTCTGTGAGATCACGTCCCGCCCTGAGCAGACCCGCGTTCAGCAGGTAATGGAAGTGCAGCGTCCCTTCCTGGCAGGTCTGAAATTCAGGCAGCAGGAACGTATGGACCGCGCGTCCGACGATGCCTCCTTCGATCAGTGCGCTGGTATTGATGCCGACGACAGCGCTGCTGTGAAAGAGCGTGTCGAAGTAGTCGGCCTTGCTCGGCGTGTCGCTCGGCGCGGTACCGCGACGGGGCCACAGCGAGACATTGTCGAACCGGGAGAGCTCGACGCCGTCCCATTCGAAGCTGCGTTTCGGGTGTGGGCGGATCAGAATCCCGATCCGTCGCAGGTCCGCATGAGCGCTGTTGCGGAGGGCTGCGATCCATTCAAGGACGAACTGCGCTTCGTTCGGGCTCCCTTCGAAGAGCGCTGAGCAGACATACACGAGAAAACGGCGCGCCGGGTCGAGGCCCACCTTCCTGGCAAACTCGTCGCAGCTGAGCGCCGGCTGCCGATCGAACCAGTGATCGAAGCATTGCGCACCCGTGACGACGACCCGCTCAGGCTGGATGCCGTGCATCGTCACCGCCTCGCGCTTCTGCGTGTCGTTCCACACAAACACGTGATCCGGCTGATCGCGAATGAGCGCTTTGCTCGACAGGTGATCCCAGCTGCCGATGCAGACGCCTGTCGGAATCCCGAGGGAGCGACTGATGCGCACGACGTCGTGCTGATACGAGCCGAGATCGATGAGCGGCGTCACGAGCGTGACGTCGGGTCGATGCGACATCACGGCATCCTTCAGTTCTGGCGCCGGTGGAACCGCGCGTTCGGCAGCGCGGAGGGTCGTCTTGAGAACCGGGCGCACCCAGCCGTGGCCGATTCCTGCGTAGTCGGCGAGCGCTCGAATCGACTCGGGCACGCGATCGCGAGCGCGGTCTCGGAGAATCGGCGCGCTGGCGTACTCGGGCTGAACGAAACGGACGTAATCGGAACCGAGCCGCTGCATCAACCGCAAGTCGAGCCACTCGTCGTCGATGGACCGATGGGCGAACGCCATCGTGATGTTCGGCGACGATGCCACGAGCGCGTCCGCGGACGGGGTCCACTGCCCGGTCGGATCCGGATCGTGTCCGATCAGCAGATGGATCTGGTGGCCGCGCGCGGCAAGCATCCGGACGACTGATTCGAAGATGCGCACGTACCAGAAGTTGCGCATCGACAGCAGAATGCGAAGCGGCCTAGGCCTGTCCATCACCGCGAAGGCGCACGGCGACGTGGTA
>Ga0207674_10008731_pt1 | contig 11666 bp, 9 predicted proteins | sample KBSCornC72_FD_184303 | JGI IMG/M metagenome (GOLD analysis project Ga0207674, IMG submission 184303) | Corn rhizosphere microbial communities from Kellogg Biological Station, Michigan, USA - KBS Corn C7-2 (SPAdes) (version 2) | ecosystem: Host-associated > Plants > Roots > Rhizosphere > Soil ... | reverse complement strand
TGTTGCTCAGGGACGGTTCCTCTTAACTGACGCTATTACGCGCAGTTACTGAAAGAGCGGGCGATGGGACTCGAACCCACGACGTCCAGCTTGGGAAGCTGGCATTCTACCAACTGAATTACGCCCGCGACGTAGCAGTAGGTTAACCGCGCGGCTGGGGTGGAACAAGCACCGCGGCGGATCAACCGTTCGGTCGCCGGTCGCCGGTCGCCGGTCGCCGATTACTTTGTATTGACAAAGCAAAGGATTTGCTCCATTCTGGTCCCCCGGATGGCTGTTCGCTCGAGCGACGACTTCATCGCGCTGTACTCCCAGATCTACTTCGCCTGCCATACGCGCCACGTACCCGACCCGGAATCGGGTACGCGGGTCAGCGCACGGCAGGCGAGCATTTTGAGCCACCTCGATTCGGTGGAACCGACACCCCTATCGCAGCTGGCCTCCCACATGGGCGTGACCGTCTCCACCATGTCCCTCGCCGTCGACCGCCTCGTGCGGCAGGGATACGTGGTGCGCGACCGGGCCGAGTCCGATGCTCGCGTCCGGCACGTGCGGCTGACCGCTGCCGGTGAACGACTGCGCGCCGCGCAGAAGGTCCTCGACCCACGGCTCGTACGCGCCGTGCTCACACGCCTTTCCCCCGCCGACCGTCGCGACGCGCTCCGCGGCCTCGAGCTCCTCGGCGCAGCGGCGCGCGAGCAGACCAAGGAGCGACGCGGCGATCAACCCCTACCCCGCCAGCGTCGCTGACCGTTCGCGAACCTCCTACCTCACGGGCTCGATATGCGCTGGGTACTCGGAATTGTCGGCCTCCTCGTCGCGCTCGTGCTCATCCTGTGTATCATCGGGTACAGGTTGCCCAAGTCGCACGTGGCGTCTGCCTCCGCACGGTTTGCGGCGCCGCCCGACTCCATCTGGTCGTCGCTAACCGACGTCGCCGCATTCCCGAAGTGGCGCCCTGGGGTAGTACGAGTCGAGCTCCTGGCTGACGAGGACGGGCAGCGCGGCTGGCGGGAGTTCGCGAAGCACGACGCCGTGACGTACCGCGTCGTCGAATCGGTGGCGCCGCAACGACTGGTCGCGCGGATCGCGGATCAGAATCTTCCGTACGGCGGCAGATGGACCTACGACCTCACGCCAGACGGTTCGGGCACACGCCTAACGATTACCGAACGCGGAGAGGTCTACAACCCGATCTTTCGGTTCGTCTCGCGATTCATCATCGGCCACACGTCCATGATGGAGAGCGTGCTTCGTGCCCTCGGCACGAAGCACGGCGAGACCGTCGCCCCGCAGCCAGCCAGCGCCGCGAGCTGACGACGTCGCCTGCCGCCCGCCACCTGCCGCCTGTCGTGACGGGCGACACACCGCGTCGATGAGCTGACGCACTGCACGTGCGCTGCCTAACGCACACGCCGGCCCTGACGAGGCCGGCGTTGTGACATCACGGGACGTGAGTCGTAGTGTACTACAACAACGACACACTTCCCGCGATGTTCGATCACATCGACCCACGCAGTCCCACACCCATCTACGCGCAGATCGCTGCTCGCGTCCGCATCGCGGTCGCGTCCGGCGAGCTCGCGACCGGCGACCCCTTGCCCTCGGTGCGCGCGCTGGCTGGCACGCTGCGCGTGAACCCGGCGACGGTCGTCCAGGCATATCGCGATCTCGAGCGCGACGGCGTCGTCGACATGCGCCAGGGATCCGGCACCTTCATCGCCACCCTGTCACCCGAAGCGCGCGGCCACACGCGCGAGCAGGAGGCGCGCCGCCTCGTGCGCGAGCTGCTCGAACAGGCCGCACGCCTCGCCATCTGTCCGCTCGATCTGCGCAGGGCGATCGACGCCGAACTCGGAACCCACTCATGACTCACGCCATCACCATCGACAACCTGTCGTATCGCGCCGGCCAGCACTTCGCCATTCGCGATCTGCGTATGCGCGTGCCTAACGGCTCCGTCTACGGATTCCTCGGGCCCAACGGCTCGGGGAAGACGACGACGCTTCGGCTCCTCCTCGGCATGCTGCCCCCCGCCGACGGGACCATCACCGTGCTTGGCCACGACGTGCCGCGAGGCGCGCACCGCGCGCTGGCCCGCATCGGATACGTTCCGGAGCGCCTCCACCTCTATCCCATGCTCAGCGTCGCGGAAACGATGCGCCATCACGCGTCGTTCTATCCGACGTGGAACGCGAGCGAGGCCGAGCGCCTTCGTCGCGCGTTCGATCTCCGCGACGAGCAGGCCGTTGGGCGGCTCTCGAAAGGCGAGGCCGGCAAGCTGATGATGCTGCTCGCGCTCGCCATCCGCCCCGAACTACTGGTCCTCGACGAGCCGACAGATGGTCTCGACCCCGTCGTTCGGCGCGACGTGTTGGCGGCACTCCTCGAGTACGTCTCTGCGCACGGCGCGACCGTGCTTGTGTCGAGCCACCTCGTGCACGAGCAGGAGCGCATCTGCGACTGGATCGGCGTGATGGACGGCGGTCGGCTCGTGGCCGAGATGCCGATGCACGCGTTCCGGAGTGGCATCAAGCGGCTCAGGATCGCCGGGGCGCCGCCGCAAGCGGCGGCGGCGCCGTTCGGCATTCTCGCTCGCCGCGCAGGTGCCGGCCGTGAAGAGGAATGGGTCGTTCGCGACTGGCGCGACGACATGACGTCGTGGTTCGCCTCGGGCTCCGCTTCCGTGCGCGAAGTCGTGGATCTCGACCTCGAGGAAAGCTTCGTCGAAACCTTACGCGCCGCGCGCGATGCCGGCGGGAGGGCCGCCTGATGTTCGGTCAAACGCTCTACGTCCAATGGAAGTGGAATCGTGACTTCCTCGCGTTCTACACGTTCGTGGCCTTCACGGCGCCACTGGTCATTCTGTGGGTCGCGCTCCCGCATCTCGGATTGTCGTCGGCGCGAGAGCTCGTGCGAGTCGGCGGAGTCGTCGGCATCGTCGTTGCCGTGATCTCCGTGTGCGCCGGGATGACCGTCGCGTGGCAGGGCTACGGCCTCGACGAACGTGTCGGCCACATCTACGCCCTGTCGCTCCCCCTAACGCGAACACGGACGCTCGTGATGCGTGCGGCATCTGCCCTGGCTCTCCTCACCGTACCGGCGCTGGGCGTGTGGGTGGGATCCGTGCTCGCGGCGACGCAGGTGACACTTCCGCCAAGTCTTCATAGCTACGCCGGCTCCCTCGCGGGCCGAGCGCTGCTCGCGGCCTGGCTCGCACACGCGTGCATGTTCGCTCTGCGCTACTCGGCCGGACGCCGCGCGAGAGCCGTGCTGTTCGCCCTGACGTTGATCGTTGGTTCGCTTGGCTTCGCCACGGAGGCGGTGCCCGGCGCGCGCAGCACGATAGTCGGCACTGCAGAATTCCTCATCTCGAACCCGGGGCCCTTCGGCGTGTTCTTCGGCCGATGGTCATTGATCGATGTCTAGTCGCCTTCTCGCGCTCCTCGCGATGGTCGCGACGGTCGCTCCAGCCGCCCTAGGGGCCCAGCTGGCGTCACCGGAAACCGACTCACTGCTGCGGCGAGTTCGCGCGCTCGATTCGGTGATGGCGGTGCGGACTCGCTCCGTCGACTCGATTCGACGGACGCTCGTGACGCCGATCCCGCCCGTCGATATTCGGGAGGGACCGATTCACGTTCGCACCGACGCGGCGCTCGCGCCACGCGTCCGGAGCGCCGTGCGCTCCGTGGTCGAGATGATCGATGGCCGCGGCGGGACCGTGGTCGCCTCGCGTGCGTCGGCGCACGTCGCCGTCATCCGGCGGGACTCGACGCGATCGATCGTCGGCATGCTTCCTGTGATCGCGATCGACGCCGATACCGCGGCACGCTGGACGATGATCGCGCAGCGCGAGGTTCGCTCGCCCGCATCGGCCGCCGCAATTGCGAATGGTCTCGCCGCGATCGTCGAGCAGCGCGCGATGCAGGGCGTGGACTCCGCACTCGCGGCGTGGATCATGGTTGGTCGGGCACCGCTGCGCCCGGCCAGCGATGCGGAAGCCGCCGATGCATATGTCGAGTATGCTACCACCGAGTCCGCCGTAGTGCGCCGCTGTCGCACGCGTGACGTCACCGCATGTCTGGATGCGCTGGGCGTCGACTCTTCGGCCGGGTCGCGGCTCGACCGGTGGTACACCGCCGAAGACTATGGCGTACTCGCGCGCACCGCGGCGCCTGCGCGCGAAGATTCTGCGGCGGTCGCCGCGTGGATCAGGTGCCGTCGCAGCGGTGAGGACACGTCGTGCGCCATCGCGGCTCGGGCACTGCCCAACGGGCGCATCCCACTTCCCCTCTCGGCGACCGTGCGATTCGGATTTCTGCGCGAGGTACTGAATGCCGGCGGCGCCGGGGCGTTCGATCGCCTGGTTGCGTCCTCGGGCGGCATTCGGGATCGCCTGAGCGCCGCTGCGGGCGAACCACTCGACCGCACTGTGCTTCGGTGGCTCGATCGGCTCGAGAGCTCACGACCAGAGCGCATGCCGATTCCCGGCACCCTGCTCGCCGCGTCGTTAGGCTGGAGCGGACTCATTCTCGGAATGGCCCTCATCCGGAGGACATCATGGGCGTGACGGTCTGGCGTTGGACCGCGGGTGTCGCCATGGGCTGCGCGGCGATCGCGGCGCTGCTCTTGCCGTTTCCTCCCACGGTGCCCGACACGTGGAGATCGGCGGCACCTGCACCATTGGCGGCCGAATTCGCCGCTCTCACGCAGGTGGCCGGCGAGGCGCAGGCCAGCGTTCGCAGCTATCGCGCGGCGCAGGCGCTCGACCGGTGGAGCGCGGGCCGAGCCGGCGCCGACACCGCCCTCGTGCGGTTCGATCGGAATGTGCCTCCCGCCGTCGCGGGCAAAGCTCGCAGTCTTGTTCTGGAACAATGGACTGCTCTCGCCATCCCCGTCTCGGCCCGGAACGCCGAGGTATTCGTATACGTCGATTCGACGCCGATTCCGCTGGCGGACAACGCAACCGCATCGCGTCGGTGGCTCGAGCCAAAGCGACTTCTGGACGTCACGTACGCACTTCCCGATGCGACCGACGGACGCGAATGCGTCGTGCTGGTGCGACTCCGCGGTGTATCCGACGCCGATGTCGATGCCTTACGCGGCTCTCCGTTGATCGGGGTCTGCGGCTTTTACGCGGCGTTCGGGCTGCCAGGCAATGGTATTCGCGACTGGCTTGCCGGATCCGATTTCCGCTTCGCCCGACGGAGCACCTGGTTTGTTCCCCGTGCGCCGGTAACGGACGCCTCATCCCTGTATGAGCTGCACGAGGCGTCGGCGCGATGCCTAACGGGTGACGCCACCGCGTGCCGTCACGCGCTGCGACTCCAACCGTCCCGCGCTGTTCGAGCGCCTGAGCCGGGTCACCGACTCGAATGGGTGCTCGACGCCAACACGCCGTCGAGTGCAACCGGGCCGGCGTTCCTCGGAGACGGCGACGAGGCGCTGTTGGCGGATGTCGTGCGGTCGGTCGGCCATGAACGGTTTGCTCGCTTCTGGCGCTCGGAGTCAGCTCCCGATCGCGCATTCCTCAGCGCTGCCGGCGTTGCGATCGAGCCGTGGACACAGCGATGGCTCTCTCGTGTGTATGGTTCACTTCCGCCGCGGCCGAGCGCTCGTGTGAGCGACCTGCTGTGGCTGGCGCTGGCGTTGGCGGTCGGTTTGTTTGTCGCCCGACGACCGCGTGAGCGCGTTATGGCGTAGCCCCAAAGGCACATCCCGCGGCCGGTGACGGACCCTCTAGCATGTATGTGTGATCTCGTTCGGGCTTACAGCTCGGATGGCTCGAAGGAGGGCTCATGCGCCGAATTCGCTTCTCCGGCACTCTCGCACTCGCCGCGCTCTCGGCCTGTGCAACGAACCCCGCGACTGGCAAACGCGAGTTCTCGCTCGTCTCACAGGACGACGAGGTCGCGATCGGTCAGCAGGAAGCGCAGCAGGTGACCGCGTCCATGACCGTCCTCCAGCAACAGCGCGTGCAGGACGATGAGCAAGCAGCAGGTTGCGTCGTTAGGCCTCGGCGTCGCGAGCGTCATCTCGCCAACCGCGGCGCAGTACGCGGCATCGCCCAGCAAGGCCTCGGCATTCTGATGCTGAAGTACAGTCGCGACGATGAAACGCAGGCAGACGGCCTTGGGTACCGCTACATGCTCAAGGCGAACTGGGATCCGCGTGAGGCCGTGAAGATGTTCCAGATGCTTCAGAAGACGAGCGGGACCGACAAGGAGGGGCAACCGCCCGCCTGGATGTCGACCCACCCCGATCCCGGCGATCGCGCACAGCGCGCATCCGCGCGCCTGAAGGAGCTCGCGAACACGAATCTGGATTCAGTGCGACGCGATCGCGAGCAGTTCCTGCGCGCGATCGACGGGCTGTCGTATGGCGAAGACCCACGCGAAGGATTCTTCCGCGGCTCGACGTTCTACCAGCCGGACCTGGCGCTGCAGATCACTTTCCCCGACGGCTGGCAGACCGCGAACCAGCCGCAGGTCGCGAAGGAGACCACCGACCCCGCGATCCTGAACATCAGAGCGCCGCAGGTGAAAGTGGTGCAGCTCCCGCGAGCCATGACGGTGGAACAGTTCTACTCGCAGTTCCCGTCGGTGCTGCCGCTGGATCAGGTGCTGATCGTTAACGGGCTGGAACCCGGAGCGCAGCTGAAGCAGGGAGACCTGGTCAAGCAGGTCGTTGCGGGAACGCGTTAGGCGCCGAAATCAAGTCGTTCGGAGCCAGAAACTGTGAACCTTCGGGACACCATCCATGTGCAGAGGGAGGCATCCCGAGGGTCTTTTTGTCAGCTCGCGTCAGCCAGCAGCCAGCAGCCAGCAGCCAGCAGCCAGCAACCAGCCGCAGTTTCCCGTCTCCCGCTTCCCTGCTCAGCGTCGCCGATCGCCCGCGATCGGAATGACCATCATCGTGAACGGCTGCGCCGGCGTCACCTGTCCCTCCAGGAGCACCGCCGCGTACGGGGTACGGCCGGTTGGCATGGACGCGATCCACTGATTCGTCTGCACCGTCCACGACGACTCCGCTTGCCGTTTGGCGGTCGTGTCGGTGACCGCAACCATGCCGTACACCTGGTTGAAGACGATGTCCGAATAATCGTATGCCGTTTGACCCGACGGCACCGACGCACCTTCGACCACCACCTTCCACTTTCCTGCGGCCGGGTGCTGCACCATCACCGCGTCATCCGAGCCCGGATCTGCGCTCGCACCCCCATTCTTGCACTCCTTCTTCGTGCAATCGTAGACGTAGACGTCCAGATCAGCTGCCGTGTCCGACGGATTGCCAACGGCTACCCTCAAAGCGGCCGAGCCGGGCGGCACGTCGATCTCGTAGACCTGCTGCTGATGCTCGCGGATGGTGGGCCGCTCGTTATGCGCGCTGCCGAGTGGGTAGCTCGACGCCTTGCCGGTGAAGTCGGCCATGCGGCTCGTGAGCGTCAACTCATTGGGCGCGCCCGACGCTCGGGCCGGCTGCGTCGCGCCCTGGTCGCTGTTGTCACCACCACTCTGAACCACTGCCGAAGGGGTCGCGCCTGCCGCCAGCGCCGAAACGGCGAGCCTCACCTTGGTTGGCACCACCGGCTTGCCGGTCTCCGAGCCCTTCCAATCGAACGTGCGTGTATCCTCGATGTCCGTGAGTCGAATCTCCCATACGCCCGGCATCGGCTGCGCGACGACGTACGTCGCGGGCGGCAAGATCGGATTTTCGCCACCGGCACCGCCACCCCCACCGCCACGCGCGCGCTCCGCGACGAGACGCGTGGCGTTCGCGGTGCGCGTGTCCGGTTTGATGAGCGCCACCTGCACGTCTCGCTTCGAGGAGTCGAGCACCACCTGCAGCGCCGTTACGCCAGGCGGAACGCGATAGAAGTAGCTGCGCATCTCGGGCCGGGGCACCTCGGTTCTGGTCTCCACCTTATAGTGATTGCTGGCAGTGAGCGCCTCGGCGGCCACGATCGTCGCGAGCGTGCGATACGCGTGGCCGGGCACCGTGGGATTGTCCAGGGTGATGAGCGAGCTGTGGACACCGGGTGTAGCAACCGAGATGTCCAGCGTCACCGGCACGGGTTCGTTGAGCGGTAACGATATCGAGGCCGGCGCGGTGATCGTGCCGCCGGAATCCGAAATGACGGAAACCGTGAAGGGCATCGCGCCGCTCGGGCCCGACGTGCGCGTGAACGTCATCGTGCGCGTCCCGTGGTCGCCAGCGTTCCAGCCGTCACGCTCGTAGAGTCCCACACCCTCGTTAGGCTTCACCAGCAATGCGCTGTAGGCATGCTTCACGGGCGCCGCGCTGGTGATCGTCGGTGGCGGCCCTGCCTTGTCCAGCGCGCGCAGCAGGTCCCAGGCACCGGCGATGTTGATGACGCCATTGCCTTGCTTGTAGATGGGAATGTTGGGGACGTATTTCGCCGACATCGCGATCGCGTGCTTGATGCGGCAGGCGTCGTATTTGACGCCGGACTGCTTGGCGCCGCTGATCAGCAGCGCCACCGCGCCGGTTGCCACGGGCGTGGCCGTCGAGGTGCCGCCGGAAATGCGATAGCCCGGCGGCAGTCGGAATACCGACGCCATATAGCCGGAATTCGCGTCCTCCCAGCCACGATAGCCGCTGATGATGTTGGACGGCGAGATGATCGTGGGCCCGAAGCCGCCATTGCCCATCGGCGCGTACCCGCCGGTGATGAGCAGGTTGTCGACATACCGCGTGCGGACGCCGTAGTTCGCGAGGAAGCTGCCCTGGCTCTCGTGACCGCCCACGCCAATGCCGCAATCGGCCAGCACGAAATCATCGCTCCCACCCAGCACCGGGTAGTTGTGCGTTGGGATCATGATTGGCTTCTTGAACTTCTCGATGAGGCGGCTGTAGATGACGGTCGGCACCAGTCGGCCATCGCGCAGGAGATATGGCTTCGTAATGTTGTTGCACTGCTCCAGCCAGGCCGCGTCCACCTCGGGGTTTTCCAGCGCCCGGATCACAGCCTCCGTCTGGCCGTAGGCCATGCATCCCTCGGCCTCGCTGGCCAGTCGAGCACCTGGCGCAACGCCATCGAAGCGGCCGCGCGTGCCGCGGCTGCCTAACGCGCTCCCGACGATGAGCGAGGCGTGGAACGGCACGCCGGCATTGATCGCGACCATCTTGCGAGCCTTGTCGATCTGCACGCCGAAGCCAACGCTTTCGCGTACGGCGGTCTTCGGGTTGTCGGTGCCGAAGACGGCGAACTCCGGGCGCACGCTATAGTCGGTGAGCGCCTTCTCGTCCTTGAAGCTCAGGTTCTGGTTCGTGTCGACCCAGACGTCGTTTTTCTGCTCGTCCCAGATCACCGTAAAGAGACGGCTGGATCCAGGGGGATTGCCATCGCGGTTGAGATCCTTTTCCAGACCGGATGCCGAGAGCGAATCGAACCTGGCCTCGTCCAGCGTCGCGATGCGAAATGTGCCGTCGTGGGGCGCCTTGTAGCTCTTGCCATCGTACGCGAACGTCCCTCCGCTGGCGGTCACCTGATTCGTCATGTTGAGCCAGCGCCCTTCGTCCTCATCGTCGGGATCGATCACGGTCTCGTACGTGAAGATCTTTTTCACCACCTTGCCATCGAGCGTGCGCGCCTGCTGCAGCTCCGGCTCGAGCGGATCGGGGTTCATGTCGATGAGCGCCAGCGTGACGCCGCGGCCATCCCAGGTGGGATGCTCCTTTCGAAAGGCCACGCCGTTCATGTCGCGCAGGGGGTCGTACCGCCGCGTGAGCGGGTAGTCCGACTGCTGCGGCGGCCAGACCGCGCCGGTGTCCGGTTGCGCACCCAGCGGTAATGCATCGGACGGCGCAAAGGATTCTGTGCCGCTGGCGCCGAAGCCACGGTCCGCACCTTTCATCGTGACGTCGAGGCTGTGCACGTTAGGGTCGTGTGCCAGGCGTTCGGCGCTGTCCACTGGCACGCGCGCCCGGATGTAGTCCACCTGGTCGTCGCGGAATCTGATCGAGCCGCCCATCCCCTGGATGGTCTGCGCGAGCTTGCCGGTGGCGCCCGGCATGGCGGCGATGATGACGGTGAGCGACGTGTCACCGCGCGCGTGCGCCGTCGCTATGTCGCCGCGGTCGTCTTTGAACAGGAAGGGACGTCGCGCCGGGGCGAGCTGTCCTTGCGCCGATCGAGGGGCGATCGACGCGACGGCGGCGAGCAGCGTTAGGCAGGCGAGAGCGCGCGACATGGGTACCTGGCTGGCAGGTGGTCAGTGGTGTGTCGACGCCATTGACATACTACAAAACCCGGCGTCGTGCCATGCCGGCCGCCCTATGCAGGGGTCTGATGGCTGTACCCTAACGCGACACGATGGCGGAGCCGCGAAGTAAAGGGACTCGTGATCGTGCCGCTACGGTTCTCCAAACGCCCAGAAACACAGACGGCCCCAAGCCGGGGCCGTCTTTACCGATTTGAAACCGCACCCGCACGCAGTTGGGCGCTACCGACGCCCGCGAGCGAAACGCGTTTGTTCACACAACCGCCGCCGCGTCTGCCCCGATATCCCATGTCCCCGTTCGCGTCGCGCCGTCGCCGTCGATCGTGAGCGCGAAGCGGCTATCCGCACTCAGATCACCGCCTCGATCCGTCCATGCCGTGTCGCTACCGCTCAGGTGCAGATCGCTCGGCGCGCCGACAAAGCTGGGCGTGACGCCGTTCCGGGGATTCGTCCCCGGCGCGTCAGAGGCGAGGCTCGACGCGTTGCGGTCCGAGCCGGATCGCCAGTTGCCATTCCATCCGTCCGTGCAGTTGGTCGCCCCGTCGTTCTTCGCGATCGGCAGCGTCGTCCCGTTGTTGCCGGAACTGAACCCGACATTCCAGCCGTAGGCATCGCAGTTGTAGAACGCGATGTCGCTCGACGCGCCGCTGGTCGCGACAAAGCCGGAATGCGTGCCCGTCCCGGCGGCAGTGGCCCCGACGGCGACGCAGTTCGTGCAGGTCACCCTGTTCGTCGCCCCGGTGACCGGGAACCAGAAGGCCGCGCCATTCCCCGAATGTCCGGCAGCGATACTCTGCACTTCGACGCGGCAGCGGTCGAACCGCATGTCGCAGTCGCCGGGATTGGGACTCGGGTCATCGGTCGACTGGATGGCCCATCCGAACGTGCCCGCGCCGACCGTCGTGACAATCGTGTGGAGGCCCGTGATCCGGAAATGGCGCAGGACGCCATTGATGTTGTCGAACCCGACGCTATAGGCGCCCGACTGCCGGTAGTGGGCGGTCGACGTGGCGAGCGCGCTCGGCTGGTTCGTGACGATCGACAGGTAGTGCGTCGGGTCCGTCTTGCCGACCCACCCACTGCCGGGGATCGCTAACCCCGTATCCGCCGTCGAGCCGCCGCAGTTGATGACCGGCAGTTGGTTCGCCGTGACCCAATTCGTGTTGTCGAGGGCGTCGAGGGCTTCCTGCAGCGAGTGGAACGCCCGATTCGCTCCGCCCGTGCCCGGCGTGGTGCCATCGCCGCCGGCCGCGCTCGCACAATCCACGTAATAATTGGCAACAGGCGGCAGTCCGACCGTGGCGACAGATTCGTCCGCCCCGATGTTCCACGTTCCCGTTCGCGTCGCGCCGTCGCCGTCGATCGTGAGCGCGAAGCGGCTATCCGCACTCAGATCACCGCCTCGATCCGTCCATGCCGTGT
>Ga0207674_10008729_pt1 | contig 11667 bp, 10 predicted proteins | sample KBSCornC72_FD_184303 | JGI IMG/M metagenome (GOLD analysis project Ga0207674, IMG submission 184303) | Corn rhizosphere microbial communities from Kellogg Biological Station, Michigan, USA - KBS Corn C7-2 (SPAdes) (version 2) | ecosystem: Host-associated > Plants > Roots > Rhizosphere > Soil ... | reverse complement strand
GTTCCTCGCGGATCAGGTGATCGAGCTGGACGCGCTCAATCCCACGGTGGCCGCGCGGATGGCACGCGGGTTCGATCGCTGGAAAAAATTCGACGCCGGCCGCCAGGCGAAATCACGGCAGGAGCTCGAGCGCATCCGCGCTACGCAGGGACTGTCGAAGGACACGTTCGAAGTCGTGACGCGGGCGCTGGCGTGAGCGCTGCCCGCGCTTAGCTTGGATGATCCGCGTCATCGGGGCCGCGACGGAACAGCGAGCGCAGCCACGCATACGTACCCCACAGCGCGAACGCGCTCAGCAATACGGCGGCGATGCCGAATACGATGCGTCCCTCCATCTCGCTGCTCGCCGACGAGGTGAAGAGAGGGCCGATCGAAAAGCCGCCGCTGAAACGCCGCTCGCCGGGGCCGAACGCGATCCAGACGAAGATCGAAGCGAACCCGACCATGAAGACGGCCCCCAAAAATCCGCGGAACTTGCCCATGGTGTCCGGCAGCAGGATCAGGAGTCCGACCAGCGAGAAGCTGACGCCCGCCAGAAAGACGACCCAGGGCGGCGCGTGCATGCTGCCCAGCCTCGGTGTAATCAGGCCCGTCGCGAGCGCCATGATCGGCAAACCGGCCAAGACGAACACCAGACCCATTGCTAGGCGGGCACGAGGGCTGAGCTCTGTTGTCGTCTCCATGGCGATCCTGCCGGAGAAAGCCGAATAGGCCCGAAGGATGCAACATCCGTGCGCGAAAGCGCCAGACAAGGTACGGTATCGGCAATGAAGTCTCGGATGCCACTGCTTTTCGCGCTCGCACCGGTGCTGGTTTGCACCTCGCAATCGTTGGTGGCCGCAGACGAGCTGCTGGCCGAAGACTCGGGCCCTGTGCCGGGGCCGTCCTGTTACATGGTGGCGTGCGCGACCGTTCTGACCATCCGCCACGAGCAGGACTGGGAGCCGGCTCCACCCGCGGGCGGGCCGGGCTTTTACGTCGGCGAGGCCGATATCCAGACGCTCGATCCGAACGATCCCGCCAGCCCGATCGTCGACGAAGAAGACACCGAGGTGAAAGCGTCCGAGCTGTGGGACATCGAAGTGAGCACGAAGGACGGCTCGGTGCGCCATTTCGAGCAAGACTTCCCGCCGCTATTCCATGCGGGTGACCGCGTCGTCGTGGACGGCGACCAATTGCGCCTTCTCGACGCACCCCCGCCAAGCCAATAGCGCGATGGGCCTCATCGATCTCGTGCTCGATTTCGTGCTCGGTGCACTGATCGGCGCGTTCGGGGGACTGTTCGGCGTCGGCGGCGGCATGATCGCAGTGCCGGTGCTGGCGTTGCTATACCATCTGGACCAGCAGCACGCGCAAGGCACCGCAATGGTCATGATCGCCCCGAACGTGCTGCTCGGGCTGCGCCGCTACCGGCAAAAGCAGCCGATGGACAACCGCATTGCACTGACTCTGGCCGGCGCCGCCGTGCTTTTCACGTTGCCGTTCGCGGTGCTCGCGACACGCGTGAGCTCGAGCTCGCTGCGCACCGCCTTCGCTGGCTTCTTGTTTGCGGTGGGCCTCTACCTCGCCTGGCGCCTGTGGCGCCGCCCACATGTGCAACCCTCGGCGCCCAAGCTGGCATGGGGCTGGACCAGCCTCGTCGGAGCGTTCGGCGGCAGCCTGTCGGGCCTGTTCGGGCTGGGCGGCGCGCTGATCGCTCCACCCGCGCTGACCGGTTTGTTCGGCCATACGCAGACGCAGGCGCAAGGGCTCGCACTCGCGCTGGTGGCGCCGGGTACGCTCGTGAGTCTGGTCACGTACGCCGCGGCCGATGATGTCGTGTGGCCCACTGCAATTGCGATGGCGGCGGGCGGCTTGACTACCGTGTCAGCCGGCGTAGCGTTAGCGCATCGGTTGCCGGAACGCACGATGCGACTGCTGTTCTGCGCGTTGCTGCTGGTTACCGCCGTCGTGCTTGCGTTGCGTCGCTAACTCGTGAGGAGGCGCACCGATGCCGGATCGACCCGTCAGACTGCTGATCCTCGAGGATAACCCGATGGATCTCGAGCTGACGCTGTCGACGCTCAAGCGCGGCGGCCTCGCGCTCGAGTCTCGCCATGTGAGCACGCGCGAGGAGTTCGTGGCGGCGTTCGCCGAAGGCGGTTGGGATCTGATTCTGGCGGACTACTGGCTGCCGGGCTTTACCGGGCTCGAAGCGCTCGAAACGGTTCGCAAGGTGGATGCGCTGCTGCCGTTCGTTCTGATGTCGGGCACGCTGGGCGACGAGCGCGCGATCGAAAGTCTCAAGTCCGGTGCCACCGACTACGTGCTCAAAGACAACCTTGCACGCCTGCTCGTCGTCGTACGCCGTGCGCTCGCGGAGCATCAGGAGCGCTTGCACCATCTGGCGACCCAGCGGGCCCTGCAGGAGAGTGAGGCACGCTTCGACCGCGCGGTGCGCGGCTCGCAGGACGGGCTGTGGGACTGGGATCCGGACAGCGGCAGCATCTACTACTCGCCGCGGTTTCGGGCGCTGCTCGGATGGACCGGTGGCGACGAAAGCGCCGAGATCTCCCTGTTCCGCAACGCGCTGCATCCGGAGGATGCTGAACGGATCTTGCGCGCGATCGACGACAACCTCGCGGGCGGCCCGCCGTTTCATGAGGAGCTGAGGCTGCGTCAGCCGGACGGCACCTACCGCTGGTTCCTGGGTCGCGGCGAGACGGCACGCGACGCCGGCGGACACACCCGGCATTTCTCGGGATCCATCACGGACATCAGCGAGCGCCGGCAGTTCGAGGAATCGCTGCGCGCGGCGCATCGCCGCCTGCAGAGACTCTCTCGCCGCGCCATCGAACTGCTCGAAAACGAGCGGCGGCATCTTGCGCGCGAATTGCACGACGAGATCGGCCAGGTCCTCACGGCCGTCAAGATCAATCTCGAATCGGTTGCGCGCCGCATCTCCGACCCCGCGGTCAAGGAGCCTTTGCGCGACAGCGTGGAGATAACCAGCACGGCGCTGGCACAGGTGCGGCGTCTGTCACTCGATTTGCGACCCGCACAGCTCGACGATCTGGGTCTCGTCGCCGCGTTGCGCGGACACGCGGATCGACAAGCGGCAGTCGGGCGTTTCACCGCGCACTTCGAGACGCGTGGTCTGCCCAAGCGCCTCAACACCAAGATCGAAACCGCATGCTTCCGCGTGTCGCAGGAGGCGCTCACCAATATCCTGCGTCATGCGCGCGCCGCCAATGTCTGGATCGATCTGAGTGCCGACCAGAATCAGGTCACGCTCACGGTCCGCGACGACGGGGTCGGCTTCGTCGTGGAGGATGGCACGAATCGCGCAACCACCGGTGAAAGTCTGGGGTTGCTCAGCATGGAGGAGCGCATTGCGCTGATCGGCGGCAACCTTACCGTTCAGTCGCAACCTGGGAAGGGCACAGAAGTGCGCGCGCGCGTTCCTCTCCCTGTTGAAGGGCGCAAATGAGCTGAATCCTCAGCTGCGCGTGCCTGTAGGTTTGCCGGGCATCGACGCGACCAGCGACTCGGCCAGCTCCATGTCGGCTTGCGCCACATTCTCGGCGGTAGCCCGCAGCGCGGCCAGCAGCAGGCGATAGCGCAGGTCCGACGCGCTGCCACGGGAAGCCGTGACAGCCGGCACTACCTGGATCAGATCTTCGCTGGGCATTTTTTCACCTTCGCTCATATCCATCGGGCGGCGCGGAAATCGACGTGCCGCCCTCTCATGCCCGATTCATTGCGAACGGCGTGCCTGCGCCGATATCAGCCGCCGAGCGGCGTCCTGCTGCTGAGGAGCGGATGACCGGCAAGCGGCGCCGGCCGGAGCGGAGCCGGGAGCGCGGCGATGGCCCGCCGCCGTCGCGCGCGAAGGCCGAAAGCCAAGCTTACGCGTCGGTTTTCCGACAGCCACCGCCGATGTTCCGGCGCAGAACCGGCGATCCGCGTAGCTGGTGTAAGCCGTGCGGCGGGGAAGTCGACGAGTGAAACGGCGCGCCGCTTCACTCGCCTATCACAATGTCACTGCGCGGCTGCTGAAGGCATGCGCTGCTGCACGCCGTATTTCTCATAGACACGCATTACGGTGCCGTCCTTGAGCAGGCCATCGAGCACCTTGTTGACGGCGTCCACCAGTGCCTGGTCGGACTTGCGCATACCGACCGAGACATCCCAGGCCAGCTTGGGCTCGTGGTCATACGCAGGTAGCGCCTGAATACGTGATTCGGGGTGTTGGCGCGCATACCACGTGATCGTCGCAGGCGACGCGGCGGCGCCGAACAGCTCGCCTTTGGCGAGGTCGTCTAGCATGTCCGCCTCAAACGCGTAAGGCGAAGTGCTGATGCCGCTCTGAACCAGCACAATCTGCGTGAGGGAGTTGACCATCACGCCGACCTTCTGACCCTTTTTCAGATCTGCGAAGCGCTGGATATCTTTTCCGCTCGGTCCAACACCAAGCGCAATGCCGGTGTGGTTGTACGGACGAGACAACAACAGCTTGCCTTCGTAGAGGTCCGGATCATTGATGCTGTCCATCAGGATGTCGCAGTTGACCAGCCGGGCGCGATAGCGCGGCTTGATCCATTGCAGCTCGAGCGACACGCCGAGACCGGCGGCGATGGCCTGCGCGAGCTCGACCTGGAAGCCGGGCTGTTCCGGTTTCTCGCTCGCGTATGGAAGCGCATCGGGATTGGCGCACAGGGAGATGGCACCCTTTGCCTTGACCTCGGCCAGCGTGCGGGCTGCGGCGACAGAGGGAAGCGCCAGCAGAACTGAGAGCAGCAAGGTTGCGCCGAGCCAGCTCGGCGCAGAAAGAAATCGTTGGCTCATGGGTCGACGTCAGGTTTCAAGTTGCGGATGAACGCGACGATCTGGCGGATCTGATCGTCGGTGAAGTTGCCGCCGAACGCGGCCATGCGGCCGGGCTTGCCGTTCTTGATGCGATTGAAGATCTGCTCGTCGGTCTTATCAGTGCCCATCAGCTGCGGGCCCTTGCCGGCTTTGCGCCCGTAATTCTCATGGCAGAAGCCGCAAATGTTGCGGAACGTGTTCTTGACGCTGAAGGCCGGTGCAGGCGCAGCCGCCGGTGGCGAGTCGGTATCCGCTGCCTGGCTGCCAGTCGCACAAGCGACGCCCAGCACCGCACAGGCCGCGATGAAAAGAAATCGATACATGGCGATTCAACTCTCGGAAATGACGAAGGTTCCGCCGAGCCGCGTCACGGCCGGCTCCTGCTAGACAACAACGGATCAGCGAAATTTCAGCCGACAACAAAAAAGGCGGGGACTTGAGCGTCCCCGCCCCTATTGCTCGAACAGTCTCTAGTCCAGCGAGAAGACCTTCAACACGCCGGAGTCTTTCGGCATGCTGACCCACGGCTCGCCCCACAGGTCGCCGTAGCCGTCGCTCACCAGGCTGCCCCAGCCGGTCATGACTGCGATGTACTGCTTGCCTTTGGCCTTGTAGCTGATGATACCGCCGTCATGGCCCTGGCCGTCGTTGTGACTCCAGAGCTTCTTGCCGTTGCTGGCGTCGTACGCGACCAGCATGCCGTCGGCTTCCGGCACGAACAGCAAGCCGCCGCCGGTGGTCAGCACGCTCGCGTGCGGCGGAGCGGCCTTCGGTCCCTTGTAAGGGATCTCGAACGCCACCTTGCCGGTGACCGGGTCGCGCGCGCGGATGTGCCCGCGCAGCGTGTCTCCTTCAGGCGGAACGAACTTGAAGTCCGCGCCGATGTTGAGCTGCGCCATCGGCTCGAGCACCGGTTCGGTCTTCACGACTTCGAGGTCGATACACCATTCCCAGCCCACCTTGTAGAACAGGCCGGTCTTCGGGCTGTAGGAACCCGAGTTCCAGCTGTAGCCACCGGCGATCGACGGGCACAGGTTCTTGTGCTTGCCGCCGGCCAGGTCGCGCCGCCCGATCAACTCACCGGTCTTGGGATCGATGCTCTTGACGAAGTTGATGTTGTCGACGCCCTTGTAGACGTTCTGCACCTTGCCCATGCGGTCATACACCCAGACCCAGCCGCTCTTGCCAGCGTGCACGACGTACTTCTTGCCGCCCTTCTCGACCATCATGAACTCGCCGGGCGCGGAGTCGAAGTCCCACGCGTCGTGCGGAATTTCCTGATGGAAGGCTTTCAGCTCACCGGTGTCGGGATCCATCAGCAGGACGGACGTGGTGTAGAGATTGATGCCCGGGCGCGGACCTTCGGTCTGCCACTTGTCGCCGGCATAGTCGTACAGCGGTGCCGGGTTGCCGGTGCCCCACCAGACCAGGTTGGTCTCGGGATCGTAGCCGCCCGCCATCCAGCCGCCGCCGCCGCCGGTTTTCCACGAGTCGTTGCCCCACGTGTCACGCCGATCAGAAGCCGTGCCTTCGTTGCCACCGACCGTGAAGAACTGCCATACCTTCTCGCCGGTCTTCGCATTGACACCGAACAACGGCCCGCGGTACGGCCATTCGCCGCCCTGCGCACCGATGATCACCTTGTCCTTCACGACCAGCGGTGCGCCGGTGAAGCCGACCGTGAGCTTCTCGGAGTTGACCAGCTTGGTTTCCCAGTTGAGCTTGCCGGTCTTCGCATCGATCGCGACCAGCTTGCCATCCAGGGTACCCATGTAGATGTTGCCATAAGCCGCGGCGATACCGCGGTTGTAGGGCGAGTGGGTCTGCTTCGCGACCAGGTCTTCGTTCAGCTTCTGCTTGTAGGTCCAGAGCATCTGGCCGGTGGCGCCGTCCAGAGCGTAGACCTGGTTGTAGGGGCTGGAGTAGTACACGATGCCGTCGATGGCCAGCGGGAAGCTCTGCAGCCCCCGGTTGGCGCGTGAAGCGGCGTGCGACCACGCTTCCTTCAGCTTGCCCACGTTGCTGGTCGTGATCTGGTCGAGCGCGCTGTAGTGCCACGACTTGTAGCTGCCGTGGTAGCTCAGCCAGTCACTCGGATCGGCTTTCAGCAGCCGCTCGAACGTCACGTCGTCGGCGCTTGCAAGCGTCGAGACGCCCGCGAGAGCCGCAATCGCCATGGCTCCAACGAGGCTTTTCAACTTACTGCTAGTCATGAGTTTCTCTCCTCTCGAGGTACGAATTACCTACTTGTTAGGCCCGTGACCCGCGGCCCGGCGGAACTGGAGCTCTCCGCGACTGGGCGATAAAAATACCCCGCCCGAAGAAGAATCTGCCGCGCCGAGTAATTCCGCTAACGACAGTCCGCCCCGTCATGGCGCAACTCAAGGCCGCGGCACAACTCCATGCTTCTAACTAGAACCGCGGATGATACACCCGGTGCGCTAGGGAGGCCCTATCAAGGCACCGCCAGCCCTTCGGCGGCGGCATCAGCCGGGCGAACCGGGACCGACTCGTCGCATCACGTCCGATACAACGCCTGCGGCATTGCGCAAAGCGAAGGTGCGCGCCGCCGTTCGTCCGCGAGGTTATCGGCGCGCCTCGCCGGGTGTAATATGTTCCAGCCCTTGGCGACCGGCTGCACGTCTCGCAGCGATGCAGCCGTCGGGACCCGCGCTGCACCCCGTGGCCGGAGCTGCAAAAACAAAATCGTCGCCGCTGGAAGTGGGAGGTGGTGGAAGATCTAGACCGTAACGGGTATCCCGGGCAGTGCGGGAGGAGGGGCCGTCTCTCCGCGTTCCATCTTGCGCCGGCCGTTCGCCGGCATCCCCTCTCGCAGCGAGCTCAAGCTGTCGATTCCGCAGCTGGCTGCACATCGCTCTCCCTGGATTCGATGCACTTCGATTGACTGCTACTTTTGCTGCAGGTCGTTGACTTTCCTTACCAGGCTGCACAACCCAACATAAGGAGGAAAGAAATGGACCGTCGCTTCAAAAAGCTGCAATTAAGGGGACTGTTTGCCGCTCTCGTACTGGCCGGTTACGCCGGCCTGTCGCACGCGGGACCGGTAAACGATCAGATGCTGGCCGCCGATCCGGGCGCGTCGTGGCTGCATGCCAACGGCAACTGGGCCGCGCATCGCTACAGCACGCTCACCCAGCTCAACGTCAGTAATGCCAAGGACCTCAAGGTCGCCTGGGTGTTCTCGCCCGGCGGCAAGACCGACGCCCAGAACACACCGCTGTTCCATGACGGCCTGGTGTTCTTCGCGCAGGACAACAAGGTCTTCGCGTTGGATGGCGCCAACGGCACCGTGGTGTGGAAGTATGAGCACAAGCTGGCGGACGACTGGGGCGGCTACAACGTGCCGTTCGTCACCGGCAAGCATCGCGGGCTGGCCATCTACGGCGAGAACGTGTACTTCCTGTCGAACGACGCCAAGCTGCACGCGATCAACTACCACACCGGCAAGGCCACCTTCGTGAAGAGCTTCGAGGGCTTCCCCGCCCCGAAGGATTTCGCCAAGGCCAAGGACGCGACCGGCTACGCGATCACGGTAGGACCGCTGGCGATTCCCGGCACCATCATCGTACCGATGAATGGGACGGACTTCGGCGGGCTGCCGGGGTATGTGCTGGGCGTCGACCCGGCCAACGGCAACGTGCAATGGAAGGCCAATATGATTCCGGGCAAAGGCGAACCCGGCTATGACACGTGGCCGGAGGGCAGCCAGCAGTACGGCGGCGCCGGACCGTGGATCACCGGCTCGTATGATCCCGACCTCAAGATGTACATCACCGGCACGGCCAACGCTTACGAATGGAATCCGAAGAATCGTGGCGGTGGTGAGATGGACAACGTGGGCGCGGCAAGCATCGTCGCCGTGAACACGACCGACGGCAAGGTTGCGTGGCGCTATGTCGGCGTCCCGGGGGACCCGTGGGACTACGACATTCCGCAGACGCCGATGCTGATCAACATCGACGGCAAGCAGACGGTGGTGCAGCCTAACAAGACCGGCTACATCCACTATCTCGACGCCAAGACCGGCAAGTTCATCAAGGCCGTGCCGTTTGCCGACAAGATCACCTGGATCAAAGGCTACGACGCGAATGGCCGGCCGATCCAGCAGGTCGCGCTGCCGAAGGAAGGCGGCGACCCGGTCGAGATCTGGCCGAGCCTGCTGGGCGGCGTGAACATGTACCCGAACGCCTACAACCCGAAGACCGGCGACCTGTATCTCGCGGCCACCAACGCCGGCATGAAGTACGGCTTCGAGGACATCAAGGTCATCAGCAACGTGCGGCACTTCGGCGCGTACCAGGAATTCATCTGGGGCAACGAGGTCAACCTCGCGGTGAACGCCAAGTCCGGCAAGGAAGCGTGGCGCAACGAGGATAATAAGCCGGGCTACGCCGGCGGCATGATGACGACGGCCGGTAACATCACTGCCTACACGACGCAAGGCGGCGAGTTCCGAGTCGTCAATGCCACCACAGGTGAAGTCTTATATACGATGAACCTGCATACGGCCGCCAAGGCCGGGCCGATCACCTACATGCACAACGGGAAGCAATACATCGTGCAGGCGCTGGGTGGACTGCCGGGCTTCGGCCGCGACGAGGCGCACAACGCCGAATTCGGCAGTGTCGTTGTCGGGTTCTCGCGCTGATCGGTTACGCATGTAGCCGCATGGAGCTTTGACGCGGAACAGGGTGTGCACGGCGACCGTGCACACCCTTTTGTTTGTACGATGCTGGCGCCCTTCCTCGGCCAAGCTCCATTTTCGAGGATGGTGCGAACGGCCGTCGTGATGCGGCAGCCGAGCCAGCTCAGCGCGCAGAGGCGAGCGTCTTCGAGCGCCGCGCGCGCGTCGACAATACAGCTGGCGTGCGCCCGGTCGGGAACAACGTCATCAACGTGCTGCCGATGCCGTCGAAGAACGTGTTGACCTCGGCCTCGATGAGGCTGTCGAGATCCTCCGGAACCGGCATGCCGTAGACGTACTTGCGCACGCCGAAATAGAACACGCGCGAGTTCACGCCCCATACGAGCTCGAGCTCGGTCTCGCTGAGAGGTGCCTTGGCGATTTCGGGCAGATCGTAGGCGGCACGAATCTCGCGGCAGATCGGCACGACGATACGCTCGGTCACCAGCGCGAACCAGCGCCGGTTGATGTCCGCACCTTTCAATCCGAAGAACATGAACAGGCGCACCCATTCGTACGCGAGAATCGTCTTCGCGTAAAGCTTGTAGAACTGCTTCATGCGGTCGCGGATCGGGAGCGAGCGATCCTCGATGATCATCTCCCAGTACGGATTCCAGCGCCCGACATAGACTTCCTGGAAGACGCGTTCGATCAGAGCGTCCTTGCTTGGAAAGTAGCGGAACAGGAGCGGATGAGTGACATTGAGCCGCTTCGCGAGCTCGCGCGTATCGCCGCCGAAGCCGACCTCGGCAAAGAAGCGGATCGCCTCCTGGACGATATGGCGCTCGCGCTCTTCGCGCGGCAGGCGCTGATTGCGCGCGGGCTGCGCGGCGCTCGACACCGCCCTCGCCTTCGCGCCAGCCTCACTGCCGCCTGCCTTGACTCGGCGCTTCATCAAACGTCTCCTGCCCGCGCTCCGCATCATCGTATCGGTGACCATCTGGTCATTAGCATACTGCGCCGCACAACCCTGGTCGCCGCATCGCTTGGGCTGCAGAGCATCGCTGCGGGAAGCTTATCTGCACTGCTTGTTCCGCTCTAATGGCTTACGCGACGGGCCCGCGACGCATTTCGAGCATGCTGCGAAGCACTCGAGTCGGCTGCCGCACAAGGCGCATATCGATTCGCTTGACGAGTTAGCAACTGGTTACTAAGATCAATACCTGGACGCGATAATACCTAAACCAGCGTCCTACAACAATCGACGTACCTCGGCGTTGCGCCAACGGAGGAGGAGGTATGCAAGCACCTGGCTGGTGGTCGGGCGTTCGCCCGATCGTGCTGTCTGTTGTCGTCTGGCTCACGGCGCTGCCCGGTCTCGTCGCAGCGCAAGCGCCGACCGGCGAGCCGATCAAGATCGGCGCCGTGTTGTCGCTGACCGGCCCCGGCGCGGGCCTCGGGTTGGCCGAGCCCAGCGGCATCCAGCTCGCCGAGAAGACCATCAACGAGCACGGCGGCGTCAAAGGCCGTCCGCTCAAGATCCTGATCGAAGACGACGGCTCCAAGGCCGACATCGCCAAGAGCAAGGCCGAGAATCTGATCTTCGGCGAAAAGGTGAAGCTCATCATCGGTCCCTCGCTCACCGCCAGCACGGGAGCAGTTGCAGCGATCACCAACGCGCAACAGATGGGACAGATAGCGATCACCGGCTTCGGCCCGGCGATCGAGGCGACGTACAAGTCGCTGTACCACATGATGCCGCCGCAGAAGCTCAACGCGAAGGCGATGCTCGAGTACACGACCAAGGCGTTGAAGGCGAAGAAGATCGGCGTGCTGCACGACTCCGGCTACGGCAACCTGGTCATGACCAATCTCAAGGCCGAAGCGCCGGCCTATGGCGTCGACTTCGTCGCAGTCGAGAAATTCGAAGTCGGTGCAACCGATGTCTCGACGCAGGCTGCGAAGGTGCGCGCCGCCGACCCCGAAGTCGTCTTCGTGATCGCCACGTCGCCGACGCCATTCCGCAACGCGCGCCAGATGCGAATCGAGCAGCCGATCGTGTCGGCTATCGGTTCCTCGGCCTACGAATACGTGCGCGGCATGGGCGAGTTCGGTCACGACATCGTCTTCCCGGAGTTCGTCGTCGGCGAAGACCCTCTGCCGTATCAGGTCGA
>Ga0207674_10008727_pt1 | contig 11669 bp, 10 predicted proteins | sample KBSCornC72_FD_184303 | JGI IMG/M metagenome (GOLD analysis project Ga0207674, IMG submission 184303) | Corn rhizosphere microbial communities from Kellogg Biological Station, Michigan, USA - KBS Corn C7-2 (SPAdes) (version 2) | ecosystem: Host-associated > Plants > Roots > Rhizosphere > Soil ... | reverse complement strand
CGAGCGCTCTGCTCACGTTCGCCGGTCCAGGGCTCGTCTATGCGGTAATGGCCGCGGCCCTCGCGCTCAGCGCCATCGTCGTTGCGAGGGTACGGACACCTACCGCCTCTGCGGCATTGCCTGCGTCGGATGAGACGTCGCCTGGTCCAGGGCAGGCCCTGCGCGTCCTCGCATCCGATCCTCGTGCGCTCGCGCTCGTCGCGTTGCTTGCGGGTCAAGCGCTGCAGGTCGGCGCCCTCGATGTCCTTTTCGTGGTGCTTGCGCTCAGCGTGCTCGGGATCGGCGATGCCGGTGTCGGTGTGCTGAACGCGGCGCTCGGCCTCGGCGGGATCGTTGGCGCGCTTTCGGCAGCCGCACTCGCCGGCCGCACCACCCTCCCACGCTGGGTCGCGTTCGGCATCCTGCTTTGGGGTGGCGGCCTCGCCGCGATCGCGCTGCTTCCATCGGTCGCCGTCGTGTTCGCGCTCATCGCCGGTGCAGGCGCGGGCCGCAGCCTGATGGACGTCGCCGGCCGCACGCTGCTGCAGCGCGTCGCACCGGCCGCGGTCTTGTCGAGCGTGTTCGGAGTGCTGGAGGGACTCACCATGGCGGCACTCGCGCTCGGAGCCGCACTTGCGCCGGTACTCGTTCAGAATTTCGGCATTCCGGCAGCGCTCGTCACGATCGGCGCGCTGCTGCCGATCCTCCTCGTCGCCACGCTTCGAACGCTCTTGCGTCTCGAGGCGATGACTCCCGCGTCAATGCGGCAGCTCGCCCTTCTTCGCGCCGTGCCGATCTTCTCGCCGCTGCCGGCTCCGACACTCGAACGCTTGGCCGCTGAGCTCGAGCCGGTGGCCGCACGGACGGGCGATGTCCTCGTGCGCGAGGGCGAAGCCGGTGATCGTTTCTACCTCATCGACGAGGGCAGCGCCGATGTCACGATCGCGATGCGTGCGGTGCGGCGCCTCGGTCCGGGCGAATACTTCGGCGAGATCGCGCTGCTGCGCGACGTACCGCGCACCGCGACCGTGACCGCCGGCAGCGACGTCCTTCTCTATTCACTTCGCCGCGCAGAGTTCCTCGCCGCGGTCAGATCGCGACCCGCCAGCGCGCACGCTGCCGAAGCGATCGCGCGGTCTCGCGAGACCTAGCCTCACATCTTGGGAAGGCGTGCGCGGACCGCGCCGCGGATCGTCGCACCAACACTTGGCGCGTCGCGAACGAGCTCGTTGAAGAACGGGCCGGGCAGGACGAGGGCGCGGACATCGGACGTCGCGAGAACGGTCGCGAGACGCGGATACGAGAAGCTCGCGCCCCACTCGAGGGCCGCGAGCTCACCGAAGAAGTCGCCGCGGCCCATGTCGTCGATCGGCTTGCCGTCCTTGAACACACGCGCCGTGCCGTCGGCGATCACGTAGAACTCGCGGCCCACGTCCCACTGCTCGACGATCGCGGCGCCGGCCGGTATGCGGACCTCGCGCGCCATACGCGAGACGCGCTCGAGATCGCGCGCGCCGAGCGCGGCGAACAGCGGCAGGCCGCTGATCGAAGCGGGATCGACGCGCGGTGCCCCGAGCCAGCCGTCATCCAGTCGCGCGTCGCGGTCGTGCTCGATGAGGGGCGGGGCGGCGACATCCTCGACCGGGGCGCGCTCGAAGTGGTCAAGCACTGCCTCGATGTCTTCTTTCCGCGTGGTGTGGTTGAACACGCATAGCCGGATCGCGAAGCGCCCGCGGAGCTTCGTCGACGACACGAAGCCGGTCGAGGTCCGAGCGAGGCTGCGGGCCAGCTGCGAATTGATCCGCTCGATCCGGTCCTCGTCGGCCTCGCTCTCCACCCGACGGCGGAAACAGAGCACGCTCAGTGATGCCGGACTCATCAGCTCCAGCGTCGCGCTGCGCTCGATGCGCTCCTGCGCCCAGGACGTAAGGTCGAGGCATCGGTCGATCGCGGCGCGGAACGCGGCCAGGCCGAAGTACTCGATCGAGAGCCACACCTTGATGGCGTGTGATGTCCGCGAGAGCTGCATCCCGTAGTCGGCGAAGTTCACCTCACGCGGCACCCCGCTCATCGCATCACGCAGGTAGTCAGGATGGATCTCGAACGCGTCGAGCAGCTGGCGCCCTCGACGCACGAGAAGGCACCCGCATTCGAACGGCTGATACAGCCACTTGTGCGGATCGAGGGTGACCGAATCCGCGAGCTCGATGCCGGTGAGCGCCACGCGGCCGCGCTCCGTGATCGCGGCGAAGCCACCGTACGCACCATCCACGTGGAACCAGACGCCGCGCTCGCGACAGATCGTGGCGATCTGCGGCAGAGGATCGACGGAGCCCGTGCTCGTGGATCCGGCGGCGGCCGCGACGAACAGCGGCTCACGACCGGCGCGCGCGTCGGCATCCATCGCCGCGCTGAGCGCCTCGGGCCGGAGCCGGTAGTGATCGTCGGCCGGAAGGACCCGCACCTGATCGGGACGGAAGCCGAGGATGCGCGCGGCGCGGGCGATGGAGGAGTGCGCTTGGTCGGCGCAGTACACGACGAGCCGATCCGACATCGCGCCCACGAGCGATTCGCGCGCGCACGCGAGCGCAGTCATGTTCGCGGCGGAGCCGCCGCTGGTGAGGACGCCACCGGCATCGGCCGGATAGCCGATCCATTCCTTGAACCAGTCCAGGACGACCAGCTCGAGCTCGCTCGGGCCGGCGGACAGACCCCACGAGCCGACGTCCATGTTGAGCCCGCTCGCGATGAGATCACCGAGCGCCGAGGGCCACGTGCCGCAGCCGGGGATGTACGCGAAGTAGCCCGGGTGCTCGTTGCGGGCCATGAACGGAAGTACGTCGGCCTCGAGGCGCGCGAGGAGCTGATCGAAGGGACGCCCATCCTCGGGTGCGGGTTCCTGCAAACGAGACGCGAGCTCTTCCGGTGACAGCGCGGCGACGATCGGCGTCGCGTCCCACGGGCGCGTCAGTCGATCGGCGATCGCGTCTATGGTCTCGCGGCCGAGCTTGCGCATCGTCTCCACGTCGAGCCACAGAGGTCGACTGTCCATGGCAGCGCAGAGTACGGGAGGCGCGGACCGGCGCGCCCGCCGACGGGCTCGCGGCTAGGTCGAGACGTGCATCAGATCGGCGCGGTGCGTGGCGCAATGACGCGAGGGCGCTGCGGCTTTTCGTCTTTGTCGCTGCGCCACGGAGTCCCGAGCAGCGGTAGAAGGAATCGATCCAGACCGATGTAACCAGCAGTCTTCCACGCGAGGACGAGGAGGAAGCCAAGAAGGAGCATCACGGGATTCGTGCTGGAGCTGCCGGCCAGCATGAAGTTCAGGTTCATGAACGCGCCACCGACGGCCGCGACACCGACGAACGCGCCGAGGATGAGTCCGACGCCGACCGCGGTCTCGCCGAACGCGATGACTTTGCCCATGACGACCTCGGCGTGGTTGTCGATGAGGAGCTGGATGAAACCGCGGTACCAGTCGTAGGTGATCACCGGCTTCGCGGGCGCGGCGGGGATCGCCGCGATGCGCGTCCAGAACGCCAGGATGCCGGCGCCATCGACGATGTAATTACCGGGACCGACGGTCTCGACCTTGTGCCATCCCGCTTCGAGCCAGGCCCAGCCGACGTAGATGCGGATCAGCAGCCAGACCGGGGCCATGCGGGTGTCCGAGAAAAGAAACCGCGCGAGCGGCGGGTCCGCGATGACGCGGTTCGTCATCACTTGTCCTCCAGAGGCAGGGTGAGAAGGAAGACGCTGCCGGAGCCTCCGCTTGACTCGAGGGTCAACGTCCCGTCGTGCTGTTCGGCGATGCGCCGGCTGATGTGCAGGCCGAGGCCGGTGCCGGAGATGTCGCGGGTGCGTGAAGTGCGAAAGAACGGTGCGAAGAGCATGTCGCACTCGTCGTCCGGCACGCCGACGCCACGATCCGTCACGCGGATCTCGGCATCTTTGCCGACGACGATCAGCCCCACGTCGATCGGCGAGCTTGGCGGGCTGTACTTGACGGCGTTGTCGAGAAGGTTGGCGAGGATCTGCGCAATCCGGTCGGGATCGCCACGAACGCGCACGGGTGCCGATGGCTCGTGGAACGTGATGCGTGGGGACTCCTCGCGCTCATTCAGTCTGATCGTGATCGCGGTCGCGGCCGCGAGATCGAACGTGACGACGTCGAGGCTGAGGGCACCGGCGCCGACACGGGCATGCTCGAGCAGGTCGCCGATCAGGTGGCTCATCCGAGTGATCTGCTCCTGGAGGAGATCCAGGGCGGCGGCGGCCCGTGCAGGATCTTTCGCGACGAGGCGCTGGGCACGCTGTGCCTGTCCGTTGATGACCGTCAAAGGGGTGCGCAGCTCGTGCACGGCCATGCTGAAGAAATCCGCGACTGCCCAGCCTTCCGAATCGGGCCCGGCGAGCTCAGGGAAGACAGTGATCGCTTCGGTGGAGAGCCCTTTGCCGTCTGACGCTCGCGCCGTCAGCGGTGTGTCGACAACGTGTTGCAGGGTGGCCAGGAACTCGACCACGAGGAACGGCTTGTCGATCACGCCGGAGTACGCGGCAGCCTGGCTTCGCTCGGTCGTGCCAGCTCGGGCCTCGGCGATCGAGCCGGGATCCGCAGTGAACATGAGCACCGGGAGGCCGGGATGCGCCCGACGGATGGCGGCCGCGTCGGCCCACGAGCGCTGGTGACCTTTCGACCCTGGGTCGCTGTCGAGGATGATGCACTTGGGCCGCCAGCGGTTGATCGCGGCGGCGATCTGATCGTGATCAGAGATCGACACGTGCTCGTATCCGGCGTCGTCGAGCAGGCTGCCGACGAGTTTGCTGAGCGTCGGCTCGTCTTCGACGAGCAACACCCACGGCCTGGCAAGCAGATCCGTGCTTCTTCGTGTTCCTTGTTGGATGGTCATCGCGCGCCTCCAGCCAGCACTGAGCGCTGGCCGCCCCTACGACGCCATGGTCGTGGTAGGCAGGCGCAGAGTCATGACCGTTTGGTCACGCGACCTCGCGTCCACGAGAACGTTGGGATATCCGGCTAGGTCGGCGCGAGCAGGTCGAATGCCGATCCGATCGCGTCGAGCACGTTCGCGCTGATGTCGTCGGATAGGCGATAACGGATGACGTTGCGCTCGCGGCGCCCGCGTACCGCGGAGGCTTCGCGAAGTATCCGCAGATGATGACTGGTGGCTGAACGGCTTCGCTCGATCACCACGGCGAGATCGCCTGCCGCAAGCTCGGTCGCCTGAAGCGCGCGAACGATCTTCAGTCGGGTCGGGTCGCACAGGCAGGTGAGGATCCGCTGCGCCTCACGGTTGGACCGCGCCGGGAGCATGCGCGCCTGCGCCTGTTCAACGGCACCCGGATCGATGACCTCTTGACTAGCTATGTGAGCCTCCTGGTTGCGAAACCTAGTTCCACGGCCGTCAAAATTGCGTCGCGCGCCGGAAGTCGGCAGCCTGCCGCGCGTAACTCAGATCTTGGTCATCGAGGACGACGGCGACATTCGAAGCCTCATCCGCCAGGTGTTGAGCGATGAGGGCTATGACCTCACGTTCGTCGACGGACTGCATCGCGCGCCGCAAGACCTCGCTCCCGGCCTGGTGATCATGGATCTCGTCGGCCTCCATCCATACGAGAGCGGAAATGCGCGCGCTTTGGTGCGTGGGGTGAGCCTGCGCTACCCAACGACACCGATCATCGTCTGCACCGCGCATGAACCTGCCTTGAAAGAGATCGACGGCCTCGGAGGGTCGGTCGTGCTTCCCAAGCCGTTCGCAATCGATTTGCTCGTTCAGACCGTCGCGCGGCTCACCGCTCAATAGCGCCTCCCACTCTCCCTGGATGGTGAACGGCACGGTTCCCAAAGACATGACCGTTTCGTCACGCGTGGTGTGGCGCGACGGTCTAGGGCGCGACCCGCGAGAGGCCACCCCACGGTTCTATCGCGGGGAGCCCGTTGCTTCCAAGGGCGAGTGAGATCTCGCCGGTGTGAAACGCATCGTGGGTGATCATTCGCATGAGGACGGACTGCCGAGTGTGGATCTGGACCACCGTCCCACGCGTCCGCTTAGCCTGCTGGCCAAGCGAGTCTGGCGTCCATGTCGCGAGGCAGCGCTCGACGATCTTCCAAGTCGTGGTCAGGGCACCGACGAGCTCGTCGGCGGATCGCGGGCGCGTGAGGTCGTCCTCCCAGCCGAACCCCGACGGATCGCTGAATGGCGTCGTCTCCGCGCCGGGCTCCTTGAATATGTGACACAGCCAGAAGACGCGGGTGCCCGCGAGGTGCGACGCGCTCGCCCAGATCGGCCACGTTGGTGAGCCGATCGGGAGGGCGAGCTGTTCGGCGGTGAGCGGAGCGAGCGCCTTGATGAGGTCGTCGTTGAAGAGGTGCCATCCCGCGTAGAAAGGTGCGATCGTCCCCGGCATGGGCGTCAGGCTACCGCGATTACCGCGCTTCGCCCGCTCCGGCATGTCTGCACCACGCTCGTTTCGCTCGCGGTGCGGCTGCTTCTTGCTGCGTAGCTGGCGCGAAACGGACAGCTTTCGAACCGACGAACCTAAATGAGCCGGCCCCACCGGCACGGGGGACGGCTAGCATGCTGTCCGTCGGCGGAGGACAGCGCATTGGAGCACACCGACAACTTGACCCAGGCGCGGCATGCCCACGCAGCACACGACTGGGCGACCGCCGCGGCGCATTTCGACGCGGTCGTGCCCGACCGGTTCACCGCCGATGACCTTGCCGCGTACGCCGATGCTGTGTGGTGGCTCGGCCGTATCGAGGACAACCTTCGGCTGAACGCCGCTGCGTGCCACGCCTTTCAGGCCGAGTCCCGACCGGCCGAGGCCGCGTTGGCCGCCCTGCAACTCGGACTCTTTCACTTAGCGCGAGGCGACGAACCCCAGAGCATGGGCTGGATAGGCCGCGCAGGGCGTCTGGCCGAGGGCATCCCGGAGCGCCCGGTCCACGGATATCTACGGTGGTTCACGGAGGTCGAGTTGGGGCTGCTGACCGGGCAACCGGCGGCGGTGGTGGACGCCGCGCGCCGCGTGCAGGATCTCGGACACCGGTTGGACGAGCCCGATCTGGTGGCACTAGGCGTCCACGGCGAAGGCCGCGCCCTAATCAAGTCGGGACATGTCGTCGACGGGCTGGCGCTGATCGACGACGCGATGGTCACCGTCCTGGATGGCCGGCTCACCCCGCTCTGGTCAGGCAACCTCTACTGCCACACCATCGCGGCCTGTCACGAGGTCGCCGATGTCCGCCGGATGACTCGCTGGACGGAGTTAGCGGAACAGTGGCTGACCACCTTCCCCGCGGCAGTGGTGTTCGGGGGCCTCTGCGGCGTGCACCGGGCGCAACTTCTGTTGCTCCGCGGTGAGTGGGATGAGGCGGAGCAGCGTGCACGCCGGCTCGCGGACGAACTCGACGCCAACCGGATCGACTACGCCGCGGAGGCCTGGTACATCGTGGCCGAGGCGCGCCGGTTGCGAGGCGACCCGCGCGCCGCTGATGCGTACGACAAGGCGCACGCACGCGGGCGTGACCCGCAACCAGGACGGGCGCTGTTGCGACTCCAGGAAGGTGACCCAGCGAGTGCCGCGACGTCGGTACGCTCGGCCGTGGCGGCAGCAGGCACCGACCCGTTGCGCCGGGCCCCCCTGTGTGCCGCCGCAGTCGAGATCGCGCTCGCGGCAGGACGGCTCGATGAGGCGGCCGTCGCCGCCGCCGAGCTCGTGGACACAGCCTCCCTGTACGCCACATCAGGGCTGGAGGCGATGGCCACCACGGCGCGCGGCGCCTTGCTGCTGGCCGAGCGCCGTGCCGAGGAGGCGCTCCCGGTGCTCCGAGACGCCTGTCGGCGCTGGCACGAGCTCGGTTCGACGTACGACGCGGCCGGAACCTGCGTCCGGCTCGCGGAGGCATACCGGGCGCTCGGCGACGAAGCGTCCGCCGCCGCCGAGGTCGCGCGAGCGGACGCGATCTACAAGGAGTTGGGAGCCCGTCAGCCACTGCGGAAATTGCCCGATGGCCTGACGCGCCGCGAGTGTGAGGTGCTGACCCTTGTCGCCGACGGATCATCCAACCAGCAGGTCGCCGAGGCGCTCCACATCAGCGACCGCACTGTCGCCCGACACCTGACGAACATTTTCACCAAGATTGGTGTCACCTCCCGGACCCAGGCAGCTCGTTACGCGATCGACCGCGGTTGGACCGACACTCGGTGGGCGGCGCGGCTACGCACAACCGCGTAGATCGGCCACCACAGATTGGTCAATCGCGCCGATGCGAAAAGGGCGCCGCACGGCCTAGCGTCCCGATGAACGCGCCGAACACAGGCGCAGCGATCGATCGGGAGGGATCACGATGCTTGAGGGCCGGATACTGCGAGCCGTCTCTGCCGATGGCACTGAAATCGTTGGCCGAGTTCAGGGACGCGGGCCGGCGCTGGTCCTGGTCCATGGAGGGATCGGGGATGGCGACATCGCCTGGAAGGCTCTACTTCCCCACCTGACCGACCGGTTCACCTGCTACCTCCCGAGCACCCGCGGCCGCGGGCTGTCGAGCGACAACCCGGAACACTCGCCCGCGCGCCTGGAGGAGGACGTCACCGCGTTTGTGGACAGCATCGGCGAGCCGGTCTGCCTGGTCGGCTGGTCAGGCAGCGGAGCGTGGGTGCTCGGTGCGACCGCCCGCACCCGCTCCGTGACCGCCGTTGCAGCCTATGAGCCCTTCGTGCTTTCGGAGATGCGCGGCGACGACCTCGCCCGTACGTTCGCCACCATGGAGCAAGTTGGTCTGGCGGCTGCCGACGGCCGCCTAGTGGATGCGGTTCGCGTGTTCGCCCACTGGATCTGCACCGAAGCTGAGGTCGCCGCATTGGAGGAAACGGACTTCTACGAGCGATGGGCAGGCCGCGTCCCGGCGATGCTCAGATTCGTCCAACAGGACGCGTCCTATAAGGGAGCCCGGTCGACCGATCCCGAGGTTCTGGAGACGGTTACCGCCCCGGTCCTGCTCCTGCGCGGCCAGCGGTCCGTGCTCGGCACCTTCTTTGCGGATGCGACACGGCACATTGGCCGGCACGTCTCCGACGCGCGCATCCGCGAGCTGCCCGCCGCCGGTCATTTCGCCCCGGTGATCGCACCAGAGCTCATCGCCAAGGAGCTGATCCGCTTCTTCGAGTCCGTCCGGCAACAGTCCGTTCAGCAACCGGCCTGATGGGGCTTGGCACACGGTTACGAGGTTCCACACGAACGTCGGATGTACAGGTCCTCGAGTCCGGGTTCTTATCACGCCGATGAGCCGCGCCATCAAAGTGCGATCCGGGAAGATGCCGACGACGTCGACTCGTGCGACAACGAAGCCTGAGCCGCATCGTCGCGTGCCGAGGTCGGTCGATCGTCGGCGGTCGAGTCGCGGCGTCGGCAGATCAGGAAAGTGGTGGCGGCGCGTGTAGCCCGTACCGGATTCGAACCGGTGGTCTCTGCCTTGAGAGGGCAGTGTCCTGGGCCGCTAGACGAACGGGCCGGAGACTTCCATTGTACCGAGCGTGACCTCTCGCGGTCCCACTGCGCACTGAGCGATCTTGTCGCGCCGGGCATCCGGCGCATCCCGATCCCCCTCCCTATACGCGGACTCTCGATCGTGAACGCCTATCTCGTCGAAGGCGCTCACGGTTGGAGCCTCGTCGACGCGGGTCTTCACACCGCAGAGGCCGAACAGGCGCTCCGCGGTGGACTCGCGGATGCGGGAATCGGTCTCGAAGACGTACAGCGCGTGTTCGTCACGCACCTTCATCCCGATCACATGGGCATGGCCGGCACGCTCGAGCGCGCCGGTGCCGAGGTGCTCATGCACACACCCGAGATCGCCGCGGCTCGACGCACATGGTCGAAGGGACACGAGGCGATCGACGCGACGTATGTCTGGTTCGTCCGCCACGGCATGCCGCGCGACGTCGATGAAGGAATGCGCCAGGCGTGGATCGCGATGGGCGAGCGCGTGGATGATCTCAAGCACGTCGGCGGCGTGGACGACGGCGAGAGCGTCGACCTCGGCGGTCGCGCGACGCGCCTCCGCTGGACACCGGGGCACACCGACTACCACGCGGTCCTCATCGACGAACGCGATGGCGTGCTCTTCGCGGGCGATCACGTGCTTCCGCGCATCACCTCGAACATCGGGCTCTATCCATCTTCACGCGACGATCCGCTCGGCGATTTCATGGGCGCGCTGACACGACTTCGCGATCTACCCGTGAAGCGTGTCCTACCAGCGCACGGCGACCCGTTTGACGATCTCGCCGGCCGCGTGGACGAGCTGATCGCGCATCACGAGTCGCGACTCGAAGCGACGATCGCGGCAGTCGGTACCGCTGAACGTGACGCCTATGCGATCGCGCGCATCCTGTTCCCGGTTCTGCGCTCCGCGCATGAAGAGCGCTTCGCGCTCGCGGAGACCCTCGCGCATCTGCGTCACCTCGAGCGGAAGGGTCGTGTGCGGGAGATCGACGGAGCGCCCGCGCGCTGGACGACGACCTAGATCGGCGAGCGGTACCGCTCGAGCGTCTTCGGGTCTTCCCGACCATTCGCTTTGAGGTGTCGTTCCAGGACCCCTGGGCCCTGCTCGGGAAAGACATTGAGGCACATCGGATCCATTAGGAGGAACAGCTGAGCGTCGCGCGTGCGCGGTACGACCAGCGGGCCTGACAGCGAGTGCGCCTCGACCATGTGCGCAAGCGGCTCAGGTCCATCGAGCTCTCGCACGATGCGACCGGCCTCGATCGCATGGTTGTATCCAGGAATGCCCACGACACCGCCGTCCTTCTCAGTGAACTCGATGACCTTCGCGGCGTCGTGCACGTAGACCGCGGCGCGGAACATGTCGAGATCGAGATCCTGATTCCAGAGGTCGCGATAGATAGGCACCAGTGCTTCGCTAAGACGCGCCATCGCGATCACATGCTTCACCAGGTTGCCGTGCGTGGCGATCGGCATCGTGGGGTGCAGCGGGAGGCGCTCGATGTCGGTCCATGCGGGGTTGCGCTCGGAGACGTGGCGCCATACGTCGGTGGAGAGCTTGCGCAGCCGCCCATCGGCGATGTCTTTGATCGCGGGGAACGCGCGGAGGACATCCGCTTCAGTGAGCACGCGGTCGATATTCGTTCGCGCGTCGCGCCGCTGCTCGTTGACAACTATAGAACGAACGTTCTATCATGAGGTCCGTGCGAAGTTCGGAATCTCAGCGTCCCTACAACGTGCGGTATTACGCGACCCACCGCCAGGCCGAATTGGATCGCGTGAAGACGCGCCAAGAGGCAACGCTCGCATTTCTACGGGGGCTGCGGCAGGTCCCCTGCGACGACTGCCGAGAGATGTTTCCTCCACACATGATGGACTTCGATCATCGCGATCCGAGCAAGAAACTATTCACGCTCGCAGGTGGTCACGCTCTCCTGATGTCGCGCGACAAGCTCATCGCTGAAGTAGAGAAATGCGATGTCGTATGCGCAAACTGTCACGCACTCAGGACATTTGGCGCTCTCATGGACCGTCGCCGTCGATCAACTCCGGAGGAGTGGACCCCAGGCACGTCGCCGTATCTCGCGCGTAAGCGCGCGCATTGGCGTGCGAGCGCGAAGATGTTGGACTTGCTTAAGGATGTTCCGTGCGTCGATTGCGGC
>Ga0207674_10008725_pt1 | contig 11669 bp, 12 predicted proteins | sample KBSCornC72_FD_184303 | JGI IMG/M metagenome (GOLD analysis project Ga0207674, IMG submission 184303) | Corn rhizosphere microbial communities from Kellogg Biological Station, Michigan, USA - KBS Corn C7-2 (SPAdes) (version 2) | ecosystem: Host-associated > Plants > Roots > Rhizosphere > Soil ... | reverse complement strand
CGCGATCTGATCGCGGATGACGCGGGAGATTTCAGCGGCGCGGATATCCATGGGTCTGTCTTAGCCTTTCATCGCGGATGCGAGACGGTTGAGTTTGGTTCGGATCGAGGCGTCTATCTGCTGGCTGCCCAGCTTGACGACGATTCCGCCGAGGATGTCGGGGTCGACCGCAGCGTCGATCGTGACGTCGCAGCCCGCGCGGGTGCGGAGCTGCTGCTTGAGCGCTGCGAGCTGGTCGTCGTTCAGCGGCCGCGCGGTGACGACTTCAGCCATGGTCTCGCCGCGGTGCTCGGCGGCGAGGCGGCGGAAGGCGCGGATGATCTTGCGCAGTTCGCCCTTGCGGCCGTTGCGGGCGAGGACGCCGAGGAAATTGGCGGTGATCGGATCGAGGTTCAGCTGCGGGGCGAGCGCCGCGAACGCCTTGCCGGCCGCGTCACGAGAGACGAGGGGGCTGCTCACCAGCTCGGCGAAATCCTTCGAATCGAGCAAAGCCTGATTGAGCGCGTCGAGGCTCGTGTCGACGGATTCGATCTGACGTTGGTCGCGGGCAAGGTCGAACAAAGCCGACGCGTAGCGCCCTGCTAAGCTGGCCCGAATGCCGCCGGATGTCTCCACGCGCGAAAAGCTCCAGAAACGGAATGTTGCCCCATGAAAAAACGGGGCGCTGCTGCAGGTTAGCCCCGCACGCCCCCATGGGATGGCGCGGCCACTAGCAAGGGGTGCGCGGGGATGCAACCGCCTCCTTTGCGATGCTAGAGCTCGCGCGTGAAAAAGCGGGTGAAGGGCGTGTCCTGGTAATCGCCGAAAGGGCCACAGGGCACGAAGCCTTCGCTGACGTAGAGGCGGAGCGCGGCGGCGAAGGGTTCGGTGCTGCCGGTCTCCAAGCTTAGTCTACAGTATCCACGCGATTTCGCCTCGGCGACGATATGGTGGAGGACCTTCCGGCCGACGCCGCTTCCGAGGGCTGCCGGAGCCGTGCGCATCGACTTGACCTCGCCATGGTCCGTGGCGAGCTCCTTGAGTGCGCCGATCCCCATCAGCCTGCTGGCCTCGCGGGCAGACCAGAAGGTCACCGCCGGATCACGAAGGCCATCGATGGGCAACACGTGGCAAGCTTCGGGGGGTGAGGTCTCCCGCATTTGCGCGAAATGATGGGCGAGGAGTGCCTGGACGTCGTCGCTCTCGAGGTCGCCGGGGTGGAAAGTCAGGCTCATCGACAGGCGCCATAGTTTGATCGCAAGCCTCCGGAAGCGTGAAATGTTGGCGGGGCGTAGGACCGCTGCATGACCTACCGAATCACAGGAATCGACCCCGCGCCGTACCGGCACCTCTACGGCCTCTCTGACGAGGAGCTAGCGAACCGGGGTGTCGTGCGGATGATCGTCGACGAGAAGCCGAGCTTCCCATGCCGGGCGAGCCTCACCGATCGGGAACTCGGAGAGAGCATGCTGCTCGTCAATCACGTCAGTCACGACGTCGCCAACCCATATCGGGCGAGCCATGCGATCTTCGTCACCGAAGGCGCCGAAGAGCCCGCTGAATATGTCGATGAAATCCCGCCGGTGTTCGGACCGCGGGTGCTGTCGCTGCGCGGTTTCGGCAAGGACGGAATGATGGTCGAGGCGATCCTCACCCAGCCGGGCGAGGCGGACGCCGGCATTCGCAAGCTGTTCGAGGACGCCGCGATCGAGACGATCCACGCCCACAACGCCACGCGCGGCTGCTTCTCCGCAAAGATCGAAAGGAATTGAGTCATGGCAACGCTTGCACAGACCATTCAGCCGCCTAGATCGGCACTCGTGGACAACGTGACGCGCCTCGATCCAGAAACGTCCTGGGCGGCGTTCATGCGCCGGGACCGGAGCTGGGACGGCCGCGTGATCGGCGCGGTCAGCACGACCGGCGTCTATTGCAAGCCGAGCTGTCCGGCGCGGCGCCCGAAGCGCGAGAATGTGACCTTTTTCGCTACCGCGGAGGAAGCACGTGCGGCCGGCTACCGGCCCTGCTTGCGCTGCAAGCCCGACGAAGTTGGCCGCGACCGCGAGGCTGTTGCTGCGGCCGTGAAATTTATCGAAGTGGCGGAGGAAGCACCGACCCTCGCGGAGATCGCTGAAGCTGTCGGTTACGCGCCACACCATTTTCAGCGCATCTTCAAGCGCGACCTCGGCGTCTCACCAGCGGAATATGCGCGAGCTTTGCGCAATCGTCGGACCGAAGCGGCGCTCAAGGCGAACGGCCGCGTGACCGACGCGGTCTATGACGCCGGCTATTCGGGGCCGAGCAGCTTCTACAGCGATGCGAAGGAGAGGCTGGGAATGACCCCATCGGCATGGCGCGACGGTGGACGCGGCGAGACGATCCGCTGGACCCACTTCGACAGCCCGCTCGGGCAAATGCTGATTGCGGCGACAAGCAAGGGCATTTGCCGCTTGACCTTCGACGACAGCGTGGAGTCGCTTCAGCGGCTGTTTCCCAAGGCGACGATCGTCAAGGATGACGGCGGGCTTCGTGAGCTGGTCGAGGGGGCGCTAGTCGCCATCGAGAAACCCCTAGCCGCGCCCGACCTGTCGATCGACGTAGCCGGCACGGCGTTTCAGGAGGCGGTTTGGCGGGAGCTGAGGAAGATCCCCGCTGGCGAAACGCGCAGCTATGCCGACATTGCCGCCGCAATTGGTGCTCCCAAGGCAGTGCGGGCGGTGGGCTCGGCTAACGGCGACAACCACGTCTGCGTCCTGATCCCCTGTCACCGCGTGATCCGCAGCGACGGCACGCTCGGCGGCTACGGCGGCGGGATCGAGCGCAAGAAGAAGCTGCTGGAGGCCGAGGGCCACTCTGTCGCGGAGCCGCAGCTGCCGCTCACTGAATAAGCGCTTGCCGTCCATTCCCCGTTCGGCTCAACGGCAGTCCGAACGGAGGATGCATGGATCAGACAATCGAAGTCGCGGCCGAAAAGCCGCTATGGCGACGGATCGTCGATTTTCCGCTCGTCGCGATGGTGATTGCGGTTCTGCTGTTCATCTTCGCGACGGCGCTGGCGCACAATCTCGGTAAGCTGGTGCCGAGCGGCCTTCCGTCGAGGGGGATTGTCCTTGGCGCGATCAATCTCGCGCTGGTGCTGATGGCGTATAAGCTCGCGATTGCTCGCCTCGGCGAGCGGCCGCGGGACGACCTTCCGGCACAGCGCTCGCTTCCCGAACTAGGCAAGGGACTAGGCGCAGGAGTCGCTCTTTTCAGCATCGCGGTCGCCATCGCGGCGGCTATCGGCGTCTATCACATCGTTGGGACGGGCAATGCGTCGACCCTATTGCTCGACCTGGTCATCGTCGGCATCGTGCCCGCGCTGGTCGAGGAGTTGCTGTTCCGCGGGATCCTCTTTCGTTGGGTCGAAGAGTTCGGGGGCAGCTGGGCGGCACTGCTGATCACTTCAGCGCTGTTCGGCCTTGCCCATATCCTGAACCCGGGTGCCACCTGGTTCTCGTCATTCTCGGTTGCGGTCGAGGCGGGCTTGCTTCTGGGGGGCGCCTATATGCTTACCCGGACTCTATGGATGCCGATCGGACTTCACGCAGCTTGGAATTTCACCCAGGGCGGAATTTTCGGTGTGCCAGTCTCGGGTCACGTCTCGCACGGTCTCGTCCAGGCGACCTTGAGCGGGCCGGCACTGCTGTCGGGCGGCGCATTCGGACTTGAGGCTTCAGTTATAGCACTGATTGTCTGCACAGCAGCAGGCGTGTGGCTGGTGGTGCTTGCGATGAAGCACGGTCAGCTGATGCAGCCGTGGTGGGTGCGCAGGCGGGAGCTCAGTGCGTCGATCCCTTTGCAGGACCGCGCTCCAGTTCGTTGAGCGCGGCCTTAACGTTGCCCGCATCGATGTCGGCGATCATGCGCCGGGCAAGGTCACCCATCTCCTCAACGTGCGGTGAATAAGCGACCACCGTCAGCGTGGCCCGTGCCTCGCTAGGTTTTCCCTCGTTCAAATAGGCGATCGCTGAGTTCAGTCGAACGCCAAGGTCCTGTGGCGCAAGGTCGGACGCGTAATGGAGCGCAGCCAATGCATTGGCGTTGGGCCGGACGCCCTCGCGAACGAACGTCCGATAGAATTCATAAAGCGGTTCGGGGTCTTCCGTATCAAGCTTGTTTGCTGCGATCAGCGCCTGCCGCGCCTGCTCGAACAGGAGATGGCGGTTTGTCTCAGCGGCTTCAGCGGCACGACCAGCTATTGCCCGGCCTTTGAGTACCATGGCTTCGGTGTTCCGCGGATCAGCCTTGAGCGCGCGATCCGCAGCCGCCTCCGCCGCCTGAGAATGGTCGGAGTTGAGTTCGGCCTCAGCAAGCGTTGCTTCCACGAGTTCGTCGCCCAGGAAGCGGCGTTCGACGGCGCGTACTTGCGCAGCGAGCGCTTCGCCTTCTTCCGGTTTGACCCCATACTTAATGCGTGCCCGCGCAAGGATAATTTCAGATGCGCCGGCGCTAAGCCCGGAGACAGAAATTGGCTGAAGGTGGATGCTGTTGCCGCCAATTTTCAATTGGAAAAGCGGCTTAGTTCGATACGCGTTCAGCTCCTTGTCGAGCTGATTGACGTCTCCGAAGGCCTGCCGCGCCGCTTCCATCGAGGAGCCGCCGCTGGACATGGCTGTGAGGTAGGTCGCGAGTTGCCCGTGCCGTTTGTCCTCCATCAGCAGGTAATGCGCGAGCAACCAGCTGCGGCCATAGAAAACATCACGTTGTGCATTGGTCATGCCCGAGTGCATGCCATTAAACAGCGCTTGGAGCGGCAGTTGCGGTCCTTCGAACAGGCCGTATGCACGACCCTGAACTACGCGGCCGAGCCAGACCGAGCCGTCGCGGTCGAACTTGGGCGTTGAAAAGAATTCAGCGAAGCCCTCGACGTACCATTCGGGATAGGGACGGCCAAGGTCCTGCTTCATCAGGTGATGCGTATATTCGTGGAAGAAGATCGCGTTCTGGTCGGGCATGTTGGGATTGTCGGGCCGCTTCGGAACATAGGCCAGCGAGCCCGCGACGCGCCCGGTATAGAAGCCGGCAAAGAAGCCGGTCTTGTCGCCCATGATCGAACGAACGTCCTTTTCCGTCGGCATGACGAAGACGGTCAGGCGGTTCCCATCTCCAATGTCGGGGTCGTCCATACGGGTGGCGAAGCGCACCGCTTGATCGAATCGCTCCAGCTGCGTCGCGAACTCCGTGAGACGCTTCGGATTATCGTCAGCGTAGATGACGAAATGCTTCGACTGGGCGACGTTCCAGGCAGCCGACGCGGGAGCGCCGACCGTCAACGCCGCGACGGCCGCGAGAGAAAACAGGAAACGCATCACACCCCCTTCTTCGGTGGGCCGATGCTATCAAGCCTGCGGGTTGGTGCAAGCCATTCGATTAACGGCGGTTTCTAAAGGAAGCTGTAAGGATCGACGTCGACGCTAACGCGGACCTTGGCGCTCCACTCGATCTTTGCCAGCCAGTCGCGGATGACGTCCTGGACGTCAAGGCTGCGGCTGGCGTGGATCAGCAGGCGCTGGCGGTGGCGGCCCCGGAGCATGGCGAGCGGGGCGGGGGCTGGGCCGAATACCGCCATGCCTTCGATTTCCGGCGCGGCGTTGCCGATGCGGCGGGCGATCGCTTCCGCTTCGGACGCGTCTTCGGCTGAGACGATGATCGCAGCGAGCCGGCCGAACGGCGGCATGGCGGCTTCGCGACGTGACTCCGTCTCCGCGGCATAGAAGCCGGGGGCATCGCCCTTCACGAGCGCCGCGATGACCGGAGCATCGGGGTCGTGGGTCTGCACGAACACGCGCCCCGGCTTGTCGGCTCGTCCCGCGCGGCCGGCGACCTGCTGGATCTGCTGAAAACTGCGCTCGGCCGCGCGCAGGTCGCCGCCCGCGAGACCGAGGTCCGCGTCCACCACTCCGACAAGCGTCAGATTGGGGAAGTGATAACCCTTGGTGACCAGCTGCGTGCCGACGACCACGTCGATTGCTCCCGCTTCCATCGCGCCAACGAATTCGGCCGCGCGCAGCGGCGACCAGATTGTATCCGACGTGACGATGGCCGTGCGGGCCTCCGGGAAAAGCTCGGCCACTTCGTCAGCGATCCGCTCGACCCCGGGCCCGCAGGCGACGAGGCTGTCCTCGGTTCCGCATTCAGGGCAAGTCAGGGGCGGCGGCATCACATGGCCGCAATGATGGCAGGCGAGGCGGCGCATCAGCCGATGTTCGACCATCCAGGCCGTGCAGTTCGGGCATTGAAAACGATGGCCGCAGTGGCGGCATAGAGTCAGCGGCGCGAAGCCGCGGCGGTTGAGGAAGAGCAGCGATTGTTCGCCGCGCTCGAGATTGGCTTCGATCTCCCTAACCAACTGCGGCGCGAGCCAGCGGCCGCGGGGAGGCGGGTCCTGCGTGAGGTTGATTGCGGCGATGTTCGGGAGCGAGGCTCCAGCGAAGCGCTCGGGCAGGCCGACTTCGCGGTAGCGGCCGATCTCGACCATGTGCCTGCTCTCGATTGCTGGCGTCGCCGAGGAGAGGATCACTGGGATATCTTCGAACTTGGCGCGCATCACGGCTGTGTCGCGGGCGTGGTACTGGACGCCGTCCTCCTGCTTGAAACTCGGTTCGTGCGCTTCGTCGACGACGATCAGCCCGAGGCGGGGATAGGGGAGGAACAGCGCAGAGCGGGCGCCCACGGTGACCGCAGCCTCGCCGCCGGCGATCCCGCGCCAGGCGCGGCGCCGCTGCGACGAGCGCAGGTCCGAGTGCCAGGCAACCGGCGCGCAGCCGAAGCGCGCTTCGAAGCGCTTGAGGAACGGCTCGGTTAGCGCGATTTCGGGCAGGAGGACGAGCGCCTGCTTCCCTTTGCGAAGGCACTCGGCGATCGCTTCGAAATAGACCTCGGTCTTGCCTGAGCCGGTCACACCATCGAGCAGCGCCGGGTCGAAGCCCTTGCCGATGGCAGAAGCGAGGCTCTCCGCGGCCTCGCGCTGAGCGTCATTGAGGTTTGGCGGCGCGTAGTTCGGGTCCGGGCAGGCGAGCGGACGGTCGGCGTCAACCGCGACCGCTTCGAGCGCGCCGGCATTCACGAGGCCGCGGAGCACGGCGTCGCTGACCTCCGCATGTTCGGCGAGCTCGCGGATCGTGCCCTGACGCCCTTCGAGCGCTGCCAGTGCTTTCTCGCGCTGCGGCGTCTGGCGGTCCGGAACAAGGCCAGTCGGGCGATATTCGATCAGTTGACGAGAACCTTCGAGCGCGGCCGAGGAGGGCAGCACCATCCGCAACACCGACGCGAGGGGACTCAGATAGTAATCAGCCGTCCATTCGCACAGGCGGCGAAGCGGCGCGGCAATTGGTGCGACATCGACAAGTCCGGCGAGCGGCCGCAGTCGCGTATCCGGCACTTCGTTGGTCGGCAGCCGCTCCGCTTCCCAGGCAACGCCGAGCAGTTGCCGCGGGCCAAGCGGAGCAACGACGATCGCCCCCGGCTCGACGGCCATATCGTTGGGCACCCGATAGTCGAGCGGCCCGAGCGCGGCATTCAGAGTGACGACACGGGCGCGCTGCATTGCTATGGCAGATGCGGGCTGAGGGGACGTCAGGCAAGAGGACGTCTCGAATGATAGCAAGACGCTGGCACGGCCGGGTCCCAGCCGCCAAGGCCGACGAATATCTGACCTTGTCGAAGGAAGTCGGCCTAGCCGACTATCGCTCAACCGAGGGCAATCGCGGAGCTTGGTGCCTGCACCGGCGCGAGGGCGGAGTCGTCCATGTGGAGATGTTCACGCTCTGGGATGACCTCGAGGCGATCCGGCGCTTCGCTGGCAACGAACTTACCGCGGCCAAATATTATGACTTCGATCCCGATTTCCTGCTCGAGATGGAGCCGGAGGTGGTGCATTTCGAGGTGATCGAATGAGACGCCAACCCACGTTTGCGCGGTACCGTGCCTATTTGCCGCGCTTCTTGCGGTGGCTGTCGAGATCGAGAACCGCGGATTCCTCTTCCGGCTGAAGCAGACCCAGGCGGCGAGCGACTTCCTGGTACGCTTCTTCGACCCCGCCGAGGTCCTGGCGAAAGCGGTCCTTGTCGAGTTTCTGGCCCGACTTGACGTCCCACAGGCGGCACCCGTCGGGGCTGATCTCGTCGGCCAGGATCACGCGCGCATAATCGCCGTCCCACACTCTGCCGAATTCGAGCTTGAAATCTATCAGTCGGATTCCGATCGCGGCGAACATGCCCGAGAGGAAGTCGTTCACGCGGATCGCCATGTCGGCAATGTCGTTCATTTCGTCCTGCGTTGCCCAACCGAAGCAGGCGATATGCTCATCGGCGATCATCGGATCGCCGAGCGCGTCATCCTTGTAATAATATTCGATGATCGTCCGCGGCAGCTGCGTTCCTTCCTCGATCCCCAGCCGCTTCGATAGTGAGCCGGCCGCGACGTTCCTGATCACGACCTCGATCGGGATGATCTCGACCTGGCGGATCAGCTGCTCGCGCATGTTGATTCGGCGGATGAAGTGCGTCGGCACGCCAATTGCCGCGAGCGCGGTGAAGACATGCTCGGAGATGCGATTGTTGATCACACCCTTGCCGCTGATCGTGCCGCGCTTCTGCGCGTTGAACGCAGTGGCATCGTCCTTGAAATATTGGATGAGCGTGCCGGGCTCGGGACCCTCATAAAGGATCTTGGCCTTGCCCTCATAGATCTGGCGGCGGCGAGCCATCGGCTGAGCGTCACTCCAACGAAAAACGGAAGGAGCGCGCGCTATAAGCGAGGAGGGCGGCGCGTGCTAGTCCGCCCTCCTCTTGGGGGATTCAATGGGAACGGGCGCGCCGCGGCTTGATTGCCCAAGGCGCCGAATATTCGATGCGGTTCAGCACCTTGAAGGCATTACCAAAGGCTTCGCCGAAGCGGGCGAAAGCGCCCAGAAGCGACGCGTTCAGTTCGTTGCGGCCCGCCTGGTAGTGGCGGTCGAAAATCTCATCCACCATGGTGACCATTCCTTTCCTCTCCTGTTTCCGCTCAAAGGGCCACTGGAAAGCTGTCGATGATGTCGTTGGCGGGAGCGATGAGCGCTTGCTCAATCAGCTGAAGGCGCTGGTCGGTGTCGAGCTGGCGCCAGGCCTGGTATCCGCCCCATGTTCCTGCTGCGCGGTCAATCGCGCGCTGAGTTAAGGCGCTTTCGATGGGCGCACGAGTGCTGCGGCCATAAGTCATGGCGATTGTCCTTTCCTGTTGAAGGCCGCCGGCGAGGTGGGCTGTGAGGGGAGGGATCAGTCCTCGCCGGCGACTTGGTTTCGAAATAGATATTCTGCGTTCGTTCCGCCAATCAAACACTCGACAGAAACCATAAATCCAACTTATGAAGTAGCTGATGAGACGCCTACCTCCACTGGCAGCGATCCGGGCATTCGAGGCGGCTGCCCGGACCGAAAATTTCACCGCCGCAGCGGCCGAGCTCGGCATGACCCAGGCGGCGGTTTCCTATCAGGTGAAGAGCCTCGAAGAGCGGCTGGGTGCACCCTTGTTCGTGCGTGAGAAGGGACGAGCGCGATTGACTCCGCTTGGGCACCGCCTCTTGCCGCCGCTGTCGGGCGCCTTCGACGCGATCGAAGCGGCGTTCGCGAGCCACCGCGAGGAAGACGAATCGCTGCTCACAATCACTACGACGCACACGTTCGCGAACACCTGGCTCGCGTGGCGCCTCGGCGCGTTCCAGATGGAGCATCCCGATCTCGCAGTCCGGATGACGACCAGCAACGAGCTTTGCGACCTGCGCGGCGGTGATGCCGATATCGCCATTCGGGCCGGAAACGGCGGTTGGGAGGGGATGGACGAGCAGCGGCTATTCGAATCGACCTTCACGCCGATGGCTAGCCCCGAGTGCATCGCTGCCGTGGAGCTTAAGCTTGGGCGCCCGCTGGAGCCGCGCGACCTTCCGCACCAGAACCGCATTAACCCGAGCGATGATTGGTGGCAGCAATGGTTCCGCGACAACGGCGTGCCCGCGGACGAGTTCGTGCTGCGCAAGGCCGGCATCCGTCTTGAGAACCAAGCCAACGAGGGCCATGCGGCGATGGGCGGTCTGGGCTTCGCCTTGCTGACTCCACTACTGTGGAAGGGCGATGTCGCGGCGGGGCGGCTGTGCGTCCCGTTCCCTGAGCGAATTTCCTCGCGCGGCTGGGCCTATTGGCTCGTTTATCCCCGCGAGCGGCGCATGGTCCCCAAGGTCAAGCGCTTCCGGGAATGGCTGGTGGTCGAGATGCAGCGGGCAATTGAGGAGCTTGACGGGGGTTGGGCGAGCCAGGGCCGCGTTCCGGGAGTCGTGCAGCGGATCGCTCAAGCCTGATTATTTGGCCCGGGCCGACATCCGCGCGGCTCATTTAAATTTTGTTTTCTCTCTCATGGTTAACATTTTGCTTGATTTGTTAACCGAAGTCGGTTTCGGGTCGTCGGTCTGACTGACGAGTTGTCTGAGTCGCGTCTCCTCAAGGGGCAAAGGGAGCGCTGTGATTCGTTTGACGTCGCAAGATCGGGGGTTGGGGCGTGTCCGGGGGCGGGCACTGCTGCTGTGCGCCTGCGCCGTTGCCACGCTTGCGGTTCAACCGGCGGTCGCTGCTCCCGGACTGGATCGCCCCAGCGAAATGGCCAATCCGCGCGCCTTTGCGGAACGCGGACTGCGCCTCGGCCGCGAAGGGGCGCCGCCCGTCATCACGAGTCCGGCCGTCACGGATAGCCAGATAATTGGACCGACTGTCGAGGCTGGCAAGGGACGCGCCGAAGGCTCTGACAGCGGCACGCCTGGAAACGCCGGCAATGGCAATACGCCGTCGCCAGTAACCGGACCCGATGGCCATGTGGCAGGGTCCGGTTCGTCGGCTGCGCCCACTCTGACCGCCAACGGCGGGACGTTCGACGTTCAGGTTGCCGCGCCCGCGGTACCGTCTCCGCCAACCGCCGGCAACGCACCATCGGGGCACGGCGAGCACGAGAAGGTAGAGCTTCCGTCGCAGCCGCCGGCGCTGCCGCCTCCGCCTGTGCCCACGGTCACCCAAGTCGAGCAGATGCTGGTCACCAACCAGGCACTGCCTCAGGCGAGTCAGGTGCGGTTCGAGGACGGGGCGATCGTGCTGACCCGTTCGGCATCGCCACCCGCGGCCGGCCAGTCCAATGGCGCCGCCGGCGCCGGACCGGCGGAGGGCAGGGGCCTGTCGCTCGACAACGGGCCGCCGCTCGATCGAGGCCAGCCACCCGACGCGGGACGGTTCGCGGGAAAGGGACCGCCGGTCGATCCGGGCTCGCCGAACGACGCAGGACCGCTCGCCGATCGCGGCGGGAGCAACGGCAATGTGCCTCCGGGCGATCCCTGCGCGAGGGGCGTCGGCAACCCCTGCAACGGAAACAACGGCAATGCCGGCGAGCAGGGGAATGCCGGTGGCCCTCCATCGCCGCCCCAACCGCCACCACCACCCCTTCCTCCTCCCCCGCCGCCGCCGCCGGCTCCGGACAACGGCAACGTCCCGCCGGGCGATCCCTGCTCGAGAGGCGTTGGAAATCCGTGCAATGGGAACAACGGCAACAACGGCGATCAAGGCAACGCCAACCCACCGCCGCCGCCGCCGCCGCCACCTCCGCCACCTCCGCCGCCGCCGCCGCCGCCGCCG
>Ga0207674_10008724_pt1 | contig 11670 bp, 12 predicted proteins | sample KBSCornC72_FD_184303 | JGI IMG/M metagenome (GOLD analysis project Ga0207674, IMG submission 184303) | Corn rhizosphere microbial communities from Kellogg Biological Station, Michigan, USA - KBS Corn C7-2 (SPAdes) (version 2) | ecosystem: Host-associated > Plants > Roots > Rhizosphere > Soil ... | reverse complement strand
AGCCGAGCACGCCGAGGCCGTTGACCATCGTCGTATGGCTGTCCGTGCCGACCAGCGTGTCGGGATAGGCGACCGTTTCGCCGTGCTGATCGTCGCCCGTCCAAACGACCTGGGAAATGTGCTCGAGATTGACCTGGTGGCAGATTCCGGTGCCCGGCGGCACGACCTTGAAATTGTCGAACGCCTGGCTGCCCCACTTGAGGAACTCGTAGCGCTCGCCGTTGCGCTCATATTCAAACTCGACATTCTTGCCGAAAGCCTGGGGCGTGCCGAATTCGTCGACCATGACGCTGTGGTCGATGACCAGGTGGACCGGCACCAGCGGATTGATCTTCTGCGGGTCGCCGCCGAGTGAACGCATCGCGTCGCGCATCGCGGCGAGGTCGACGACCGCGGGCACGCCGGTGAAGTCCTGCATCAGCACGCGCGCCGGGCGATACTGGATCTCGCGGTTGATGCGCCGCTCCTTGAGCCAGTCGGCCATCGCCTGAAGGTCGTCGCGGGTAACCGTCACACCGTCTTCGAACCGCAACAGATTCTCGAGCAGCACCTTCATCGAGAAAGGCAGGCGCGTCACATCGCCGAGCGCGGCGGCAGCTTTCTTGAGCGAGTAATAGGCATAGCTCTTGCCCTCGACTTCGAGGGTCGAGCGGGTTTTCAGGCTGTCCTGGCCGGTGGGGTTCATCGCTGTCTTTCTGGAGCTGCGTTCGAGATGGGAACCGCCGCGCGCTTAGCAATCCGCTCCCGGCGCGGCAAACTATCCGCGGCCGGATGAAAAACTTGCGGCCAGATGAACGGCGGCTGCGCCGGACGCCCATACGGCCCCTCGCAATGGTGACGGCGACGCAATAAATCTCGTGAACTGCAGCAAGGAAAAAGCGTGAACCACGATACCGACTATTTCCGCCGCCGTGCCGCCGAGGCGCGCGCCGCCGCCTGCTCGAAGGACGAGCCGGAACGGGTCGAAGTCGCCGGTGAGCTGGCCCTTGCTTATGCCGCACTTGCACGCCGCCGAGCGCGGCTGCTCGCTGCCGCCGAAGACCGTCCGGCAATCCCGCTCGAGCAGCCCGCCTAGATCCAGCCTCTTCGTTTCAGATAGAGTATCGGCACGACCGCGCTGAGGAAGATCAACGTCAGTGCGAAGGGATAGCCGTGGAGCCACTCAAGCTCCGGCATATGCTTGAAGTTCATGCCGTAAATGCCCGCGATCAGCGTCGGCGGCAGGAACACCAGCGCAGCCCAGGAAAATAGCTTCATCGCAGCATTCTGCTCGATGCTGATGAGGCCGAGCGATGCATCGAGCAGGAAGGTGAGGTTGTCGGACAGGAAGCTTGCATGTTCGCTCAGCGACGCCGCATCGGTGCTGAGGCTGGTGAGGTGATGGCGCATGTCGCTTTGTGCGCCTTCGTTGAAGCGGTTGGCGCCGGACATGAAGCTCAGCATGCGGGTCGTGCTGACCGCCGAATAGCGGATCTTGGTGACCAGCGTCTGCAGCCGCCCGATCCGGGTCAGAAGCGCGGTCAGCCGCGCAGCCGGAATGCGGCGGTCCTCCATCTTCTTGTGGAAGATGTGGGCCGATACCTGCTCCATGTCGCTGCCGACCGCTTCGAGCTCGTCTGCGAGGCGATCGATCAGCGCGTCGAGCATGCGGACCAGCGCAGTGGGCGCATCGCGAACCAGCTCCGGGTCGCGCCGCGCGTGCTCGGAGAAAGCGCGGACCGGCTTGGGCGTTGCGTAGCGCACGGTCACCAGCCGCTTGTCTGACAAGACGAAGCTGATTGGAGTGGTCGTGGGTTCGCCGTCTTCGACGCCGAACAGCACGCTAACCGTCATGTAGAGCGCGCCGTTCTGCTCATAGAGCCGGCTCGATGGCTCGATCTCGGCCATCTCGTCCTCGGTCGGCACGTCCATGCGGATGCAGCGCTCGACCAGGCCCTCTTCTTCCTCGGTCGGTTCCTCAAGGTCGACCCAGGTCGCCGCGTCGGGAATCTTCTCCGCCTTCGGTTCGATGACGCCCCCATCGCAGCCAGGTCCGTAAGCGCGCAGCATCGGGGATGTCTCGACTGAACGGCGCCGCTTTGCAAGGCACGCCGCTCTGCTAAGCCTTGGCGCAATGTCGCGCCGCGCCTGGCTCCTTGCTGTCGCAATCCTCGCGCTCGCAGCGGCAATCCTGGTCGCGATGGGCCGCAACCCGATCTGCACCTGCGGCAACATCGAGTTGTGGGTCGGTGCCCGGAACAGCGCCAGGACCAGCCAGATGCTCGCCGACTGGTACAGCCTCAGCCATGTCGTCCACGGCCTGCTATTCTACGCGCTCCTGTGGCTGGTCGCGCGCCGCTGGCCGATGGAGTGGCGCTTCCTCGCCGCGCTCGTGATCGAGGCGGCGTGGGAAGTCACAGAGAACACGCCGCTGGTGATCGACCGCTACCGCGCAACCACCGCAGCGCTCGGCTACACCGGCGACAGCGTCATCAACTCGCTGTCGGACATCTTGATGATGGCGCTCGGCTTCCTGGCCGCGCGAAAGCTGCCGCTGTGGGCCGCGGCGCTGTTGCTGATTGCGCTGGAAATTATTCCTTTGTTTGCCATACGCGATAATTTGACGCTCAACGTCTGGGCGTTAATTGCACCAAACCCGGCGCTGCAGGCTTGGCAGGCGGGCGGCTAGGGCACCTTGATCCGCCCGATGTGTTCTGTTTCCGAAATATTCGATGGGAGACGCGCGTTGAAATTGCTTGCGATGCTCGGCGCGCTGCTCGCAGCCCTCGCGCTCCCGTCGGCGGCACAGGCCGGGGAGGTGTTCGGCGGCGTCCATGTCCATGACGTCAAGACGCCGCTCGACGATGCGGGCATCGAAAGCGGCGTCGACCTGTCGCTCGGCTACCGCGGCGATGCGATCGGTCATGTGTGGCGTGCGCCGCTGCAACCCTATTTTTTCGCAGCGGTGAACAGTGACGGGAACACCAATTACGGCGCGGTCGGCATCTCCGCGAAGTTCCCGCTCGGCGGCAACTGGTATTTCCGCCCGGGCATCGGGCTTGCCATCCACACCGGCTCGGCCGGCAAATTCTACCGCACCGACAAGATCGCTTTCGGCAGCCGCGTTCTAGCCGAGCCGGAGATTGGCATCGGCACGCAGCTCAACCGGCGGCTCAGCGTCGAGGCGAGCTGGGTCCACATGAGCCATGGCCAGCTGTTCGGGAAGGAAAACCCCGGAATCGACAATCTCGGCGTGAGGCTGAACCTCGCGCTTTAGCGCCCGACCATCGTCTCCGGTTTGACCACCCGGTCGAACGTCGCCTCGTCGACCAGCCCGAGCTCGAGCCCAGCCTCCTTCAGCGTCAGGCCTTTCTTGTGGGCATGCTTCGCAATGTTCGCCGCATTGTCGTAGCCGATCTCGGGCGCCAGCGCCGTGACCAGCATCAGCGAGCGATTCATCAGCTCGGCGATGCGCCGCTCGTCGGGCTCGGCGCCGTCGAGCATCCGCTCCGTGAAGCTTTCCATGCCGGTGGACAGCAGGTTGATCGAGCGGATGACGTTGGCGCCGATCATCGGTTTGAACACGTTTAGCTCGAGATGGCCCTGCATCCCGCCGATCGTCACCGCGACATGATTTCCCGCAACCTGCGCGGCGACCATGGTCAGCATCTCGGCCTGGGTCGGGTTGACCTTGCCCGGCATGATCGAGCTGCCCGGCTCATTCTCCGGCAGCTTCAGCTCGCCAAGGCCGCAGCGCGGGCCCGATCCCAGCAGGCGGAGGTCGTTGGCGATCTTGGTGCAGGCCGTGGCGATGACGTTGAGCACGCCCGACAGCTCGACCATCGTGTCGTGCGCCGCCAGCTCGGCGAACTTGTTCGGCGCCGACGTGAACGGCAGTTGCGTGAGGTTGGAGACTTCCCTGGCGAAATCCTCCGCGAAGCCCTTGGGTGCATTGAGGCCGGTGCCGACGGCAGTGCCGCCCTGGGCTAGGCGCATGACGCGCGGCAGCACGCTTTCGACCCGCTCGATGCAGTCGGATACCTGGGCCGCATATCCCGAGAATTCCTGGCCGAGCGTCAGCGGCGTCGCGTCCTGCAAATGCGTGCGTCCGATCTTGACGATCGAATCCCAGCGCTGGGCCTGGTCGGCGAGCCGCGCGTGCATTTTGCCGAGCGCCGGCAGCAGCCTCATGTGAACCGCGCGCGCGGCGGCAATGTGCATTGCGGTCGGGAAGCTGTCGTTCGACGACTGGCTCTTGTTGACATGGTCGTTGGGGTGAACCGGTTCCTTGCCGCCGCGCTTGCCGGTCAGAATCTCGTTGGCGCGGCCGGCAATCACTTCATTGGCGTTCATGTTCGACTGCGTGCCCGACCCGGTCTGCCAGATGACCAGCGGGAACTGGCTGTCCAAATCGCCACGCGCCACTTCGCCGGCCGCCTGCTGGATGACCTCGGCGAGCTTGGGGTCGAGGCCGCCGATGCGCGCATTCACCCGCGCCGCCGCCTGCTTGATGAACCCCAGCGCGTGGACGATCTCGCGCGGCATGCGCTCGCTCGGGCCGAACGGGAAATTCTCGATCGAGCGCTCGGTCTGCGCACCCCAATAAGCGTCGGCCGGTACGGCGATCGGGCCGAAGCTGTCGCTCTCGGTGCGGGTGGTGCTGGGCATGAATCCTCTTTCGTCATTGCGAGGAGCGTCAGCGACGCCGCAATCCAGAACGCTGGATCGCTTCGCTGCGCTCGCGATGACCGCGCTCTGTTATTTTTTGCGCGTGAAGTCCACGCTGACGACGTTCGACCCGTCATCCGCCGCTTCGACGCGCGGCGTATCGTCCGGCGCATCGTTGCCGGCTTGTTCATGCTCCTCGTGCGGCACTTCCTCGGCGTTGGCCTGGAAGGTCAGCGCGAACTCGACTGCGGGATCGTGGAACTGGGTCACCGCCGCGAACGGCACGTGAAGGGTCGCCGGTACGCCGCCGAACGACAGGCCGACGGTAAAACTGTCGTCGCCGACGCTGAGATCCCAGAATTTGTGCTGGATGACGATCGTCATCTCGTCCGGAAAGCGTTCGAGCAGATGCTTGGGGATCGACACACCCGGCATCCGCGTCTTGAAGGTGATGTAGAAATGATGCTCGCCGGGAAGGCCGCCCGACTGCTCGATCTCGCCCAGCACGCGCCCGACCACGGCGCGCAGCGCGTCCTGCACGATCTCATCGTAGGGAATCAGGCTTTCAGGGGTCTCGTCGGTCACGCTTGCAGGTGGTAGCGGGCGGATGAGCCCGGTCAAGCAGAGTCATGCGGAGCCCCAAATGCCGATCGATCCCACGCAAGCCTATGACGACAATAACATCTTTGCCCGGATCCTTCGCGGCGAGATCCCGTCCACGAAGATTTACGAGGACGAATATGCGTTCGCGTTTCCGGACATCAATCCGGCGTCGCCGACGCATATCCTGGTGATTCCCAAGGGCCGCTACGTGTCGTGGGATGATTTCTCTTCCAAGGCGTCGGACGCCGAAATCGCGGGGTTCGTTCGCGCGGTCGGGAAAATCGCGCGCGACGCCGGCCTGGTGGCGAGCGGATACCGCCTCCTGGCCAACACGGGCGTGAACTCCAACCAGCAGGTCCCGCACCTACATGTGCATATCTTCGCCGGCCGCCCGCTCGGGCCCATGCTGGCGAACTAGGCGTTTGCGACAAGAGGGATTGCCCTCTTGAACCCAGCCGTTAGGGTCGCGGCGAATTGAGATTCCATAGGGGAGTGAGATGGCGACGATAGCACCGCGCTCGGGCGGCCGCGGACGGGTCAAGTCGATGGACGAGATCCTCGCGACCGCGGAGAAGAAATCGCTCAAACGCTCGCTCGGACCGTTTCAGCTGACCCTGCTCGGCATCGGCGCGGTCATCGGCACCGGCATTTTCGTCCTCACTGCCACGGCCGCCCAGAAGGCGGGCCCGGGGATGATGGTCAGCTTCATCGTCGCCGGCACCGTCTGCGCGCTGGCGGCGCTTTGCTATTCCGAGCTTGCTTCGATGGTGCCCGTCGCCGGCTCGGCCTACACATATTCCTACGCCGTGATGGGCGAGATGGTTGCCTGGCTGGTCGGCTGGGCGCTGATCCTCGAATATGCCCTTGGAGCCAGCGCGGTCGCGGTCGGCTGGTCCGGGTTCATGAGCGGCCTGCTGGATTCCGTCGGGGTGCACATACCCCACGCGCTCAAGGTCGGGCCTCCGATCCAATGGGGCTTCCTCCAGGGCGGCGAAGTCGGCGGACTGATCAACCTCCCCGCCGTGCTGGTCGTGGGGCTTGTCACGACGCTGCTAGTCATCGGGACCAAGGAGAGCGCCACATTCAACGCGGTGCTGGTGGTGATCAAGGTCACCGCTCTGACCATGTTCCTCATCATCACTCTGCCGATGATCAGCGGGCACGCGGCGAACTTCGAGCCGTTCGCGCCGCGCGGCTGGGGCAATCCCTTAAGCTCGTCAGGCACCGGAATCCTTGGCGCTGCGGCCTCTATCTTCTTTGCTTATGTCGGCTTCGACGCGGTCTCGACTGCGGCCGAGGAAACCAAGAATCCGCAGCGCAACGTGCCGATCGGCCTGATCGGCAGCCTGCTGATCTGCACCGTCTTCTACCTGCTGGTCGCCGCGGGCGTGGTCGGTTCCTATGGCGCGCAGCCACTGATCGACCCCGCGACCGGCATGGCGTTCAAGGAAGGTTCGCCCGAGCTCTACGCCTCGGCCGCGTGCCAGGCCGCGAACGCTCCGACGGTCTGCTCGAAGGAAGCGCTCGCGCATATCCTTCGCCAGGTTTCGAACCCGATCTTCGGCAATTTGGTCGGTCTTGCGGCGGCAATCGCGCTGCCGTCCGTCGTGCTGCTGATGATGTACGGCCAGACCCGCATCTTCTTCGTCATGGCCCGCGATGGCCTGCTCCCCGACCGGCTCTCGCGAGTCCATGATCGTTTCCGGACGCCGTACATCGTGACCATCGTCACCGGCATCTTCGTCGCCATTGCGGCGGCCTTCCTGCCGGTCGGCACACTGGCCGATTATTCCAACGCGGGGACGCTTTTCGCCTTCGCCGCGGTATCGCTCGGCGTGATGATCCTGCGCCGCAGGGACCCCAGCCGGCCGCGGCCATTCCGCACCCCGGCGCTGTTCATCGTCGCGCCGCTGGCCATTGCCGGCTGCGTGCTGCTGTTCCTCAACCTCAATGTCGAATCCAAGTTGTTGTTCGTGTCGTGGACGGTGATCGGCCTGGTGGTCTATTTCTTCTATGGATTCCGTCACAGCCACATCGCCCGCGGCGTTACCGAGGTGCCGGAACTGGCGGCCGAAGCGCCGGGCTCGATCGGCGTAGCGCCGATGCCGGGCGCGCCGGTCCCGCCGAACGACAGAGACTAAGCCAGCAAGTCGCCTGCGCGCGCCTTGAGGTCCGCCTCGGGGCGCGCGCCATAATGCTGGATGACTTCTGCGGCGCAGATCGCGCCCAGCCGAAGCGAGGCTTCGAGATCTTTGCCACGCGCGGTGCCGAGCAGGAAGCCGGCGGCGAACAGGTCGCCCGCGCCGGTCGTGTCGACAAGTTGCTTGATCGCCTCTGCAGGTACATCCGCCCGCTCGCCGCCGCGCGTCGCCAGCGCTCCGTCCTCGCTGCGCGTCACCACCAAAGTCTCGACCTTGGGCGCGATCGCCGCGACCGCGCTGTCGAGGTGGGCGACGCCGGCGAGCGCCTCCACTTCGGCCTGGTTGGCGAACAGGATGTCGATCCGCCCGCCATCGAGCAGCTGGTTGAAGCCGTCGCGGTGGCGGTCGACGCAGAACATGTCGGACAAAGTGAACGCCACCTTCCGCCGCGCATCGCGCGCGACCTCGATCGCACGCACCATCGCGTAGCGCGGCACTTCCGGGTCCCACAAATAGCCTTCGAGATAGAGGATCGCGGACTCGCGGATCTGCGTCTCGTCCAGTGCGCTCTTGGGCAGATGCTGCGCGGCGCCAAGGAAGGTGTTCATCGTCCGGTGACCGTCGGACGTCACCAGGATCATCGATCGCGCGGTGGGTTCGCCCACGTCAGCGGCCGGCGTGATGAACTCGACGCCTGCCGCCGTCAGGTCGTGGCGGTAGAATTCGCCGAGCTGGTCGGGCGCGACCTGGCCGATGAACCCGGCCCGCCCGCCGAGAGCGGCGACCCCGGCCGCGGTGTTGCCCGCGGACCCGCCGCTGACCTGGTGCGCCGGCCCCATGTGCCCATAGAGCCGCTCGGCTTCCTCCGCGTCGATCAGCCGCATCGAACCTTTGACCAGCCCCTCGGCCACAAGGAAGTCGTCGCCCGCGTTGGCGATCACGTCGACGATGGCGTTGCCGATGCACAGGACATCGAGGCGCGGTTCGGGCATCAATCACTCCGGAAAAAGGGGGAAGCGCGCCGCCTAGCCGCCCGTTCTCATTCAGACAATCGTCATTGCGAGGAGCCGAAGGCGACGTGGCAATCCATGGTGGATTGCGTCGCTCTGCTCGCAATGACAGGAAAGAGTCATGCGCCGCTTATTCGCCCTCTCGCTCGTCGCGCTCCTGGCTGGCTGTGCCACTCGCCCGCAGCAGGCGCCGGAGCCCGCCCCCGTCGTTCAGCCTGAGCCACAGGAGCAGAACAGCCTCAGCGGCTTGACGGCCCAGGAGCTGGTTGGCCGCTTCGGAGCGCCGGCGCTCCAGATCCGCGAAGGGTCCAGCCTCAAGCTGCAGTTCCGCGGCCCCCGCTGCGTGATGGACGCCTATCTCTATCCCTCGGGCGGCTCGGGCACGCTCAAGGTCACCCATGTCGACACGCGCCTGCCGTCGGGCGGCGACATGGATCAGGCGGCCTGCATTTTCGCCCTGCGCAACAAGCCGATCTGATCGAGCGCCCAGCGCGCCGCCTCCGCAATCACCGGGTCGGGATCGGAGAGGTGCGGCTCGACCGAAGGCACGAGGCCTTCTCCGCCGCTGTTGCCCGCGGCGATCAGGCAGTTACGGATCATGCGATTGCGCCCGATGCGCTTGATCGGCGATCCGGCGAACATCTCGCGGAACGCCGCGTCATCGAGTGCGAGCAAATCGGCTAGCCGCGGGGCGGCGAGCTCGGCGCGCGGCAGGAATGCCCGGTTCGCCGCCGCCGCGTCGGCGAAGCGGTTCCACGGGCAGACTGCAAGGCAATCGTCGCAGCCGTAGATGCGGTTGCCCATCGCAGGCCGAAGTTCGTGCGGAATCGGTCCGTCATGCTCGATCGTCAGGTAGGAAATGCACCGCCGCGCATCGATCCGGTGCGGCCCGATGAACGCTTGCGTCGGACAGGCGGTCAGGCAGCGGGTGCATGAGCCGCAATGCTGGCCGTGGTCCGCCGGCGCATCCGGCTCCAGTTCGAGGCTCGTCAGGATCACGCCGAGGAACAGCCAGCTGCCATGCTCGCGGCTGACGAGGTTGGTGTGCTTGCCCTGCCAGCCGATCCCCGCGGCCTGCGCCAGCGGCTTTTCCATCACCGGCGCCGTGTCGACGAACACCTTCAGCTCGGACGGGACCGCGTCGACGATGAACCGGGCCAGCGCCTTCAGCGCCTTCTTGACGGTCTTGTGATAATCGCCGCCCTGCGCATAGGCGGAGATGCGGCCGAGCTGCGGATAAGCCGCGAGCGCCAGCGGGTCCGTCGCCGGCGCATAGCTCATCCCCAGCGCAATCGCCGACCTGGCGTCGGGCCACAGTGCGAGCGGCGACACCCGGTGATGCGCGCGCGTCTCCATCCAGCCCATGGTCCCGTGATGGCCCGCCTCGATCCAGCGGACGATCGCCAGCCCTGCTTCATCCGCAGCATCGGCGCGCGTGAAGCCGCAGGCGGCGAAGCCGAGCCGCGCCGCTTCCGTTCTTATTGCTTCCTCAAGGCTTTGGCCCGTATGCACAGCGCAGGCCTGTACACCGGCGCCATGAATTTTCGTAGGAATAACAGTGCTTCGACAGGCTCAGCACGAACGAGTTGATCTTCAGTTCGCGGTCGAAGCGATCGATCTCGTCAAGGATTTCGGCGATACGCGCGCGGTCGATGGGGTCAGCCTCGCGGTTCCGACCGGCTCGATCTACGGCCTGCTCGGGCCCAATGGCGCGGGCAAGACAACGACGCTGCGCATGCTGCTTGGAATCATCGACCCGTCGAGCGGAACGCGCCTCGTGCTCGGCCGCGACCGCCCGCTCGATGCCGCACCGGAGATCGGCTATCTGCCCGAGGAGCGCGGCCTTTACCCCGCGATGCACGCGCGCGACGCGATCGCCTTCATGGGCGCGCTGCGCGGCCTGCCGATCGCCGAAGGCCGCCGCCGCGCCGACATCCTGCTTGCCGAGCATGGCCTCGGCGACTGGGGCAGGAAATCGATCCGCAGCCTGTCCAAAGGGATGGCCCAGCTCGTCCAGCTGCTCGGCACGATCATTCACAAGCCGCGCCTGCTGATCCTCGACGAACCGTTTGCCGGGCTCGACGCAATCAACCAGGGCCGGCTCGAGGAGCTGATCCGCCGCGAAGCGCGCAGCGGGGTGACGGTGATCTTCTCGACCCACGTCATCGCCCACGCCGAGCGCTTGTGCGAGCAGGTCGCGATCATCGCCAAGGGCAAGGTCGCATTCGACGGACGGGTCGACGAGGCCCGCGCCCGGTTACGGCCGATCGTCCGGCTGCATACCCGCGCCAGCGACGGGCCGTGGCGGTCCGCGATCCCCGCGACCGCTCGCCGCGAGGGGGACGAATGGGTGTTCGAGCTCCCGGCGGGCGGACCCGAACCCTTGCTCAAGGCGCTGATCGACGGCGGCGCCGGAATTGAGACTTTGGCGATCGAGCGGCCGGGCCTTCACGACGCCTTCGTCGCCATCGCCGGAAACACGGCCGCGGCCGAGATGGGCCAGGAGAAGCCGCAATGATGCGCTTCCTCCGCTCGGCCTTCGTCATCGCGCGCCGCGACTTTTCGGCAACCGTTTTGTCGAAGGCGTTTATCTTCTTCCTCCTCGGGCCGTTGTTTCCCCTGCTGCTGGGCGGCGTGTTCGGGAGCATTGGCGCAACTGTCGCCAGCCAGGCCGAGAAGCCCGTCGTCGCCGTGATCGGCTCGCAGGCCGACTTCCAGCGCCTGACCGCCGCGCGCGACCAGCTGACGCAGGCGCTTGGCGACGGAGCGATTGTCGGCCTCGTCGGCTACGCGCCCGCGAAAGACGTGACGAAGCAGCAGAAGCACTTGTTGGCGAGCGTCAAGCCGCCGGTGCGGGCCGTGCTCACGGGTGATCTCGATCATCCGCGAATTATTGGCTCAGCGAACGACGATGATCCCGTCATTGCGCAGCTTCGGCTCCTGATCAGCTCGGCTCGGCACCCCGACTTGCACGCAGCGGCGCCATTGGCGGTGACGCGGATGGAGGGGGAGACCGGCTCGCTCGGCAAGGATCGCGCCGAGACGGCGCTTTACGGCCAGATGCTGCTGTTCTTCCTGACCATTCTGTTGTCCGGCATGGTGCTTTCGCAGCTCATCGAGGAAAAATCGAACAAGATCATCGAAGTCATTGCCGCGGCCGTGCCGATCGATGCGATGTTCGTCGGCAAGCTGTTCGCGATGCTCGCGGCCTCGGTGGTCGGGATCATCGTGTGGATCGCCGCCGGCGCGCTGATCATCCAGTTCGTGAA
>Ga0207674_10008722_pt1 | contig 11671 bp, 13 predicted proteins | sample KBSCornC72_FD_184303 | JGI IMG/M metagenome (GOLD analysis project Ga0207674, IMG submission 184303) | Corn rhizosphere microbial communities from Kellogg Biological Station, Michigan, USA - KBS Corn C7-2 (SPAdes) (version 2) | ecosystem: Host-associated > Plants > Roots > Rhizosphere > Soil ... | reverse complement strand
GCTCCATGCGGATCATGGCGCGGCGGATGATGTCGGCGGCCGAGCCCTGGATCGGGGCGTTGATGGAAGCCCGTTCCACGAAGCTGCGCTCCGCAGGATGGTTGGAGTTGGCGTTGGGGAAGGCGATTTTGCGGCCGAAGATGGTCATCACATAGCCGTCGTTCTTCACCTTGCGGCGCTGCTCGGCCATGTAGTCCTGGATGCCGGGGAAGCGCGCGAAATAGGTCTTGATGTACTCGCCGGCCTCCGAGCGCTCGATGCCCAGCTGGTTGGCGAGACCGAACGCCGAGATGCCGTAGATGATGCCGAAATTGATCGCCTTGGCGCGGCGGCGCACCTCGGACGGCATGCCCTCGACCGGCACGCCGAACATCTCGCTTGCGGTCATCGCATGGATGTCGAGGCCCTCCTCGAACGCGTCCTTCAGCGCCTGGATGTCGGCGATGTGGGCGAGGATCCTGAGTTCGATCTGGCTGTAGTCGGCCGAGATCAGGATGCGGCCCGGCGACGCGACGAACGCCGTTCTGATCTTGCGGCCGTCCTCGGTGCGCACCGGGATGTTCTGCAGGTTCGGATCGTTCGAACTCAGTCGTCCGGTGAGCACCGAATGCTGGCTGTAGGTGGTGTGGACGCGGCCGGTGCGCGCATTCATGTAGTCGGGCAGGGCGGCGGTGTAGGTGCCGATCAGCTTGGTCAGCTGCCGCCAGTCGACGATCACCTTGGCGAGCGGTACGCCTTCCTTCTCGGCCAGGTCTTCGAGCGCCCCGGCGGTGGTCGACCACTGCCCGGTCTTGGTCTTGGTGCCGCCCGGCAGACCCATCTTGCCGAACAGGATATCGCCCAGCTGCTTGGGCGAGCCGATGTTGAAGCGCTCGCCCGCCAGCTCGTAGGCCAGCTCCTCGAGCGCGGCGGCGCGCTGTGTGAAATCGCCGGTGAGGCGGGACAGGATGTTGCGGTCGACCGAGATGCCGCGGCCTTCCATGCGCGCCAGGACCGGGGCCAGCGGCCGCTCCTCGGTCTCGTAGAGCGCCGTCATGTTCTCGGCGGGCAGGCGAGGCTTGAGGATCATCCACAGCCGCATCGTGAGGTCGGTGTCCTCCGCCGCATAGCGCGCCGCGTCGGCGATCGGTACTTCGGCGAAGGTCTTCTGCGCCTTGCCCTTGCCGATCAGCTCGGTGATCTCGATGCCTTTGTGCCCGAACCAGTGGGCGCTGAGCTCGCTCAGCGTGTTGTACTGCACGCCGTCGAGCACGTAGCTCATCAAGAGTGTATCGTCGAACGGCTGCATGGCGATGCCGTAGCGCAGCAGCAGCCCGAGATCATATTTGACGTTGTGGCCGATCTTGAGGATGGAACGGGCTTCCAGCATCGGCTTCAGCAGGTCGAGCGCGGTGCGCAAATCGATCTGGCCGTCGACCTTGTCGCCGAACATGCCGTTGCCGGCGCTGTGGCCGAGCGGCAGGTAGGCCGCCTTGCCAGGCGCCAGTGCCAGCGATATGCCGACCAGATCTGCCGTCTGGTTGTCGAGCCCGGTGCTCTCGACGTCGATCGCCACGTAGCCCTGCGCCTCGATCGCCTCGAGCCAGCGCGTCAGCCCCGCCGCGTCGGTGATCGTCTCGTAGCCGGAGGGCTCGATCGGCAGCGCCTTCATCTTGCTCAGCCGCTCGGCCGCGAACTTCACCGCCGCGTTCTCGGCCTTGCCCTCGGCCTCGAGGCGGAGCACGCGCGCCGCCTCCTTGGCCTCGTTGTTGAAGCCGATCGGCTCGGCCTTGGCCGGCGCCAGCTTCGGATCCGCCTCCCAGTCGTCCGGGTTCACGTCCAGCACCTTGGACTGGTAGGCAATCGCCTTGGTGAACTCCATCGCCTTGAGGAACGGGAACAGCTTGCCCGGATCGATCGGCTCGCGCGCCAGCGCCTCGAGCGGCAGCGTTACCGGCACCTCGCGGCTCAGCGTGACAAGCCGCTTGGAGATGCGGGCAAGCTCGGCGTTTTCTTCCAGCGCCTGCCGCCGCTTCGGCTGCTTGATCTCGCCGGTCCGCGCCAGCAGCGTCTCGACGTCGCCATAGGTATTGATCAGCTCGGCCGCCGTCTTGACGCCGATACCTGGCACGCCCGGCACGTTGTCGACCGAGTCGCCGCACAGCGCCTGCACGTCGATCACCTTGTCTGGCGTCACGCCGAATTTCTCGAACACCTCGTCGACCCCGATCCAGCGCAGCGGCGGCTGGCCCGGGCGCGGGATGGTGTCGAGCAACCGGATCGAGCCGTTCGGCTCCACCAGCTGCATCAGGTCCTTGTCCGACGACACGATCGTCACGCGACCGCCGGCCTTGTGCGCCATGGAGGCGTAAGTGGCGATGATGTCGTCGGCCTCCCAATCCTCCATCTCGATCGAGGGCAGGCCATAGGCGATCGTCGCCGTGCGGGTGAGCGGGAACTGCGGCACCAGCTCCTCGGGCGGTGGCGGCCGCTGCGCCTTGTACTCGGCGTAGATCTGGTCGCGGAAGGTGCGTCCCGAATAGTCGAACACCACCGCCATATGCGTCGGGGCGTCGTCGCCCTGCAGGTCCTGCTCCAGCTTGAAGATCATGTTGGAGAAACCCAGCACGCAGCCGGTGGGCAGCCCGTCGCTCTTGCGCGTCAGCTGCGGCAGGGCGTGGAAGGCCCGGAAAAGATAGCCAGAGCCGTCGACGAGAAGCAGATGCATGGTGATTCCGGGGTGAGAAGGCCCGGCACCTTAGTGCATCATTTGTTCACGCTAAAGCCTGACAGATTCGTTCTTCCGGGGTGCCGGCGACACTGTCCGGGAGCGCCCGGCGGCGGCGGCCTGATCTCTCATCCCACGCGGATCCACGGCATGAAATGCGGGCCCGAGAAGATCTGGTGGCGGACGATCCGGGTGCCGAAATCGGGGATGCGCTGGATGTGGTAGAGTGCATGGCCGGCCGGGCCCGCACGCCGCTCGTCCTGGTGGCTCGCCTGCTCCAGGCGCCGCCGATCCGGGCCGAAATAGTCTGCCGTTTCCACATAGACCTGCTCGGACCACAACTGGCCGGCGAGCCGCTGCACCAGCACGTCGCGCTTTTCGGGCAGGCTGATGACGTCGTCGACGCCCATGTCCACCAGATGCAGGATCAGCTCGAAGTTGCAGTCATCGGCGATCACGATGATCGGCGAGAAGCGGGTGTTGCGGTCGCCTTTGCGGACGGCGCGAACGATCGAGTCCAGCACCGCGTCGCCGACCCGAAAGTGCACCAGCAGATAGGTGACCGGCGTCGCGGGCTGCGACACGCCGCTGCCCGCATCCTCGATCCGGGTGAAGCCGCACTTGCGCGCCATCGCCACCAGGGAGCGAACCTGGGCGGTGGTGGTGCCGATAACGATCGCCTTGCATGCCGAAAGCATCGCTGGGATCCCGGGTGGCGGCAACGCGCGACGTGCCGAATACGGGACCGGTCTCACGAGGGTCGGGCGCCCAAAGCGGGCCTTGAACCGGAGCGCCAGTCTGGTGTTTCGCCGGTCGAAAGTCGCGCGCGTCAAGTCAATACAAAATACAACAACAGTTTCCACCAGGCTGGTCCGATAGTCCTAAAGACCGGAACAGATGAATGATTGGAACTGGATAGAATTGTATTCACGGCGGCGTGACGAAATCCGGCCAGCGCGTGCGGGTCTCTGTCCGATGACTGCCGCCGGTCCGGGCTCGCCTGTCCTCGCAGCAGCGGTCTTGCGGCGCGCGGTGGCACGACGCGGCCGTCGACAAGTCAGTTGTATTACGACTGTGCGCGGCGTTAGGGTCGTTGTTCCAGATGAACTGTGGAGGCGGCCATGAAACTTGGGCTCATAGTTCTTTCGGTTGCTCTGCTGACGATGACTGTCTCGGACGCGCTGGCTGCGCCCAAGTCCTCGACCGGAGTGGCCTGCAACAAGAGCGGCAGCGAGCGCCATGTCGGCACCGGCAGTGACGGCAAGAAGTACGACTGCATGATGGACTTCTGCACCTATTGCGGCACCACCAGCGGCGTCATCGACTGCAGCAAGCAGGTCACCGAATGGTCCAATGCGACCGACTGCAAGCCGGTGGCCAAGATCAGCACCGGCAACAAGGGCATTCTGAACAAAGGCATCTTCGGCAGCATGACCAAGGCGCCGTAGCGGCCCGCCTGCGGTCTATTCGAAGCTCGGCCGGGTCTGGCGCAGCGACTTGACGCCGCCGCGCTGCTTCTTGCCTTCGAGCCGGCGTTCCTTGCTGGCCAGCGTCGGCCGGGTCGCGCGCCGCGGCTTGGGCGGCACCACGGCGCCCCGCAACAACGCGATGAGCCGCGCGATGGCGTCGTCGCGGTTGAGCGCCTGGGTGCGAAAGCGGTCGGCGGTGATGACGATCACGCCCTCGGTGGTGAGCCTCGACCCCGCTGCCCGCGCCGCCCGGGCCTTGATCCCGTCGGGCAGCGATGGCGATCGCCGAAGGTCGAAGTGCAGCTGCGCCGCCGTCGCCACCTTGTTGACGTTCTGCCCGCCCGGCCCCGACGAGCGGATGAAGGCGATCTCGATCTCGGACGGATCGAGCGACAGCGTGGCGGTGATGGGCAGGCCTTCGGGCATGCACGCACCATAGCCGAGCCCCCGCCCTGCGCCACCGCCTTGTGCCGGTTGCTCCCCATTCCTACATCGCCGGGCAGTCAGGGAGGCCATGCTGCGGTACTACCTCGTCCACGCCCCCGCCCGCCTGCGGCACTACGCCGAGCTCAGCGGTCGCGCCGCGTTGCGCCAGTGGCAGGGCACGCTGCTGCTGGGCCTGCTGGTCGTCGGCCAGGCCACCACCATCTTCATGCTCCCGGCACTGCTGCTCGTCCACCTGGCGCGTGGCGAGAGCCTGACCGGCGTGATCGTCCTCGCGCTGTTCGCCGGCCTCTACGTGCTGCCGCAACGGCCGGCGCTGCGCGGCGGCGCGCTCGCGCCCTTCGCCGCTACCCTGCCGGTCACGCGGCTGACCCGCGTCCTTCTCGATCTCACGGTCCTGCTGGCCGCCGATGCCTTGTTGCTGCTTGAGCTGGGCCTCGCCCTCTCGCTGGGCGGCCTCCCGGCATTGCCCGGTCTCCTGTGCCTTCTCGTGCTGGTCCTTCTGGTTCAGCTTCTAACGCTCCATCTGCGATTGCCGCATCCGCGCCTGATCGCCCGCCGACTGCCGGTGCCGTCAATGCTCAAGCCCAACCTCCAGGCCCTGGCCGAGCACCCCGCCGGTACGGGCGGCCGACTGCTGGTCGCGATCGGTCTGGCGGCGCTCGCGGTCGCGGCTGCAACGGCTTTCCAATTCGATGCCCGTGCCGTATCCGTCGCCATCGGCGCGCTCGCGCTGATCGGTGTCGTCCTGGCCGACCTTTACCGCGTGCTGTACGCGGCGCATGCGCCGATCCGTGTTTTCATCGCCGCGCTGCCGCTTTCGCCGCACCATCTGCTGCTGCGCGATCTGTTGACGGTGCTGCTGTTCGGCAGCGTACCCTTCCTCATCCTCGTTGCCTGGTTCGGGGTCTTCGATCCCGGCAGCCTCGCCGCCTTCGCGCTGCTTGCCATCGCCTATACGGGCCTTCTGGCGGCGCTGCGCTGGCCGGTGCTGCGCGGCGGCGGTCTCGGCGCCATGTTCGCCGCCATCCTTGCCGCCGGCTGGGCCGGCTCGGCCATTGCCATGGTGCTCAAATGACTCTGCTCTTCGCCCGCGATCTCGCCGTCGCCTATGACGGTCGCCGCATCTTCTCCGGCGTCGACCTTGACCTGGGTCCAGGGGTCTACGCACTGACCGGCCGGAACGGTACCGGCAAGTCGACGCTGTTGCGCCTGCTGGCGGGAGCGCAGCGTCCCGCACAGGGCCAGATCAGCATCGCCGGGCACGATCTGGTGCGACAGCCCATCGCCGCGCGGCGCCAGCTGTCCTATGCTCCCGACGAAAACCCCGCCTATCCGTTCATGACCGGTGACGACGTCCTCCGCCTCGTGGCCGCGGCGAAATCGACCGCGCCCGGTCCCGTCGTTGATAGCCTCGTCGCTGCGTTCGGCCTGGCGCCGTTCCTCGATGAGCGCGTGGATGCGCTCTCGCTCGGCACGCAGAAGAAGGTGCTGCTCGCCGCCACCTGGGTCGGCGCGCCCGACGTGATCTTGCTGGATGAGCCGTCCAATGGGCTGGACGCGCCGTCGCGCGACGCCCTTGTCGCGCGGATCGGGGTCGACAGCGCGCGGGCAGTGATCCTCTTTGCTTCGCACGAGGCAGAATTTGTCGCCGACACCGGCGCGACGGTACTTGCCCTCGACAGCCTCGCCCGTGCCGCGTGAGGCGGCGGCCTCAATACGGCCGGTAGTCGCGCTGGCTCCGACGCAACAGTCCGAGGTCTCGCTCGAGCCGCTCGTCGGACAGGCGATCGAGATAGGCCAGGTCGGCCCCGTCGTCGGGCCGGGTCTGCGGTGTCAGCACCGCAACGATGGCGCGCAGCAGGGCTCGAAGGCGGAACCGGGGACGCGGATGGAACAGCATGGTCGATGCCCATTGATTGCGGATGGCCGCACGGACTCTTGTCGTCGGGAGATGGGAAATCCGTGCGGCCTACCGGCGGGGGTCGGGACCCCGCCGGATCTCAGCGCTCGCGCGTCGGATCGAGAATGGTCACAACCGGGGTGATGACGTTCGCCGGAATGCCGGCGATCCGTGCATGCTCGCGCACCACGTGCTCGTCCTCTGCCAGGTAGATGCAGAAGATCTTGTCGCCGGTGACGTACGAGTGTTCCCACTGGATGCGCTTGCCGAGACGGCGCAGGGCGTCGTTGCTGATCTTGGAGAGGGCACAGAACCCCGCCTCATCGTTCAGCCCCACGCCGGGGACGTCTCGCTCGATCACGAAGCGCTTGAGCGTCATTTCATCTCCATCGGAGCTCCGGCACACGACACGGTCGGGTTCATGTCGGAGAATACACCCGTCGGATTGTCGCGCCACGCCCACACATGCAGCTCGTAGAACGCCGGCAGACCGTAGCGATTGGGTGCGTTGGTGAAGCTGAACAGCTGGCCGCCCAGCGCCGCCGGGCCCTTTTCGGTGATGTACTCGACTGCCACCAGCGTCAGCTTGCCATCGGCGCTGGGCTCGTAGAGCACGGCCTCGGGCTTGCCGATATCGACGGCCGGATCATCGAGCAGCTTCTGGTTGACGTAGTGGACGCCCATGGCGCCCCCGTCGATACCCGAGACGCACGGGATCGGCGCATAGCCCTCCGATTTGGCCACCGCGACGTCGGCAAAGCGCTGGTTGGCCGTACGAACCTGGTCGGCGAGCGGGTTGTCGGCGGCCAATGCAGCGGTCGCCGTCAGCATCGGTAGAGCCAAAATCGCACCGAGGGCTTTCCTCCGGCCAGTGGTATGATGTATGACGACACGGCCGCCTGACGGTGTAACGTCCTTGGCGGTGGGTTTATTCCAGGCGCTGATGAATTTTTGCATGGGTAACTCGTATTGACGGTTGAAGGGTCACACGGCATCTACGCCGTGCGGTGGGGGGCACCATGATTGGGACCACCTGTAATGACCATGATCGAAACACCGGGCCTCGTGATCGAAACGCCGTCTGTCGGCGCCACACCCGGATATAGCGACACTCTGATTACCGACCTGCTCTCGCACATCCGCTTGAGTGGAGCATTGTTCTTGCGGGGCCGGTTCTCGGCTCCCTGGGCCCTCGAATCGCCCGGTAGCTGCGATCTCGTCGATTTGCTGACGCCGACCGCCGAGCGCATTCTTGTGTTTCACACCGTGCGCAAGGGGCGCATGAAAGCCACCGTGCGCGGCGTCACCGTCGAGGCCGGTCCTGGTGAAATGATCATGCTGCCGCATGCCGATCACCACATCATGGCGGCGCTCGGCGGTGGTGAGCCGATGCCGATCGGCGACATGCTTCCGCCGGCTCCCTGGAAGGAGATTCCAGTGGTGGAGATGGGCGGCGACGGCGAAGTAACCGAGATCGTCTGCGGCTATTTCCGCTGCGACGAGCTGCTGTTCAATGCGGTGCTGCGCCGCCTGCCGCCGCTCATCCTCGTCCATCCCGAGGGCAGCGTCGCGACCTTGCTCAATGCCGCCATCGACTACGCGCTCGAGGACGGGTCGCGTTCGGGCGGCATCACCGCCATGGACCACGTCACCGAAATGCTGCTGCGCGAGACGCTGCGCATTCACGCCGGCGAGGCTGGCGACACGGGCGGCTGGCTCGCCGCCGTCAGCGATCCCGTGGTCGGCCGGGCCCTGAAGCTCATCCACGACGATCCCGAGCGTGACTGGAGCGCCGACGGCCTGGCCCGCGCCGCCAACACCTCGCGCTCGGTGCTGGGGGATCGCTTCCGCGCGCTGCTCGGCCAGTCGCCGATCCGCTATCTGGTGGAGTGGCGCATGCAGATCGCCGCCGACCTGCTGCGCTCGACCGAGCTCAAGCTCGCCGCCGTCGCCGAGCGCGTCGGCTACGGCTCGGAGGCCGCCTTCAGCCGCGCCTTCCGCCGCCACGTCGGACGCGCCCCGGCCGAATGGCGCGGCCGCCTCGCGACGGGGAACTGACCTGGGGGCCGGCGGTGCGGCCGCCGGCCTCTGGAACGCTCCGCCGAGGGTGAACTTGGCGCTGGCGGCGATGACCCCGTGCATGGTGCCGCTGCAGCTCGGCGCCGACTCGGCGTCCGCGATGCGCCAAGGCACTGTGCCGGCGGTCGGCGCCACCGCTGTGGGCGGTCAGGACGCCAGGTTCTCGATCTCGCTCAAGGGGCTGCCGAGCGCCCTCGACCGCATCGCCGAGTTCACCAAATAGAAAGGGCCCGCACGCGGCGGGCCCCCAAAGCCTCGATGCAGCGAGGCCTATTTCACCTGGCCGATATTGGCGGGCGTCTCGCCGGGCGAAAGCAGCGTGCGCCAGATCAATCCACCCAACGCGCCGCCGGCCAGCGGGCCGACGATGAACAGCCAGATCTGGCTCCACGCGCCGGTGGTTGCAAAGATCGCCGAGGCGATCGAGCGCGCCGGGTTCACCGAGGCGTTGCTGACCGGAATGCCGATGAGATGGATGACGAACAGCGCCAGGCCGATGGCGATCGGCGCGAAGCCCGCCGGTGCCGATTTGCTCGTCGCCCCCAGGATGACGATCAGGAACATGCCGGTAAGCACGATCTCGATCACCAGGCAGCTCAGCAGCGAGTACTTTCCGGGCGACAGGTCGCCATAGCCGTTGGCGGCAAAGCCGCCGGCCGTAAAGCCAGGCGCTCCCGACGCGATCCAGTACACCACCACCGCGGCGACGGCGCCGCCTACGATCTGCGCGATCCAGTACGGGATCAGGTCCTTCCAGTCGAAGCGGCCCGCGATGGCAAGACCCAGCGACACTGCCGGGTTGAAGTGCCCGCCGGAAATCCCGCCCACCGCATAGGCCATGGTGAGCACCGCCAGGCCGGCCGCAAAGCCCACCCCGATGAAGCCGACCCCGACGGTCGGAAAGCCGGCCGCCATCATCGCCGTGCCCAGCACCGCGAAACAGAGCCAGAAGGTGCCGAAGAACTCGGCGAACAGTTTACGAGCCATAAGTCAGTTGCCCCAAAGGAAAGTTTCCCACCTCCGAGGGTTAGCGCCCGCCCGCCCGCGCGGGAATCGCGTATGGCATGCTTTGCACCGGAAATCCGGAGCGGCGGTGGTTCAGCCGAGGCCGTCGCGGAACTCGTTGAGCTCGGCATCCACCGACGAGGGCGCATCGATCCACTCGTGCATCGGCTGGCCGGTGACCGGATCCTTGCCGGGGATCGGCAGCATCATGATCCGCTTGGCGGCGGCGCGGCGCAGCTCTTCGGTGAACAGCGCCTGCTGGCAATTGTCCCAGTCGCGCCCATCCGGATAGCCGCCCACCATCAGCACGTCGTCGGAGTGGCCGATCATCTCGTGCGACACACCGGCCGGCATGACGACGAAATCGCCGCGCTCGACCCGGAGATGGACGCCACTGCCGCTGCCGAACACCTCGATTTCCATCCATCCGGTGGCACAGCCCAGGCACTCATGCGTGGTCGAGTGGAAATGCGCGTAGGTATAGATGCCCGGGTAGCGCCAATTGTTGTACCAGCCGTTGGCGCGCAGCCGCGCCATCACCGCGTCGGCGCCGCCACCGGGAACAGCGCCGCGATGCACCAGCAGCGGAAAGCGGCTGTTGGGCAGCATGCCCTTGGGCTTGGACCAGTATTGCTCAGGCGCGCTCGGCATCGTTCTCCTCCCGGTTGTTCCGCTACGGACATCCGTTCGGCGACCATAATGGCGGAGGGAGCCACCGGTCCGCTACCTGAAACGTGGCGGCCGGCGATTGAGAACGTTTGCGTGCCTAGCGCAACCCGACTTCTTCGAGCAGGCCCTTGGCCTTGGCGGCATAGTAGTAGCCGCTGGCGTAGTTGTGCACCGCCCGGTCGGGATTGCGGTCGCCCACCATGTAGGCGCCGCTCAGATATTTGACGCCGAACTTGAGGTTGGTCTCGGCATCGAGCAGGCCGGAGGCCGGGCCGGAATAGCCCATCGACTGCGCCGTGTCGTAGCGGATCTGCATCAGGCCCCAGTACGGGCCGTTGCGGGCGCGCGGATTGTAGCCGCTCTCGCGCACGATGATCCGGCGGATCAGCGACTCCGGGACATTGTACTGGGCGGAGTATTTGGCGATCAGCGAGTCCATGGCGCGCGGGCTCGTGGGCGAGGCGGGCCGCACCTCCGCCAGCGCCATCGGCTGCGGCGCGTCGCGCTGGGGCAACAGATTGTGAAGTGTCGGCGCGATCGTCCCGGCGCAGCCGCTCAGCAGCCCCGCCACAATCCCCGCAATGATGAACCGCCCCAGTCCCCGCAACCGTCTAAAGCCCCGACATGTGATCGATGTCACCTTCCTAGCATCTCGCTGGCCGCTGGGAAATCGCGAGATTTGACATGGTGGCCGCCTTCTCAACGCCCCTCGCAAGTGATTGAATAAAAAGGGGCTATACTTCAGGCGGCATAAGACATGGCGAGTACGGGGCAAAAAGCACGCGGCGGCTTAGGTCGGCGGCTGCGCTACGAGTTCGATAAATCCATGGCGGCGGGCCCGATCGCGCTGATCGGCTGGCTCGCGGTCATCTCCCTGATCGTCATCGCCCTGGCCGCCGGGATCATCGCCCTCCTTCACATCGCGCCCGAGGGCAGCGAGTCCATGGGGTTCGGCGAGGCGGCGTGGGAAGCCCTGATGCGCACCCTCGACTCCGGCACCATGGGGGGCGATACCGGCTGGGGGTTCCGCGGCGTCATGCTGGCCGTGACGCTGGGCGGCATCTTCGTCGTGTCGGCCCTGATCGGCGTCCTCTCCTCCGGCATCGAGGGCAAGCTCGACGAGTTGCGCAAGGGGCGCTCCGACGTGCTCGAGAAGGACCACACGATCATCCTCAACTGGTCCGCCTCGGTATTCGACATCATCTCCGAGCTGACCATCGCCAACCAGAGCCGTCGCCGTCCGCGCATCGTCATCATGGCCGACAAGGACAAGGTGGAGATGGAGGACGAGATCGCCCAGAAAGTTCCCAACCTCAAGAACACCCGCATCATCTGCCGCTCGGGCGATCCCACCGACCTGGGCGACCTGCAGATCACCAGCCCGCATGCCAGCCG
>Ga0207674_10008720_pt1 | contig 11674 bp, 11 predicted proteins | sample KBSCornC72_FD_184303 | JGI IMG/M metagenome (GOLD analysis project Ga0207674, IMG submission 184303) | Corn rhizosphere microbial communities from Kellogg Biological Station, Michigan, USA - KBS Corn C7-2 (SPAdes) (version 2) | ecosystem: Host-associated > Plants > Roots > Rhizosphere > Soil ... | reverse complement strand
CGAGCCATCCGACAGCGTACTGTGTCCCTTCGCCGTGGCCGCCGTGTCCCAGTCCCCTGCGCCGAGCCAGAGCTGCATCGGCATGTCGGCGAGGACACCGTTGTAGCCCACGCGGAAGCTCGTGATCCTCGCGGTGAAGGCATCGTCGAAGCCGAGGTCGCTGCGGATGTAGCAGAAGTCGATCACGGAGAAGAAATTGAGATACCCGGCGGCGAGCGTACCGCCCAGGCCACCGACGATTCCGTCCAGGCTGGTTTCGATATCGGTCGTATATTGGGTGGCCCCGATGAGCGGCCGGTCGATGGTGACGCGTGCGTGCGATGTCGATTCGTTGTGCACATACCCGACCAGCGCGTACACATTGAAAAACGGCAGGAGCCAGAGGTCACCCTTGAGGTTGGCGTTGAACACGTCGCTCGTCGAGCCCAGGTCGAGGAAGTCGCTCACCGATTGCGGTTCGTTGCGCACGCCGATGCGCACGTCGGTGACTTCGATCTTGCGGTTGCCCAGGCCGGTGAGCACCACCGACAGTCCGTACGGAAGCGGCAGCGTGTGGCCGCGCTTGCGCGCCTCTTCCGCCATGAACGGAAAGCGTGAGTGCTTCGACGCCGTCGAAGCCGAATCTGCAGCCGTCTGTGCACCGGCCCCGGAGGGTAATAACGCCGCGCTCAATGCCATCGCTGTCATGATTTCGTGGAATCGCACGCTCACTGAACCTTCACGAGCTCCGGCTTTTTCCATGTGCCGTCGATCACTTCGGGTTTGGGCCAGTAGACGCGCAGGACCATCGAGAATGGCCCGTTGGGAGCCGGAAGCCAGTTGGACTGAAGCTTCGGCCCGGGCGATGGGTATTGAATCCTGAGCACAATGCTGCCGTCTTTCTCACGCTTGAGACTTTTCAGCATCGGCGCGTTGATCAGGTAACGATCGAGCGGATTGTCGACCAGCTGGAGCGCGGGAAGGTTGTACATAGTGAGCGACCAGAATGCATTCGCGGGCGGAAGCGCATCCGCCGCGAAGGTCAGCGTGTACTTCCCCGTCGTGCCATCGAGAGCGGCGCCGCTGCCATCGGCGGCGTAGGGGAAATAAAGGGCTTCATCTTTGGAATTGCCGTAGATCCCCAGCACGGCGGCCGCCATGCGGTAGAGGTAGTTGTTCTTGAGATACTCGCGCGTCCCGAACAAATCTCCGCTCGAGATCTCGCCGCCTTCGATCGCCTTCTGCACGCGCGCGAGATCCGCCCACGCGTCCTTGCGTCCGTCATCGACAGCCTGCTTGATCTCGGGTGTCAGCGTGGCGGCGTCAAACGTCTTCCCTGCTCCCACATTGATCTTTGCAAACCGGGCCATGAGCGCGGTCTCGGACGAATCCGTCGGGCAGAACTGCAGACAGAAGTTCAACACGTTGAAAAAATCGAGCGAGCTGCGTTCCTCGTCGGCGGTGAGCGGCTTGATGAAGTCGATATTAGGCGCCGCGGTCGGGGCCGGCTGCCCGGTGAACTGCGAGAGCCGGTGAACCTTGTAGCCCTCCTGGATCGCCTTCACCTTGTCGATGTCGTTGGGATTGAAGAGCTGAGTGCGGATCACGATCCCGGCCAGGCTCGTCTCACAGCGGATGACCTGCTTGATGTTGGCGGGCGTCTCGCCCTTCCAACCCGGACCGGCGAGCAGGAAGTTGCCGCCTCCGTTGCCCGTCGCGCGACTACCCGCATACGCAAAGTTGAACGTGTACAGATCGATGAACTGCGCCGAGTAATAGCGGCCGGACTCGATGGCCGGCATGGTGAGGACCAACGGCTCCGCGCGCAGGTCGGCCCCGATCATCGTGTACGGCGTGTCCGAGTTCGGAGTCTGCACCGCCTTGTCCTCGGGTGTGTATACGCGCGCAATGTTGTGCACCTCGTTCCAGCCGCCTTTGTACTCCTTGTCAGCAGTGTCGACATAGTACGAGTACATGATCCGGTAGTTGTCCACCATCGGAAAGCCGTATATGTAGGCTTCCTTCGCGATGGCGCGCGCTTCTTCCGGCGCGAGCACGGGCTCTTTTTTCCTGGAGCAGGCCGTGAGGACGAGAAGAACGGACAGCACGAGGGCGAGCGGACGACAGCGCATGGATACACCTTTCGAATCGAACGGAAACGAACAGATGGATGTGCGACCGTGCGGTTTTTTCGTGCGGTCGCCCGATGCGCAAGTCATGTTAGAGGGGTATCACTGTCGTGTCAACCGACTGGGACTCGACGCGCGCTCGTCGTGTGATTACAATGCGAGCACGCACATTCACACCACATGAAAGGACAGACCATGGCTAAGAAGAAAGCGGCGCGCAAGCCGGCGCCGAAGGCAAAAGCAAAGGCGAAGTCGAAGGGCAAAGCCAAGGCACCGAAGAGCCAGTACAACCCCGCGCTCGACAGCTGGATCACGCATACCGAGCTCGCGAGCACGGATCCGGACGCCACGGGCAAGTGGGCCGCGAAGGTACTGGGCTGGACGTTCCGTCCCAGCTTCCCCATGCCGGACGGCAGCAAGTATCTACTGTTCATGTATTCGGAAAAGGGCGGCGGTGGGATCCGCGTCAACGACCCGCAGGAACTGCCGGGCACGGTTCCCTACGTGCAGGTCGGGAACGTGAAGAAGGTCTTCGACAAGGCCATCAAGGCGGGCGCGGAAGCGATGATGCCGCCGTCGCCGGTCATGGCCGACCTCGTGATCGCGATCGTGCGCGCACCCGGTGGCGTTCCCATCGGTCTCGCGGGTCCGAAATAAATGAGCGTTCTCGACGCGATCGGGAATACGTCGATGGTGCAGCTCCGGCGCGTGGTGCCGCCGGACTGCGCCCGCATCTTCGCGAAGCTCGAGTGGGAGAATCCCACCGGCAGCATGAAGGATCGCATGGCGAATGCGGTTATTGCGCGCGCGGAAGCGGCCGGCCGCTTGCAACCCGGCTACACAGTCATCGAAAACACGGGCGGCAGCACGGGCGCGTCACTCGCGCTCGTGTGCGCCGTCCGTGGGTATTCCATTCATATTGTGACGTCCGACGCATTCAGCATCGAGAAACGCCGTCAGATGTCGGCGCTGGGTGCCCGGCTCACGCTGGTGGCGAGCGAAAACGGCCGCACCACCAAGAAGCTCATTCTCGACATGATCGAAACCGCGCGCACACTTGCGGAGGAGCCGCGCACGTGCTGGACAGACCAGCTCAACAACACGGACACGATCAGTGGTTACCACGGTCTGGGCGATGAAATCTGGAAGCAGACGGATGGCCGGGTGGACGCGTTCGTTCACAGCGTCGGAACGGGAGCATCGTCGCGCGGAACCGTCGAGGCATTGCGACGACACAAGCGCGATGTGAAATTCTTTGCGGTGGAGCCCGCGGAATCACCCGTGCTGGGCGGCGGGCAATCGGGCCCGCACAACATCGAAGGCGTGGGCATCGGTTACACACCGCCGCTCTGGAACCCATCCCTCGCGGATGGTGTGATCCCGGTGCCGACGGCCGACGCCAAAGAAATGACGCGCCGTCTGGCGCGTGAAGAGGGGGTGTTCGCGGGCACCTCTTCGGGTGCGAACGTGATCGCCGCCATTCAACTGGGCCGCCGGCTCGGCCCCGACGCCACGGTTGTGACGCTCATGGTCGATTCCGGCCTCAAGTACGTGAACACGGATGTTTTTCGCGAGGGCTAAAAACTCTCCGTGGACCTGTCGATTTCGCCCTTCCCCGTCCGTCGTCATATTGAACCCGAACCAACCAAGGAGACATGACGATGCGATCTATCATTCTCACTCTGATTTTGTTTCTGGCCGCTCCAGCGTCGGCTGCCGACAAGCCCGTGAAGAGCGGCCGCGTCGAGGCCAACGGCGTCAATTACTACTACGAGATCTACGGAAAGGGCGAACCGCTGCTCCTCCTGCACGGAGGCCTGGGCTCGACGACCATGTTCGAGCCGGCGCTTCCCACGTTCGCGGCGACACGCGAGGTAATCGCCGTGGATCTGCAGGGACACGGCCGCACACCGCTGGGTAATCGCAAGATCATCATCTCCGATGAAGGCGATGATATGGCGACCCTGATCACGAAGCTTGGCTACAAGCAGGTCGACGCGTTGGGCTATTCAATGGGAGGCGAGGTCGCGTTTCGTTTCGCGGCACAACATCCCGAGTTGGTGCGCCGTCTCGTGCTCGTGTCGGCCGGATATGCGCAGGATGGATTCTTTCCTGAGATGCTGCCGCAGCAGGCAGCGGTCGGTGCGGCGATGCTGGATCAGATGAAGGCCACGCCCATGTACCAGGCCTATGTCGCGGTCGCTCCCAATCCAGCGGAGTTCCCCAAACTGCTCGACGCCATGGGCGAATGGATGCGAACACCATACAACTGGGAAGCCGACGTGAAGAAGCTCACCATGCCGGTGATGCTGATCTACGGCGACAGCGACATGTATCGCCCCGAGCATGAGATCAAATTCTACCAGCTGCTCGGTGGTGGGTTGAAGGATGCAGGCTGGCAGCACGAGAACATGTCGAAGAACCGGCTCGCCATTCTGCCCGGCGTGACGCACTACGAGATGTTCGTGTCGCCGCAGCTTCCGCAGGTTGCGCTGCCGTTTCTCGACGGCAAGATGACCGGATCAAAATAGTCGGATGGCATCCGGGAAGTAGCGCGCCGCGTGCGCGCTACTTCTCTTCCATCGTGTAGTCGAATTCGTAAAGGTGGTTCTTGCCTTCAAAGATGATTGTGAAGGTGCCGGCGATACCGGCGAGCTCGTTCGTGCCCGAGTCGGGAACCACGGTGATATCCATCTTGAAGTCGGCGCCCTTGCGCATCGAGCTCTTGTGCTGCAGCACGAAGCTTCCCTTCTTGCCGTGGAGGGAACCCGTGACACGCTCGACCGCGACATAGCCGGCCGAGCCCTCGACGGGCGAATCGGCACCCATCATCTCGCCTTCGCTCGTTGCCTCCAGGTCGCCCTGGATCTGTTTGTCGAGCAGGAGCCGGTTGAAGCGGCCCGTGCCCGGGTCGCCCATCGGAATCGGAGTCACCTTCACGTCGAATCTTCCGCGCGCGATCATGCGCTCCTCCCTCATCGATTGATCAGTTTGATCATGTGCTCGTTGTAGCGATCACCCTGGGCGCCGCGTGGCGCGGCCTCTTCGATGCGCTTGACGTCCTCGGCGGTCAGCCGGATATCGACCGCCGCCGCATTTTCCTCGAGACGCGTGATGCTGCTCGTGCCCGGAATGGGAACGATATCGTCGCCGCGGTGCAGGAGCCATGCGAGGGCCAGTTGCGCGGGCGTGCACTTCTTCTGCGCTGCCACTTCTTTCACGCGCTCCACCAGCGCCATGTTCTTGGCGAAGTTTTCCCCCTGGAAGCGCGGGTGCCCGCGGCGCCAGTCCTTTTCGGACAACTGATCCGTGCTCTGGAACCGCCCCGCCAGGAATCCCCGGCCCAGCGGGCTGTACGCAATGAGACCGATGCCGAGATCACGCATGGCGTCCAGCATTCCATTTTCGGGATCGCGCGTGAAAAGCGAATATTCATTCTGGATCGATGTCAGCGGATGCACCCTGTGCGCGCGGCGCACAGAATCTATCGAAGGCTCGGACAGGCCGATGTACTTCACCTTGCCCGCGCTTACCAGCTCGGCCATGGCTCCCACCGATTCTTCAATCGGCACCTGGTCATCGACACGATGCATTTGATAAAGGTCTATGTAGTCGACGCCGAGCCGTTTCAGCGAAGAGTCGCACGCTTCGCGCACGTACTCCGGAGAGCCGTTGACCGGGCGGCCCTGGGAACCGCCGCCGCGCACGAAACCAAACTTGGTGGCGAGAAAAACACCGTCGCGCTTGCCGCGAATCGCCTTGCCCACTTTTTCTTCCGAATCGCCGTACACGTCGGCCGTGTCGAGGAACGTGATTCCCAGCTCCAGCGAGCGATGCAGCAGCTTGATCGCATCCTCGTCGTTGTGAATGCTGCTGGTGTAGACATCCGCAATTCCGATGCTCATGCAACCGAATCCCAGCGCGGATACCTCGGGGCCGTTGCGGCCGAGTTTTCTGTGTTTCATTCCATGCCCCCTTTTCGGGCAAGATACGCGATTGGACGTGTGTAATCCAGAGCGCGTGCTCGGCGCGTCCACACGCCACAAACCCCGTGGGTGCATTGCCAGCCGACGCTCGGGCTACGAACCGGCCTGCAGCGCTCGCTCGAAGCTCTCCCGGTACCGGTCGAGGTATTCGTCCAACCGGCGGCGCCGGTACTGCATGATGAAGCGAGGATGCTCAACGGGAAGCACCTGCTCGAAGAATCCGTGCCGGCGATTGAGCTTCTCGAAGAATTGAAGGTTCTTCCCCGTCCCCAGCACGACCGCACACTTCCGTTGCGCTCCGATCGCGATCTGCCTGTGCATGGATTCGAGAATGAACGGTTCCAGGCTGCGCAGGAGACGAGGCTCGTCGTAATAGTTGTAGTTCAACCCGTCTCTCACAAAGCCGATCGGACACACCGCCGCGATGAAAAACCCTCCGAAGAACTTGTCGGGCCCACCCCAGCGTTCGATGAACGAATAGATGTAGACCGACGACAGCTCCTGTTTTTTCGGCAGTGTGTTTTCGATTCCGCATTGTTCCTGGAGCCGAATGGGATCCGTAAACGGGACGCCCGTCGTGCCGGCGCCGAAACGGCCGGGATTGATCCCGAACACGAAGGTGCGTGGCCCGGCATCTTCGTAGTACCGGCGGTAAAAATGCCCGGCCAGCGCGCGCGTGGCAGGATCGCGGAACGGATCCAGCGCTCTCACACCGCGCACCCTGAATTTCGGCAGCGTTAGATTGTCGTGAAACTCGAGCACACGGTCGGCGAAGGTTGTCTCCATCGCCCGAGAATAACGCAAAGCGGGACATCGGACACAAAGCGAGCTCGGGCCGGCCGGTTGCGCTCACGGGGTTCCACAACCGGACCGGCCCTTGCGTCGCGCAGCTAGTTTGGACTCACGCGAACCGTGAATCCCACGCCTGTTGTAGACGACATGCCGGGGGTCAGAACGCCGCCGAGCATGAAGCGCACGTCCGTCACGTTGGCATCGTAAAGCCCGGGTGCGCCGCCCCCGCCGCTCACCGGACTGTAGTTCCAGGTGAGACCTCCGTCGCTCGAAAACAGCGGCAACACTTCGGTAATGGCGTCGGGCGGTGTTCCCTTCCTTGCCGATCCCACGCGGTACTGCGTGTGCGCCGGGATCGGATTCTGGATGGCCAGATTCACCAGCAGATGCTCCGAGACATTGCGGTAATCCATCTCGTAGGCGAGCTCGGCACTATCGTTGTTGTCGCCCACGGGCGTAATCGTCATGGTCAGCTCGAGATTGTCGCTCCGGGTCGTGGTGACGGTCGGCTCCAACGAGTCGAACGTGAATGAGTCGGTGTGATGCGTCGAAAGCGTAATCGCCAGAGCGACCCAAATAGATTGAATGCTTCCTGATATCAGCATGTTCTCCCTCCAGGCTGAAAATTGATGTTAGCGGGTGACGACGGGCGGCATTACGGGATGGCCCGTTCTTGCAGAGGGCGCACCTGTTCACGCAGGCTGTCGATCGTCTCGCGCATCCATTGCGCCTGCTCTGCGTGACGGATGCAGGCCCCGACGTTTTCGGCAAACACGTTCAGCGCCTGCAGGTCATCCACATTGTATTCCGTACCGGCGGCACGGCTGCCCACATTGATGACACCGACCAGTTCCTCGCGCAGAATGATCGGCACCACGATCGCGGCGGAGAGTGACTCTGAAAGCAGCGGGAGCTCCGGGTGCTCATTCGGTTCACCAGCGCGACCGAGAATGAGCGAGGTCTGATACTTGGCCACCCAGCCCGCGACACCTTCACCGATCTGTTTCTCCGACCCGAGCACTTTGGAAACGTCCTCGTGTCCGCGCGCGGCGCGCACGACCAGACGATTGCGACCCGGATCGACCAGCATCAGCGACGCCTGATCGCATGGAAACGCTTCCATGCAGGCGGCGATGATGCTCTCAAAAATGTTCTGCAGATCGCTGTGCAGGCCCATGATGCGGCTCACGCGAAGCAGGGCGCACAGGCGCTTTTGTGATGTCGCGTGCAGGTCTTCTTTCATGCGATGAAATTCCCCGCTCATCTCCTGCATGTGCCTCTGCTCGATCGAAAGATGGACGACGAGCGTGACAACCAGGAACACGCACGCAGCGATGAGCGCGTAATCGGTGCGTACCCACGGCCAGGGCGAGGACAGGCGCTCCGGCAACAGGGTGGCGACGACGATTGAAAGGCCGCTGGTCGTAATCACGTAGCAGGTCGCGAGCAGTGTCCAGTTGGCCCAGGAGCGCCCGGGTACCCGCCAAGATGGTCGTGCAGATTTTGAAATGAGTGACATAATTCTCCCCGCTGAGTATCCGCATGTGGCACGTTCCACCCGTGCCGCACGAACGTCTCATGGCTTTGCCGGAGCAACTATGGGGACAATTCGAAGCCGGCAAGCGACCGTGCAGCACGCACGGCTCTGTCGTTAAGCGTCAACTTGTGTGTAACGGGAGACTTGGGAGCGCGACGACGAAAGTCCTGATACTTTGCGTCGTGTTTCCCCGATGCGCATCGGGGATCGGGACGATTCCAACCCCGTGTGTTGTGAGTCACTGTGAACAAAGAGGTTATCAGCCGGTGAGGCCCGTGATTCCTTCGCGGATGGCGTACTTGGTGAGCTCGGCGACGCTGTAGAGGCGGACCTTCGCCATGATGTGCTGGCGATGAGTCTCGACCGTTTTCGTGCTGACCGACAGGGTCTCCGCCACGTCCCTGGTAGATTTTCCCTCCGCGATCAGCTGCAGCACCTCGATCTCGCGCGGTGACAGCACCGTGCTCACCGCGGCCGGGTCGACGAGAGCCTGTGCGATGGCGCCTTCCAGCTCCGGGCTCAGATAGATCCGTCCGTCCAGAGTCATGTGAATGGCGCGCTCCAGCTCTTCGACGGTTCCGTCGGCGAGCACGAAGGCGCGCGCTCCCGCTCGGAGCACGCGCATTACCAGTGCATGATCGGAGTGTGACGAAATTGCAATAGCGGGAAGATGAGGCTGGTCGGTGCGGAGCTGGCGGATGGCTTCGATGCCGTTCAGATCCTTCAGGCCCAGTTCCATGATGACGAGGTCCGGCGTGAGCTCAGCGGCCTGTGCGAGTGCTTCGCGTCCGCTGGAGGTCTCCGCAATAACGTCGACGCCGAGCCGCTGCACAATGGTCTCGCGCAGGGTTTGTCGATACAGCCGCTGTCCGATTGCGAGCAGAACCCGTGTTGCCATTTCGCTGCCTCTCCCCGACAGCGTCCGACAGGATTCTCCGATACCGCTCTGGCTCTATGTATGGAGGACGGCATTATCGCAAAATGCCGAATTAAAGCGTGATGACAGGCTCATCTCGCTTCTCCCCGGGAATTAGACTGCATCAAAGTCCGCGATATTGCGAACTACTTTTTTGCACTTAGGTGTTGGGTAGCGGTTTCCCCGACGCTCGGGTCGGGGAAAAGCGAAGTTGCTCACCATGCGAAGGTTCGAATGGCTAGATACGGAAGCAAAACATAGAGCACGAGATCGCGAATCAGATAGAAGGCGAACACCGCGGCGACGATACGCCAGCCGTACTTCGCAGCCAGACGCTTCGAACGCGCACGAAAACGCGCCCCGCGCGGGAGCTCGCGCTCGCTCACCGTGGGCTTTATGTCGCGGCGTATGCCGGTGAATTGCTGGCGTACTCGTTGGAACACTATCAGTTGGTTGCCGGTTTCGATATCTCGGCAAAGATCGCATCCATGGCCGGGTCGCGGTTGGCGGCGAAGTCCCGGGAAGACATTTCCGCCACCATGGCCGGCGCGATCCAGGGACGCGTATCCGTCGAGCTGACGTGCTGCCAGTAGCGGGACGAACAGTATACCCGATAGCGGGTGCACGGCAGCACAAATGAAGTGCTCTCGCCCACGAAATTGGGGCGCGAGCCGGTCGGTTCGCCCACGAAGGTGGTGGCGGTATGAAGCTCGAGCAGCGAAACGGTGTTCATCGCAGCGCTGAAGGTGCGGCGCCCTATGATAGTGTAGAGCTTCCCCGCCTCGTTGACGCGGCTGCGCACGATGCCATGGATCAGCGGCAGCACGACCCCGGTATTGCCGCCGCCGTTCAAACGCATGTCGAGCACGAGCCGCTCAACCTTGTTCTTCTCGATGAATTCGAACATCTCGTTGCAGAACGCCTCGAATGTCTTGTCTTTGGTGTCGTCGATGGCGCTCATCCAGCAATAGACCAGGTTCTGGTCGCGTCGATATTCGTACCAGAGGGTTTTGTCCTGGTCTTTCTTCCATAGCGGAACGGGCGCAGTTGCGGCGTCGTCGGCATACACGAATCCATCGATTCGCGTCTTGCGGGGTGACTGCCGCTTGATCGTCCGTGTGGCGATCGATTGCTTGAACGTGCTTCCGTCTTCGCGGGAGAGCGTGAGCTCCAGCTTCTTTCCCGGCTCACTTGCGCCAATGGCCTCGAGCAGATCCGTCGACGCCAGCGACGGCACATAGTCGCGATAACCCATCTCGTTGTCGACCGACAGGCAGGGCTTCATCGCCTCATATGCGGCGTCGGCGCTGATCGGCCCGAACTTCACGACGCGCGAACCCACGATGCGGCGGTACTCCTTCGCCGCGCCGCGCACAAAAATGCCATCGCTGAACAGGTACAGGTCGACCGGAAAACGTGTCGCCGTGCTGTCACCGTCGCGCCACGCGCTGAGCAGCGTGTGACCGTCCCCCACGCGCGCAATGATGCGCCGCAAGCGCGCCCGGACCTGGGCATCCGACAACTTCGGGACATCGGTTTTCAACGATTCCACTTCGCGGATGAAATCCGGCTTCGGAAAATGCGCATACAGATTCCAGTGCATGCGTTCCATGCGGCGCGCGAAGAAATCAAGGTCGTAGCGCCATTGTTCGTCGCGCGAAAGGTTGGCAGGCGGATAGAAGCCCGTGATCTCCTGAAAGCGCGGGAGCTTGCGAACCGCTTCCAGGTCCGCATCGCTCAACAAGATGTCGTCCTCGGCGAAGCGATGATCGAGCGCCTTTTCCAGATAGTCGAGCGCCTTCTCGGGCTCGTTCAACACCCCGTACATGCACGCAAGGTTGTAGAGGTCGCCGGGACTGTCGCCGTCAAGCGCGAGCGCCTTCTCGAACCAGTCACGCGCTTCCTCGAGCTGTCCCGCTTCGCGCAGCGCGAATCCAAGCCGCCGCGCCGGCCGCGCCGCATACGGGTTGGCGCTCGCAATCACCCGCAACTGCGCCACCCGCTTTTCCTGCTCGGGCGTGGCGGCGGCACTGACTCGAGGACTAATAACAAGGGCCAACGAGAACAAAACGAAGAATTTGTATCGCATCCGGCAAGCGTACCGGTCGCGACAAAACGGAACAATTCCATTCAGTTGTCTGTAACCACAGATGCGAGATAAGTCGGATGGCTCGAAGGCGGTGAAAAGCTCGTGTCGTACAAGGAGCAATGCCGGTAACTAATAGATATTCAGAAAGAAAAGCGGCCCGCACCGTTTCGATGCGGACCGCGTGGGACGCTGAATGGAACCGGCTACGGGCACTTGTGCCCGGCACCGGCAAAGTGAACGGCGAAC
>Ga0207674_10008718_pt1 | contig 11675 bp, 13 predicted proteins | sample KBSCornC72_FD_184303 | JGI IMG/M metagenome (GOLD analysis project Ga0207674, IMG submission 184303) | Corn rhizosphere microbial communities from Kellogg Biological Station, Michigan, USA - KBS Corn C7-2 (SPAdes) (version 2) | ecosystem: Host-associated > Plants > Roots > Rhizosphere > Soil ... | reverse complement strand
CCTGCTCCAGCGTGAAGCTCTTCGACGGCCTGCCACTGCGGCCCTGTGGCGCCTTCACCAGGGCCGCGACGTTGCGCCCGACGAGGTCGTCAGCCTCGGCATGTCGGATGGCCCGCTCCAGCGAGAGCCGGGTGATCTGCAGGGACCGGGTGGAATAGCGATCGGCCAGCTTGCCAAGCCCAGACCGGACATCACCGGCGCTCAGGACGCGCAGTGGCCGGGCACCTATCGCGTCAAGCAGTGGCCCGAGCAGGCCCTCGTAAAGCGTGCGCGTCCGCTCGGACGTGTCGTCTAGGCCCTCGCGAAGCCAGTCCTCCACAGCCTCGCGCACTGTATAGGTCTTCGAGGACTTGACGCCAGCGTCCATTTCCTTATGGAGCGCCTTGAGCCGGTCGCGGACTTCCTGCTTGGTCTTGCCGAAGACCTTGCGCCGGATCCGCTTCCCGTCAGGACCGTAGCCGAGCGAGACCGAACCCACGTACCGGTTCTTCGCCGCAACGAAGTAGATCGCGTCCTCCCCGCGAGGACGACGGCGCCGGACTGTGGTCTCAGACATACAACGAGCGTAACACTTAGGCTCCCCGTTAGGCTCCCCGCCGCGGAGTCCGCTGAGCCACTAGGCTTCTGACCTGCGCCCCGACCGCGACTCGAACGCGGGACCTACTGCTTAGGAGGCAGTCGCTCTATCCGCTGAGCTATCGGGGCCTGCCAACGCCATAGCCTACCCGGATACACGGACGGCTGCCGCCGAGAGGGCCACGGCGGCAGCCGTCATGCCAGGCAGGCGGGCTCAGCCGGTCAGCCGCGCCCCTGCTGCGCGGCGGCCAGCACCTGCACGCCGCCGGCGAACTTGGCCAGTTCGGCGCTATCCCAGCCGAGCGACACGGGGGCCTGGATGACTACCCACTGCCCGCTAGCGTTCTTGAAGGTGAGGATCTGGGTGTCGTCCTGCACGTCGAACTTGCCCTCCCGTCCGTTCACCGGCTGGTTGGCCCAGTCGGCGGGCGGGGCGGTGGCGTCGCGGGACTGCAGCATGACCACGAGCTTGCCGAGGTAGGAATCCGGGCTCTTGTCCTTGTCGTTGGGCGCGGCTATGACCAGCGCGAAGGGTGTGCTGCCCTGGACCACCCAGCCCTTCGGCATCCAGGCCACCTGGTAGCCGGGCGGCTGCGTGCCGACCCACGCGACCAGCTTGATCTGCCGGGACTGCTTGTCGGGCGCGGCGCTCTGGCTCGCCTGTGAGTGGGTCGGCTGCGGAGGGCTCGACGCCACGGCCACGGGCGCGGGGTGATGGCTGGGCGCCGAACCCTGCAGCGCCAGCGGCACCAGCACACCGCAGAGCACGGCCGCGGTCACGCCGGCCAGGCCGGCCAGCCGCTGGCGGCGTCTGCGCAGCAGCCGGCGCCCCCGGGCCAGGTCCGCGACCGGGTCGACGCCCGCGTCGCGGCCGGCAACGTCGCTCAGCGCCAGTTCGAGCAGGTCCTTCAGGTCGTTCACGGGTAGGTCCTTTCCACGGCGGCCGGGCTGAGCAGGTCGCGCAGCCGCGCGGCCGCCTTCGCGGTCTGGCTCTTGACCGTGCCCTCGGAGCAGTTCATCAACTCGGCGGTCTCCCCCACGCTGAGGTCGAGCCAGTGCCGAAGCACCACGGCCGCACGCATCCCGGGCGGCAGGGCGCCCAGCGCGGCGCGGACCTCGCTCCCGCCGAGGCCATCGGGGTAGACCTCGGGCGGTGCGGGCAGCTCGGGGAGTTCGGGCACGTGACGCTCCCGCCGCCTGCTGGGGCGGCGGACCTCATCGATGTGGGCGTTGACGATGATTCGCCAGACGTAGGCGGACTCGGTACCGGCTCGCCGCACCTTTGGCCAGGCTACGTAGAGCCGGGCAAGGGCCGTCTGGACCAGGTCTTCGGCGAGATGAGTATCACCGGCCGTCAGCAGGCAAGCCGAACGCACCAGCCCGGTCCGCCTGGTCTTGACGAACGCGGAGAACTCTTCGTCGCGCGATGATCGTGGCATGCACACCTCCTCACCATCCATACGGGTAAGGACGGCGGCGAGGTTGCCCGCGGGCCGACGCTAGCGCGGCGTGCTCTGGCTGGGACGGAACGCGGCGCCGTGGCCGGGCACGATCACCGTGGCGAAGGACAGCAGTTTCTCGCGGCTGGCGTGCAGGGCGCCGGCGTCGGAGCCGAGCGGATCCTCCGCGGGCCCGTCCGCGCCCCACCACGTATGGGTGCACGCGAACACGTCGTCCGGCGTGGACGCGATCGTCGAGATGTCCTCGGCGGTGTGCCCCGGAGTGCGCAGCAGCCGGACCGAGGGCCCGAGTTCGGCGCCGTCGGCGTCGCGGTCGATCCAGCGGTCCCCCACGTACACGGCCCAGTGGTCGTGGATCCGCGCCGCCGGGAACAGCGCGGCGTTGACCGTGTGATCGGGATGATGATGGCTGAACACCACGTCGGTCACGTCCCCGGCCTGCGGCCCGTGCGCCGCTAGTGCGGCCAGCAGATCGTCACGGGAGGCGACCATCCCGGGGTCGACGACGATCACCGCGTCGCCGTCCAGGATCAGCGTGACCGTCCCGGCCACCCGGCCGTCGTCGCCGTCCCGCCCGACATATCCCTCGTGCAGCACGAACACCGACGCGGAACCGCCCGGAGCAATCTTCACATCAGCCACAGAGCCGACCCTACCGACACGCCGATCAAGCTGACCAGATAGGTAGCGCATGGCAGCGGCCACCAGATCGGCCCGACTTCTCGTCGCCCTAGTCAGTGAGAGTGGCGCTCTACCTAATAGATGCGGTACAACGCCACTCTCATTGAATTTAGCCAGGCCCCCCAAAGTGGATAAAAGGATTATTTCGGGCGCAGGCTTGAGAGTGATCGGTACGGGCGGCGGGCCGGGCGCCGGGCCAGGGCCAGGGCAGATGCAGGGCCAGGCAAGTGCAGAGCTCAACGGGATCGAGGTGATAGATGAGGACGCACGACGCTGGAGGGGGCGGGGTGGCTGGCGGGGGTGGCGCGGGCGGCGGAGGTGGCGCAGCGGAGGTGGGGAGGATGCCCGATGCCGGGAGGCGGAGGGTGGGCGATCGGGTGCTACGGGAGGGGGAAGGGGAGGGTGATGCCGTCTAGGGCGTGGGCGCAGAGGTCGTCTTCGCGGTCGGCGGGGAGGGCGGCGATGATCGTGGCGACCAGGTCGCGCAGGCGCTTGACGTTGGCGGCGAAGACTTCGAAGACTTCGGCCTGGGTCACGCCCTCGCCCTCGTCGACGCCGGCGTCCAGGTCGGTGACCAGGGCCAGCGGGGTGTAGCAGAGGGCCAGCTCACGGGCCAGGACTGCCTCGGGGTGGCCGGTCATGCCGACCAGCGTCCAGCCCTGGGCGGCAAACCACTGGGACTCGGCGCGGGTGGAGAAGCGCGGGCCCTCGATGACCACCAGGGTGCCCGAGCTGACGGGTACCCAGCCCTGCTCCCGGGCCGTGGCGATGGCGACCGAACGCACCGACGGGCAGTACGGGTCGGCGAACGGAACGTGGCACGCGCCCACGTCGTAGTACGTCTGCACCCGCGTCCTGGTCCGGTCCACCAGCTGGTCGGGGAAGGCCAGCGTACCCGGGCCGTAAGACGGAGTCAGCGAGCCGACCGCGGTCGGGGCGAGAACCCGCCGGACGCCGATGGAGCGCAGCGCCCACAGGTTGGCCCGGTAGGGGATCTTGTGCGGCGGGAACCGGTGGTCCCGGCCGTGCCGGGGCAGGAACGCCACCCGGCGGCCGGCCACCTCGCCGACGGTGATCGGGTCGCTCGGCGCGCCGAACGGCGTGTCGACCGCGACTTCTTCGGCGTCTTCCAGGAACTCGTAAAAGCCCGAACCGCCGACAACGGCGATGCTTGCCAGGGGGGACGACCCCCCATGACCCCCCCGCGAGGGTTCCGCCAGGTCTGCCATGGCCGCCTAGCTTAGGCGACCTTCTCGCTCGCGGATGAGGACTTGGCGGGCTCGGCCTTCTTGGCGGCGGGCTTGTTCGCCGTGCCGTTGCTGCTGCCTGAGTCCGAGGTAGAGGAGGAGGACTCGGCAGGCGCCTTGTCCTTGTCCTTGGTGGCCGGAGCCGCGGCCGTGGCGCTCTTCCGGCTGTCCGTGCGGTAGAAGCCCGAGCCCTTGAAGACGATCCCTACCGGGGAGAACACCTTCCTGAGCCTGCCGCCGCACGCCGGGCATACGGTCAGCGGCTCATCGGAGAACTTCTGCACCGTCTCAAGCGGCTCACCGCACTCGGTGCAGGTGTACTGGTACGTGGGCACGGACCCTCCTTGGCGCGGGCCTCAGATTAGCACTCGGGATATCCGACTGCTAAGCATATCCAACCGCGGAAAGGGTCCGGGGATTCCGCGGGGTGGCGGGGGGCGCGAGGAAAGAAGGGTCCTGGGATTCCGGCTGGCCGGGGCGGGTGTGGAGGTGAGTTAAGGAGGGCCGAGGAGGGTGAGCCCGGCTCGCGGGCGGGCCGTGGCGCGGACCGGGACGTCGTGGCCCTCGGCCGGCACCTGCTCGACGAGTTCGTCGTCGTAGATCAGCGCGATCAGCGGGACCAGCGGGCCGACCCGGGCCAGCGCGCGGTCGTAGCTGCCGCCGCCGCGGCCGAGCCTGCGGCCGGCCGCGTCGACCGCCAGCGCGGGCACCAGCACCACGTCGGCCCGGGCCACCGCGTCGACGCCGCGCGGCGGCTCGCCGGGTTCGCGCAACCCGCGCGGGCCCGCCACCAGCGAGTCCGGGCCCTCATAGGACGCCCAGTCCAGGTCACCGTCCGGCCGCAGCAGCGGCAGCAGGACATAACTGCCGCGCTTCCACAGCGCGTACACCAGGCCGCGGGTATCCGGCTCGGTGCCGACAGAGTAATAGGCCGCGATCGTGCCGGCCATCTGCACCTGGGGCGCAGCCAGCACCGCGTCGCGGATGAGCCTGCCTGCCGCGGTGCGCTGATCCGCGGGCAGCGCAGACCGCCGGGCGAGTACCTGGGCGCGCAATTCGGCCTTGCGCAGCTGGACATCGGACACGTCACTCACCGTACCTGCGGCCCTGAACACCTCCCGGAGTTCGCTAGTGTTCAGGCATGGCTGTTAAGGACGTGACCAAGGCCGTTATCCCCGCGGCGGGCCTGGGCACCCGGTTCCTGCCCGCCACCAAGGCGACGCCCAAGGAAATGCTGCCGGTGGTCGACAAGCCCGCCATCCAGTACGTCGTGGAGGAAGCCGTCGCGGCCGGCCTGCACGACGTGCTGATGATCACCGGCCGGAGCAAGGTCTCCATCGAGAACCACTTCGACCGGGCCTACGAGCTCGAGGAGGCGCTGGCCGCCAAGGGCGACACCGAACGGCTGGCCCAGGTGCGCGAGTCCGACGAGCTCGCCACCGTGCACTACGTGCGCCAGGGCGACCCGAAGGGGCTCGGCCACGCCGTGCTCTGCGCGGCCCAGCACGTCGGCGACGAGCCGTTCGCGGTGCTGCTCGGCGACGACATCATCGACAGCCGCGACCCGCTGCTGACCCGGATGATCGAGGTGCGCAAGCAGCACGGCGGCAGCGTGGTGGCGCTGATGGAGGTGGACCCGGAGCAGGTCTCCCAGTACGGCTCCGCGGCCATCACGCCGACCGCCGAGGACGACGTGGTGACGGTCACCGACCTGGTGGAGAAGCCGGTACCGGGTTCGGCGCCGAGCAACTGGATCCTGATCGGCCGGTACGTCTGCGACCCGGCCGTGTTCGAGGTGCTGCGCGAGACCCCGCCCGGCCGCGGCGGCGAGATCCAGCTGACCGACGCGCTGCTGACGCTGGCCAAGCGCGGGCCGGATGAGGGCGGCGGCGTGACCGGCGTGCTGTTCCACGGCCGCCGCTACGACACCGGCAACAAGCTGGACTACCTGCGCACCCTGGTCCAGTTCGCCTGCGAGCGCTCCGACCTGGCCGAGGAGATCGTGCCCTGGCTGCGCAAGTACCTGGACAGCCTTCCGTGAGTCATTCCGGAGAGCTGACGCCGGTCGAGGAGCACCTGGCCGAGATCCTCGCCACCATCACCCCGCTGACCCCCACCGAGCTCGGCCTGGACGACATCGGCGGCCTGGTGCTGGCCGAGGACGTGTCCGCGGTCAGCGCGCTGCCCTCGTTCGACAACTCGGGCATGGACGGGTACGCGGTGCGGGTCGAGGACGTCGCGGCCGCCACCGAGGAGACGCCGGCCACGCTGCCGGTGACGGCCGAGGTCGCGGCCGGCGACACCGGGGCGTACGCGCTCCAGCCCGGCACCGCCATCAAGATCATGACCGGGGCGATGCTGCCGCACGGCGCCGAGGCCGTGGTGCCGGTGGAGTGGACCGACGGCGGCAGCGCCCGGGTGAGCATCCGCGCCGGCGCCGCGTACGGCAACGCGGTCCGGCTGGCCGGGGAGGACGCCAAGGCCGACGAGGTGCTGGTCACCGCAGGCACCCGGCTGCGGCCGATGCACGTCGCGGTGATCGCCGCGGCCGGCCGCGGGTCCGTCCTGGTCCGGCCGCGCCCCAGGGTGGTGGTGCTGTCCACCGGCAACGAGCTGGCCGAGCCGGGCACCCCGCTCGTGCCCGGGCGGATCTGGGATTCCAACAGCTTCATGCTGGCCGCGGCGGCCCGCGAGGCGGGCGCCCTGGCCTACCGGCAGGCGATCCTGCCCGACCATCCGGACGAGGTGCTGCCGGCCATCGAGGACCAGCTGGTCCGGGCCGACCTGATGGTCACCACCGGCGGGGTCAGCATGGGCGGCGAGCACGACGTGGTCAAGGCGGCGCTGCAGCAGCTCGGCACGATCACGTTCCGGAAGGTGGCCATGCAGCCGGGGATGCCGCAGGGGTTCGGGACCATCGCGCTCCCGGCCGCGGTGACCCCGGAGGCGGCGGCGGGTGACCGGGTGCCGATCTTCACGCTGCCCGGCAACCCGGTCAGCGCCTACGTCTCGTTCCAGGTCTTCGCCCGGCCCGCGATCGCCGCGCTGCAGGGCTACGACGGGCTCGGCCTGGAGAAGGTGCAGGCCGAGCTGACCGGGCCGCTGCGCTCGCCGGCCGGCCGGCGGTCCTTCCTGCGCGGCGTGCTCGACCGGGCGGCCGGGAAGGTAACCCCGCTGACCGGGCAGGGTTCGCACCAGATAGCCACGCTGGGCAAGGCCAACGCGCTGGTCGTGGTGCCAGAGTGGGTCGTGCAGATGAGCGAGGGCGACACCGCCGAGGTGCTGGTCCTGCCGTGACGAGCGAGAACGCGGGCTCCGGGCTCACGCACGTGGACAGCGCCGGCCACGCGCGGATGGTGGACGTGTCCGGCAAGGAGGTCACCGCGCGTTCGGCCTGCGCGACCGGACGGGTGCGGCTGTCGGCGCGCGCGGTGGCGGCCCTGCGCGCCGGGGAGGTGCCCAAGGGCGACGCATTGGCGGTCGCCCGCATCGCCGGGATCGCCGGGGCCAAGCGGACGCCGGACCTGATCCCGCTGTGCCACCCCATCGGGCTGCACGGGGTCACCGTGGACCTGGCCGTGACCGACGACGGCGTGGACATCACGGCGATCACCCGGACCGCGGACCGGACCGGGGTGGAGATGGAGGCGCTCACCTCGGTGTCGGTGGCCGCGTTGGCACTGGTCGACATGATCAAGGCCATCGACCCGGCCGCGGTGATCACCGATGTGCGGGTCGAGTGGAAGGAAGGCGGCAAGACCGGGCGATGGCAGCGGTGAACGACGCTGGGACCGTGATCAGCGCCCTGGTCATCACCGCGTCGAACCGGGCCGCGGGGGGCGTATACCCGGATCGTTCGGGGCCCGTACTGGCCGAGCTGCTGGGGACGGCCGGCTGTGCCGTGGACGGGCCGGTGGTCGTGCCCGACGGCGAGCCGGTCGAGGCGGCGCTGCGGTCCGCGCTGGCGGACGGCTACGACGTCGTCGTGACCACCGGCGGGACCGGGCTCACCCCGGGCGACCTCACGCCGGAGATGACCAGGCGGGTGATCGAGCGGGAGGTCCCCGGGATCGCCGAGGCGCTGCGTGCGGCCGGCGCCGCCGCCGGGGTGCCGTCGGCGATCCTTTCGCGTGGCGTAGCCGGGGTCGCCGGCCGTACCCTGATCGTGAACCTGCCCGGTTCCACCGGAGGCGTCCGGGATGGGATGGCCGTGCTCGGGCCCGTGCTCGGGCACGCGATATCCCAGATCCACGGAGGTGACCACCCCCGGCCGGACTCCGGTGCATAACGCTTACCTGGCATCGCGTAGCGTCAGCAGCGGTACGGGAGAATGATGGGATCGTGGCGTACATGCGTGGCTGGCCGGTTACCCTAACCGAGCCTCACCTGCTCGAACGGCCGGTGAGCCTGCGACCGGTGCGGGTCAGTGACGCCCGCATGTGGCGCGAGATCCGGGTCAGGAACGCGCCCTGGCTGCGGCCGTGGGAGCCGACCAACCCGGAGACCCCGCTCTACCGGTCTAGCCTGGGCCCGTACATCGCGATGGTCCGGGCCATGCGGCGCGAGGCGCGGCAGGGCCAGGCGATTCCGTGGGTGGTGACGTACGGCGGGGAGTTCGTCGGGCAGCTGACGGTCGGGTCGATCACCTGGGGTTCGGCCCGGTCGGGGCAGGTCGGGTACTGGATCGACGAGGCCTTCGCCGGCCTCGGCATCATCCCGACCACGCTGGCCATGGCGGTGGACCACTGCTTCGGCGTCATCGGGCTGCACCGGCTCGAGGCGTCGATCCGGCCGGAGAACCACGCCTCCCGGCGGGTGGTGGAAAAGCTCGGGTTCCGCGAGGAGGGCATCCGGGTCCGCCAGCTGCACATCAACGGGGCCTGGCGGGACCACGTGTGTTACGCGCTGACGGCCGAAGAGGTGCCGCAGGGGCTGATGCCCAGGTGGCGGAGCATCCAGATGGCGACGCGCCCGACCGCGAGCTGATCGCACCGGTTACGGCGAATCTTGCGACACACCGTCCGGGGTCCTCGTCTAACTCGCCCGCAGCTATTACTTTGCGTTACGTGAGCACGCCCGGCGCCGGCCACGCCGAGGGGAGGATTGTTGAGCAGCGCGATACTTTACGTCGCCATCGTCGCCATCTGGGCTGGCGTGCTCATTCCCAGGTGGCTTCGGCGGGACTCGGCGGGTAACCAGCGGGCCAGCGAGGATCTGACCAGCGCGGACGCCGAAACCTCGGACTCGGCCGAGGAGGCCGCGGAGCCCGCTCCGCCGCCGCGGCGCCGAGACGATACCGCCGGTCCGGCTCGGCCCGCGCGCCCCCAGGAGCGGGCGGCGGCGCGGGTGCCGGCCCGGGCTGAGGCTCCGGTTCCGGTCCGGGATCCGGTTCCGGCTCGGGCTGAGGTCCGGGCTCCGGCTCCGGCTCCGGAGTCGGCGGAGGTTCCCGACGGCGAGCCGGGGCAGCGGGAGCACACGAAGGTGCTGACCGCGCGGCGGCGGCTGCTCTACATGCTGCTGGTGCTGGCCATCGGATCCGGCGCATTGGCGGTGACCAAGATGGCCGCCTGGTGGGTGGTGGTGCCGCCGACCGTCATGCTGATCGGCTACACGGGCATGCTGCGCGAGGCCTCCAAGGCCGACGCCGAACGGCGCGAACTGGCTCGCACCCGCGCCGCCGAGGCCGCGGCCGCGGCGGTGACCGCGGCCAAGCGCGCCGCTCCCCCGGTACCGGCTGCTCCGGTGCCCGCGCCTGATGCGGAGGTCATCGACATCTCCGCGTCGCTCAGCGTCGCGGGTCACAAGTTCTATGACCAGTACGCGGACGCCAAGCAGCGCGCGGTAGGCGACTTAGCCGTTTTGACGGGCTGAACTCCGGCGGCCAGGCTAGCTGGATGCGCGGTTGATGCCATTGCGGATCCGGACGGAACGATCGATGAGCTCGCGGAGCGCGTCGAGATCGACGTCACCGAGGCGCTTGATGTACAGGCAGCCCTTTCCGGTCTTGTGCGAGCCCAGGCGCGCCAGCACCGCCTGATGCCGGTCTGCGAAGTCGCCGACCAGGTAGATGACCAGATGCGGACGGCGAGGTGAGAAGCTCGCCAGCGCCGAGTCGCCTTCGTGACCGCTGGCGTACCGGTAGTGGTACGCGCCGAAGCCGACGATGCTGCTCCCCCACATCACCGGCGGCTCGCCCGTGATTTCCTGCATCATGACGCACAGCCGCCGTGCGTCCTCGCGTCGCTGATCATCGGGTACCTGGGCCAGGAACTTCTCGACCGGCGCGTCGGTCTGGTGGGTCGCCATGGCGTCAGGGGTGCGTGCGGACCAGGAGGACCTGGGGGCCGCGGAACGAGATGTTGGGGTGGAAGGTGAGCTGCTGGTCCGGGGCTAGCCGGAGGGCGGGAAAGCGGCGGGCGAGTTCGGCCACCGCGATCTGGGCTTCGAGCTTGCCGAGGTTGGCGCCCAGGCAGTAGTGCAGGCCCTTGCCGAAGGCCAGGTGGTGATCGGCGTCCGTTCGGCCCATATCGAACTCGGCGGGGCGGTCGAACGCTTCCTCGTCGCGGCCTGCGGCGGCCAGCCACAGGAAGAGCCTGGCCCCGGCGGGCAGGTCCACGCCGGCCAGGGTTACGGGGCGGGTGGTGACCCTGCGCCAGACGGGAACGGAGGGATCGTAGCGGAGGGTCTCGTCGATCGCTCCGGGGATGAGATCGGGGCGCGTGACGATCTCGGTCCAGCGGCCGGGGTCCTCGAGCAGGCGGCGCACGGTATTGCCGATGAGGCCGGTGGTGGTCTCGTGGCCGGCGAACGACAGGGAGAACAGGATCGAGGCGATCTCGTCCAGCGTGAGCCGGTCCGGCGCCTCGCGGTGGATGGCGATCAGGTCGCTGGTCAGGTCGTCGGCTGGCGCGCGGGTCTTGGCGTCCACCAGGTCGCGCAGGTACTTGCGGTACGCGGCCATGCTGGTGGCGATCTCGACCTGGTCCTCCGGCGCGGGCCGCCCCCAGGCCAGCGCGGCGCGGTAGCCGCACCACTGCTTGAGCCGGGCGAAGTCCTCCGCAGGCACGCCCATCAGGGAAAACACGATGTTGGCTGGCAGCGGGAAGGCCAGCGCCCCGACCAGGTCGAACTCCTCGCTGCCGTCGACCGCGTCGAGGAGGCGGGCGGTGGTGGCCTCGATGGCGGGGATCATCGCGGTGACCCGCTTCATGCTGAACGCGCGGGCGGCCGGCTTGCGGAGCCTGGCGTGTTCGGGCTCGTCGAGGCTGACCATGCTCGGCTGGGGCTTGTGCCCGCCGGCCAGCAGGATCTGCTGGGCCTCAGGGGTTAGCGGGGCGAGGGGCGCCTGGGCTACCGCCGCGGAGTACGTTGCGGGGTCGCCGAAGGCCTGCTGTATAGCGTCGTAGCTGGTGACGACGTAGTAGCCGATCGACGGGGCGAAGAAGACGGGTTTCCTGCCGCCGGGCAGCCGGGCCATGACCGTGTAGGGATCGGCGAGGAATTCGGCGGCCAGGGGGTCGAAGTCCTCGTCGACCGGGCATCCGGGAGCCGCGCCGGCCGAGGACGTCGGGTTCGGGTGCATGATGCCCATGATGTCTGGCCGGGGTTCGGCTGTCACGTGCGTGGTGCCGGCTAGGACCCGTGCGACCCGCCAGTCCTGCCAGTCCTGCCTAGGGCGACAGCCCGGCGGCCGCGACCGGTACTCCGGGAA
>Ga0207674_10008717_pt1 | contig 11675 bp, 20 predicted proteins | sample KBSCornC72_FD_184303 | JGI IMG/M metagenome (GOLD analysis project Ga0207674, IMG submission 184303) | Corn rhizosphere microbial communities from Kellogg Biological Station, Michigan, USA - KBS Corn C7-2 (SPAdes) (version 2) | ecosystem: Host-associated > Plants > Roots > Rhizosphere > Soil ... | reverse complement strand
CCATCTGCTACTTGGAGGGCTTATCTCGTTCTTCACCGGCACGATGATTTGCCTGATCGCTTTGCTCGATCATCCTTTTAGAGGCGAAGTCGCAGTTTCTCCCCAAGCATTCGAGCTGATTTATAACCAAATGATGCAGGAATGAAGCAACGTGCTTAAGGCTGCGATATTGCGGGGACAGGTGAACAAATAACCGAACAAATATATTGCGACGCCTCTTCCTATGGGACGGGTCACATGGCTGAGCAGTTTAAATAACGTCTAGCCGCGACGGCAACCAAGCGTATGAATAAAGGCCCAGCTCCTGTCAGATGCGCCGCTCCTTAGCAAGTTCCCGATAAGCAGCATTGAATAGTGGCAACCTTTTTGGTCGCGAGGGACACAAATTCCGGCGGCACACCACGCGCGATCATCTTGTCAGGATGATTATCAAGAACCAGCTTGCGGTAGTGGCTCTTCAAAGTGTCATCGTCGATGTCGGGCGCTATTCCCAGAACCTCGTAAGGATCGGATTTAACAGCGCCCAGGGCGATTACGCCGATGGTGAAGGCGACCTGATGTTGCGCGCTGCTGTCGTTGTCGTGGCGGAAAATGTGGCCTCCAGCCAAGGCTCCCAGCAGCCCACGAACTGGGCCACTCATGTGTGCGTCTTCAGAAAGTCCACCCACAGCGCCCGCCAATTTTCCCCAGATCGACATAACCTCTTCACCTTTCGAGGCCGATCGAGCGGCGCCGCTTTGACTCAGAGTGTCCTCGCGAGAAATTTTGCGAACTGACTTCACTGGCAAAAGTCTCATTAGCAACGCTACCGAACTGCATCCTTTGGTAGACCAATAGGCGAGGGAAGCCTGTAGGTCTTAGTGACGCGCTAACCGTCATGTCGCTGAAATAGCGACGCATTTTTGGGCGATATTTGGTCGGCTCAGCGCGCGCCTCGACCTGAACGAAGAAAAACCGATGTACGCCAAGCATTTCTGTGGGGGGAAAATGCACGTGTCCGCCCTAAAAGGGCAGCGTCTTCAAATCAGCTAGCACCGGGTGCAAGCACGGTCAGCCTAATTGCTGCAATGCAGCGTAGGTCTTGACATCAATTGTGCAGTGCAGCAAATATACGACATTTCCCTAACGCCAAGGAGGTCACATGATTGAGCAGTTTAAGATTGGTGAGGAGTTTCAGAAGGTGAGCAAGCAGAGCTTTGATGCGGCTGTCCACGCTTATGGCGAGGCGAACAAAGGCTTCCAGGCTATTACCGCTGAGCTTGCCACCTATTTCAAAAACACGTTCGAGAACGTAACCCGCGCCTTTGAGCAATTAGTCGGGGTAAAGTCCGTCGAGGAAGCAATCGAAATTCAGTCTCGATACGCCAAGAAGGCATACGACGAGTACATTGCCGAAGTGTCGAAGCTCAGTGAGATGTATGTCAGCTTGGCGCGCAGCGCGTACAAGCCCTTTGAGACTGCCTTAGCCAAAAAGGTCGCCTAACGCGACCTCGAAAATGCGACGAGAAGGCCCCTGGATTAGCTTGGGCCTTTTCTGTTTGTACGGTTCTTCCTCATCCCTCTATCGGAACCCGAAGGTATCGATGACCAAGTCTTCAACTCCCAAACTTCAAAGCGAGGCGCAGCGCAAGACCGCCCCGAAAGCTGCAACCGGAAAAGCGCGTCTCACAAATGGGAAGGCTTCTCCTAAAGTTCCTGTCGAGGAGGCGCGTGATGCATCTCCTAAACCCGCTCCCCAAGCTCGCATCGCGGAGGCGCGTGATGCAGCTCCGAAGCCAGCTCCGAAAGTTACCACTGAGAAGGCGAGCAATGCTCATTCCGACGCCTTTCGCGATCCGCAAGTGCCAAACTCAATGCGTGCCCTCGCCGAAAGGAACGTGGCTCACACGCGCGAGCTTTATGACCACGCCAAGAACACTTTTCATGTCCTATTAGAGAGTTTTGAGAAGTCCTGTGGGGGGGCCGTAGCGCTCAACCATAAGATCATCGACATTGTTGAACGTAACGTAAGTTCAGGCTTCGATCTTGCGATGAGCCTAGCCGTCGCGAAGAACCTTGCCGAAGTCACGAATTTGCAAGCGGCCTTTTGGCGGAAACAATTTGGCAATTTCAGCGCTCAGGCTGAGGAGCTGCGCACGCTATCAACAAAAGTAGCAGCCAGCGGGACTGAGCCAATGAAGGCGCAGGTGACGCTCGGTACCGATGCGTAGCTAGCGGAGGTGTTCGCCTCAATGCGCAGAGGGGCCAGCTAAGGCCAGACCAGCTATATGGGCCCCATTTAACGGGTCTCCCAATAAAGCCAGGCTTCGCACTAGCGGCTTCATTCATGTCGTGAAATGCGCACATTCGTGCTTCCATCGGCAAGGCTCATCCACAGCAGGAGAACGGAAAAAACAGTGCGGATTTTTCCTCTATCAGTAGCGCTCGCCCTTTTTTTCTCGGCCACCCTAGTCCCCGTTCCTGATGTGGTTGTCAGGGTTGGGCCACAATGTCTTCCATCAGTGAATTGGCAAGGGAGAAACACAGGTGTGTTCTCAAGGAGCGATAGCACTGCTCTAAGCAGCTACAATCTTGAGGACCGAGATTATCTGATCAGGACGATTGCCTTTGAGGCCACGCACGAGCCAGCTTTAGGCAAAGCTGCCGTCGCCCATGTTGTTCTCAATCGCAAAAAGAGCGGCGGATGGGGCCGAACCGTCAAAGAGATCGTCACTCAGCCCTGGCAGTTTGAGCCCTGGATGACAAGACGTAATGAGATCGAGCAACTAGTACCTGACGATTTGCTCTATAAGAAAGCAGCACGAATTGCCGATGCTGTTCTTGAGGGAGACGTGCCTGATCCCACCGCGGGCGCGACGCACTTTCTCAATGCAACCATAGTCCGGCAAAGACGTGGCGGTTCGCTGCCGTCATGGGCGCGTGGTGAAGGGCTGGTAATTGGCAGACACACATTTTACGCGCCTAACCAAGCGAGCTTGCCTTTGGCTACGATCACGAGCACGATGTTCATGGAACTAGCTTACTTGAGTTGCTAACCAATCATCGTTGACCGCACGTTCCTCGCATCTAGCGCTCGACGTGTTTCTGTCTCAGATACGCTTCCACATTTCTTGCCAGTCCACCTGCCGCTCGTACGGCCTCGATCAGCTCTTCCTCTGAGATGCCAAAAGCGCTGCTTCCAGTAGGGCGACCTGATAAGAACGGTCCCTAGTCATTTCCGGCGCTCCGGTTATTGATGAGCAACCATGGAAGGGCCGGAAGGGAAGGAGCTGGATTGCCAAGCCAAGCTTCACGCGTCGACCAGAGATGATCCATGCCGCATGCGGGACATTTCAGTTGAGAGCGAATGTCCGGAAGCTGGTTAAATGTTGCAGCATCCATTTCGATGCCCGTTGAGAGTTCGCGTCCCGTGTTTGGGCATCTCACCATTACTAAAATGGCCCGATCCGTCACCATGGGGGCGTCCCGCTTGAAGGCATTCCACAAATCCTTCACTCGTTACCGCATCGGGCGCAATGTAACTTGGGAACTAGTGGTTGCGCTTTCGACCATTCAACGCAATCGCAACAACCAAGAGCATAGCCAAAGCGTTTGCGGCGATTACCGCCAAAAGCACAGCAGAATATAGGTGCAGCATTGGGGTCCCCTCGGATCTGTAAACGCAGTCCGAGAGGCCTTGGTTTCACTGCGATGAGATCGAAAATGCATTCGCTAACTTGCCGTCAGGCTTTTGGCGAGGTGTCTTTAACCAGTCTTTTGCGAAGGCCACTTCATCCCGGGATGAATGTTTAACGCAAACAGGAAAGCTTCATAAGGCTGCGAGCTGAGGTCCAATTCCGATAACACCTGGAGCAGGCTCTGATCGGCCTCTAATTCAGCCGCTAATCTTTTCCAGGTATCAGCCAAAACGAGGAGTGACTGACATTCAGAAGTGACAACCGTTTTTGCAAGCTCTGAACAGTGCGCTGCATTGAGGCGGCATTCGTGAGGATTGCCCGGCATGTTTTTCTCCCGGGTCATCGATAACTATTAGGCCAGCAACCCATTGCCCTGTCATGCAGTTCCTAAGGCGCTGCGCTACTGGTTTGATTGCGCGCTTAGTGTGACATGTCGGAAACACTTTGCTCAAATGATCGCGGGCAAGTGCTTGCGAACTTCAAGGCTGTTTCAACCTGAACCCTGCCGGTCCGCTCACCGTTTTTGTGTGAATATTTGTTCGGCTCATGTGAATATTTGTTCGGCTCATCAGAAAAAGCAGATGAATAACAACGCCTTCGTTTGCGGCTCAAGGCACACGTTTCCGCCGTAAAAAGGCGGCGTCTTCATACCCTCGGACCGGTAGTGGCAGCGCGTCTCCACGCGCCACGCCCAATCTCCTCGTCGAAGCTCCGGCTTACTCATTTGTATCAAATGCTTAGGACTTTTAATTCGCATTCTGACTGCCCACATAATCGGTGATCAGCAAAATTCGCCTACACGCATCGCCATGGAAGAGTACGAGTTACATACCTTCGAGAAAGTAGAGAGTTGGCCGACTAAAGTAGAGACTTGGCCGACTATTGAGGAGATCGAGCTACGCTTGCGGAAGCTACGCTGCACCAGCGAACAGGTGAAGCGTCACCTTGATCAGGTGGCGATGAGCCGAACTGAAGCCGCCAGAGAAAAGCCCAAACCCAGCTCGAAAGGCCGCTGATTGGTCCTACTGAAAGGCCCGCGAGGCGATCAGCTTCGTAGCGCCTGATGTGCGATGAGGGCCGTGGCGCTCGTTAATCGGCCGGACCAGCACACTAACTTCTCCCGATCATGCGGATCCACGGAACTCTTGATCATTACAAACATCATTCGACAAAGCATGACCGCGAAACCGCACCGAACAACGGTCCGAGGGCGGAGCGGTGTCATAAACTTATGGAGCGGTGTCATAACTTATAATGAGTGTTCATCATCAGTCTGGTTGTCATAGCCAAACCGCACTCCATCTGTTCGCTCGCCGATAATAGGGAGGACACATCGATGCGGGTGTTCTTCCCGTAATCTCGCTTTTTTGGAGGGTTGATGCTGCCCATGTGTAGCACCTCCTGGCAATCCCCACCGAGTAGCCTGCTGAGAAGCTCAACCAATGATCGGGGCTTTAGTTGCGGCTCAGTGCGACGCAGAGGGCGGCCCAGGTTTTTCATTCAGCGTGAGGGGCAGACTTAGGGAGACTTTGCATCTCGGCAAAGCCGTCTGGCGTCACGATGCGGACCCCTTCAAGCCCCATTAGCTCGAAGCGCACGCGCTTCTCGGGATCAATTTGGCATAATAGCTGCAGTAAATGCTTCTTGGTTCGCGCATCCGGCCATTGTGGTCGGAAGCAGTGCGAGACCGATAACCATGATGAAGCGATAGGGCATGGCCCTTAGACCTAAGCCAATAGAAGGTCTATCCGCGTGTATGCGGCGCAAAGAGCATCATCCTTCCGCGGGTACGTAACGAGGAACTTGGAGCGCGCAAGAACGGGGAGATCAGGCCGCGACGGGTGTACGCCGAGGCGCCAGCCGAGCTGGTCTTTCAAAATCTCAAGATCGTAATCGCGGTAGCTGAGATGCTCGGCCTTTCGGCGGCCATACGCGAATACTGGCATCGTGGCGGCCTTGTTACTCGTATACACCAGCCGACTTTCAGCCTGATAATTAAAGGTTAGCTTAACACCATGGCCGCAACTAGGCAGCGGGTCCTGCGTCAATGGCTTGTTTAAGTGCTTTCCTTAGGATGGTGGTTCGGGTGTCGGACCTGAACCCGAGCCGTTAGATGTTTCTCCGCTCGCTTTTCTACGAAAGAACCGTGCTCAGCCATCTGGAGAGGGTTCGCCAGCTTCCTCCAGAGGCTCAAGCTGAAATCGCCATGCGCGTCAGCAACTTCATCGAGCTGGCGAGGCCGGTGAGTGATGATTTGTTATCTCGGTTTGCTCAGGTTGCGCGGGAGGAGCAGCAACGAGCGGTAGAGCAGGGGGCAAGGTCTGACACGGACCCGTTATGGGCTGCACCCGCGCTCTCCGAGGCGTGGTGCAATGCAAGGCTGGGGCTGGCCACACGCAATCTAACCCGGCACAGCGCGATAGAGATCATCACCGCCATTGAAATCTTCACGATAAAAGGGGCCTCGCAGCGTCAGCATAGCTTTCGACTAAACGTCGAGGCCTGCTTGATCAGCCTGCTTTGGCTCGAAGACATTGGCAGAATGAGTTGCCAACAATCAGCGGCCAGTCTCTAGAGCATGGTCCACGCGCCGCTTAGCTTGCACCAGTGCTTCTCGTTCGGATTGTGTAGCTGTTTGAAAGGAGTACCGCTGAAAAACGGGGAGTTCAGGACGACTTGGCTTCATTGTAACCATCCAGCACAGGTCACGGCGCTGCATGACGATGTCATACCCACGATAGCGTGCCTCCCGCTGTGCCTTTTGGTCAAAGTGTTGGCTCGAATGGGGTCTAGTCGATACTTCCATCACGAATGTTTCCTCTGCGATGCCCAATCATCAAGGTCACCTCGTGTGACGCTTATCCGCAAAAGTGCTTAGCAGGGGATTACCAAGGAAGCCTTTAGCAATCCCGCTGCCAAGATGATTTAAGCGCGAGCGTTCACACCTGGGTCAGGTAAACCATCATCACGGAGCGCCCTGCTATTCGATGAGCGCACCCCTCCGTTCCCTGTCATGCACTGCGACCGACGGAAGCGCCGGCAATTGCAACACGGTCGCGTATTGACCCTCGCGCAACTGCGTTAGCAGGACGATCTTCCCATCGGGAAATTCCAGAGCGTCATGATGAACGTTTGGCTGGTTTTTGTTGACATGTTGAAACTTAGCGAGGCTATGTCCGAGCTTCCAGCCAACGACCATGCCAATATCCCGTTGCACCTCTTTCTCAAAGGAAAGTTCTGTTCCGGGAAGCAAGCACACGGCCACGTTACGATCCTCGACCGAGGCAAAACCACGTGTAGAGGTGTGGGGAAAGCTCGTTGATACCAATTTATCACCGGCCTTCGCAGGCCGAGACATGATCAGCTCTAAGCTGTAATCACACATCGAGGATACTCCTTTGGAAGTACCCCCCGTCCTAATCGAGCATAGGCGATTAAAGCGGCGATCTTTTGTCGGCAGCTCGGCGTTAGGCGGGCATTTGCAGACGTCAGGGCTTTGGAGAACTGGGTGTTGGGGACTGAGGTTGAGGGGCGCCGCTGCTCGGGGCGGCAGGTATCTCTTTCGGCAGCAGGACCCCCACGCGGGCCATGTTTAAAGCTCCGATGAAACAGACTGCGGCAGCAATGGCGGCAAGGATCGCAAGCCAACGTATGGGCCGGCGCCAGCCAATAAGGTGGGGCCGCTCCAGCCTGAAAGTCCGCCCAATGTAGGCAAAGAAGGCGCTTGCCAGACCGCACACTGAGCCGGCTCCAAACACCAGCATCGCATCAGCGAAGCGCTTCGCCTGGTCAGCTGGAAGGCTGGCATGCGCGAGGCCAATTAGAAGCGCGATGGCTGCAAGCCCATTCAGCCACACGAGGTAAGCAACGGCACGACTTGCGTAGCGGTTTCTTTGACGCTCAATAAAGAGCGGATCAAGAGAAACGACATCAATTTCTTCTCTCACTTCAATCGGAGACATCGTCATCGACGTGGGTCAAAATAGCCCTGCATTCTGAGAACGAGGGTTTGCTGCTGAGCTGGGAATTGCAACTCATTGGAACGCGAATATAGCCATCGTGTTGCCAGGTCTTTGGATCCGCAAACGACATGTCAACGGCATCCGTCACGTCGGTGACAGCAGAGTGCAACTCTTGTCCCCGATTGATCTGGAAGGGTGCCGGATCAGCACCAGCGCTAGTCATGGTCGCGCAGGGCGTTATGCTAGTCAGCGCGGGTAGTATTCTGATCATGGCAGCCTCTATCGGCATGCCACCCGTCTCCTCTTCCAAACTCAACTCTGCGTGGCTTGTTCCAACTCGGCTGTAGCGCCGGTCGTATCCGCTATGGAAAACAGCGGGGATAATTGGAACTAAAACATTGAAGTGAGAACGTTGTGAGCTTGGGCGGTACCCGGAGGACGTGAACATGTTAGAACGTTCAAGCTCCCAGCGCCCCCGCGCACTCATTGTGGAAGATGAAGCGCTCATCGCTCTTGGTCCGCAAGCCGAACTTGAGACGCTGGGTTTCGATGTGCGCGGGCTCGCAGCAAACACGAACCAGGCGATATCATGTGCGATTAATGACAGACCCGACGTCGTGATAATGGACATTTATCTCAATGGGGCTCGCGACGGCATCGAGGCCGCGCGATGGCTGCGCGGGATGTTTGGGGTGCCGATTGTGTTTGTGACCGCCTACAGCGATGACACCGGCATGCAGCAGCGCATCAAGCAACAAGTGCCAGATGCACCTGTGCTATCGAAGCCGCTTTACGGAAATCGGCTGGCTGATGCCATAGAAGCCGCCGCCCCTCGGCAATGAGAATGGTGCTTCGTAGCCGATCCGGAGAAGAACCTAGGCCAGTATCCGGAAGCCGAGAAAAATCATTCCAGGGATGTTCACGCGGCGCGATGCCTTAACCGCTGCGTCGTGGATCGGCGTCGCATTCGGCTTGGGAATAAATGGAAGGGCAGGCGCGAAAGAGAAGGCAGCACACTTGGGCGCGAAGGTGTGCGTTCTGACGCCCGAAGCTACGGAAGGCCCCTTCTACTTTGATCCTAAGCTCGTTCGTAGCGACCTAACCGAGGGAAAGCAGGGCGCACTGCTCTTGCTCACCCTTCAAATAATCGAAGCAAAGGACTGCGCTCCCCTCCAAGACACTCGCGTCGACGTTTGGCACGCGGACGCACTAGGCCTGTACTCTGGTTATGCGCGCCTGGAGACTGGTTCGGCAAAGGGCCAAACGTTCTTGCGCGGAACGCAATTCACCGGGACTGAGGGTGAGGTGCACTTCAATACGATCTATCCCGGCTGGTATCCAGGGCGCACTCCACATATTCACTTCAAGGTGTTTATCGATAACCGCAACGTGATTACCGGCCAGCTCTACTTCCCTGAACACATCACAGAGCACGTCTATGCCGCCTCGCCGCTTCCGCCGCCTTGGTCTGTCGAAGGCTAGGGAGCCTGCTTTATAATCGCCATTTGGGGAGCCATTTATGAAACTAAAGCTGGTTGCCGCCGTTTCCGCTCTTGCAATACCGGCGCTTGCTCACGCGGAACAGAGTGGTCCGCAGCCAGCCGTACCGAAGCCAACAAAAGCGGATGCTCAAAAAGTCGTCCAGATAATCACCAGCGATAAAGTCGCTCAGAATTCTGCCGCCGACGCCGATATTGATGAAGACTTCAGCATCATTACGGGGCTGTCTGGAGGACCAACCAGTTATCTCGATGGCATCAAAAAAATGCATTGGGTGCTCAAACTGCTTGATCAATGTGGTCTGGACGAGCAGCACATCAGGGGGTCGGCGACGAGCGCATTCATGCGAACGAAGCTCGGATTTGTGAGTAGTGATGAAGATGTACGTGACTTCTTTGAGCGCCCATTGTTCCAGCTAATCGTTACAGCGCTTCCGGCAAGCTCCGGATGCGCCGCTTCGATATCCGCTAGAGTGATAGCCCCCATAGAGGGAGCGCGATTTGTATACGACAAGAAGCCCCTCCAAAAGCACACCTACGTGACGATTTGGGAGAACATGTACGGAGAGGGCGGTCGGGCGATTTATGAACCACACGAGCAGATAACGGCCAGGATTGAAGCGACCATCGATACTTTAATCAACGAGTTTGCCGAAGCCTGGACACACTCACAGGGCATCGGCCATCCAAAATATGGGGCACCATAATTAGCGACGACCTTGCCTTATCGCGAGCGGAAAGAGGAACGAGATACCTTCAATTCCGACGACTTCATTTTTGCGATGCAGAGAGGTGCTGACACGATGGTCGATCTGAAGCAGGAGAGTGGCTCCTATCTCGCGAGCCTCGTCATCAGCATTCAGCGAAATCGATGAACCGATGTCAGTGGGATGTGTGCGAACCAGCACCGTTTCATGGCGGTTGATATCGTAGTCCACAGCGAATAGCGGCAAAGTGAAAGGTGTCCTGAGATGCGTGCTCTCGGTTTGTGCCTCCTTGCTGGAACATGTGCGGTGAGCGTGATCCTCGCCACGCCCACTCCAGCCACTTCGCAGCCAAGCGACCTGTCTTTGGGCTTAGGCCAATTTGGCGCTGCTGCTGTCGAGGAAGTCAGGCATCGCCCCTATCGTGACGCCCACCGGCCCTACTATCGACCGTATCACCACCCCTACTACGGCTACGATGGTTGGCCCTACTATTATCGGCCCCACTACTACGATCCAGGGTGGAGCCGAGGCTTCAATGCAACTGAACAGCTGTTGCAATGCCTCTCTGCCCAACCCTTTGTGACTTGCGGGTGAGCGGCGCTTAGCAGGCGTGCCCAAAGTCCCGACCTTTGGTGCACCTCGACAGGTCATCATCGGTCAGATGTACGTGCAGTTCGAGATCCCCAATAAGCGCCGCAAATGGCCGCTCATTTTCATCCATGAAGGTGGTTTAACAGGCTCGACTCTCGATGCGCCGCCGCACGGAACTGAGCGCTGGTTCGCCCATGCAGTCCGAAACAATTAGGCCACGTTCGTCGTCGATCAGGCGGGACGCGGACGCTCAGGATTTGACACGACCGTTATCAACGAGGCAAAGGCGACGGGCAATTTGAACTTAATACCCACGTTCGGCGAGCCCGCCCCTAGCAGCATCTGGACCTCGTGGTTCGGCCACATCATCAATGGCTCGGACATCGTCAATGGCACGATGATCCGCCATGGCGAATCGGGTGATCCCAACACCGCGGAAACGAATCCTCCATCGGAAGGCCATGGCAATTATCCGCCCGCCTCTCCGATTCCGTAGGTGAATAGCTCCATCGACGCAAGCATTCAAGCGCGGCAGGGAGCGATCGGACCAGCGCCCAATCCAGCCAACAACACATACTTGGCCCTAAACCGTATAAATGGCATGTCGCCAGCACTGAAGTCACACTTCCTGGCTCCACGTGTGCGACCTGCGTTCCGACGACCCTCTCACCAGCGGATACATGGACGCGACGCGCCCTCGCAGAGCTGGTTGAACGGCTCGGCGGCGCTATCCTTTCACCGCACTCGCAGTCGACGACGATGGTGTTGCAGACGGTTCGGCTACTGAAGGAAAAGGGTAAGTCGAACCTCGTGAAGGGGATTCTGATTCCTGAAGGGGCCGGTACCAGTTTCGCAGCATCCGGAACTTCACCACAGGACTACAACAACATACCGTTTCTGCTTGCGAACGGGGATTACCGTCCGGCGACAACACGTCAGGTCAACCGAGACTTTTTTGCCCAACTGAGTCAAAGCCCGATACATCGCTATCTCGATCTCGACAGTCCCGAGTTCGGAGGCAAGTACCTGGGGACTACTCATATGAATATGCTCGGTACGAACAACCTCGACGTTTTGGACTTCCTGCTGAAATTTGCGGATGACAACATCCCCAATCCAATCGTTGCAACCGCCTGTCCAAGCGGGCCTCCGCCGGGCAAAGGCCCGAAACGAAGTGGCCGATTGGGTCGTACCCGAGCTTGCCATGGAGATCATAACAAGTTTCGTGTGGAAACGGCT
>Ga0207674_10008708_pt1 | contig 11679 bp, 10 predicted proteins | sample KBSCornC72_FD_184303 | JGI IMG/M metagenome (GOLD analysis project Ga0207674, IMG submission 184303) | Corn rhizosphere microbial communities from Kellogg Biological Station, Michigan, USA - KBS Corn C7-2 (SPAdes) (version 2) | ecosystem: Host-associated > Plants > Roots > Rhizosphere > Soil ... | reverse complement strand
GGCAGGTGCTGCAAACCGTCGCCGAAGAACTCGACGAATTTGCCGACCACGCCATGTTTGCGCAGCATCTGCGTCACGGTGAGCACGAGGTCGGTCGCGGTCGCGCCTTCCGGCAGCTTGCCGGTGAGCCTGAAACCGACGACCTGCGGAATCAGCATCGACGAAGGCTGGCCGAGCATGGCCGCTTCCGCTTCGATGCCGCCCACGCCCCAGCCGAGCACGCCGATGCCGTTGATCATCGTCGTGTGCGAATCGGTGCCGAATACGGTATCGGGGAACGCCCATTCGGCGCCGTCTTTCTGCGCGGTGGCAACCACGCGCGCGAGATATTCCAGATTGACCTGATGCACGATGCCGGTGCGCGGCGGCACCACTTTGAAATTGTTCAGCGCCTTCTGACCCCAACGCAGGAAGCTGTAGCGTTCCTGGTTGCGATCGAATTCGATCTTGACGTTGAGATCGAGCGAATCGGCCGTGCCGAACTTGTCGACCTGCACCGAGTGATCGATGACGAGTTCCGAAGGTATCAGCGGATTGATCTTTCTTGCGTCGCCGCCGAGCTTGACGATGGCGTCGCGCATCGCCGCCAGGTCGACCACGCACGGCACGCCGGTAAAGTCCTGCAGTACGACACGCGCCGGCATGAAGGCGATTTCGGTGTCCGGCTCCTTCTTTGCGTCCCAGCGCGCGACCGCTTCAATCTCTTTCGGCGTGACGGTGACGCCGTCCTCATGCCGCAGCAGATTCTCGAGCAGGATCTTCATCGAGTAGGGCAGGCGCTTGATGTCGAAGCGCTGCCCAAGCTTGGCGAGGCTGGCTATCGCGTACTTCTTGCCGTTGACGTCGAGAGTATCGCGGGTGCCAAAGGAATCGGTCATGGCGCGTGAAGCTCCTTGCTTTCGAGGTGGGAACTACGCCCGGCTGAGGGCCGAAGGGCCGCTCGAACGAGGCGAGTCGATACGCGGCCGTGTGACGGCTGCGGATAACCACGAAGTATAGCGCAGACCGCCGTATTCCCGCTGTTTTACGAACCGCCGAGCGTGCAGCCGGCGAGCAGGCCGCGCGCCATCATCGCGTACTGGCGGCGGCGAAACAGCAGACGCATCTGCGTGCCGCCGAGCTGGCGCCAGAGCACGGCGGCGCGCACGGCGGCGAGCAGCAGCGCGCGGATCTGGTCGACCTGTGCGGACTGCTGCAGATAAGTCGGATTGCCTTCGACCAGAATGCGCGGCGCCAGCCGCGACAGTGTTTGCACATAAAGATCGGCCAGGCGCGCGCTGACGTCGACCTGCCCGGTTTCGGCTTGCTCGGCCAAGCCGCGCATGCCGTCGATGCCGGAGCGCAATGCGCGCAGTACGTCGGTGCGGCGGGCGAGGCTGCGTTCCAGGCGCAACACCTGCAACATCATGCGGGTGAGTATCAGGTCGCGCTTGCCGCTCTCGCCGAGTTGCGCGACGAGGGTTTCCAGACCCAGGCGCAGATTGCCGATGCCGCCATAAACATCCACCGGGCTGTCCGCGTCGATGCGGAATACGCTGGCGATACTCTGGCGCATGGACAGCGTGTCGCCGCTGCCACGTGTGGCGAGCGCGCGCACGAGCGCCAGGGCTTGGAAAAGACCGGCAAGGGCGATTACCCGACCTTCTCTCATGCCAGGCCGCCGAAAGGCGCGTCGGTCGCATCGATGACGCCGCCGCCCAGACATTCCTCATCGCGATAGAAAACGACGGATTGGCCCGGCGTCACCGCGCGTTGTCGCGTTTCGAATTCAACCATGCAGCCATCATCGCAAATCCGCACACGGCATGCCTGATCGACTTGTCGATAGCGCGTTTTCGCGGTGCAGGCGAACTCCGCGCCGGGCGCCGTGCCGGCAATCCAGGTCAACTCGCTGGCGCGCAAGCGCGAGCACAGCAGCCAATCTGTTTCGTTGCCTTGTGCAACGAACAGAATGTTGTCGCCGACGTTTTTGCCAACGACGTACCACGGTTCGTTGCCGGCATTGCGACGACCGCCGATGCCAAGGCCAGTGCGCTGGCCGAGTGTGTAATACATGACGCCGTCGTGCTCGCCTATGCGCGTTCCATCGGGTGTACGCATTTCGCCCTTGCGCGCGGGAATGTATTGGGAAAGAAATTCGCGGAAGTCGCGCTCGCCGATGAAGCAGATGCCGGTCGAATCCTTCTTGTCGTGCGTAGGCAATTCCGCTTCGCGTGCGAGCCGGCGCACCTCGGGTTTGGGCAACTCACCGACTGGGAACAGCGTCGAGGCGAGCTGCCGCTGACCAAGCGCGTAAAGAAAATAGCTTTGATCCTTGTTGCCGTCGCGGCCGCGCAGCAAGCGCTGGCGGCCATCGCGCTCGTCGATGCGTGCGTAGTGTCCCGTGGCGATCTTGTCCGCGCCGAGCGCGCGCGCATGGTCGAGAAACGTCTTGAACTTGATTTCACGGTTACACAGCACATCCGGATTCGGTGTGCGACCGGCGCGATATTCGGCGAGGAAATGGGCGAACACGCGGTCCCAGTATTCGCCGGCGAAATTGCGCGCATGGAACGCAATGCCGAGCTTGGCGCATACGCGCACCGCATCGGCGCGGTCGCGCTCGGCATGGCATTCGCCGAAACGCTCGTCTTCCTCCCAGTTCTGCATGAACATGCCGCTGAGGTCATGTCCAGAACGCTTGAGCAGCAGCGCGGCAACCGACGAGTCCACCCCGCCGGAGACGCCGACGACGACGCTCATGGCCCAAGCAAGCTCGTCAGCGCATCCAGCGGCAGGCGCTTGCCCGCGATGAAATCCTCGACACCGCGCAACACCATCGGGCTACGCAGCCGCATCGATGCGACGATTTCGTCGCGCGTCATCCACAACATGCGCACGATGCCGTCGTCGAGCTTGCGCATGGGGTCGTGCTTGCTCGCCTGCGCGGCGAATGTGAACCGAAGGAAATGGCCGTCGCCATTCGCCCATTGGTAAACACCGACCAGATGCGTCAGTTCGACGCTCCAGCCGGTCTCTTCCAGAGTCTCGCGCAATGCTGCCGCAGGCAACGATTCGTCCGGCTCCAGATGCCCCGCCGGCTGGTTGAGCACGAGCTTGCCGTGCACGTTTTCCTCGACGAGAAGAAACTTTCCCGATTGCGGGACGATGCAGGCGACGGTAACGTCAGGGCGCCAGATGGCGTCCGCGGTCGAAGTGGTCCGATTCATGCTTGAAATTCTGTAAGCGGCAGCGCACATTGGAACTGTGTTTGAGGCTGAATGGTACACGACGGCTCTGATTGAAATCGGCGAGCGGCGCCACAACTGAGCGTTATAATCCGGGGCAAAGTGGCCTGACAGAACGATGTCGCAAAATACCAAGCAAGAGCAGCAACAGCAGCGTGGCGTGGTCGTCGAGGAGGCCAAGCCTGAAGTCGCGCGTCCGCCGCTGTACCAAGTGGTGATCCTCAACGATGATTTCACCCCGATGGACTTCGTCGTGGTGGTGCTGGAGACGTTTTTCAATATGGGCCGGGAACTGGCCACGCAGGTGATGTTGCACGTGCATACGCGCGGCAAGGGCGTGTGCGGCGTGTTTACGCGTGAAGTCGCCGAAACCAAGGTGACGCAAGTCAACGAGTTCTCGCGCGCACATCAGCACCCATTGCTGTGCACATTGGAAAAAACCTGAGTATCCCCATCTACTGCGACATAGGTTCAACCAGGAATTCGAATGTTCAGTAAAGACCTCGAGCTCACGATCGGCCAGTGCTACAAAGAAGCACGCGAGCAGCGTCATGAGTTCATGACCGTGGAACATCTGCTGCTGGCCTTGCTCGAAAATCCTTCGGCGGCGGCGGTGCTGCGCGCCTGTGGCGCCGACATGACCAAGCTCGGCAAGGACCTCAAGGCGATCATCCTTGAAACGGTGCCGGTACTGCCCGCGAACGACGAGCGCGATACGCAGCCGACGCTCGGCTTCCAGCGCGTGCTGCAGCGTGCGGTTTATCACGTGCAATCGTCGGGACGCAAGGAAGTCACGGGCGCGAACGTGCTCGTGGCGATCTTCGGCGAGAAGGATTCGCACGCCGTGTACTTTCTCAACCAGCAGGAAGTCACGCGGCTGGACGTGGTCAACTACATCTCGCATGGCATTGCCAAGATCGGCCAGGACGCCGCGCCGCAGCCCGGCGCCGAGCAAGGCAAGGAAGGCGAGGGCGGCGAGGAACCGCGTGGTAATCCGCTGGTTGACTTCGCAAGCAATCTCAACGAATTGGCCAAGCAGGGCAAGATCGATCCGCTGATCGGCCGCGTCGAGGAAGTCGAGCGCACCATCCAGGTGCTGTGCCGCCGGCGCAAGAACAATCCGCTGTACGTCGGCGAAGCCGGTGTTGGCAAGACGGCGCTGGCCGAAGGTTTGGCCAAGCGCATCGTCGAAGGCGACGTCCCCGACGTGCTGAAACCCTGCACGATCTACGCGCTCGACATGGGCGCGCTCGTGGCAGGCACCAAATATCGTGGCGATTTCGAAAAGCGCCTGAAGGCCGTCATTGCGGAGCTCAAAAAGCAGCCGCACGCGATCCTGTTCATCGACGAGATCCACACGATCATCGGCGCCGGCTCTGCTTCCGGCGGCACGATGGACGCGTCGAATCTGATCAAGCCGGTGCTCGCTTCCGGCGAACTGCGCTGCATCGGCTCGACGACGTTCCAGGAATTCCGCGGCGTGTTCGAGAAGGACCGCGCGCTCGCGCGCCGCTTCCAGAAGATCGACGTGGTCGAACCGAGCGTGGCCGAGACGATCGAGATTCTCAAGGGCCTGAAATCGCGTTTCGAGGATCACCACAAGGTGCAGTACACGGTGGATGCGCTCAAGGCCGCGGTGGACCTGTCGGTCAAGCACATTGGCGATCGTTTGCTGCCCGACAAGGCCATTGACGTGATCGACGAGGCCGGTGCGCGCCAGCGCCTGATGCCGGAGAAAGATCGCAAGACCGTCGTCGACGTGCCGGAAATCGAATTCATCATCGCGCGCATGGCACGGATTCCGCCGAAGCAAGTGTCGGCGTCGGACCGCGACGTGCTCAAAAATCTCGATCGCAATCTGAAGATGGTCGTGTTCGGCCAGGACAAGGCGATCGAATCGCTCGCCGCGTCGATCAAGATGGCGCGTTCGGGTCTGGGCAACACGCAGAAACCGATCGGTTGCTTCCTGCTGGCCGGCCCGACTGGCGTCGGCAAAACCGAAGTCACGCGTCAGCTTGCGCTGCATCTGGGCATCGAGCTGGTTCGCTTCGACATGTCCGAATACATGGAAGCGCATTCGGTTTCGCGCCTGATCGGTGCGCCTCCTGGATATGTGGGCTTCGATCAGGGCGGCCTGCTCACCGAGCAGATCACCAAACATCCGCATTGCGTGCTGCTGCTCGACGAAATCGAGAAGGCGCATCCGGACGTCTACAACATCCTGTTGCAGATCATGGATCACGGCAAGCTCACCGACACCAATGGCCGCGAAGCGAATTTCCGCAACGTCGTCGTGGTGATGACGACGAATGCCGGCGCTGCGCAGGCGGCACGGCGCTCGATCGGCTTCGTCGAACAGAGCCATTCGACCGATGCGATGGAAGTGATCCGCCGCGCGTTCTCGCCGGAATTCCGCAACCGCCTCGATGCGATCATCCAGTTCTCCGCGCTCGATCTGGAGCACATCCTGCGCGTGGTCGACAAGTTCCTGATCGAACTGGAGACGCAGTTGCAGGAGAAGCACGTATCGCTGACCGTCGACGCCGACGCGCGGCGCTGGCTGGCCGAGCACGGCTTCGACCCGCAAATGGGCGCGCGGCCGATGGCGCGCGTGATCCAGGAAAACGTCAAGCGCGCGCTTGCCGACGAACTGCTGTTCGGCAAGCTCGCCGGTGGCGGCCGGGTTTATCTGACCGTCAAGGAAGACAAGCTCGACGTGCGCGTCGAGTCGGACGAGAAGTTGCCCGCGATCGTCGAATAGGACTGTCGCACGCGCAAAACAAAACGGCGGCCAATGGGCCGCCGTTTTTCATTGCAGAAGACGCGCCGGCGTCACTTCATTCGGTAGGTGATCCGACCCTTGGTCAGGTCGTACGGCGTCATCTCGACCTTGACCTTGTCGCCGGTCAGGATGCGGATATAGTTCTTGCGCATGCGTCCGGAGATGTGCGCGGTTACGATGTGGCCGTTCTCGAGCTTTACGCGGAACATCGTATTCGGCAAGGTCTCCTGGACCGTGCCTTCCATCTCGATTTGATCGTCTTTCGCCATTACTACTCTTAGGATCGGGAGCGGTAGCTTCCGCAAGGCGCGGGATTCTGCCACGTTAAGGGCGTGGCGGGAAGCGAAATCACTTCGTCCTAGCCCAAATCGGCTGCGGTCATCAGCGGCCAGCGCTGCCGCCACGCGCCCCTGCTGTCGGGCATTGTGCACAATCGCGTGACTTCGGACCGGAATTGTTTGCGCGGCATGTTGAACGCACCCAAGGTCAGCAAATGCGGCGATTCGACCTGTGCGTCAAGCAACGGGAATCCCCAGCCACGCAGCACGCGGCACAGTGCGAGCAATGCCACTTTCGATGCGTTCGTCGCCGCGCTGAACATCGATTCGCCGAAGAACATGTGGCCCACGGCGACCCCATAAATGCCGCCGACAAGGCGCTCGGAATCGTAAACCTCGACGCTGTGCGCGTAACCGAGCGCATGCAGCTCGGTGTAGGCGTCGAGCATTTCCCGAGTGATCCAGGTGCCGCGCTGCGTCGCGCGCGGCGCCGCGCACGCGCGCATGACCTGCGCGAATGCGGTGTCGGCGCGGATCGTCCAGTCGCAGCCGCGCAGCCAGCGCCGCAGCCGCGTCGGGACGTGAACCATGTCGGTGGCGAACACCATGCGCGGATCGGGAGACCACCACAGGATCGGTTCGCCTTGCGAGTACCACGGGAAAATACCGTGAGCGAACGCATCGAGCAGGCGCTGCGGCGACAGATCGCCGCCGGCAGCGAGCAGGCCGTTTGGATCCTCGAGCGCGGTGTCCACATCCGGAAATTCCTCGCGCACGCCGGCGCGCAGGATCGGTATGCGGATCACGCGGCCTCCGCGTCGCCGCGATCAGCGTATGGCGAATGCGCCATGAGTTCTTCGCGGTACGCGTGCATGTGCGCGGCCTCGCGCGCGAGTGCGTCGCGCACCGCCGAGCGAAAACGCGTATCCGCGATGTAATGAAACGAGCGTGTCGGTACCGGCAGGAAACCGCGCGCCAATTTGTGTTCGCCTTGCGCGCCGGGTTCGAAACGGCGCAATCCGTGGCGCAAACAGTATTCGATGCCTTGGTAGTAGCACGCTTCGAAATGCAGACCGGGTATTTGTTCATTGCAGCCCCAGTAGCGGCCGTACAACGTGTCGCGACTGCGCAGCAGGATCGCACCAGCAACCAGCTTCTTGTCACGCCGGCACAATACGGCAAGGATGCGGCGCGGCATTGTCGCGCCGAGATGGCGCAGGAAATCCAGCGTCAGCGCGGCGTAATTGCCCTTTTCGTCGAACGTCGACTGATAGAAATCGTGCAACGCCCGCCATTCGCCATCAGCGAGTTCGTCGCCATGTTTTATCTCGCAGACAACGCCTGCACGGGCGACTTGGGCGCGCTCCTGTCGGATGTTCTTGCGCTTCTTCGGCACCAATGCGTCGAGGAAATCGGTGAAGTCACGCCAGCCGGCATTGTGCCAGTGGAATTGCCAGTCGAAACGCGGCAGCCAATCGCTGTTCGCGAATGCAGCTGCGTCGGCTTCGCTGGCGAAGTTCAGGTGCGCCGATGACCAGCCATGACGCTCGACTTCGGCGTGAATCGCCTCGGTCAGCGCCGACCGCATCTCGTTGCCGCGATCACCGACGAGCAGTCGCGGGCCGGGCACGGGTGAGTAGGGCACGGCGCAGAGCAGTTTCGGGTAGTAGTCCAGCCCGGCGCGCGCATAAGCGCTGGCCCACGACCAGTCGAACACGTATTCGCCGTGCGAGTTGAGTTTGATGTACAGCGGCGCGGCGGCAACGAGCTGGCTATCGCGATACAGCCCGAGATGGCGTGGAATCCATCCGTGTTCGGCGTCCAGACAGCGGTGTTGTTCGAGCCCGGCGAGGAATTCGTGGGAGACGAACGGGTTGTCGTCCGGCAGGAGCACGTTCCAGTGCGCTGCGTCGATTTCGTCCAGTTTCGTGTGGAAGCGCGCGGATAGCATGCTCGTCATTACTCGCCGCGTCCGCGGCTCGCCCTTCGGGCCGGCTTCGCCGTTCGCTTCGGCATCCTGCCTCCGCAGTCCGGCATGGAACGCAGGAATCCAGTCACGCGGACGCGAACGCTGCAGCGCAGGTTGGCATCCATGCAGTCTGGATCCCGGCAATCCATGCCGGGATGACGCCGACCCAATGTGAAAGGTCGATCAACCTGCCAAGCCCAACTTGTCCAGATATTTTTCCGCATCCAGCGCTGCCATGCAGCCAAATCCCGCGGATGTCACCGCCTGACGGTACACCTGATCGGCGACATCGCCGGCGGCGAACACGCCGGGAATGCTGGTGCCCGTCGCGCCGCCATCGAGACCCGATTTGATCGTGATGTAGCCGTTTCTCATCTCGAGTTGGCCGTCGAACAGTGCCGTGTTTGGTGTGTGACCGATCGCGACGAACAGGCCGCTGACCGGAACTTCGCGCAGCTGGCCGTCCTGGGTCCCTTTCAGGCGCACGCCGGTGACGCCGCTGCTGTCGCCGAGCACTTCGTCGACATAATGATTCCAGACGATTTCCACTTTTCCACTTTGCTGCTTGGCAAAGAGCTTGTCCTGCAGAATCTTCTCGGCCTTGAACTTGTCGCGGCGATGCACGAGCGTGACTTTCCTGGCGATATTGGCCAGGTACAGCGCTTCCTCCACCGCGGTATTGCCGCCGCCGATCACGGCGACTTCCTGATCGCGGAAAAAGAAGCCATCGCAGGTCGCGCAGGCAGACACGCCCTGGCCCTTGAACTTCTCTTCGGACGCAATTCCCAGATACTTCGCCGTAGCGCCGGTCGTGATGATCAGCGCGTCGCAGCTGTATTCGCCGTTATCGCCGACCAGTCGGAACGGGCGCTGCGAGAGGTCCGCCGTATGAATGTGATCGAACAGCAATTCGGTGGCGAAACGTTCGGCATGCTTGTGCATGCGCTCCATCAACGCCGGGCCGAGCAGGCCCTCGACATCGCCCGGCCAGTTGTCGACCTCGGTCGTCGTCATCAATTGGCCGCCTTGCTGCAAGCCCGTGATCAGCATCGGTTTCAGGTTGGCGCGCGCAGCGTAGACGGCGGCGGTGTAGCCGGCCGGACCGGAACCGAGAATGATCAGGCGCGAATGCTTCGGGGTGCTCATGTATAATTTCGTTCCAGTTGGGAAGGCGCACAGAAGACCCGAAGAATGGGGTGAGTCTGGCGCCGAATCAAGTCGAGCCTCTTCCTTTATCCATCTCACTTTCGGAGTGATCGAACATGCGTATCGGCGTGCCGTCGGAAACCAAGACCCTCGAAGGCCGCGTAGCCCTCGTCCCCGCCGCCTGCGCGGATCTCGTACGTCGCGGCCACGAAGTTTACGTGCAGGAAGGCGCCGGGGCGAAGAGCGGTTTCTCCGATGATGAATACCGCCGCGTCGGCGTACAGATCGCGCCAACCGCGAAGAAGCTTTACGAAGTCGGCGAGTTGATCGTCAAGGTCAAGGAGCCGATCGCGGGCGATCTGAAATTGCTGCGCAAGGATCACTTGCTGTTCTGCTATCTGCACCTGGCGCCGGAACCCAAGTTGACGAAGAAACTGCTCGACATCGGTCTGACCGGCATCGCGTTCGAATCGGTGGAAGAAGCCGATGGCTCATTGCCGCTGCTTGCGCCGATGTCGATCATCGCCGGGCGCATCGCCGTGCAAATCGGCACGCACCTGCTGCATCAGCCGGCCGGCGGCAAGGGCAAGCTGTTGGGCGGTTTGCCGTCGACGGAACGTGGCAAAGTCGTCGTGCTCGGCGCCGGCGCGGCTGGCGGCAACTCGGCGGCGCTGGCTGCGGCCGGTGGCGCGAACGTGGTGGTCTTCGACAAGCGTCCGGATCGTCTCGCGCAGATGATGGCGCTCGGCACGAACGTCACCGCGCTGTATCCGTATGAAGAATACGTGGCGCGCGAAGTGCGCGACGCGGACCTCGTCATCGGCGCCGTGTTGATTCCGAGCGCAAAGGCTCCGCACGTGGTCACGCGCGCGATGGTCAAGTCGATGGAGCCGGGCAGCATCCTCGTCGACATCTCGATCGATCAGGGCGGCTGCTTCGAAACGTCCAAGCCGACGACGTATGCGGACCCGACTTATGTCGTGGATGGCGTGATCCATTTCGCCGTGACCAACATGCCGGGCGCGGTGCCGCAGACCTCGTCGCAAGCGATCTGTGCGGCGATCCTGCCCTATGTGCAGCGTCTGGCAAGCGACAAGAACTGGCGCAAGTTCGCGCCATTGGCCAGCGGCATCAATATCGACGGCGGCAAAATTGTGCATCCGGCCTTGAAAGGAATGAAACTGGCTTGAAAACAATAGCCTGTACGTCGGAATTCAAGTAGATTCACGCGGTGGCGCGCGACTCTAAAGCTAAGACCAACGACGATTCCGGCGAGGCCATGCAGCGCCGTCTGCGCGAGGCGGCGTTCCTGCTGCTGGTGCCGGTAGCGGTCTACCTGCTGTTGTGCCTGATCACGTTCAGTCCGGACGATCCGGGCTGGTCGCACGCAGGTCAACCGACGCATCTGCACAATCTCGGCGGCACGATCGGAGCCTGGGCCGCCGACCTGAGTTTTTACCTGTTCGGATACCTGGCTTACGCGTTTCCGCTGATGCTGCTGGTGTTCGGCTGGGCTTTGTTCCGCGGCACGGACCCTGGCGAGACCTCGCCGCTGGAGCCGACCTTGCGCCTGGTCGGCGGCGTCGCCTTTTTCGTCGGCGGCACGGGCCTGGCCTATTTGCATGCGGTCGGGCCCATGGCTCTTCCGGCCGGCGCCGGGGGCGTGATCGGGCAAGTGATCGGAAAACCGCTCACGCACGGTTTTGGCGGCGTCGGTGCGAGCTTGTTCCTGCTCGCTGTATTTCTCGTCGCGCTGACGCTGGCAACGGGCCTGTCCTGGTTCAAGCTGATGGACGCCATCGGTCGCGGCCTGCTTGCCGCGTTCGAGTGGCTCGGCAGCGGCGTGAAGAAAGCCGAACAGTCGCGCGCCGCGCGCGCCGCGCGCAGCGAGCGCGAGGTCGTGCGCAAGGTCGAAACGGTCAAGCAGTCCAAGCGCGAACCGATCAAGATCGAACCGACGCTCAGCGCGATCGAGAAAAGCGAGCGCGCCGAACGCGAGCTGCAGATTCCGCTGTTCTCCGGCATCGCCAACTCCGACCTGCCGCCGTTGTCGCTGCTCGATGAACCGCAGCAACAGGTGAAGGGTTATTCGGAGGAAACGCTCGAAGCGCTGTCGCGGCAAGTCGAGCTCAAGCTCAAGGATTTCCGTATCGACGCCCAGGTCGTCGGTGTCTTTCCCGGCCCGGTGATCACGCGTTTCGAGTTGCAGCCGGCTGCGGGCATCAAAGGCAGCCAGATCAGCAATCTCGACAAGGACATAGCGCGCGGACTCTCGGT
>Ga0207674_10008706_pt1 | contig 11680 bp, 12 predicted proteins | sample KBSCornC72_FD_184303 | JGI IMG/M metagenome (GOLD analysis project Ga0207674, IMG submission 184303) | Corn rhizosphere microbial communities from Kellogg Biological Station, Michigan, USA - KBS Corn C7-2 (SPAdes) (version 2) | ecosystem: Host-associated > Plants > Roots > Rhizosphere > Soil ... | reverse complement strand
TTCATATGCGCTTAATTGCGCATGGTATCGATAGAAGGCCGCTAGTCCTTGGTTCGCGGAAAGCTCTTGTCTTCCGTTCGACCAGTCGGTTGCAACCGGTTGTTCATATCGAAATAGGCGCGCTTGCCGTAATACTGATACACCTGCGATGCCCAGGTCCGATTCGAAAGACTCGCCCAATTGTCTTTGCTGAAGTGAGGCGCGGCGGAGAGTTTCTCTCTCGTCAACTCGGTTGTCAGACCTTTCCGGTCCGCGCTGGCCATCAGCGTGCTGGGTGGCAGCGCAAAATATTCCTCACTGCCTAATTTCATGCTCGAGTCGGGGGAAAGAATTATATACACCACGTGGCCATTCGGCAAATCGACCGCAATGTCGTCGATTTTTCCGAGTTCCTCGTTGCTTGCGTTTCTAATTTTCATCCCGTTCAGGTCGTCTGCTTTGAAGACCGTTTTATACCCGGTCGTGCTGCCTGAAATGGCGCTCGCCGCGCGATCCGCAGCTCGCTCGATGTTGCCTTGAGCGTAATATTGGTGCACCTGATTGACAAAACTCGGCTGGCCCATCTGTTCATCTTTGCTGATTTGGCTGGTGAATTGGGGCACCCCTTGCAATCGGGCTTTGTCCACTTTCAGCATAATATTGTCGTCTTGAGGTTCGCTAAACGCTCGTGGCGCAACAGCGAACTTCTTTTCTCCAGCACCGAGAACTCCCCCGCTGCCGACGACTCCGTAAAGGATTTTACCCGTATCGAGATCGACAATTAAATCTTCGAGTTTGCCGGCTTTTTGATTGTCGGAAGTAAGGACTTCTTTTCCGATGATCTTGTCAGCGCGCTGGACTTGACCCAGCATTTTTCCGCTCTGCAAATCCGTCGTGCTGGAATAATCGGACGAAGTCGTGCGTTCGTGGCTCTTGACGCCGGAGCTTTGATCAGCGGCGCCAATTGGCAAACTGGCCATGGCCAGGCCCAGGGTCGCCACGGTTCCCCATTTCATGATGCGACATTTTTTTTTCATAACTTCATTTGGAATTTCATTGGTTTTCGTTTGGAATTGCCGGACTTGTGACCCGGCTGGTGGAATTCGAATAAATGTGAGGCTCAGCGTCAGGCCGGTCTGAGGTCGGCGTAAGGGGTTTTTCCGCTGGCGCGCTGCTGTATGCCGCTGGCCGATTTTCGGCCGTTCTGTTTTGTGCGCACCCCACGGTAAGTGTGAGCAATGATAGTGAGACGATGGGTAATACCTTTGTGGTTTTCATAGCGTGAAAGACGTGCTTGGAGACTCACGTCCCCAAAAAATATCTTCCCCGTGACACCACCTATTCCATGGGGTTTTGCACCCAAAGCACTAACGTTCTCATCGAAGATGATGCATGCCAATACATTTCCAATTCCACGATCTGAATCGCTTCAAAATCTCATTCGAGACCGCAGCAGCAACAACCCGCCCAGAATTGGAACCGGGACTCCTATCAACAGCAACAAAATCCAGCCACGCTGACGTTCGCGAGGTTGCTGAACAGGCGTTTTCACTCACAACTAACGTAAATCCACACCCAGTTGGTTGTCCACCGAAGTGACACCCGCCAAAGTACTAAGTTCATCTTGCAGTTGGATCCGCTCGTGCTCAGTTGGAACTGAGCCCCGCAGTGTCACCAACCCTCTGTTTACTGCTATATCGACGTTTCCATAGAGACGAGCGGTGTCTCTGGCGAGAATATCGCGAATAGAGTTGGCGATTGTCATGTCATCCGCTTCGCCTGGTACGGTCGAAATTCGCGGCGAAGTGGTGTTTGGATAAACTCGCACGGCCGGGCTTGGCGAAGTAGGCGCGATTACGGTTCGCGGCGCAACGGCATAACCTGGCTCCTGATGACTATTTATGCAGCCGACGGTCGCTACTACCGGAAGGGCGAGCCAAAAGAAAAATGATCGTTTCATAATGCCTCAACAAATTCCTCTTTTTTAATATCGGCCAAGACATGCTGTATTCCATGGGGAATTGGCCCCAAGAGAGAGAATGCGCCACGAGCTTGCGGCGTTCAACTTTACGCCGATGACTTGGTGAAAGACGATTTGCCAGGCTACCAGAGCCCCGGTGGCGATGGACCATCAATTGTCATGCCGGCGGAATATTTTGCGGGATGCGTTTGGCCATACTGATGCGTTTCTCGATCGAAAACCCAAGGGACGAGTAAAACGCACAGACGCTTTCGTTTCTTTCCAGGATTTGAAGGTTGATCTTTACGCAGCCTCTTGCGGTCAAAGCGCGTTCGGCGTGAGAGACCAGTCGGGAGCCAATGCGGCGGCGGCGATGAGAAGTTGAGACGGCGACCGAATAAATCCAGCCGCGATGGCCGTCGTATCCAGCCATGATTGTGCCGATGACTTTGTCGTTGGCGATAGCTACGAAAAACAGACTGTCGTTGACGGCAAGTTTTTTGTCAATTGCAAGCGCGGGGCGATTGTGGGCTGTTTCGTAGCCGAATACTGATTCCCATAACGCGATGACCTGGTTGCGATGAGCGGGGTCATTGTAATCTACGATAGTGACATTCATCGGATGACAAGCACCCAATAAAACAAAATGCGGTGTTTTCGTGCGAGCCGATTCTTTCAGCGCGACAGGGCAGGGGATTTCCTTTAGTTTAAGCAAAGATGGCAGAAGAAATTCCAGCAGGGGCAAGTCCGCAGCCCGGTCTTCCACCGCGTCTGGCAACTGAACCACCAGTTATTGGACGGCAAGCTGCGATGGCAGCGTTACCGCAACCGCCAGCAAAAGCGGGCGGCGGGTTCTGGCGAGCGCGACATTTGGTAGCGGTGTTGTTGAGTTTGGGGCTCGGCTTGTTCCTGGCGGATGCGCTGATTTCGGCGCTGGATGACACGTTCATTGTGCTGTTCAATACGCATTTTTTGGCAGGGCTTCGAGGGCTCGTCGGATTATTCAGCGTGCTGATTGGAATTGGGATTTACGCGCTGATGGGAATCACGCCCATGATTCCCAAACGAAAGTTTATTCTCGTGGCGTTATTCAACCTGATTGCGGCGCTGGCCGTGTTGCCATTTTGGATTTATTTACACGACCGAATTCAATGGGTGGCTTGGGCAATATCGCTGATCCAACTTGTCTGTGCCGTTACGATTCTTTGTGTGGTTCAGGGTGGGTTAAGATTTCGGATGCCATTGGTATCGGAGGAACAGCTTAATCCCCGAGGATTTAGTTGGCTGAATCTTGGCGGTTTCGTGGTGGTGAATGCGGTTGTTCTTTTGCCTCTTGTGGCAATTTATCTTTTCTTTTGCGCCAGCCAGGCGGTTGGTCATTTCAGCGACGGGTTTGTGGCGCTGCATCCGGGCGGTTTGAGTGTGCAAGTGAGGAAATATGCGCGCGAGGATGGCAAGTCAGTGCTTCTTTATCCGATGGCGCATGTGGCGGACCGGAATTTTTATCAGACGATTTCACAGTCGTTCCCTACGAATTCAGTTGTATTGATGGAGGGCGTGACTGATCGCGAACATTTGCTAACGAATCATATTACTTACAAACGTATGGCGGCGACGCTTGGATTGTCGGAGCAACAGAAAGAATTTAAGCCGAGCGACGAGCAAGTGGAGCGCGCCGACGTGGATGTAAAGGAATTTACGTCGACCACGATTGGATTTCTGAATCTCGTGATGCGAATTCATTCGCAGGGGTTAAATGCGGTGACGTTGATGCAATTGATGTCATTTTCGCCTCCACCCGGATTTGAAAAGGAGCTGTTTGATGACCTGCTACGGAAGCGAAATAGGCGTTTGTTGAGTGAGGTGAAAGCGCGCTTGCCCGAGACAGAAAGTATCGTTGTGCCCTGGGGCGCAGCGCATATGCCGGAAATTGCGCGAGAGATTCAAAAGGACGGGTTTCAATTGAAGGAAAGTCGTGATTACAGCGTAATTCGGTTCGGCGGGAAGACGAAGTAACTGCGATTAAGACAATTCGAAAATCGCCCTCGTTGGCAAATAGTCCGGGGTTGGAATTGGAGGACAAATTTGTAGTAGCTCAAATTGGCGGTCGCTGGTAGGGGTTTAGGGCATGGAAGCTATCGCGATGCAATCAGCCCCAGTGCCGTTCAAAGTGACAAACCTATTTGCTGGTTACGCGGAGGGTGCTGGAATCGCAAAAGCAACTCCGCTGGAGTTAACCCTCGAGTTCACAGTGAAGGAAACGATACTAAGTCTTGTTAAAAGCGGCGTCAAAGAGCTCCGCATTCCTCGGTCTGAAATCGCGTCAATCAATCTAAAGCCGGGATTGTTCAGAGATAAGATTGTGGTCCGAGTTAAAAGCCTCTCGCTACTGCAGAAATTGCCCGGGTGCGATAGTTGCGAGCTCACATTGCGGGTCGCTCGACGAGACCGCGATCAAGCCGGAGATCTTGTTCTATTGCTGGGTGGCACTCCGTTGCGGTGATTTAGATCGCGTCCGAGGCAGAGGTGAAATGAAATTCTTTTACTTTTAGTGCTGGTGTTAGAGAAGCGCCGCGACCTTGAGATTCGGAGCTGCTGACGCGTTCGGAACGGCCAATCATTTCGACGTTACCGGGCGCGAGAAGTTCGAGGACACTTTGGTTGAATCGGAAGTTGCGCACAGGATATTGAATCTTACCCTTCTCGATGTACCAGATGCCATCGCGAGTGAGGCCGGTGAAGAGAGCAGTGCGCGGATCGACACCACGGATATACCAAAAGCGACTGACCATCAGACCACGATCTGTGGCTTTGATCATATCCTCGACGCTGACCGGCGGCGCTGAGCTTTCGAGGATTGAGTTGACGGGACCAGGTGTCGGTTCTTTGCCTTTTTCTTTCGCCCAGTAACGGGAGTAATCGAGATTTTCGAGGATGCCATTACGCACGAAATAGACTTTTTGCGCAGGAATTCCAGCCTGTGCCGAAGAAGAGCCGGGAAGTTCGGGATGCCACGGATCGCTATAGAAATTAAGCCGCTCGTCGAGAATTCTTTCGCCGAGTTTGGTTTTGCCGTTCGGCGCGGAGTAAGGGCTCCGGCCTTCGTCGGCGCTGCGGGCGTCGAAACCAAGGCGGATTAAATCATCGGCCGCCTGAGCTTCGAGGATGACCGGGTATGTGCCAGGTTCGAGTGTGCGTGGGTTGCGCGAGGTAAGCGCTTTCTCAATCGCTTCGTGAGCGATGTGGGTTGTATCGAGTTTGCCGATGTCAAAATGGTTGCGAAGAAAATAGCCGGAACTTGTGCCATCAGGAGTGCGCGCAGAGACCGAAAGGCTGACAAGGCTGGAGCGCTCGTAGTGAAAGTTGCCGTTTTTGGTCGCTGAACCGGAAGCGGTTCCGTTGGCGTGATGGAAACCCGCACCGATGACGTTCTGTTTTTCGCAGGAGCGGATGATGGAATCGATAGCCTTTGCGCGGTCGTCCAACGAAAGATTAACAGTCGCTTCGACGTAACCGGAAACTGGTTTGTAAGTTTGTGGACCGAGGGTCGGCAGGTATTCTTTGTCCACCGGTGAAATGCGGGCGAGTTGCTCGGCTTGCTCAACTGCGCTTCGGAGAGAAGCGGGATCGAGATCGTTAGCCGAAGCAGAGCCGCGTTTGCCGCCGATCCAGGCAGTGACGCTGGCCGAAGCATCTTCGCGCCGGCCGCTGGTGGTGAAACCGTTGGCGGCAAAACGCAGGTGCGAAAAATCTTCGCTCTCGACCGAGACCTGCACGTCATCGGCTTTGCAGCAGGAGAGGAGTTGATCGCAAACGGACTTAATTTCTTTTTCGGAAAGGAGCATGGGGATTGTGATTGGTAATTGGTGATCGGTGATTGGTCTCTGTCATTGGGTTCCGGGCGAGACGCCCGGGAAACTCGCAGGCGCGGACGCCTGCGATACCGCAAGTGATCTCATTAATTTCACGCGGCACAAGGTCAGGCTTTCCTAGCGGCGGTGTTGAGGACGTTGATCTGGCGGAAGCGCGTGACCGGGCATCCATGACTGACGGCATTTGCCTGAGTTGGTTCACCTTTGCCGTCGTTCGCTGCGCCGTGCAGTTCGTAGGTGTTGGGTCCACCGAGTCCATCGCAAGCGTGCCAGAAATCGGTTGTGCGGGATTGGTAAGCCACGTCGCGGAGCATCTCGCCAAGCTTGCCGTTTTTGATTTCCCAGAAAGTTTGGCCGCCGAATTGGAAGTTGTATCGTTGCTGATCAATCGACCAACTTCCGTTGCCGTAAATGAGAATGCCGTTGTCGATATCCGACATGAGGTTTTCGAGTGAAACATTCTCCTTCGCCGGTTCGAGAGAAACGTTCGGCATGCGGGGAAATGGCACGCTGCCCCAACTGTCGGCGTGCAAACAACCGTTCGATTTTTTGTGGCTGATGAGCGGAGCGAGATCCCGGGTGGTTTGCCAATCGACAAAAATGCCCTCTTTGACCAGTGGCCAGCGCTGGGCGGGCACGCCTTCATCGTCGTAAGCAACCGTGGCAAGGCCATGCGCCTGGGTGCGGTCACCGTAGAAGTTGCAAATTTTGGAACCGAACTCGAGTTTACCGGTTTTGTCGGGGGTAATGAAACTCGTTCCGGCGTAATCGGCTTCCCATAACAAAGCGCGATCGAGTTCGGTCGAGTGACCGACCGATTCATGAATGGTCAGCCATAAATGCGTTGGGTGAAGCAGAAGATCGTATTTGCCAGGAGCGACCGGCTTGGCGGAGAGCTTCGCGACGGCTTCTTCACCCGCCTTTTCGGCCTCTTTCAGCCACGGAAAATTTTCGACGTATTCGTAGCCGATCGTTTTGGGTCCGGGCAGTCCGCTGCGCGATTGGAAATCACCAGCGCTACGATTGACCGCCGTGACTGTCAGGAACGGCAATGTGCGGATGATATACTGTTCGATGCGCGAACCTTCGGTTGAAGCGTAGAACTTTTGCTCGTTCTGGAACGAAAGGCCTGATGTAGCGAAACTTGCGCCTTTTGCTTTGAGGGCTGCTTCGTTCAAGGACAACAAGAATTCGACTTTCTTGTCGGTCGAGACTTCGAAAGGATCTTTTTCGAACGCACTTTTCCATGTGGCCGTAACGGCGGGAGTGGAAACCATTTTGATTTTTGTCCGTTGATAAGCCGAGTTGGCGCGTGCGATGTGGATCGCTTGTTCGGTAATGCGTTTGATGGAGTCAGACGTCATGATCGGGCTTGCAGCAAAACCCCATGCGCCTTTTAACAGAACGCGAACGCCGAACCCAAAATCGGTGGTGCGCGAGACGTTTTGGACGCGTTGTTCGCGCGCGAAAATGTTTTCGCGGCGATATCGATTGATACGGATATCCGCATAGCTGGCACCGAGTTTCTTTGCGTGGCGGATTGCGATATCGGCAAGGCCATGTTTATCGACGGCAGCAGCTTCGGCAGCTTCGGCCTCCCAGGATAAGACGGGCAGGGTCGCAGCGCCGCAGGCGAAAGAAGTGGCTTTGAGGAAGTCGCGTCGGGAAACATTCATAGAATCAGTTCGCAAATGTTATTTGTCCAAAATTGGACGACCGCGACAGGCGCGTAGGAGTAAGAACGCGACGTTGTGCGGCTAGGGGCAAACGATTACCGAGGGTGAAAGTGATGGCAAGAGGAAAACAGTTGAAAGACTAAAGCTGGGCGCATCTCAACATTCAAACATGGGGCGAGGACGCCCTCGTAACTCGCAGCCGGGGACGGCCGCGCTGCGTAACGCAGGCGTCCTCGCCTGCGAGTTGCGGCACTGCCTCGGTGCCTGCTAAGCTTTCTCGAAGTACTCGCGAGTGCGTTTGTCGTGGCGCAATGTATCGAGTGCGGTGTGTAGTCGTGATTTGACGGTGCCGACCGGGATTGCCATCGCTTCGGAAATTTCGGCGAGGCTGAGGCCATCGACAAATCGGAGCAGTATTGTTTCGCGATGTTCTTCGGACAGTCCGGCGAGGACGATTTGGAGTTCGCCTGTTACGGCGGAAACATTTTCTGCAGCAGTGGCCTCGATTTTCTGAAGTTCTGCTTCGGTGGATTGGTAACGTTGAGCCTTGCGGCGAGCCGCGATGGAAAGATTTCGGATAACAGGATAGAAAAAGGTTTTCAAATTTGCAGTCAGCCGAAAACCGGGAAATTTTTTCAGGAAATAAAGGAATGTCTCCTGCATGACATCCAATGCGGTATCATTGTCGCCAGTGAATCGATTTGCCAAATGAATCACCCAGTCGCGATGGCGAAAGTACAGGGTCTCGAATGCGGTTGCATCGCCACTGTTGATTGCGGCGATCAGTTCGAGGTCTGTGCGTTCGCCGGCCGACGGGAAACTCGGCGTTGCTGCGGTGGTCGCGTCTTGGCTTTCCATTGCGGGCAATGGGACATCCGAGAGGAAACTTTGCGCCATGGTTCGCGACTTTTTGCTGTCGCTTCAAGACATTAAGCGAACGATAGGACCAAAAGGTTCACTCAAAAACGACGAAAATAAAAGTTGCGTCCCGCGAGGAAGTGGGTAGATTGGCCGACACATATAGATAACTCGCCAATCAGAAACCAGGTGGATCTTCAGTTGAACAGTGCTTCAGTGATGATTTGAAACCCGATGGTCGGGAACGGTTCGAAAGGGAGTTCAGTTAAAAGTTAAGAAAGTCATCATGAGTACGAAATTGTTTGTTGGAAATCTTTCCTTCAACGCTACAGAAAACCAGCTCCAGGATATGTTTGCCGCGCACGGCAATGTTCTGGAAGTTGATTTGATCATGGACAAATTCACGGGCCGCCCGCGCGGTTTCGCGTTTGTTACCATGGAAAATAAAGAAGGAGCTGACGCTGCGGTTCAGGCGATCAATGGGAAGAGCCTGGATGGCCGCGCGTTGACCGTGAACGAAGCGCGCCCGCGTGAAGATCGCCCCCGAGGCGGCGGCGGGGGTGGCGGCTACGGCGGGGGGCGTGGTGGTGGCGGTGGTTATCGCGGGGACCGCGGTGGAGACCGTGGCGGACGGCGCGAATACAGCCGGTAATTGATTTGGTTGCGTTTTGTCAGACGCGACTTGCCAAGCGCGGGATTCGAAAGAGTCCCGCGCTTTTGGTTTGGTGATTGGTAATCAGTAAATGGTGATTGGTGATTAGATATTGCAGATCCGCAATAAATTCGCAGGCCCACGCGAGCTTCATTTTAAAGCGGCTGTCCTTTGCCGCTTTGCGTTGGGTCGAAGCGAACGCTCCAACCATGAAATATCCCGCTTTATCAAGACGCCACCTTGACAGCCCTTGTTTCCCGCGCCAATCATTCGGCCCATGAGCGAACGAATTTTTCCGAGAAGCCCGCGCGAAACGATGTGCGGCTGGATGCATTTGCCGCGGTTCATTGACAAGATCCGATTGCACCTCGCCGGAAAGTTGCACCAGGATTATCAGCCGAATTTTTGCAAAGGGTTTGATGGGACGTGGCTGGAGATGGCAGGGGTGAAGGCGCAGGATTTTATAGAGGTGGTGAAAAAAAGTGTTACGGATGGTGAGGTTTGCGATTGGGTGCTGAAGAACGTGAAGAAGGATGATTCAGTAAAATCAGCTCATCGTGAGCGAATGTTAAATTATCCGAGGAAAGACGATCCGGAAATGCAAGCGCGGCTAAAGATGCGCAAGGAGCAGGCGGGTGTCGCCCATCGCGATGAGATTCAAACGTTTGTGGATTTTATTGATGCGGATGAGAAGCGGCTTTAGACTTTTTCGGGAACGACAAAGGGCTTCCGGTATTCGCGAGTAAGAAGCTTGTTGGCTTCTGGATTGTTCGAGAACGTTTCTGTTTTCGGATCCATCGTCAATGCCGCGCCGAGCGTAGCGGGCGTCTTCTTCAGATCGACTTTGTTGGCGGCCAGGTGTTCTTCCATGCGACCGAGCATTTCGCTGAGGTCTTTGTTGTCCTTGATCGCGTCGCGAATTTCTTCGGGCGACTGTGTCTTGCCGAGTCGATAAGAAATATTTGCGGTGTGACAAAGGGAACTGGAGAGATGCCCTTCCAGAATATCTGCGTGCAGATCGCTGCTTTTGCGGCTTTGGACCGCCTTGAGAAAATTAGCAAAATGACTTGATGAGCCTTTAAACTGTTTGATCTCCTTGCCTTCCTTGTCGAGGACCCGAGCGCTTTGATAATTGGGAATGACGAGGATACCGCCCTCGCATTCAACACCGATCCCAATGGGTGCGCCATGGTAACGATCCATATCTTGATCGGTATCGGAGGAAGGCAGGCCACGCACTTCGTAAACGAGCGGCACCGGCTTGTAATCATGCAAAACGATTAACGTATTTGGGGTGTTTCCATCATCTGCGTATCCGAGTCGTCCGCCAATGCTGAGAACTCGCGGTGAAAGTTCGTTTACGCCAAGCGCCCATCGAGCGACATCCATTTCGTGAATTCCCTGGTTACCCAAATCGCCATTGCCAGTGGGCCAAACCCAATGCCAATCGTAATGCAACTTCTTGCGCATCAACGGTTCTTTGGGTGCGGGCCCGCACCAAAGATCGTAATCGATTTCGGGCGGGATTGGTTGCGACCCATCTACCTTGCCAATACTCGGTCGGCGTTTATAACAAATGCCGCGCGCGCGTAAGATTTTGCCAATGTTACCTTCACGCACCCATGCAATGCCTTCGGCAATGGCGTGGCTTGAACGAGATTGCGTGCCGGTTTGGACAATTTTTCCATACTTGCGCGCGGCTTCGACGATTTTGCGACCTTCCCAGACGTTGTGGCACACGGGCTTTTCGAGATAGACGTCCTTGCCGGCTTGAATGGCCCAAATTGCGCCGAGCGCATGCCAATGATTCGGCGTCGCAAAGGTGACGACATCGATATCTTTATTTTCGAGCAGCTTGCGAATGTCGGTGTAGCCTTCAATCTTTTGCCCGCGCTGATCGCATTGTTGAATTTCCTTGCCGAGAACTTTTCTGTCCACGTCGCAGAGTGCAACCAGGCGGACACCTTCCTGTTCGCCCATCTCTTTAAGATGATCTTTACCGCGCCCGTTAAAGCCAACCACCGCGTAGCGAATCTGGCTGTTAGCGCCCTGAACGCCAATGCTCGGCGCAGACGACTTTTTCCTGGGCTCAGCCCCGAAAACTTTCGGGCGGAGCGCGTTCAGCGATGCCGCAGTAATGAGCGACGATTTGAGAAATTGGCGGCGATTAAACTTGTTCATACTTCTTTGATCAGGGTTTCCGACTTCTTAGACGTTTAGTTGGCGCCGCTGGTTGCATAGTCAGCATATTTTTCTGCAACCTTGGCATCCTTTTCGTTTCCCTCGTGCATGTAAAAACGGTAGCGAAAAGTGACACTCTTGCCATTGGGGACAGTCAGAACGCCAGCAGATTTATCTTCCAGTTTTTCGAAATCGTGTTTGCCGAACGGATTGGCGGCGAAGAGCCCGTAATCGCGTACATGCCACCAGGTTGGATGCCGGGGATTTTGCGGATGATCGAATATGGCGACCCCGACAGTCTTCCCCTCGACCGGGCCATAATAATCGCACCAATCGGCGCGTTTGCCCCAAGTCTCATCGTCGCGCACTCCTGTGCTCAACACAATGTGGCCATGTTTGGATTTGTCCTCGCTGGACTTTCCGTCGAGTCGCATTGTTTCCGCCAGGCGAATTGCCATGGTTCCGTCCTTATTGTCACCGAATGTAAGATCTCCGTTCGAAG
>Ga0207674_10008702_pt1 | contig 11684 bp, 8 predicted proteins | sample KBSCornC72_FD_184303 | JGI IMG/M metagenome (GOLD analysis project Ga0207674, IMG submission 184303) | Corn rhizosphere microbial communities from Kellogg Biological Station, Michigan, USA - KBS Corn C7-2 (SPAdes) (version 2) | ecosystem: Host-associated > Plants > Roots > Rhizosphere > Soil ... | reverse complement strand
CGCACTGGCTTTGAGCATCGGCGCGACGACCTCGGCCATGAAGCGCTCGCGCGCGGCCAGCGCCTCGTCCAGCGGGCGGGCACGCCATACCGCGGTGGCGAACTCGATGTATTCGTCCAGGTTCAGCCGGCCGGCCTGCGAGTCGCCGCTGAGCTCGAATGCCGCGCTCAACGAGCGTGGCGCGGCGCCATCGATGCCATCGACCTTGACCGCCAGCCGGCCGGACAAGGTGTCTGCAGAAGGCGGCGATGCCGGCGGCACGGCGGCGCAGGCCGCCAGCAGCAGTGCCGCGACCAGCGCCGCGGCGTGCGTCCGGCCGCCCGTCATGCGTCGACCTTCGCGCCGCGCGGCGTCGACGCTGCGCACGCCAACCGGCCTCTCACAGGTCGACCCGCAGGCGCGCCAGCGTTTCGCGCAGCACGTCGTTGCCGGCATCGCGCGCACGCGCCTCGCGCAGGATGCGGCGTGCCTCGTCGACCTGGCCGTCGACCCACAGCACCTCGCCGAGGTGCGCGGCGATCTCGGCATCGGGCTGGCTGCGGTAGGCGTCGCGCAACAGCCGGATCGCCTCGTCGCGGTGCCCAAGGCGGTATTCGACCCAGCCCATGCTGTCGGTGATCGACGGCTCGCCCGGGCTCAGCTCGAGCGCCTTCTGGATCAGCGAGCGCGCTTCGGTCAGGCGCACGTTGCGTTCGGCAAGCGAATAGCCGAGCGCGTTGTAGGCGTGCTGGTGGTCGGGCTTGAGCTCGATCACGCGGCGCAGCAGCCGCTCCATGTCGGCCAACTTGTTCAGCTTCTCGGCCATCATCGACTGCTCGTAGATGAGGTCGACGTCGTTCGGAAAGCGCTGGTTCGCCTGCGCGAGCAGGGTGTTCGCATCGGCCCACAGCTTGGCGTCGCGCAGCACCTGCGCCTCGGCGAGCAGCTTCGCGCGCGCGTCCTCCGGGTTCTTCTCGGGCAGCTTGCGGATCAGCTCGCGCGCCTGCGCGACCTTGCCCTCGCGCGCCAGCAGCGAGGCGCGTCGCGCCTGCACTTCGAGGGCACGCTGCGGGCTGTCGATCTTCGCGAGCCACGCTTCGGCGCCCTTGAAGTCGCCCTGCAGGTCGGCGGCCTGCGACAGCAGCAGCCAGCCGCGCGTCAAGGCGTCTTCCTTCGAGCCTGTCGGCGTGTCGTCGTCGGCGCCGGCCGAGGCTCCGTCGGCATCCGCGCTCGCATCGGGCGCGGCCTGCACGAGCTCGATGTACTTGGTCAACGCTACGATCGCCGGCGCCGGCTCGCGCAACTGCACATGCAGCGCGCCCAAGGTCAACCAGGCTTGCGGCAGCTGCGGTGCATTGTGGGTCAGGGTTTCGAGCTGCGCGGTCGCATCGGCCAGGCGCTGCCCCGCCAGCAGCGCGCGCACGTACAGCAGCCGCACGCCGTTGCTGTCGGGCTTGGCGGCGAGGTGGTCCTGGACGATCGCTTCGGCAGCCGGCGTCCCGGGCAGCATCTCGAGCGCCAGGCCGGCCGGGCCCTCGGCGCTGCGGTCCATCTCGTGGGCGCTTTGCGCGAGCGCGAGCGCCTTGGTGCCGTTGATCGCCGCGAGCCAGCCGCGACCGATGGTCACGCGCGCTGCGACCCGTGTGTCGGGGTCGTCGATGTAGGGCAGCAGCGCCTGTTCCATCACATTGGCCGCGAGGATGTGGTCGCTGCTGCGGGCGAGCAGGCGCGGCAGCGCGCCGATCAAGGCCGCGCGCTGCACCGACGGGGTGATCTTCAGCAAGGCCTGCAATGGCTCGACCGTGTCGCCGGTGCGGTTCAGCTGCACGAGCAGCTGGATCTGGTAGCGCATGGCCTCGGGCGAGCCGGGCAGCGCCTGCCGCCATGCCTTGACGGCGACCAGCGCCTCGTCGCCGGCGCGGCCCTGCAGTGCGATGTCGGTGGCGCGCCGGAACAGCTGCTCGTCGCTGGTGCGTCGGGCCGCATCGAGCATCAACTGGTAGGCGGCGGAGAGGTCGCCTTCGCGCAGCTCGATCTCGCCGATCAGCAACTGATGGAACAGCCGCGCATCGAGCGTCGAGTTCTGCACCGTCGACGCCGGCGCCTTGACCTGCGCATTGGCCGCCGGGGCCAGCCACACCGCTGATGCCATCACGGCGGCCAGCGCACGCACGCGGCCGATTCGGGGATTGAAGGTCGGCATCGACGTACTCCTGAAGCTCCATCTCATTTTAGGCATCGGGGTGCGACCGCGAAGCCGGCCGATAATTCCCCGCATGCCCGAACTGCCGGAGGTCGAGGTCACCCGCCAGAGCTTTGCCGATCGCATCCGCGGCGCGCGCATTCACGCTGTGCGTGTGGGCAAGCCCTTGCGTTGGCCGCTCGGCTGCGACCCCGATTCGCTGGTCGCGCAGGCGGTCGGCGAGGTCACGCGCCGAGGTAAATATTTGTGGCTTGCGGTCGACCGCGGCGGCTTGCTGATGCACCTCGGCATGTCGGGTTCGCTGGCCTTCGATGCGGCTCAGCATGCGCCTGGCCCGCACGACCATTTTGATCTCGTCACCGCCAGAGGCACGCTGCGGCTGACCGATCCGCGCCGCTTCGGCGCGGTGGTGTGGTCGCCCGCGCTCGATGCCGGCCCGGCCGCCAAGCTGCTGGCCGGGCTCGGCGTCGAGCCCTTCGATCCGGCCTTCACCGGCGCGCATCTGCATGCCGCGCTGCGCGGGCGGCGGGTCGCGATCAAGCAGGCCCTGCTCGGCGGCGCGATCGTCGTCGGTGCCGGCAACATCTACGCCTGCGAGGCGCTGTTCGAAGCCGGCATCGACCCGCGCACGCGCAGCGATCGCGTCAGCCTGGCGCGCTGCGAGCGCCTTGCCGCGGCGGTGCGCGACACGCTGGCGCGCGCGCTCACGCTCGGTGGCTCGACCTTGCGCAACTTCCGCGATGCGCACGGCATGGCCGGCGAATTCCAGTTGCAGGCCCGCGTCTACGGCCGCGAAGGCCAGCCCTGCGTCCGCGGCGACGGCACGGTGCGCCGCATTGTGCAAGGTCAGCGCGCAACCTACTTCTGCCCCGCGTGCCAGCGCCGCTGATGCGGCACCGCCACGCGACGATGGCTGCGCCATTCGTGAATCGCGGAAGGTTGCACGTTCGGCGCGCGAACTGTTGGTGAGCAGATGTTTCGATGCAATTGCCGCAAGATCCTTGCGCTACGATGATTCATCCCCGCCCCGGCCCCGTGCACACGATCGTTCATGACCCCCTCGTTCGCCATCAGCCTCGATGCCCTGAGCGGCTGGCGAACGACACTCGCACGGCGCCTCGACGAGATCGCCTCGTTCCTCGGTGATCGCGAGCTCGTCGACGCATCGGCCGCAGCGCAGCTGACCGCGCTGCGCGAGCGGCTCGGCAACGAGAAGCTCGTCGTCGCCTTCGTCGCCGAGTTCTCGCGCGGCAAGTCGGAGCTGATCAACGCGATCTTCTTCGCCGACACCGGCCGGCGCGTGCTGCCGGCCACACCCGGTCGCACGACGATGTGCCCGGTCGAGCTCGCCTGGGACGGCGACGAATCCGCCACGCTGATGCTGCTGCCGATCGAGACCCGCCTCGAAGGCCTGTCGTTGGCCGAGCTGCGGCCGCGGCGACGCGCCTGGACCGTGCTGCCGCTGCAGATCGACCAGCCCGATCAGCTGGCGCAGGCGCTTCAGGAAGTCACCCGCACGCAGTGGGTCACGAAGGACACCGCGCGCGATCTCGGCTTCTGGCACGACGACCATCCCGACGACAACCCGCCGCTGGCCGCTGACGAACGCGTCGAGGTGCCGGCCTGGCGCCACGCGCTGATCAACTACCCGCACCCGCTGCTCAAGCAGGGCCTTGTCGTGCTCGACACGCCGGGGCTGAATGCGATCGGCGCCGAGCCCGAGCTGACGCTGAGCCTGCTGCCCACGGCGCACGCGACCGTCTTCATCCTCGGCGCCGACACCGGCGTGACCAAATCCGACCTTGGCGTCTGGCGCGACCATCTCGGCACGCATGCGCTGACGCGCTTCGTCGTGCTGAACAAGATCGATGCGCTGCACGATCCGCTCGCGCTCGCCGGGCAGGTCGAGGGCCAGATCGAATCGCAGCGCACCGAGACCGCGCGCACGCTGGGCATCACGCTGGACCGCGTGTTCCCTCTGTCGGCGCGCCAGGCGCTCGCGGCGCGCGTGACCGGCGACGCCGAGGGCCTGCGCGAGAGCCGGCTGCCGGTGCTCGAGGCGGCGCTCGGGTCACAGCTGTTGCCGCAGCGCCGCCAGGTGCTCGAGCAGGTCGTTCTCGAAGGTGCGCGCCAGCTCGAGAACCATGTCGCGCGGCGCCTCGGCGACCAGCGCCGCCAGCTCGCCGAGCAGGTGCTCGAACTGCGCGGGCTGCGCGGCAAGAGCGGCTCGAAGATGCGCCAGATGCTGGAGCGGGTCGACGCCGAGACCGCCGAGTTCGAGCGCTGCACCGTGCGGCTGCAGGCGCTGCGCACGGTCCACAGCCGGATGCTCAAGCAGGCGCTCGTCGTGCTGTCGTCTGACCGTTTGCGCGATGAGGTCAACCTGATGCAGGCCGAGATGAAGGCCTCGCTGCTGAATCTCGGCGCGAAGAAATCCTTCGCGGCGCTGTGCGGCCGGCTGCGCGCGCTGCTGGCCGAGGCGGCCCGGCACAGCGGCGAGATCCGCGACATGCTCGGCGCCTCATTCGCCAAGCTCAACGGTGAATACGGCTTCAGCCTGGCGATGACCAAGGCGCCCGATCTGGCGCAGTTCAGCGGCGAGCTTGAACTGATCGAGCGCAGCTACGCGCAGTACCTCGGCCTGACGCAGGCGCTGCGCCTGTCGCAGCCGGGCTTCATGGAGCAGTTCCGGCGCATGCTGGTGTCCAAGCTGCGGGTCGTGTTCGAGAACGCGAGCGCCGAGCTCGAGCTCTGGAACAAGGCGATCTCGTCGCAGGTCGATTCGCAGCTGCGCGAGCGGCGGCGCAACTTCAGGCGCCGACGCGAATCGCTCGAGCGCGTCCAGGCGGCGGCCAGCGAGCTCGAATCGCGCATAGCCGAGCTCGATGCGCACGACGAGCGGCTGCAGAGTTTCCTGCGGCGCGCCCGCGAGCTGCTCGGCGTGCTGCGCGAGCACGCCCATGCCGGCCCGGTGGCAGGCAACGACCTGATCTCGCTGCAGCTGCCCGCCACGGGCGCGGCCGCGAATTCGTCCGGCGCTGACGCGCTGGCCGCGCCATTGCGGCGTGCCCAGGCCTGAAACCGACGCTCGCTTCGCGCCACGCCTGATCGCGTGGCAGCGCGAGCACGGGCGCCATGCGCTGCCGTGGCAGAACACGCGCGACCCGTACCGCGTGTGGCTGTCCGAGATCATGCTGCAGCAGACCCAGGTCGCCACCGTGCTGGCGTACTACGAGCGCTTCTTGCAGCGCTTTCCCGACGTCGCCGCGCTCGCGGCCGCGACCGTGGACGAGGTTTTCGCACTGTGGAGCGGCCTGGGCTACTACAGCCGCGCGCGCAACCTGCACCGCTGCGCGCAGGCGGTCGTCGAGCAGCATGGTGGGCGCTTCCCGACGCGCAGCGACGCGCTCATGACGCTGCCGGGCATCGGCCGCTCGACCGCCGCGGCGATCGCCGCGTTCTGCTTCGGCGAGCGTGTTGCGATCCTCGATGGCAATGTCAAGCGGGTGCTGACGCGCGTGCTTGCGTTCGACGGCGACCTCGCGCAGGTGCGCCACGAGCGCGCGCTGTGGGAGCGTGCGACGCAACTGCTGCCCGCGCACGGGATCGAAACGTACACGCAGGGCCTGATGGACCTCGGTGCGACGCTGTGCACGCAGCGCGCTCCGGCGTGCCCGGCATGTCCTGTGCGTACGCTCTGCGCGGCGGCGCATGCCGGCACGTCGCAGCGCTATCCGGTCAAGACGCGCAAGCTCAAGCGCGGCAAGCGCGAGCACGTCTGGCTGTGGCTGCAGTGGCGCGATCAACACTGGCTGACGCAGCGGCCCGACGCGGGCGTCTGGGCCGGCCTGTGGAGTCTGCCCGAGTTCGACTCGATGGCGGCGTTCGACGCGGCCAGCCGCGACTGGCCAGGCGCCGGCGCGGCGCTGCCGAGTTTCACGCATGTGCTGACGCATCTCGACTGGCGGCTGCACCCGCTGCAGTGGACAGTGCCACCGCGCACGCCGCGCGCCCGGGTCGATGCAGTGACGGCGGCGCTGCCGGCGGGCCGCTGGTTCACGCTGGTCGACGCGCTCTCCGCAGGGCTGCCGGCGCCGCTACGCAAGCTGCTGCCGGCGTGACGCGCGGCGCGGGCCTCGGCTCTCTGCCGCCCAAGCTCCTGGTCGCCGCGCCCTAACCGACGACACCCTTGCTGCGCAGGAAATCGTCGACCAGCTGCAGCCGCAGCATCGGGTCGGGCAGCGCCATCAGCTTCTGCTTGGCCGCCTTCGGGATCGGCAGGATCTCGCACCAGCGGTTCGCGACCCAGCCGGCGTCGTCGAAGCGGTACGGCGCGAGAAACGGTTCGGTTTGTTGCGCCTTCAGCGACTCGATCGCATCGGCCAGGCCGCGCACCGTGCCGGCCAGTGCTGCGCTCGGTGGGAGCACCGGGTCGTCGGCGATCGGCTCGGTGGCGGCGAGCCACAGGCCGTCCGCCCGCTGCTGCTGCGACAGCACCCGAAAGCGCTGCGTGCCGCGACAACTGACCTGCAGGATTCCGGGCCGGTCGCTGTCGACATCGATCAGCTCGGCCAGCGTGCCGATCGATTCGAAGTTGACGCGGTCGTCGCCGCTGCGCACCTCGCGGCCGCTGCGCAGCGCGACCACGCCGAACGCGCTGCCGTCACGCAGACAATCGGCCACCAGGTCAAGGTAGCGCGCCTCGAACACCTTGAGTCCGAGCAGCCCGCCGGGAAACAGCACCGCCTGCAGCGGAAACAGGGGCAGCTCGCGGCTCATTCCGGCACCCGGCTCGCCCGATCAGTCGCGCGCGTCCAGCTCGCGGTGGCGTATCAGGGTGGCGGCGCGCGCGCGGAAGCGCTCGGCCAGCGTCTGCACGAAGTACACCGAGCGGTGCTGGCCGCCGGTGCAGCCGATCGCCACTGTCAGGTAGCTGCGCTGGTCGTCTTCGAAGGCCGGCAGCCAGCGTGCCAGGAACGACTCGATCTGGGCCAGCATCTCGCCGACCTCGGGCTGCGCGCGCAGGTAATCGGCCACCGCGGCGTCGCGGCCGGTCAGGGGCTGCAGCTCGCGCACATAGTGCGGGTTCGGCAGCACGCGCACGTCGAAGACGTAATCGGCGTCCAGCGGCACGCCGTACTTGAACGCGAAACTCTCGAACACCAGCGTCAGCCGGTGACCGGTGGCGCGCACCAGGTCACGCACCCAGACGCGCAGTTGCGCTGGCCGCAGCTGGCTCGTGTCGACCACTGTTGCGACCTCACGCAGCTCGGCCAGCAGCTCGCGCTCGAGCTCGATCGCATCGATCAGCGCGCGCCGGTTGGTGGGCGCGCCGTTGTAGTGCAGGCGGTCGTCGCGGCGGCGCGCGGGCTCGGCGTTGGGTGGCTCGCTCGACAGCGGGTGCGGCCGGCGCGTCTCGGAGAAGCGCCGCACAAGCGCGTCGGTGCTGGCATCGAGAAACACCACCTGGATCGCGACGCCTTCGCCGCGCAGCTGCTGCAGCAGCGGCAGCAGGTGTGGCAGCGAGCCGGCGCTGCGCACGTCGACCGCGATCGCCAGGCGCCGGTCGAACCGCGCCGTCTCGAGCCGCAGGAAGTCGCGCAGCAATTCCGGCGGCAGGTTGTCCACGCAGAAGAAACCGGCATCCTCGAGCGCGTGCAGCGCGACCGACTTGCCCGATCCCGAGATGCCGGTGACCAGCACGACCTGGCGCAGCGCCGTGTCGCCGGCATCGGCCGAAGCAACCGGCGCGGCCGGCGCAGCCGTCACCGCACCGTCGGCCGCGGGCGGCGCGGGCATCGCATCGGGCGCATCGTTCGGGCTCATCAGCGTTTGCGCGTGCGCGCCGGCGCGGCCGCGGCGGCCGCTTCTGCGCCGACCGCCAGCATCTCCTGCGCATGCGCCAGACGGGTATTGGACAACCGCTCGCCGCCCAACATGCGCGCGACCTCGGCGACGCGCTGCTCGCCGCCGACCGAGCGCACATCGCTGAGCGTCGCGCCGTCGTGCAGCTGCTTGGAGACGACGAAATGGTGGTCCGCGCAGGCCGCCACCTGCGGCAGGTGCGTGACCGCGAGCACTTGGCGGTCGCGGCCGAGCTGCTTCATCAGCCGCCCGACCGTCTCGGCCACCGCGCCGCCGACACCGGCGTCGATCTCGTCGAAGATCAGCGTGCCGACGGCGTCGCCGGCGCTGTCGAGCTGGCTGGTGGTCACCGCGATCGCGAGCGCGATGCGCGAGAGTTCGCCGCCCGAGGCGACCTTCGCCAGCGGCCGCGGCGTGCTGCCGGCATGGCCGGCGACGAGGAACTCGGCCGACTCGAGGCCGAACGATTGCGGCGCCTCCTGCGGCAGCAGCGCGACCTCGAAACGGCCGCCGGCCATGCCGAGCTGCTGCATCGCCTGCGTGACCGCGCCGGCGAGTTGGGGTGCGCCTCTGCGCCGTGCGTTCGAGACGCGGCGGGCTTCGGCGTCGAAGGCCGCTCGGGTGCGTTCAACCTCGCGCTCCAGCGCGGCCAGGTCGGCCGCGGCGTCGAGTGCCTGGAGCTCGGTCTTCCATTGCGCGAGCAGTGCCGGCAGCTCGGCCGGCGGGCGGCGATAGCGCCGCGCCAGGCCGATCCATGCCGACAGCCGCTCGTCGAGCGCCTGCAGCCGCTGCGGCTCGAGCTCGGTGTGGTTCAGGTAGCTCGCCAGGGTGTGCGCGGCGTCGTGCAACTGCGCCTGCGCGCCTTCGAGCGCGATGATCGTCTCGGCGAGTTGCGCATCGAACGCCGCCACATCCTGCAGTGCATGCAACGCGCGGCCGGTCAGCGCCTCGGCGTTGTCGTCGGCCTCCGATACGGCATCAAGCGCGCCGCGCGCCGCCTCGATCAGCGATTGCGCATTCGCCAGCCGCTTGTGCTCGGCCTCGAGCTCGACCCATTCGTCGTCGCCCGGCGCCAGCTTGTCGACTTCGCCGATCTGCCAGGCCAGCCGTTCGCGCTCGCGGTCCAGGCCCGACTGCTGTGCGCCGGCGCGCGCCAGCGAGTCCGTCGCAAGCTTCCAGTCGGACCAGCGCTGCGCGAGCAGGCCGGCGTCGACGCTGGCGAACGCATCGAGCAGCGCACGCACCGACGGCGCACGCGTCAGGCTCTGCCACGCATGCTGGCCGTGGATGTCGACCAGGTGATCGGCCGCCTCGCGCAATTGCGCGATCGTCGCGGCGCTGCCGTTGATCCAGGCGCGGCTCTTGCCTTGCGCATCGATCGTGCGGCGCAGCAGCAGGTTGCCGCCGGCCTCGAAGCCGGCCTCGTCGAGCCAGGGCGCAAGGCTCGCCGGGGCATCGAACTCGGCGCTGATCTCGGCGCGCGCCGCGCCTTCGCGCACCACCAGGGCATCGCCGCGGCTGCCGAGCGCGAGCTGCAGCGCATCGACCAGGATCGACTTGCCCGCGCCGGTCTCGCCGGTCAGCACCGAGAAGCCGCCATCGAACTCGAGCTCGAGCGCGCTGACGATCACGACATCGCGCAGCGACAGACGGCGCAGCATCAGGCCTCCGGCCCGTCGGCCACGACCGGCACGCGCTGCGGTCGCGACGACGCGGCGTCGCCGCGGGCGTGAAGGCAGCCCTTCATGACGTGACTCCGGAGTTCCAGTGCAGCTTGCGCCGCAGGGTCGCGTAATAGCTCCAGCCGCGTGGATGCAGAAAGCGCACCTGGTTCGCCGAGCGCCGCACCTGCACACGGTCGCCGTGCAGCAGGCTGGCCAGCGACTGCATGTCGAAGCTGACGCTGGCCTCGCGGCCGGCGACGATCTCGATGGTGATCTCGCCCAGGTCGGGCAGCACGATCGGGCGATTCGACAGGTCGTGCGGTGCGATCGGCACGAGCACCCAGCCGGCGATGCCGGGGTGCAGGATCGGGCCGCCCGCCGACAGCGCATACGCGGTCGAGCCGGTGGGCGAGCCGATGATCAGGCCGTCGGACCTGAAGTTGGCGACGAACTCGGTGCCGATGTCGACCTTGAGCTCGACCATGCTGGCCGCGGCGCCGCGGCTGACGACGACGTCGTTCATCGCGAACCCGTCGAAGATGCGCGCGCCGTCGCGCCAGACGCCGCCTTCGAGCATCGTGCGGTGCTCTTCTTCATAGTCGCCGGCGATCATCGGCGCCAGCGCATCGGCGAACTGGCCGATGTTGATGTCGGTGATGAAGCCCAGGCGGCCCTGATTGATGCCCACCAGCGGCAGGTTGAAGCGCGCGAGCTGGCGCGCGATGCCCAGCATCGTGCCGTCGCCGCCGACCACGACCGCGATGTCGCATTCGCGGCCGAGCTGCTCGACCGTGCGTGCGCCGAAGGCCTCGATGCCGGTGTTCAAGGCGGTCTGGCGCTCCAGCGACACGTCGAGGCCCTGGCGAATCAGGAATTGCGCGACTTCCTCGAGCACCCCGCGGATGCCTTCGGCCTGGTATTTGCCCACAAGCGCGGCATGTCGAAAGCGGGTCACCATGCGCGGGATTACACCACAGCGACCCCCGTGCCGCGGCGCCGAAAATGGCTGCCGTCCTACAATGAAATCATGCTCGACGCGCGCGCCAAAACACTGCTGAAGGCCCTGGTCGAACGCTACATCGCCGACGGCCAGCCCGTGGGCTCGCGCACCCTGTCGCGCGCGAGCGGTCTGGAGCTGTCGCCGGCGACCATCCGCAACGTGATGGCGGACCTCGAAGAGCTCGGGCTGATCGCCAGCCCGCACACCAGCGCCGGGCGCATCCCGACCGCGCGCGGCTACCGGCTCTTCGTCGACACGATGCTGACCGCGCAGCCGTTCGCGGGCGTCGCGTCGATCGAGCAGCCGCGCCTGCCGCCCGACCAGCCGCAGCGTGTGATCGCGAACGCGGCGCAGCTGCTGTCGAACCTGTCGAGCTTCGTCGGCGTGATCACCGCGCCGCGCAAGGCCAGCGTGTTCCACCACATCGAGTTCATGCGCCTGTCGGAGCGGCGCGTGCTGTTGATCCTGGTCGCGCCCGACGGCGATGTGCAGAACCGCGTGATCTTCACCGCGCAGGACTACACCCAGAGCGAGCTGCTCGAAGCCAGCAACTACCTGACCGCGCACTACGCCGGCCGCACCATCGAAGAGGTGCGCGAGCGGCTCAAGAGCGAGGTCGATGCGCTGCGCAGCGAGATCGCCACGCTGATGCAGGCCGCTGTCGAGGCCGGCAGCGAGGCGCAGGCCGACCAGGCGCAAGTTGTGATCAGCGGCGAGCGCAACCTGCTCGCGGTGCAGGATTTCGGCAGCGACATGGGCAGCCTGCGCAAGCTGTTCGATGTGTTCGAACAGAAGACCCAGCTGATGCGCCTGCTCGAGGTCAGCAGCCGGGCCGAAGGCGTGCGCATCTACATCGGCGGCGAAAGCATGGTCGTGCCGTTCGAGGAGCTGTCGGTCGTCTCCGCGCCCTACGAGGTCAACGGTCAGGTCGTCGGCACTCTCGGCGTGATCGGCCCGACGCGCATGGCCTACG
>Ga0207674_10008700_pt1 | contig 11684 bp, 5 predicted proteins | sample KBSCornC72_FD_184303 | JGI IMG/M metagenome (GOLD analysis project Ga0207674, IMG submission 184303) | Corn rhizosphere microbial communities from Kellogg Biological Station, Michigan, USA - KBS Corn C7-2 (SPAdes) (version 2) | ecosystem: Host-associated > Plants > Roots > Rhizosphere > Soil ... | reverse complement strand
CTGCAACGCAAGCAGTGGCACAGCGACCCGGTGTTCGAGTGGCTGGCCGCCAGCGGCGGCATCCAGCCCGCCGAGATGTACCGCACCTTCAACTGCGGCATCGGCATGGCGGTGGTGGTGCCGGCCGCCCAGGCGGACGCTGCGTTGGCCCTGCTCCGCGCCGCCGGTGAAACCGCCATGCGAAAGCTGGTGATCGCCCGGTAGCAGTTGCGAGGGATAGCACCATCAACTTTTCGCTGGCCTCCCCTGTAGTTACTCGGCTTGTGATAAGATTAAGGTTCGCGTAAACGCATTTCTGGCGGTCGCCTGCCGGCCCACCGCCCGTTTCCGGTTTCGTTTTCGGCCCTGGTCAAAGATCCCGGAGGCCCTGCGATGAGATTCCGTCCCCTGCTCCTCGTTCTCCTCGTGCACTTTGTCATCCCGGCCGTTGCCAGCGCGCAGTGGGCCCAGACCGGCACCATCGTTTCCGCCGTGCAGAATGATCAGCGCTACATCAGCGTGTGCAGCGACGGCGCGGGGGGAGCCATCGTGGCGTGGGAGGATCTCCGCGTGGACACCGGTTCCGACCTTTACATGCAGAGAATCAGCGCGGCGGGTGTTCCGCAATGGACGGCCAACGGGGTCGCTATCTGCACCCTCACGGGCGCACAGTGGCAGCCCAGGCTCATCAGCGATGGAGCCGGCGGCGCCGTCGTTACGTGGATGGATGGGAGAGGCGGCCCCCTGGACATCTACGCGCAACGCGTCAACGCTTCGGGTGCAACGCTGTGGACGGCCAACGGCGTCGTGGTTTGCAACGCCGTGCAAGACCAACAATGGCCGTCAATCGTGTCGGACGGAGGCACGGGTGCGATCATCACCTGGTACGACGGCCGCGGTCCCACCCCGCCCAATGGATACGATATCTATGCACAGAAGCTGAACTCTTCGGGCGTTCCCCAGTGGACGGCGAACGGCGTCGCGGTGTGCACGGCCGCGCAGGATCAGACCTATCCGCAGATCGCGAGCAACGGGTCAGGGGGTGCCATTATCACCTGGCAGGATTATCGCGCGGGCACCGCACCCCTCACCTACGACGTGTATGCCCAGAACGTTCTCACGAATGGCTCGATGTCCTGGACGGCCAACGGCGTGGCGGTGTGCACGGCGGCGAACAATCAATACGGGCAGCGGATCATCAGCGATGCGTTCAACGGCGCCATCATCGCGTGGCAGGATAATCGCACGGGATCGACTTTCGATGTGTACGCACAACGTCTCAGCGGCGCCGGCGCTCCGCTCTGGGCCGCAAACGGCCTGGCCGTATGTACGGCAGCAAACGATCAGTTCGGCGTATCGTTGGTACCCGACGGTAGTCAGGGCGCTTTTATCGCCTGGATGGACCAGCGCGCCGCCGCCTTCAGCAATGACGTTTACATACAGCACGTGGGCGCGCCGGGAACCGTGTTGTGGACCAGTCAGGGTCTGGCGTTGGCAGCGGATGTCAACAATCTCGAGCAAGAAGTGCAACTCGCTACCGACGGAGCCAACGGTGTCATTGCCGTGTGGACCGACAATCGCGATGGCGCACAGTCAGAACTTTACACGCAGCGGCTCGCGAACAACGGATCGGCGTTGTGGGCCAGCGGTGTGCGCGTGACCACTAATTCTGCGTACGAATACTCGCCCATGCCGATCGCGGACGGATCGGGCAACGTGATCGTGGGCTGGTATGCAAGCCAGGTCAGCGGGGACGCGAATGTGTATGCCACGCGCATTGACGGTCGCTTCGGATACTGGGGCAAACCGGAACCAACATTGTTTGCAGTGAAGGACGTCCCCAACGATCAGGGCGGGAAGGTGCGCGTCGAGTGGTACGCGAGCTCACGCGATCAATTGACTCAGCAGACGATCACCAAGTACACGATCTGGCGCGCGATCGATCAGGCCATCTACGCCAACGCCGTGGCAGCGGGCGTGCCCGAAGTCAAAGCAACCGATGATGCTTCCAGTTTTCCGGACCGGGCCGTTCGTCGCGAGAAACTGCAAGCGCTCGACTACTTCTGGGAGCTCATCGGGACGCAGTCTGCCGCGTATCGGTATGCGTACTCCTTCACCGCTGCGACCAGCTTCGATTCGACGGCCACGAACTCGGCCACGCATCGTTTCCAGATTCTGGCGCACGCGAACAGCGATCTTATCAACTGGCCGTCCAACATTCTGTCCGGGCGATCGGTTGACAACGTGGCACCGCCACCGCCGCCCTTCCTCACCGCGCAGCGCATTGGGAACAGTGTCTATTTGAAGTGGAACGGCGTGCATATCCCCGATCTCGACAGGTACACGGTGTACCGCGCGACATCGGCGGGCGTGACACCGATCCCGGCAGATTTCCTTTCCGATGATCCGGACACGTTGCTCACCGACGCGAGCGCTCCAACCAGCGCGGCCTATTACATTGTCACCGCGACCGACGTTCACCAGAACCAGAGCCTCAAATCGAATGAGGCCTCGGTCGCCGCGACAACGAACGCGGGCAATCTGCCTCCGATCGCTGCGCTCACGGTCTTGCAGAATCATCCCAACCCGTTCACCGGCGAGACGCAACTTCGGGTGGGTTTGCCGGCAAGAGGAGACGTTCGCGTCGAAATCTACGATGTGGCGGGAAGGCGCGTGCGCAGCGTTCTTGTGCCGGCACAGGAGAAGGGCTGGGACACGTTGCGTATCTCTGCGGTGGATGATCGCGGCGCGGTTTTACCCAGTGGCGTGTACTTCTACAAGGTTCACGCCGGCGCTGAGACAGTCACAAAAAAGATGGTCGTTACGCACTAGAAAGGAGGCCCTGCCATGAGATCACGTTTCTTGTTTGCGCTGTGCCTCCTTCCTGTCATTCCCGCCGTCGCGAACGCGCAGTGGGCCGACACCGGCACCGCCGTTGCCGCTCTACAGAATGACCAGCGTGTCCTCTCCATGTGCAGCGACGGCGCCGGCGGAGCCTTCATTGTGTGGGAGGATTACCGCACCGACCCGGGCTCCGACCTCTACGCTCAGAGAATCAGTTCAACGGGGGTTCCGCAGTGGGCCGCCAACGGCATCGTAGTATGCAATGTCACCCCCGGGTCCCAGTATCAGCCCCGCATGATCAGCGATAACGCCGGCGGTTGCATCATTGCCTGGCAGGACTCGAGAGGTGGGGGCGTTACTTCCCATGTGTACGCGCAACGACTCAATGCGTTGGGATCATCGCTTTGGACCTTCAATGGAGTTCTGGTCACGAACGTCACCGGTGACCAGATCGTGCCAACCCTCTGCTCCGATGGTGGCAATGGCGCCATCATCACGTGGTACGACTCCCGCAATCTCGCTACCACTGGATGGGACATCTACGCGCAAAGGATCAGTACCGGGGGCGTCGCGCAATGGACGGCGAATGGCGTTGCCATGTGCACGGTCGCCGCGGATCAGTCGCTCCCGCAGATCACGATTGATGGACTCAACGGCGCCATCATCGTGTGGCGGGATCTTCGCGCCGGAAGTGGTACCTACGATCTATGGGCCCAGAGAGTTAACGGCAACGGCACGATTCTTTGGACTGCAAACGGCACCGCGTTGTGTCAGGCAACAAACAATCAGGACTCGCCCGTGATCGCAAGCGACGGAGCCAACGGCGCTCTTGTCGCGTGGCAGGACTTCCGAAGTGGCACCGATTGGGACATCTACGCGCAGCGTCTGAACCTCAACGGTGCGTGGCTGTGGACGACCAATGGAGTCGCCGTCTGCACCATGCCGAACTACCAGTTCGGTGTGTCGTTGATATCGGATGGGCAGCAGGGCGCATACCTGGCGTGGAACGACGCGCGCAATGTCTCGACCAACGGCAACGATGTCTACATGCAGCGGCTTGCCGCCACCGGAAACGCACTGTGGGCTGCACAGGGTCTGGCAGTCGCCACAGGACCCACAAACGAGCAGATACCCACGCTCGCCAGCGATGCCGCCAATGGTGTGATGGTGGTATTCGGCGCCGGCAGCCAATTGACCGACGCGGGGCTCTGGGCTCAGCGCCTGGATAACAATGGAACGCGATACTGGGCGACGAATGGCGTACACGTTTCATCTACTGTTTTCGGGTACCCGAACGAACCCAGAGCGATCGCGGACGCGTCCGGCAATGTGATCGTGGGCTGGTACGCGTATCCCGGTGGCTTCAGTAGCGAATCGAACGTCTACGCGACGCGCATCGACAGTCGCTTTGGATACTGGGGCAAACCGGAACCGACGTTGTTTGCAGTCAAAGACGTCCCCAACGATCAGGGGGGCAAGGTGCGTGTCGAATGGTACGCGAGCTCGCGTGATCAACTGAATCAGGGCGTGATTTCGAAATACACGATCTGGCGCGGCATCGATCAGGCCATGTACGCCAACGCTGTTGCGACCAGTGTGCCCGACGTAAAGACCACCGATCCCGCCTCGACGTTCACCGGCAAGGCCGTGCGTCACGACAAACTGGAGGCGCTCGATTACTTCTGGGAGCTCATCGGGACGCAGACCGCTGCGTATCGCTACGCGTATTCGTTCACGGCGGCGACGACATTCGACTCTACAGCCGCCAATCTGGCGACGCATCGTTTTCAGGTTCTGGCGCACGGCACGAACGGGGGGCTTCCCAGCGACCCCATCAACTGGCCTTCGAATATTCTCAGCGGCCGTTCGGTCGACAACCTCGCACCACCCGCGCCGCTGTTTCTCACCGCACAGCGTATCGGAAACTACGTCTACCTGAAGTGGAATGGCGTGCACGTGCCCGATCTCGACAAGTACACGGTGTATCGGAAGACGTCGTCCGGTGTGACGGCAATTCCGGCGAACTTTCTCGCCGACGATCCCGATACATTGCTGACGGACGCGAGCGCTCCCACGAGTGCGCTGTATTACATCGTCACCGCGACCGACATCCATCAGAACCAGGGTGCGAAGTCGAACGAGGCGTCGGTTGCAGCGACAACCGGAGCGGGCAATCTGCCGCCGGTCACGGCGCTCACCGTGCTGCAGAATTCTCCCAACCCGTTCACCGGAGAGACGCGGCTGCAGGTGGGCTTGCCTGCCAGTAGCGATGTGCGTGTCGAGATCTATGATGTCGCAGGAAGGCGTGTGCGCAGCGTTCTTGTGTCCGCTCAGGCAAAGGGTTGGAACACGCTGCGTATCCCTGCGCGCGACGACCGTGGTGGCTCGTTGGCGAGCGGCGTCTACTTCTACCGCGTGCACGCGGGGGCCGAGACGGTGACCCGGAAAATGGTGATCGCCCGGTAGGAACGCCACTTTCTCTGTGACAGGCGGGCCGGGGGACCGTCCTATTTGGGGAGCATTCCCCTCGACAACCAAAGGAGCCCCGCCGTGTTCCGACTTCTCGCAACCACGCTCGTTGTACTGGCCCTTCCCTTTGCCGCCAACGCCGGCTGGCAGTTCAACGGCGTGCCGGTCTCCACTGCCCCGTACTACCAGGCCGACCCGCTCATCGTTTCCGATGGCGCGGGCGGTGCCATCATCGCCTGGTACGACTTACGCGGCGGCAGCAACTACGACATCTACGCCCAGCGCCTGAATGCCGCCGGAGTTCCGCAGTGGACTGCCGATGGCGTTCCGGTGTGCACGCAGACGGGCACCCAGATCTTGACGGCGATGGTGTCGGACGAGGCGGGCGGCGCCGTGATGGTCTGGTATGACGATCGCAACAGCATTCAGACCGCCAACGACGTCTATGCGCAGCGCATCGACGGAAGTGGAGCTCCGCTGTGGACGGTGGACGGAGTCAAAGTGAGCGAGACTGCCGGCAACCAGTGGTACCCGGATCTGATCCGGAGCGGGAACTTCTTCGTTGTCGCGTGGCGCGACGATCGCGCCGGCAACGGGGACGACATTTACGCTCAATCACTGAATTCGGTCGGAAACCCTCAATGGATGGCAGACGGCGTTGCGCTTTGTACGGCAACCGGCATCCAGTTTTTCCCACATCTCTGTGGCGACCAGATTGGCGGCGCCATCGTGTCGTGGACAGACCTTCGTGCCGGGAACCGTGACATCTACGCGCGTCTCATCGACAGATTTGGCAACGTACAGTGGACGAACAACGGTGTCGCCGTGAGCAACGCGGCCAACGATCAGGACGAGCCCCGGATCGTGAGCGACTCAGCAGCCGGAGCCATCATTACCTGGTACGACTGGCGCAGCGGTGGGGCCGACATCTACGTCCAGCGCCTCGACTACAGCGGCGCGGCGCTATGGGCGGCAAACGGCCTCGCGATCTGTACGGCTTCCGGCATTCAGAGCTCTCCCACGATCACGCAGGATTTCAGCGGTGGCGCGGTGATCGTCTGGGAGGATCACCGCCCCGCTCCCAACGACCCCGACATTTACGGGCAACGCGTGGACCCGTCGGGCACACCGCAATGGACTGCCAACGGAATGCCTGTGTGTGCCGTTGCCGGGCTTCAGCTGGTCCCGCGCATCGTTCGCGATCCCACGGGCGGCTTTCTCGTGACGTGGTTCGATTATCGAAGTGGAAATTCCGACGTGTACGCCCAGCGTCTCGATTATTTCAGCACACTGTGGACACCGAACGGCGTGGTCCTGAGCACCGAATCCCACGCGCAGGAGATGCCCAGCATTTGTCCCGACGGAATCGGCGGCGCCATCGTCGCATGGCGTGATCTTCGCGAGGGCAACTACTGGGACGTGTACGCGGAGCACGTGAACGGAAGCGGTCCCACCGGCGTCGAACGCACGCCGCTGGCGACGTCGCTCCGCGTGTCCAATTATCCCAATCCGTTCACTGGCGACACCACGCTTCAGCTTTCGTTGCCTTCCGCCTCGGACGTGAGCGTCGATGTGTATGACGTGGCCGGACGGCGCGTGCGCGAATACTCGTTCCCGCGCCAGGTCAAGGGCTGGAGCGATTTGCGAATCGACGACCGCGATGATCACGGCAAGCTGCTTCCCAGCGGGGTGTACTTTTATCGCGTGCAAGCCGGCAACGGGACGGTCACAAAGAAGATGGTGATCGCGCGCTAGAGACGGTTTGTTCATGCCAATCGGGCCGGCGGGCCGTCCCATGGGTGGTGACATTTTCACCAACCTCGCTACCACGCGGCGTGTACTTCTATCGCATGCATGCCGCGGAGATGGTCACGCGCAAGATTGGAGCGCGTGATAGACTGTCACCAGTCCCAACGCTGTGCCGCCAACCTGGAGCGTGCGTATGAAGGCTCCCCTCGTCGCTTCTCTTCTCGTCCTATCGATCAATTTGTCTGCTGATGTCAGTCACGCTGCGTGGTCTGTCGATGGCAATGTCATATCCAACCCGATGAACCTCCAGGGTTTCGCGAAGATGGTTCCGGACGGAACCGGTGGAGCCATCATCGTGTGGAGCGACGTGCGCAACGGCAACGAGGATATCTACGCGCAGCGCGTCGACGCGGCGGGTGTGGTCCAGTGGGCGCCCAACGGCGTGCCGCTGTGCCTGGCTGCCTTCAGTCAGAGCTTTCCCGCCATCGTCTCGGACGGCGCCGGTGGTGCGATCGTGACGTGGCAGGACTTTCGTAGCGGACTCACCTACGACCTCTATGCGCGGCGCGTCACGGCGGCGGGGGCCGTGCAATGGACTGGCAACGGCGTGGTGATCTCGACGTCATCCGGCAACCAGACCAACCCCGCCATGATCGAGGACGGCGCCGGCGGTGCCATCATCGCCTGGCAGGACGACCGCCTCGGCAACAGCGATATCTTGACGCAACGAGTCAACGGGTCGGGTGTGGTGCAGTGGCCGATTGCCGGCGTGTTCGTTTGCAATGCCAGCAACGACCAGATCAATCCGACACTCACGACCGACGGCGCCGGCGGTGCCATCATTTCGTGGCAGGACGGTCGTTTCCCCACCAGTATCGACATCTACGCTCGGCGCGTGGATTCGGGAGGGGGCGTGTTGTGGACTGCCAACGGCAACGTGATTTGCTCGGCCGTGGGCCACCAGTTTTCACCTTTGACCGTTTCCGATGGTGCCGGCGGAGCGGTCATCACGTGGAGCGACGGCCGCGTGAGCACGCCGGTCACCGACATCTATGCACAGCGAATCAACAACGCGGGCTCGCTGCAGTGGGCGGCCAACGGAGTCGCATTGTGCACCGCGGCGAACGATCAGTTCGTCCAGATGGTCACGACCGACGGCGCGGGCGGCGTGATCGCCGCGTGGCGCGACCGTCGCAGCGGCGCCTTCGACGTGTATGCGCGACGAATCGATGTGACGGGCGCAGCGCTGTGGAGTGCCGATGGCGTCGCGATCTGCACCGCGACCGAAGAACAGGGGCTCCCCGCGATTGTCGCGGACGGGAGCGGCGGAGCCGTTGTCACGTGGCACGATAACCGAACCCCTGCCAACGCATTCGACATCTACGCGCAGCGGATCAATTCCACGGGGGCGGTGCAGTGGACGGGCGATGGCGTCGCCCTGTGCAAGGCAGCCAGGAATCAAATGTCGCCCGCGATCGCCGCGGATGGAAGCGGCGGAGCGATTGTGGCGTGGCAGGACCTGCGCAATGGAAACGAGAACAACGACGACGACGACATCTACGCCCAGCATGTCCCCGGTGACGGATTGGTCCCAACCGCGGTGCGACCCATGACACCCGCCGCGCGTCTTTCCGTCAGCTCGGGCTATCCCAATCCGTCCAGTGCGGCAACATGGTTCGATGTGATGTTGCAGAGCGAATCGGCGGTGAGTGTCGAGGTGTTCGATGTGGCAGGACGGCGCGTGCGCACGATCGCCATGGGACGCATGCACGCCGGGCCGGCGCGACTGACATTCGACGGCCTGGATGACCGCGCGCACACGCTCCCCAGCGGCGTGTACTTCTACCGAGTCCACGCCGGAGCGGAGACGGTCACCAAGAAGATGGTGATTGCGCGCTAGAGATAACGAAGCAACTCGGCGTTGCGGTTCATCTTGAAACGGCGGTACCAGCGGCAGGCGAAATACAGCAACACCACCGTAAGCGCCCACACGGAGTACAGGAGGCCCAGACTCCACGTGTATCCTTCGGGTGGCGGGCCGGCTGCCATGGGGTGGTTCGCGAACAGCCACGGGCTCACTGCACCCAGACGAATCTGCGACACCACGAGTGCCAGCGCGTGAATCAGCGGAATGTGAAGCACGTAAAAGAAGAACGGTACGCGGCCGAATACCTTGAGGGCGGACGCCAGTCCGCCTTTTGTCCTCTCGAGCAGCGGAATCAGCGCAATCGTGGGTCCCAGAGTCATCAACAAGAAACACAACGACGCTGGATACTTGCTCGTATTGAGAAATGACAGCAGTCCGGGCATGGGCGCGCCGTCGGGCCCCTGCGATGCCGCCGCCCACGGGTGCGGATCTCCGTAGAGATTGAAGCCGCGCAACACCAGAAACAGCGCGACCGCGCCAAGACCAATCGCAAGACACGCACGGTTGCGACGCGATGGCTCCATTTCGAGAATGTGCGCGAACGCATAGCCCGCCGCCATCACACCTACCCACGGAATGAACGAGTAGAGGACGAACAGGACCGGTCCGTCGGGACTGAACATGATGGGCCCGGCCCAGAAGCCCACGTATAACAGCTTCCACAGCGCAGCGCCGGTGCCATCACCCAGCATCGGCACCAGCTTCTGCACGTGGCCATCGAGCAGATTATGCGCGGCCATGACGACGATACCGAACGCGACAATGGCCTTGGTCGGAAGTTTCGATAGAACGCCCAGTGCGATCATGCACCAACCGATCACCCAGATGACGCCCGCCAGCTCGTATTGATTGAAGTCCACATTGAACGTCCAGGCCAGGCGAATCACCGTCAGCTCGAGCAGGATCAGCCACACGCCGCGCACGAAGAGGAAGCGCGAAAGACCGGCGTGCGTTCGGCCGTAGAAGTAGGCGCTGGTTCCGGCGAGAAAAATGAACGCGGGTGCGCAGAAGTGGGTGATCCAGCGCGTGAAGAAGATGCCATATGTGGTCCCGCTGGCGGGAACGCCGGAGTACACGCGCACATGGTCAATGGCCATGAGCACGATGACGGCGCCGCGGATGAGATCGATCGATGCAATGCGGGTGGCAGGGCGCGCGCTTGTCGACACTGGCGTCGTGTGAGACATCGCGTCGCGAGTATATCAGGAGACGGCCGGGCTCGCGCCAGACATGCAAGCGCTTGCCAGGCAAGAAGTTGAATACTAACGGGGCGAGAGGTCGATGGGCGTCACGTCGAGCAACTTGACGGCACCGCCTTCGCGGCCGTAGCGGAGTTGCGCACCGCGCCGTCCCACCAGATCCCACACCACGAACTGGTCGCGCTCCACGAGCATCATCGGCAGCATCAGTGCATGCGGTGCGCCGGTTTCTGAGATCGTCTCGTAGAACTCGCCGCTCTTCCACGTAAACTGATAGTCGACGGTTTGCTTCTCGAACGTCAGCAATGCGAAAGTCCGCACCAACGAGTCATCCCATGGCAGCGGTTTGCTCCCGCACACTCTTGCAGACTTCAACTTGCCGAGACGCTTCTCCATATCTTCTCGCTCAGTGAAAGCGAACCCGAGAAAGAAATCGGCGTTGCCCCTGTCGAGCGTCTTCCGCACCAGCAACGAATCGCGTCTTGCCGTGGCATCGAGCAGCGCCGTGACCATTTCGTTGTCTTTGTCGAGACGATTGTCGTGCAGGTCGAGAATGCGGTTGATGGCGTCCTGGCTGTCGGCATTGAACACGAGCTGTGCGGGTCCGCGCTCGACGGTGGCGCCTTGCATGGGCGGCGCCTTCGTAAATGAAGCCAGATACTCGGGGCTCGCGCCCGTTGCGGTGGGCCTGGGCGGGAGCGGCACCTTCTCGCCGCGATCGATCTTCTCCAGCGCACTCGCAATGATGCGCTTGTGCAGCCCGAGTCCCGATCCGGACTCATCGTAGAGCTCGAGATTGGTGAGCACGATGATGGTGAGGTCGCGGTTGACGTACCAGCGCAGCTCGGTGTGATAGCCGGGATTGTCGCCGCCGTGATACACGAGCGAGTCGCCGCGGTCGGTGTGCTTCGTGAACCAGCCGTAACCGTATCCCCCGCCGTCATCGGATTTCACGTGCGCGGTGAACATGCGCTGCGCCGCGTCGGGCTTGATGAGGGCGCCGGCGCGAAGCGCGCGATGCCATTTCCACACGTCGATCAAGCTCGAGATCACATCACCCGAGCCCGAGCGCCAGCCGTCATTCCATTCCCGCCACGTACCCAGGTCTTTCCATTCGTTGTAGCCGTGCGCGACATTCCCCGCGTCCCCAACCCCGCCCACAATGGTCGTGTTCTGCGCATGGGCCGGCTTCGCGATGTACTGCTGGACCAGATCACTGAATGAGCGCCCGCTCCTGACCTCGGCGATCGCGGCCAGCAGCTGATAGCCGGCGTTCGAGTACGCGAAACGCTGGCCGGGTTGCGAGCGCAGGTTGGCAGCGAAGATTTTCGCGAGCACAAGGTCGCGTGTGAGTTGCTTTGCTTTGGGCGCCGAATCCCACGCCAGCCCCGCGGTGTGAGTCAGCAGTTGTTCGACGGTGATGTCCTTCTTGTCGTTTGGAACACCCGGCAACAGATCGCCCAACTTGTCGGTGGTGTGAAGCACGCCTTCTTCTTCGAGGCGCAGAATGATAGTTG
>Ga0207674_10008697_pt1 | contig 11688 bp, 9 predicted proteins | sample KBSCornC72_FD_184303 | JGI IMG/M metagenome (GOLD analysis project Ga0207674, IMG submission 184303) | Corn rhizosphere microbial communities from Kellogg Biological Station, Michigan, USA - KBS Corn C7-2 (SPAdes) (version 2) | ecosystem: Host-associated > Plants > Roots > Rhizosphere > Soil ... | reverse complement strand
AGTAGGGCGCGAAGATGGTGGTGTGCCAGCCGGGTACGAGGCCCATGGCGAAGTCCCACGACACGACCGAGTGCACCGAGAGCACCAGCGGTGCTGCGATGCCGGCCAGGAGCGAGTAGAGCATGTTGTAGTTGCGCCACTGCCGCTTCGTCCCCACCCAGCCCAGCGAGAGCGCGCTGTAAATGTGGCGGCTGAACCCGCGCGTGTAGCGCTTCACGATGGCGAAATCCGGAATGAGCCCCACGTAGAAGAACACCACCGAGATGGTGAGGTAGGTGCTCACCGCGAACACGTCCCACTCCAGCGGCGACTTGAAGTTCGTCCACAGGAGGCGCTGATTCGGATACGGCAGGAGCCAGAAGAAGAACCACCCGCGTCCCAGGTGGATGAGCGGGTACATGCCCGCGCACATCACGGCGATCACCGTCATCGCTTCGGCAGCACGGTTGAAACTGGAGCGGTACTTGGAACGGAACAGGAACAACACCGCCGAGATCAGCGTGCCGGAGTGCGCAATACCGACCCAGAAGACGAAGTTGATGATGTCGAACGCCCAGCCCACCGGATTCTGCAGACCGAACAGGCCGATTCCCTTCCAGATCAGCGCGGCCCAGGTGCCGAGGAGCAGCACCGCGAAGATGGTGGCGAACAGCCCCACCAGGCCCCAGTACATGAGGCCCGGCTTCTGCATCGCCATGATGACGTCGCGCTCGATCTGGAGACGCGCGATGGCCGCGGGATGCGAGGAGGCGGAGGTTGCGACGGCCTTATGCTCCATGTTCCGCGCCTCCATTCTTCTTCAGATAGAACACGCCCGGGCTGGTGCCGAGCTCTTCCAAAATGCGCGCGGAGCGCGGATCGCGCGCCCACTTGTGGACCTCGGAGTTCTCATCCAGCAGGTTGCCGAACACGATGGCCTTGCCGGGGCACGCCTGCGCGCACGCGGTGGTGAAATCACCTTCGTTGATCTTGCGACCCTGGTCCTTGGCGACATCGCGCGCGTGGCGGATACGCTGCACGCAGAACGTGCACTTCTCCATGATGCCCTTGCCGCGAATCGAGACATCCGGATTGACCATGAGGTCGAGCGGATGCTGGCGGTGCTGCCATGCGTACCAGTTGAAGCGACGCTGCTTGTACGGACAGTTGTTGGAACAGTAGCGCGTGCCGACGCAACGGTTGTAGACCTGCGCGTTCAGGCCCTCGTCGTTGTGGTACGTCGCGAACACCGGACACACCGGCTCGCACGGCGCGTAGTCGCACTGCTGGCACATGGCGGGCACGAAGTCGGCCTTGCTGCCGTCCATCTCGTAGTACTGCTCGAGACGGATCCACGCCATTTCGCGGCCGCGCAGATGCTGGTCACGCCCCGTCATGGGCACGTTGTTCTCGGTGTAGCACGCGGCCACACACGCCGAGCAACCGGTGCACTTGTCGAGATCGATCGCCATCGCCCAACGGTAGTTGGGATACTTCGGCACCGGATAGAACGTGAACTTGTCGCGCTCCTCGTTGGGATGCGCGGTGTCGATGTGCTCTTCGGGATGCGGCCCGTTGAAATGATGGGGATGGCTTCCCGGCACGATGCCGCGGCCCGCTTCGGTGAGCGAGCCCGACGTCTTGGCGATCTTGAGCCGGTTCCCGGTGCGCGATGCGGTGACATCCGCCACCGTGCCCGCTTCCCCGGAAAGACGCGAGAACTTGATCCCCGCTGTCATCGCGGCGCCACGGTGCACCACGAACACGTCTTTGGCGAGGCCGGGCTGCACACGAATGGGAAGCGCCAAAGTCCAGCTGTCACCCTTGAGCTCGATCTCGTCTTCTTCCTTCGCGTTCAACGCGGCCGCCGTTTCCGGACCCGCGGAGAACCAGCTGTCCCACGTCACCGACGTGAGCGGATCGGGAATTTCGTGCAAAAGCGGCAGCTCGGCGCTGCGGCCGTCGTACCAGCGCGGCGACGGTGCCACGACAAGCACGGCGCCGGCGTGGGCCGCCGCGGAATCGAACGTATACTTGTGATCGGGCGCACCCGCCGCGGCGGTTTCCGATCCGCCCGCACGCTCGATCCAACCCTGCTTGAGCAGTGTGGCCGGCGCACCCGGTCCGAATTCTTTCGACCAGCGATCACTCACATACTGCTGATAGGTGGTGCCCGCCGCGGCTGCACCCGTTGCGATCATCAGACGCAGCAGCACATCGCCATCCGACGCGGTGTCGAACAGCGGTGCCAGCGTGGGCTGAATCGCATTGAGAAGTCCGGTGGCCGGCTCGGCGTCGCCCCACGATTCGAGCGTGTGCGAGAGCGGAAGCACCACATCGGCGCGCTGCATGGTGGGAGTCATGATGTCGCCCACACCGATGACGAACGCCGCGTGGTCGATCGACTGCGCGAACTGGTCACCGTTGGAGAGCTGCGATACCGGATCGGTATTGAAGATGATGAACGTGCCGACGCTGCCGGCGTCGAGCCGCTGCATGAGACGCTCGATATCGACAAGCGAGCCCACGCGCGAGTAATCCTGCGCGCGCGCCATATCGATGGTGCGTCCCTGCATGCCGCACGCGGACTGGATCAGTGCCGCGATGCGCGCCACGTCGAGACCGCTCTCCTGGCCTGTCGAAACACCGCCGGCGACCAGGAGCGGCGAGCTCGCATGCGCGAGCGCGTTGCCGAGCGACGCCACCATGTCGGGCGCGAGACCGGTGGCCGCGCTGGCGCGCGCCAGATCAACCGCCGGAACATCCTGAATGTGTGCGCCGGCACCGCCCGCACCCTTCGCCTGCGCGACCGTGTGCAGGAGGTACGCGAGGAGCGTGGCTTCGCTGCCCGGCTTCACCACGAGACGATGATCGGCCTTGAATCCGCTCATCGAAACGTGCGGCTCGGCGTGATACCACATGACGCGGTTGCCGTTGCCGCGCTTCTTCGAGAGTCCTTCGGTGAATTCCACCGGATTGCCGAAGGTTTCAATCACATCGGCGCCGACGGTAATAATCAAGTCGGCGCGATCGGGGTGCAACAGAGGCACCACGGCGCGTCCGAAGATGGAGCGGTTCGCTTCGCGGATGGCTGCATTCGAGAGCAGCTCGTATTCGGGTTCGCGCTTGACCCCGGTGCGCGACGAGAAATCGTCCATGAGCGCGGAGAGCGAGCCGGTGGTGCGCTTCGAGAGCAGCACGTGCTCGCCGTTTCCACGCAGTGCGTCGGCACAGCGCTTGAGCGCATCGTCCCATGTGCCCGGCACGAGCTTGCCGGCCGGATCCTTGATCATGGGCTGGCGCAGGCGGTCGACGTGGTAGAGGCGTGAGAGCGACGCCTGGCCGCGCATGCACAGTGCGCCGTCATTGACCGGGTGCGCCGCGAGACCGTCGACCCGCACGGGACGATATTCGCGGATGCGTGCCGTGATGCCGCAGTGCGCGGGACATTCGGTGCACGACGTGGCAACATACGTCGCCTCGCCCGGGATGATGCCATCGTCGGGCGGAACGAGATACGGAATCAGCTTCTCCGACTTGCGCGTGAGGTCGCAGCCCGCGAGCAGCGATGCGCCCGACGCCAGCGTCAGCAGTCCCAGAAATTCTCGCCTGTCCATCGTGTGCTGCCTTTCCTACTTGTGACAGATCACGCAGTCCGTCGGCGCGTGATTCGCTTCATGACACGACACGCAGAAACCCATCTTCATCGACTTCACCTGGCGCACGCGCGGCATCGCGGCGAGCTGTCCGTGACAGTGCTCGCACTGCACGCCGGCCGCGATGTGGCGCTTGTGTGTGAAGTAGATATGATTGCGGATACGAATGCGGTGCACGCGATTCCAGGGCACCGGTTCCTTGTCGTTCCAGTACTTGGTGAGCTTCTGGATCTCGGGGGTGTCGGTCTTGACCGCCGAGTGGCAGCTCATGCACTTCTGCACCGAGGGCACGCCCGCGTAGTACGACTTGTCCGCCGTCTCGTGGCAGAACGCGCACTCCAGATTGAGTTTCCCGACGTGAATCTGATGGCTGTAATTGATCGGCTGCACGGGAGCCTTGCGCTGCGTATGCCAGCGGAAGCCCAGCGCCAGGATCAGCACCATGAAGAGCGCGAAGTAACCAAAGACAGCAGTATCCAGGATGCGTCTGATCACTAGTGCGCCCCTCCCTGTGCCTTGGTGCTGTCGGCTGCGGCCGGTGCCGCGCCTCCCGGCGCCCCGCCCGTCGCTTCCTTGTAATGAGAGAGCTCATACTCGGCGACGGCCGCCGCCTGCGCCTGGGTCAGGCCCGGATTCGGCATGGGCGGATAGGCCGGGTCTTTCTTGGTCGGATTCAGAATGAACGCGACCAGAGATTCCTTGGTGTAACTGCCCAGCTTCTCGGCCAGCGGCGGACCCACCAGCTTGGTGTCGAAGCGGTGGCACTGCATGCACACCTTGTTGAACGTCTCTTCACCCACGCTGGAGCCCGACTGCTCGGCCAGCGTGGCTTCGATCTCCGCCTCGCGCTCGGCCTTCTTCTTTTCCGACTGCGCCTCCAGCAGCACCGCGTGCTCCTTGTTGGCGTTCGCCATCGCGCGCACATCGAAACTGGCCGAGAGCACGAAGACGATCAGGAACATGGTGAAGATCGACGCGACGTGGCGCGCCGCGCCGGCGCGCAAGGAACCGATCAGCATGAACGCAATCAGCATGCACACGAACACGATGCCTGTCGCCATCAGGTACGTGGTCGAGTCGAACACGATGTCGGGCGAGGTGAACACGTAGAGCAGATCAAAGAGCGGAAGCGCGAAACAGAAGGCCAGCGAAATCCCGCTCGCAAACTTGCGCACGAAGGCGGCGTACGCGGGGTCCCCCGACGTGGCACGGTTCGACCAGCGGAACATGAAGAACAGGATGGCGGCGCCGGTGATGCCGAACGCAGCGTGCAGGAAGAACAGGAACTTCCAGATCACGTTCCAGTTGAGCAGCAGGATCACCAGGTTCTTGAGACGGAACCATTTTTCCGGATCCTGCAGGCGGATGACCGAGCTCAAGAGCACGAAGTACGAGCCGATCAGGATGAGCAGGCCCAGCGTACCCAGCCCCATGTGCTGGTTGTAGTTGGTTTTTCGCCCGCTGAACGTGGATCGATAGAAGCGAAGGATCACCAGGCCCAGCACCACGCCCGGAATCGGCATCACGATGTATCCGATGGGCGCCATCGGCACCGAGTCGAACCAGATTCCATACAGAATCGGGAGCGCAAAGAGCGGCAGCACGCCGAGCACAAGCATCGCGGTGGTGTTGCCGAGGAACGTGCGCAGCACATCGTCGGCCAGCCGGGCAAAGTTCGAATTCGGAATCTCGTGATCCGAGAAGGTGAGCCACAACGCCAGCGCGGTCGAGCCGATCACCATGGCGATGTACGGCAGATGAATCGTGTACGTCACGATGGCGAGGAATTCGAGCATCTTCAAGTGCTGCCCGCTGGGCGCAATTATGTGCTGGCTCAAGAAATCCATGGATTGCCTTTCCTAACCGACCAGACCGCTCAGCGACAAGAGCGAAATGACGAAGAGCGCGTACAGATTGATGTGATGGAAGGCGAGCCGGTCGCCATTGGTTCGCACCATCTGTGTGGCGTGCCACCCCAGCCACAGCGAGCAGATGATCAGTCCGGCCTGCGTCCACACCGCGGACGACACGCCGAACAGGGGCATCGAGATGCACGCCACCGCCGTCGCAATCATCCACACATAGATGATGCGCGCGAACTGGGGCCGCGTGAACACGCGCGTCAGCGTGGGCAGCCCGGCGCGCTCGTACTCCCCGCCGATGCGAAGGAGGAGCAGCCAGAAGTGCGGCACCTGCCACACGAAAAAGAAGAACGCGACCGCGATGATGCGCGGATCGGTGGCGGCGCCACCGGCGGTGACCCAGCCGATGACGGGCGGAATGGCGCCCACGACACCGCCCGGAATGGCGGCGAACGCGGACACGCGCTTGAGCGGTGTGTATACGCCGTTGTACCAGATGATGGTGACGAGTCCGAGCAGCATGGCGGTGGTACTGACCGCAAGCAGAGCCGAGCCGGCCGCGATCAGCGCGAACGCGACCAGTGCGGCGTCACGCGCGCGAATCCGCCCCGACGGAATGGGACGGCGCTGGGTGCGCTTCATGAGCGCATCGATGTCGCCTTCCTGCGCCTGATTGAGCGCGCCCGCACCGCACGCGAGGAGAAACACACCGGCCAGCATGGGAAGCATCGACGGTGCGACACCGCGCCACGCGAGCATGAAGCCCGTCGCCGCGGAAAGCGTCGACAGGCACGCGATGCGCACTTTGGACAGCTCGACGAGGATGCGGAGGGCGTGCTTCATTCGTTACTTGAGAGACTTGATGTAGGCGGTGAGCGCCTTGATTTCGCCTTCGGACACCAGGCCCTGCTGCGACGGCATGAGCGGCTGGAATCCCTTCACGATATCGGCCGTGGGCTCGAGCATCGATTTCTTGATGTAGGCGTCGTCGACGGTGATTTCCTTTTCGGCGCCGCCTTCGATCACCGCCTGCTTGGAACCGTAGAGGCCCTTGTACGACGGACCGATGAGCTTGCTGCCGTCGGTGCTGTGACACGCCACGCAGCCCTTGGTCGTGGCGAGCTGCTTGCCCATGATGGCAAGGCTGCCTTCGTCGGCGCTGCCGCCCGGTTCGGTCGCCTTCTTGAGCGCCGCGACCTTGTCCCCTTCGGTCTTGAGCCACGCGTCGAAGTCTGCCTGCGCGAGCACGTGCACCTTGGAAAGCATGTGCGAGTGATTGAGACCGCAGTACTCGGCGCAGAAGATGTCGTAGTCGCCGACCTGGAGCGCTTCGAACCACAGGAACAGGCCCTTCACATTGGGCACGGCGTCCTGCTTCACCTTGAACGCGGGGATGTAGAAACTGTGAATGACGTCCTGCGAGGTGAGATCGCAGCGCACCGCGCGGTTCACCGGGACGTAGAGCTCGGCCACCTGGACGCCGTTCTCGTACTCCATGTTCCACGACCACATGCGGCCGGTGACATGGATCTTCATCGCATCCTTGGGCGGCGTCTTCATGACCTTGTAGCCTTCCCACCCGTACCAGAAGAACGCGAAGGCGAGAATGGTGGGAACAATCGTCCACACCACTTCGAGGGTCTGATGCCCGTGGATGTCCTGCCCGACCGGACTCTTGCGACGGTGATACTTGAAGGTGAAGTAAAGCATCACGCCGGTAATACCGATCAGCATGAACATGCACACGGCCGAGATGAACAGAATCGGGCCGTTGACCGTGTCAGCAATATTGGAGAGACGACTCAGCATGCGCTTACCTGAACAGAACGTCGGTGAAAGTGAGTCCGACCATGATCCCGAAAAAACCGATCATGATGAGGATCAGCCGGCGGAACGCCGCGTCTTCGTATTTCAAGTGCATGAACAGGTACAACACGATGGATGCCTTGATGGTGGCGATGGTCAGCGCGACCGCCACGCTGGTGCGGCCGAGGTGCAGCCCGGCGGCCGTCACCGTGATCGCGGTGAGGAACACCAGCGCGAACCACGTGATGAAATACGAGCCGTAGCCGACCGGCTCGTGCGCATGCGCTTCTTCGTGATGCCCGTGACTCATGTCTTCCTCCGCGTACCTATGTGATCAGATAAAAGAGCGGGAACAGGAAAATCCACACGATGTCGACGATGTGCCAGTACAGCCCCGAGTTCTCGAGCTGGTTGAAATCCTCGATCTTGAAGCGGCTCTTGACCGGCCAGTACTTCGTCTTCACATCGATGCGCTGGATGGACGAATCGATGGGTTCACCCTTCCACAGGATATTCCCATCGTGATCGACGATGGCGACATTGCCGCCTTCGGCGTTGCCGAGGCCGTGCCCGGCGACGAATGAAACTTTGCCGGCGGGCTGGCCCAGCACGCGTATGAACATCACGGTGAGAAGCACCGCACCGACGAGCACGTGGATGCCGTGCACACCCGCCATGGTGAAATAGAGACCGAAGAAGAGAATTTCACCGCGCGGAAACGCCGCCAGATGCGCCGACCCCGGGTAGATGCCGTGGTGGAACTTGGCACTCCACTCGAAGTACTTGATCACCAGGAAGGCGCACGCGCACAGGATGGTGACGGCAAGCATCCACAGCGCGAGCTTGCGGTTGCCGTGGTGCGTGGCCGCGATCGAGAGCGCCATGGTGAGACTCGAGGTGAGAAGCACCAGGGTGTTGATCGTGCCCAGGAGCGTGTTGAGCTCCTCCGCCGCCATGTGGAAATCGGTCGGGTACTTGGCGCGATACACCGAGTACAGGAGGAACATGCCGCCGAACAGCAGCACTTCGGTGATCAGGAAGAGCCAGATCGCAAATTTGGACCCGCGGTAGTCCTTGTGAACGTGGAGCGCGACCGAATCGCCGTGCGCCGCGCCGTGCGCGTGTGCCGGAATGCTCATTTGTGCTCCATGGAGGGTTCGAGGTCATAGGGACCCTTGTTGACGACCGGAATGTCGCGGAAGTTCTCGAGCGGCGGCGGCGACGGGATCGTCCACTCGAGCGTGCGACCGCCGCCCCACGGATTGGGTTCGGTGCACGGCTTTCCGTTTCGGATCGACCGCACCAGGTTGATGACCATGAGCAGAATGCCGCTGATCATGATCCATGAGCCCACCGTCGATACCTGGTGCCAGAACGTGTACTGCGGCAGATAGTCGTAGTAGCGGCGCGGCATGCCCTCCCAGCCCAGGATGAACATGGGTCCGTAGAGCACGTTGAAGCCCACGGTCACCAGCGCCCACGCGATCTTGGACGGCACCTGCGAATACATGCGGCCGTAGATCTTCGGGAACCAGTGGTGAATTCCCGCGAACAGGGCGAAGCCGAGTCCGCCGAAGAGAATGTAATGGAAGTGCGCGACGATGAAGTACGTGTCGTGCACGTGAACGTCCACCGAGAGCACGCCGATCATCATGCCGGAAAATCCGCCGACCATGAAGATGAAGATGAAGGCCAGCGCGTAGAGCATCGGTGTCTCGAGCTGGATGGAGCCCTTGTACAGCGTGCCCACCCAGTTGAAGACTTTGACCGCGCTCGGGATGGCCACGATCATGGTGAGCAGCGAGAACACGAAGTTGGCCACCAGGCTGTTGCCGGAGACGAACATGTGGTGCGCCCAGACGATCGAGCCGAAGAGCGCGATCGCGATCGACGACATGGCGACGAAGCTGTATCCGAAGATGGTCCGGCGCGCGTGCACCGTGATGACCTCGGAGATGACACCCAGGCCGGGCAGAATCATGATGTAGACGGCCGGGTGCGAATAGATCCAGAACAGATGCTGATAGAGAATCGGGTCGCCGCCCTTGACCGGATCGAACACGCCGATACCGAAGCTGCGCTCGATCATGATCAGGACCATGGTGATGCCGATCACCGGCGTCGCCACTACCTGCAGCCAGCCCGTCGCGTACACGGCCCACACGAACAGCGGCATGCGCATGAAGCCCATGCCGGGCGCGCGCATGCGGTGAATGGTGGTGACGAAGTTGAGGCCGGTCAGAATCGACGAGAAGCCCAGCACGAACACGGCGAACGCCGCCAGCGTGACGTTGGTACCGGTGCGGATGCTGTAGGGCGCGTAGAACGTCCAGCCCGTGTCCGGAGGCCCCGCGCCCGTGAACAGCGCCAGGATCGCGAGCACGCCGCCGAAGGCGTACAGCCACCACGACAACAGATTGAGGCGCGGGAACTGCACGTCCTTGGCGCCGATCATGATGGGAAGCACGAAGTTCCCCATCGATGCCGAAAGCCCCGGGATCACGAACAGAAAGATCATGATCACGCCGTGGACGGTGAAGAACGTGTTGTACATCTGCGGTCCGACGATGGTGCGGCCGGGCTGGAACAGCTCGAGGCGGATCAAAAACCCGAGCGACATGCCGATCAGGAACCAGCACGTCATGAGGGTCAGATACATCAGCCCGATCTTCTTGTGATCGGTGGAGAAGATCCACGACGCGAAACCGGTGCCCCAGCGGCCCTTGTAGTGATAGAAATCGACTTCGTTGGCGTCGGGCGCGCTGACGTGCTCGTGCTCGACGTGACTCGGATAGACTGCCATGTTTTAGTGCACCTTCTTTTCGCGGCGCCGTCCCGACGCGGACACGAAGACGACCACGGCGGCGACGCCGACCAGCGTGCTCAAGCCGACCACGCGGGTCGCGTTCAGCACGAACTTCTCCCCTTTGGGGTCGTAGCTGAAACAGTACTTGTAGAACTTGACGACGGTCGCGCCGATGCGCCCTTCGCGCGCTTCCACCACCGCCATCTTGATGTCGAGGGGCAGATATTCCGACCCGGTCAGGTAGCGCGTGATCTTGCGGTCTTTCGACAGCACCACCAGCGTGGTCGGATGGGCGAAGCCGGTATCGTTGCGCTTGAAGCCGAAGCCCACTGCATTCGTGAACGCCGCCACACCGGCGGAATCGCCGGTCAAGAATGTCCACGCGTTGCGCGGATAGCCGTCGGGAAGGTTCCGGTAGTATTCGTCTTTGACGCGCGCCGAACCGGCGGGGCTGTCCGTCTCATCGAAGCTGATGGTGATGACGCGGTAGTCGCGGTTGGGCTCCATGTCGATCTTCTCGAGCTTGCCCAGCATGGTGGTCACTTCTTCGAGAAGCGGGCGACAAACCGACGGACATGTGTAATAGACGAGCGAGACAATGGTGGGGCGGTCGACGAGATCACCGAACTTCACGGTGTCGCCCTTCTCGTCGATGAAGGAAATGTCGGCCGGCACCTGGGACCCGAGCTTTTCATTGATGCCCACTTCGAGGGTGGGAAGCTGGGGACGCGCAAGCGCATGCGAGCCTGCCAGAGCCACAGCGCACAGGCAGACGAATACTATAATGAGTGTCTGGCCAGACCGACTCAAAGCACCCTCATGGAGCGGCCCATCCGGTCACAATTTGGGAAAGATTGATTGGGATTTTTGGGCCTCGTGCCCGGATTCACAAAGCACCGCAAGCACTGTAAAATCGGCTCCCACATGTGTCAAGCGGGAATCCGTTCGGTGAATGCCCACAGGCTTTTTCCTGTCTTCAGGCATCTCCCGACAGGAGTTTCAGCATGTCCTCGGGAGCTGTGACCGGCCGCTGACACGAGAATTCTCGACACACATAGGCGGCCGCCCGGCCGTCCTCCCCGGGAAGTTGATCTTTCGTGTACGGCGCGATCCGCGTGATGGCGCTGGCATCGTCGGATGGACGAAAAACGACCACCCGATTGGGCAGATAGACACTCTCCAGCGCGGCCGCCATCGCCTTGACGTCATCGGCTCCGCGTTTTCCTGATATCACAATCTCGAACGACGGACCCAGGGTGAAGTCGACCGCGAACAGGAGCGCGCAGTGCGCCATGGGAGCGCGCGCGAGCTGGGCGCCGAACGCTTCCATCACGGCGCGGCCACGGCGGTCGTATTCCATGTCGCCGGTGTAGCGCGCGAGGCGGATCAAGTTGAGCGCCGCGGCGGAATTTCCTGACGGCAATGCCCCGTCGTACACCTCGCGCGGCCGCGCCAACAACGCCTCGGCGCCGCGGCGCGTCATGAAGAATCCGCCCGAGTCCTCGTCGAGGAAATTTTCAAGCGTGAAGCGCGTGTGCACGATGGCCCTTTCGAGGTGGCGTTCGTCGAAGGTGGATTC
>Ga0207674_10008696_pt1 | contig 11689 bp, 9 predicted proteins | sample KBSCornC72_FD_184303 | JGI IMG/M metagenome (GOLD analysis project Ga0207674, IMG submission 184303) | Corn rhizosphere microbial communities from Kellogg Biological Station, Michigan, USA - KBS Corn C7-2 (SPAdes) (version 2) | ecosystem: Host-associated > Plants > Roots > Rhizosphere > Soil ... | reverse complement strand
AGCAGCACGCCGAACGTGCACAGCATCAGCCCCGCGATGAAGCCGCGCTGCAGCGGCAGCGGCTCCTGCCAGGCAGTGAGCACGAGGCAGCCGGCGAAGAAAGCCAGCGCGCACAGCACCACCGCACCTGCCCGCGTGGGGCGCAACGACATTCGACGCATGGCTGGAACGTCCCCCCGTAAGGACCGGTGTCACTGGAGTGCCATCTTACGGTCTTGCAATGAAAACATGCGGCGCCGCGGGCGGGCCGTTCCACTGGCGTTGGGCTTGGCGTGACGGACGGGGCGAAGGCCGCTCCCGACGGCGGCGTGCAAGCATCCGGTCACCCCGATCTGCTAGCTTTCGCCATCCGAACCCACGTCCCACGGAACCGCCATGCCGCTTCGCCCGAACCCGTTCGCTGCCCCGCTGCTCGCCCTCGGCGCCGCCCTGCTTGCCGGCTGCTCCAGCCTGCCCTGGGCGGCCGGCAGGACGCCCGACGGCGCGCGCGCGAACGTGGCGATCCTGGAAACCACCGACGTGCACGCGAACGTGCTCAGCTACGACTACTACAAGCTGAAGCCGGACGCTTCGCTCGGCTACGAGCGTACCGCCACGCTGATCCGCCGCGCCCGCGCCGAGTTCCCGAATACCTTCCTGTTCGACAGCGGCGACACCATCCAGGGCAGCGTGCTGGCCGACTACCAGGCGCTGGTGAAACCGGTGACCTGCGACCAGGAGCTGGCGATCTACCAGGCGATGGACGCGATGGGTTACGACGGCGGCACCGCCGGCAACCACGAGTTCAACTACGGCCTGCGCTTCCTGTCGCAGGTCACCGGCACGCCGATGAACGTGGACGGCGGGCACAGCGAGCGCTGCGCCGGACCGCGTTTCCCGCTGGTGCTGGCCAACGTCTACAGCGCGCGCGACGGCAAGCCGATCTTCAAGCCGTGGACGGTGGTGACGAAGCAGATCGAGGCCTATACGCCCGACGGCAGCAAGCTCAGCGTGCCGCTGAAGGTCGGCATCATCGGCTTCACCCCGCCGCCGATCATGGACTGGGACAAGCAGAACCTGGCCGGCAAGGTCACCGTCAGCGGCGTGGTCGAGGCCGCGCAAAAATACCTGCCGGAACTCGAGGCGCAGCATCCCGACCTCGTCGTGGCGATCCTGCACGGCGGCCTGAACACCGCGCCGTACACCCCGGACATGGAAAACGCCGGCTGGCACCTGGCCGGCGTGCCCGGCATCGACGCGCTGCTGCTCGGCCACTCGCACGCCGAATTCCCCGGCCCGCGCTACGCCGGCCTGAAGGAGGTCGACGCCCAGCGCGGCCTGGTGCGCGGCGTGCCGGCGGTGATGGCGGACTTCTTCGGCAAGGACCTGGGCGTGATCCGGCTGGTGCTGGACCGCAAGGACGGCCGCTGGGTAGTCGACCGCGAGGAAAGCCGCAGCGAAGTGCGGCGCATCTGCCCGCAGAAAAACGACTGCGTGCCGGCCGACCCGGCGATCGCGCCGCTGGTGCAGCAGGCGCATGCGGCCACGATCGCCTACGTCAACACGCCGATCGGCGAAAGCACGCTGCGCCTGAGCAGCCACTTCGCCGACGAGGGCAACATGACTGCGCTGGCGCCGGTCAACGCCGCCCAGATCGACTACGTGCGCAACGAGCTGCCGCGCTCGCATCCGGAACTGGCGAACGTGCCGGTGCTGTCCGCCGCCGCCGCGTTCCGCACCGGCTTCGGCGGCCCCGACGACTACACCGACGTCGCATCCGGCCCGCTCACCCTGCGCAACGCCGCCGACCTGTATTTCTATCCGAACACGCTGGCCGCGGTGAAGACCGACGGCGCCGGCGTGAAAGCCTGGCTGGAAAAATCCGCCGAACGCTTCAACCGCATCGACCCGGCGAAGGCCGGCGAACAGGCGCTGATCAACAGCCGCTTCACCGGCTACAACTTCGACCAGATCCAGGGCGGCATCCGCTACGTCATCGACGTGTCGAAGCCGGTCGGCCAGCGCATCACCACGTTGACTTTCCAGGGCAAGCCGGTCGAACCGGGCCAGCCGTTCATCGTGGTCACCAACAACTACCGCGCCAGCGGCGGCGGCCACTTCCCCGGCCTGGACGGCAGCAACATCGTGCTGGCCGCCCCCGACGGCACCCGCGAGATCCTGGCCAAGTGGCTGGAGCGCAGGCAGCGAATCAGCACACAGGATCTCGAACCGACCTCGTGGACCTTCGCCCCGCTGAAGACCCGCGGCCCGGTGGTGTTCACCGACGCCAGCGGCAAGCAGGCCGTGGCGCGTGAGGCCGGCCTCGGCAACATCCGCCAGCTGAAGGACCACGGCGACGGCACCGCGACGTACGCGATTGACCTGTCGCATGGAATGTAATTGCGGCGTAGGGCGGGCGCGGCCCGCCGCTCTCGCCATCTTGTGGTCCCTAGTACACCAGCAGAGCAAAAGCTTTTCGTCGTTTCGTGGCCCCTGCTCCAGCGTCTGTCTGCCCGACCGTTCAGACGTGGCGCAGCCACTGCCGCACGATCGCCACCAGCGCCGCCTCGTTGGCGGCCAATTCCTGCGCGCTGCGGAAGCTGACGATCGCGCGGTCCGGCCCCAGCCACTCGAGCAGGCCGTGCGGGTCGGCGATCGCCGTGCGCGGCAGCTCGCGTTGTTTCGCGCCCAGGTGCAGGATCAGCCGCACGGCATCCCTGCGGCGCAGCTGCATGGTGGCGAAGTGCTGCGTGGTGCGGAAGCTCGGCGCGTTCCACTTGATCGCCTCGCCGATGGCCGGGTCGATGCCCAGCAGGATCCGCCGCAGCGCGACGACTTCGCGCTTGAGCGGATGCTCCAGCGCGGCGAGGAAGGCTTCCACCGGGTGCGTCGCCTTGGCGCTCATCGCTCCTGCTCCCGTTCGTCGGCCGGCGCGGTGGCGCGCTCCCACTCGGCCACCGGGCCGGCGCGCAGCCGGAACAGCGGGTGGCAGGCCGGGTGGGCGAGGCCACGCCAGCGGGCATGGAGCTGCGGCGCGCGCACGGCGAGCTTGCCGAGCAGGTGCCGCCATTCCAGTTCGAGCTGGCCGCGGTTCAGCGGCAGTGCGGGCACCTCGTGCACCGGCCCGAAACGGCTGCGCTCGAAACGGTAGCCGCGCGCCTGCGCCTCGGCGTAGACCACGGCGAGATAGGCGTTGATCGCCTGCGTCGGCGTGGCGTGCTCGCGGAAGCGGTCGAGTTGGGGATGGTGGCGGTAGCCGCGCGTGGCGCCGCGCAGCACGGCGCGCGCCAGCAAGGCCTCGCGCCACAACGCCACCAGGCCTTGTGCGTCGAGGTATCGGGGATGCAGCGACCACAGGCGCATGTCGGAAGCCAGCCGCCCGGGAACGCCGGGCCATGGCCGCGCAGGATGCCACGCCGGCGGCGTGAGGGCGACGGCGCCGCCCTCAGTCGATCGGCGTGTGCCGGTATCTGCCAACGTCGGCAGGTTGCACCGCGCCGGCCTGGTTCGACCACGACTGGCGGATGTAGCCGACCACCGCGGCCACGTCGGCGTCGTTCAGCTGCTGCGCGAACGGCGGCATCGAGTAGGGCTTGGGGTTGCCGGCGGTGGTCGGGGCGAAGCCGCCGAGCAGCACGCTGCGGATCGCGTTGATGCCGGTCGGTTCGGTGACCGAGGTGTTGCCGTCGAGCGGCGGGTAGACGCCGGCCACGCCGCGGCCGTCCGCCCCGTGGCAGTCGGCGCAGCGCTGCGCGTAGAGCTTGCCGCCCTGCTCGTGGCTGGCCGCCCGCCTGAACGGTGCCGGCGCCGGCTGCGCGCGCGGCGGCAGCGACTGCAGATAGACGGCCACCGCCTGCAGGTCGGCGTCGGTCATGTGCTGGGTGCTCAGGCGCACCACGTCGGCCATCGGCCCGAACGCCACGCCCTTCGCCGACTGGCCGGTCTTCAGCAGGTCGACGATGTCCTGCGCGTTCCAGCCGGCGAGGCCGCCGCCGGGCCGGGTGCTGAGGTCGGGCGCGTACCAGTCCAGTTGCGGTATCTGGCCGCCGGTGAGGTGGCGGCCCTGCTCGATGCCGCCGAGCGAGTCGCGCGTGGTATGGCACTCGTTGCAGTGGCCCAGACCCTGCACCAGGTAGGCGCCACGGTTCCACTGTTCGGACTGCGCCGGATCGGGCTGGAACACGCCCGGCTTGAAGTACAGCGCACGCCACGCCACCAGGCTGCTGCGCACGTTGTAAGGAAAGCCCAGTCCCAGTTCGGTATCCGGCCGATGCACCGGCGGCAGCGACTTCAGGTAGGCGAAGATCGCCAGCGCGTCGTCGCGGCTCACCTTGGTGAACGAGGTGTACGAGAACACCGGATACAGCAGCTCGCCCTGGCGACCCTTGCCTTCATGCAGCGCGCGCCAGAAATCGTCGAAGCTCCATGCGCCGATGCCGGTGTCCGGATCGGGCGTGATGTTCGGCGCCGGCACGTCGCCGAACGGTGTGCCCAGCGAGCGGCCGCCGGCGTAGCGCTGGCCGTCGCGCGCGGTGTGGCAGGCGGCGCAGTCACCGACCGTGGCCAGGTATTCGCCGCGGGCGATCAACGCCGGATCGTGCAGCGCTGCGGCATCCGTCTCGCGCTGTGCCGGCGACGACACCGGCTGAACGGTGCGGCCGAAGTACCGCCAGCCCAGCGCCACGACCACCAGCAACGCCAGCAGCCACCCTCCACGTCGCCACCATTTCATTGACCTGCTCCGCTCTTGCCCATCACGCACCAGCCCGGCAACGGCTCGGTCTGCGCACTGGCCGGTTCCGGATGCATGTCGGCCGGCGGCTCGCGGCTGGCCAGCCACGCGGACACCGCGGTGATGTCCGATTCGCGCATGCGGTTGGCGACCACGCCCATGCAGTAGGGCCCTTCCGCCGCGCGCTGGCGCGTGCGCCACGACACCAGCTGGGTGCTGAGGTAGTCGTACGACAGGCCCATCAGGCCCGGCATCATCGGCTCCACGCCGGTGAGCTTGCCGCCGTGGCAGCTGACGCACGACGGCACGCCGCGGGTCGAATCGCCGCGCATCACCAGCTGCTCGCCGCGTCGCAGGGTCTCCACGGACACCGCCGGCACCGGCAGTTTCCGGTAGGGCACGTCCTGCTTCGCGAAGTACCCGGCGATCTCGCGCAGGTACGCCGGACTCAGCTGGCGCACCACGTATTCCATCGGTGCGTGCCGGCGCTGGCCGGTCTGGAAATACTCCAGCTGCTGGATCAGGTAGCCCGCCGGCTTGCCGGCCAGGCGCGGAATCGCCACGCTGTCCGGCGAACCCTCGCCATGCGCGCCGTGGCAGCTGGTGCATGCGGCCACGCGTTGCTGCATGGTGTCGGGCGCCGGCGGCGCCGCACCGGCCTGGGCAACCGCCGCCCCGCACGCACCGAGGGCAACCAGCGCGAGGGCTACGCGCAGCACCTGCCCGGGCAGCCGCCGGCGCCATGAATCCAACCTGATCATCCGCGAATTGTAGGCCGACCGAACCGCGTCGACCGGCGACAAATGGCGTATCGCGACAACCTGCCGCAGCGTGACGACCCGCGCCCGCCTGCCGGAAAGTTGCAAATGAATCTGTTGACCGCAGCGCAACCTTGCCTCTAAGGTCGAACGCATGTCGCCACTTTCCACGCCAGCACGCACGCATTTCGCCCCGGTTCGCGCCGGGCGTGCGCCGTTGCCGGCCGGCGCCATCCACCGTTCCTTCGCCACCACCACCACGACCACGATTACCACTCGGTCGGGGTGGGTGTCCGTGCGCGACTAGGTTCTTCACTACGCAACGGCCCCGCCCTCGACCGAGGCGGGCCGGTGCACTCCCCAAGCACACGCCGATCCGCCAGCGAGCACGGGCCTCACCAGGAGGTCATCGTGAACATTTGTGCGTCCCAACTTGCCGATCTGCCGCCGTCACGCGGCTTCGCCGCGCCGCCCCTGCGGCGGCCACGCGTGCTGGCCGTCGGCGTGATCGGCCCCGGCCGCGTCGGCAGCGCCCTGCTGGACCAGCTGCGCGCCGCGCAGCCGCGGCTGGCCCGCGACAGCGGGCTGGAACTGCAACTCTGCGGCGTGGTGGCCAGCAAACGCATGTGGCTGGACTGCGACGACGCCGAACTCAACGGCCGCCATGGCGGCGCGCAGACCTGGCGGCCGAACGACCTGGACGCGTTCGCCGAGCACGTGCGCGGCAGCGACGGCCGGCACGCGCTGCTGATCGACTGCAGCGCGAACGACGCCGTGGCCGCGCGCTATCCGCACTGGCTGGCCGCCGGCCTGCACGTGGTGACGCCGAACAAGCTCGCCGGCAGCGGGCCGTTGCCGCGCTGGCAGGCGATCCGCGCGGCCTGCGCCAGCGGCGCGCGCTTCCGCTACGAGGCCACCGTGTGCGCCGGCCTGCCGGTGGTGCAGACCTTGCGCGACCTGCTCGACACCGGCGACGAACTGCTCGCGGTCGACGGCATGTTCTCCGGCACGCTGGCCTGGCTGTGCAACCGCCACGACGGTCGCCAGCCGTTCTCCGCGCTGGTGCATGAGGCGCATGCGCTGGGCTATACCGAACCCGACCCGCGCGACGACCTGTCCGGCCTCGACGTGGCGCGCAAGCTGGTGATCCTGGCGCGCGAGGCAGGCTGGCCGCTGTCGCTGGAAGACGTCGACCTGCAAGGCCTGGTGCCGCCCGCGCTGGCCGCGCTGCCGCTGGACGAATGCATGCAGCGGCTGGACGAACTGGACGCGCCAATGGCGGCGAAGCTGGCCGAGGCGCATGCCGCAGGTGGCGTGCTGCGCCACGTGGCGCAACTGGACCGGCACGGCCGCGCCAGCGTGCGGCTGCGGGTGCTGCCGGCCACCCACGCGTTCGCGCATACCCGGTTGACCGACAACATCGTGCAGTTCACCACCCGCCGCTACTGCGATAATCCGCTGTCGGTGCAAGGCCCCGGCGCCGGTCCCGAGGTGACCGCCGCCGGCGTGTTCACCGATCTGCTGCGTATCGCCGAGTCGCTGGAGGCGCGCGCATGACCTCCGCTCGCATGAGTACCGACCTGCCGGAACCCGCCATGGCTTCATCGCGCCGCGCCCCACCACCACAACTCGCCTGCGCCTTCGCGCCCGCCAGCGTCGGCAACGTCGGCGTCGGCTTCGACCTGCTCGGCCACAGCGTGGCCGGTGCCGGCGATCGCGCCGAGGTGCGCCGCATCGACGAGCCGGTGGTGCGCATCGCGGCGATCCGCGGCTGCGTCACCGAACTGCCCACCGACTCGCGCGCGAACACCGCCGGCACCGCGTTGCTCTCGCTGCGCAAGGCACTCGGCCTTTCGCACGGTTTCGAACTGGTGCTGCACAAGGGCATCGCGCTGGGCTCGGGCATGGGCGGCTCGGCCGCCTCCTGCGTGGCCGCGCTGGTCGCCGCGAATGCCTTGCTGGCGCAGCCGCTGCCGCGCGAGGCGCTGTACGGTTTCGCGCTGGACGGCGAGGCGGTGGCCAGCGGCAGCCGCCACGGCGACAACCTCGGCTCGATGCTGCTCGGCGGCCTGGTGCTGGCCACCCACGAACGCCTGCTGCGCATCGACGTGCCGGACGCGTGGCACTGCGCGCTGGTGCATCCGCACGTGGTGCTGGAAACGCGCCGGGCGCGCGCCGCGCTGGCCGGCCACTACGAACTCGGCGAGTTCGTGGCGCAGAGTTCGAACCTCGCGCTGGTGCTGGCCGGTTGCTGGCGCGGCGACGCCGCGCTGGTGCGCGAAGGCCTGCAGGACGTGCTGGTGGAGCCGCGCCGCGCGCCGCTGATCCCGAACTTCGCCAGGGTGAAACAGGCGGCGCTCGACCACCACGCACTGGGCGCCAGCATCTCCGGCGCCGGCCCCAGCGTGTTCGGCTGGTACGACAACCGCAGCGATGCCGACGCGGCGAGCGTGGCGATGCAAGCTGCGTTCGCCGAGGTCGGGCTGGACAGCGACGCGTGGGTATCGCCGATCAATGGGCCGGCTGCCGCACTGATCGACTCGGTCGAGGCTGTTGCATGAGTGCCGCCGATCCCTTGCCGTATCACAGCACCCGCGGCGGTGCTCCGGCCGCGCCGATCAGCCGGGCGATCGCTGCCGGACTGGCGCCGGACGGTGGCCTGTACGTGCCCGAGGCGCTGCCCGCGCTCGACCCGGCCGCGTTCGATCCGCACGGCTCGCTGGCCGACACCGCGGCCACCTTGCTGGCGCCGTTCTTCGCCGGCGATGCGCTGGCCGACGAGTTGCCCGCGATCTGCGCCGAGGCGTTCACCTTCGACGCGCCGCTACGCGCGCTGCCGGCGCATCCGGCCACGCTGATGCTGGAGCTGTTCCACGGCCCCACCTCGGCGTTCAAGGATTTCGGCGCGCGCTTCCTCGCCGCCTGCCTGCGCCGATTGCCGCGCGCCGACGCGCGACCGCTGACCATCCTGGTCGCCACCTCGGGCGACACCGGCGCCGCGGTGGCCGCCGCGTTCCATCGCCAGCCGAACGTGAACGTGGTGATCCTGTACCCGGACGGCCGGGTCTCGCCACGCCAGGCGCACCAGCTCGGCTGCTTCGGCGACAACGTCCGCGCGCTGCGCGTGGCCGGCCGTTTCGACGATTGCCAGCGCATGGTCAAGGCCGCACTCAACGATGCCGAACTGCAGGCCGCCGTGCCGCTGTCCTCGGCCAACAGCATCAGCCTGGGCCGCCTGCTGCCGCAGATGAGCTATTACGCGCACGCCGCGCTGGGCTGGTGGCGCGAACACGGCACGCCGCTCAACTTCATCGTCCCGACCGGCAACCTGGGCAACGCACTCGCCTGCCTGTGGGCACGCAAGATGGGCCTGCCGATCGGTGCCGTGCGCCTCGCTTGCAACGCCAACGCCACCCTGCCCGATTACTTCGCCGGCAATGATTACGCACCCCGCGAAGCCATCGCCACGATCGCCAACGCGATGGACGTCGGCGCGCCGAGCAACTTTGAACGGCTACGCTGGACCTTTCCCGACGAGGCCGAACTGCGCCGCCTGCTGCAGGCCCGCAGCATCGACGACGCCAACATCCGCCAGACAATCGCCGCACATGCACGAGATCACGGCGAGGTGTTCTGCCCGCACACTGCCACCGCGATGCATGAACTCGACCGACTGCGCGCATCAGGCGACGCGTCCGCCTGGGGCGTCGTCGCCACCGCCCACCCGGCCAAGTTCGAGAGCGTGGTGGAACCGCTGATCGGGCGTGCGCTCGGGATACCTCCTGCCTTGGCCGCGATGCTGGCTCGCAGCGCCAGCGCCGAGCCGCTGGACGCCCGCGAGGAAGTCCTGCGCAGCCGTTTGCTGAAAGATATCCCGTAGATCGACCATGCTCGGCCCAGCTTCGGCGGAGCGAGTGCATGGAGTGCGGGGATACCCGCCCTGCGCGTGTCGCGCGCGCCGAGAACCTGCCACGCCGAAGTGCATACGCATGCCGACCCCACCGCAGACTGGAGCGTCGCGCCACAGCCAAACCCACTGCGGGGGACGACAAGGGCGTGGCGGGCGACACTGAAGCGCGTACGGGTTCACGCCTGATCGACCTCGCCCGAATCCATGTGCTGGCTGGACGGGTGGCGAGTGTGCCGCAGGGTACCTGGATCCCCGGTTACCCACTCGCCATCCCCGTGAAAGCGGCCTCCTGGCTTCGGCGCTTTCGTCAGGCAACCGCGCTGGCCCTTGTTACGGCTGTGTTACTCGAAACGGGTGGAGACGGCCGTGCCACAGATCTCGGCGACCTTGCTGCCGTCGGGTGCGAGCACCGTGACGTGCACTCGCCCGTAGGCTGTGTTGTCATCGGCGCTCAGCTGGATTTCGCGTTCGACGATACCCGCCCCGTGGAACACGCCATCCACGAAGGTCTCGTAGCGCAGCTTGACCGAATACAGATTCGTGCGCGAATTGTAGAACCAGGTGCCGAAATCCGGACCGCGGGTGCCGAGTCCCGGGCCGTACAGGCCGGGGAGCCCGGTGGATGCCAATTGCGGTTGCGCGATGACCGTACCCCCGGCATTGAAGAGGATCATGTTCTTGACCGTTTCATACGGATCAGAGGATCCGCACACCCTGACTCGGGCCTCCGTTTGGTACGCGCCGACGATGCGGCTGGCGAGCCAGCCAGAGATCGAGAGTGACCCCGGGCTTACGCCGGCTCCGGTAGCGCCAGCGGTGGTCGAGAGCGCGAGCATGATTACGCCGAGTGCCGTCTTGCTGTTCATGATGATTCTCCTCATCTTCGGAAGGATGGTTTCAGGCTCGGTCAGAACCTGTGCTTCACGTCCACGGACGTGGTCTCGGCGCCGGCCTGACTGGTGTGGCTAAGCAGCCACGACCAACCCTGGCCGTCAGCACCCAGATTCATTTGCAGCCAGCCGTTGTTGCGCCACTCGGGCAGACCCGTGAGCGCGAACCGAACACCCGGCGCGCCGGCGAACGCGGCGTAAGCGCCCGTTCACGACGCAGTTTCCGGTGATCCGAAACACCGGCTGGCGACGGCAGTGATGGCCGGGTGGCGGCGGCGGCCTGCCGGCCGGAACGGGCGATATTGAGTTGGCACGAACGATGCTGCCGCCACAAGCGGCCCGCGGGCAGGCGGACTGGGCGAGCGACAGGACGGCTGGCAACAGGCCTTTGTTGATCATGACGGCATCCCTCCCGAGGACAGAACAAACGCCTCCTCGATAGACGCCGACGCCGTAACCGGCGGGCGACAGCGCTACTGTCGTCCTCAGCAACCCTGGAATCCTGCTAAATTTCTGGGAAGTTCTGAATTTTTCTGAGGCGCATGCCCGTGAATACGGAACGACGTCAGTACGCGTTTTCCAGCTACCGGCTGGACTCCGTGTCGCGGGAATTGTTCGGCCCGGACGGCGCCGTGATCCCGGTCGCAGCCAAGGCACTGGACGTGCTGGCCTACCTGATCGAGCAACGCCACCGTGTGGTCGACAAGGACGATCTGCTGGCCACCGTCTGGGCCGGGCGGATAGTCGAGGAAAACAATCTGACCCAGGCCATCTCGGCGCTGCGCAAGGCGTTTGGAGTCCGCGCGCCGGAGCATCGCTTCATCATCACGATTTCCGGCCGTGGCTACCGCTTCGTCGCCCAGGTGCGCGAGGTTGAACCCGCCGATGACGACATCCCACTGGAATCGCGACACACCGCGCTTGCGGTATTGCCGTTCCGGTTGCTGTCCCCGGAGCCGCGGGATGAGTTGCTGGAACTGGGGCTGGCGGAAACGCTGATTACCCGGCTGAGCCGTGTCCGGCGACTGCGCGTGCGCGCGCTGGCATCGTCGGAGCGCTTCGTCCGTGGTGCGTTGCGCGACCCCGATGCGGCGGGGCGTCAACTCGGCGCAGCATATGTTGTAGACGGCTCCGCCCAGAGGGTCGACGGACGGATTCGGGTCAATGTGCGCCTGCTCTCGGTGGCCGATGGCACGACTGTGTGGGCCGATACGATGGATACCAGCGCCGAGCGGGTCTTTGCCCTGCAAGACCGGATTTCCGGCGCGGTGGTGCGTGCCCTGGCGCTGCCGCCGGGCGCCATGTCGGAACGCGCGCGCCGGGCGGGAGATCGGGGCGACGCCGAGGTCTATCGCACCTGGTTGCGTGGCTACCACCTGCTGCAGCGCCCGGACGAGACGAACCTGACGGAAGCGTTGTC
>Ga0207674_10008694_pt1 | contig 11690 bp, 9 predicted proteins | sample KBSCornC72_FD_184303 | JGI IMG/M metagenome (GOLD analysis project Ga0207674, IMG submission 184303) | Corn rhizosphere microbial communities from Kellogg Biological Station, Michigan, USA - KBS Corn C7-2 (SPAdes) (version 2) | ecosystem: Host-associated > Plants > Roots > Rhizosphere > Soil ... | reverse complement strand
ATCACGGTCACGACGGTCGATGCAAGCACGACCCCGCCATCGGTCGTGAGCACATCGAAGTACGACCTGACCGCGAACCGCTACGAGGCGGGCGCGTCGCTCGGCTACAAGATCGACGACCACAGCTACATCGTCGGCGCCGGCCGCTACGAACACGACGAATTCTCGCCGTACGATTACCAGTACATCCTGTCGATCGGCTACGGCTACCAGGTGCTGAAAAACGCGCACGACGAACTCTCGTTTGAAGTCGGTGCGGGCTATAAAGTCGTCCAGGCAACCGACTATGTTGTTGCCAATCCGGCTGGCCCGGGTTTCCTTATCGTCAGCCCGGATTCGGATAGCAACGTCGTGTTCCGCGGCAAGGTCGACTACAAGCACGCGTTCAGCGACACCGTCGCGTTCGTCGACTCGTTCACGGTCGAAGCCGGCAGCGGCAACAAGTTCTTCCAGAACGACGCCGGTCTCGCCGTGAAGATGAGCGACAAGCTCGCGCTCAAGGCCAGCCTGCAGACGCGCCACAACTCGCAAGTTGTTGACGGCTTCAAGAAGACCGACGAGCTGTTCACGACCAATCTCGTCTACAACTTCTGATCGACGTTTTTCGTGATTGTGCAACGGGCCCGCGCGGGCCCGTTGTCATTTGTGGCCGAGCAAGTCGCCGGCGCCCAACTCCAGCAGCCTCGCCGCGACGCGTTCGCCCAGCGCTTCGGGCGCTTCGCTCTGGCCGTCGTCGTCGGCGCGAATCAGACGACCGCTGCACGCATCGCCGACCAGACCGGACAGGTGCAAGCCGATTTCCGTCTGCAGGCAGAACGCCGCGATCGGTACCTGGCAACTGCCTTGCAATCGTCGCGTCATCGCGCGTTCGGCGGCGACGCACATCGCCGTATCGGCGTCGTGCAGCGGCTTGAGCAGATCGGCAACGCGCGCGTCGCCTTCTCGATGTTCGACCGCGATCGCACCCTGCGCCGCTGCCGGCAACCAGGTCGGGGGATCCAGGCGGTGGCGGATGCGTGCGGCCAGCCCCAGTCGATCCAGCCCCGCACACGCAAGCACGATCGCGTCGTAATCGCCGGCGTCGAGCTTGGCCAGGCGCGTGTTGACGTTGCCGCGCAGATCGACGGTACGCAAATCCGCGCGTAATGCGCGCAGCTGCGCGGCGCGGCGCAGCGACGAAGTGCCGACTTTTGCACCGTGCGGCAGACTGTCCAGGCGCGCAAAGTGGACCGAGACAAACGCGTCCGCCGGGTCGGCGCGCTCGAGCACCGCGCCGATCGCAAACCCGGCATCGACTTCCATCGGCACATCCTTGAACGAGTGCACGGCGATGTCGGCGCGGCGTTGCGCCATCGCCACCTCGAGTTCCTTCAGGAACAGACCCTTGCCGCCGATCGCGGCAAGCGAACGATCGGTAATCTGGTCACCGCGCGTCGTCATCGGCACGAGTTCGACCGCCAGCTGCGGATGCGCGGCGCGCAGCAAGCCGGCGACATGCTCGGCCTGCCACAACGCCAGCGCGCTCTGGCGCGTGGCGATACGCAGCGGCGCGGTCATAAACTTCTGACCAGTTTGCGCAAGCCGGGCAGATTGCGTCTGCTCACTTCCAGTGTCGCCGTGCTGCCTTCCAGCTGCGCATAAATGGCGCCGTCGGCGGCGCGCGTCAGGCCGATCAGGCGATCACGCGCGACCAGACAATTGCGATGGATGCGCACGAAGCGATCGCTGAATTCGTCTTCGAGCGCCTTGAGCGCTTCCTCGATCAGCACCTCGCCCTTGGCGTGATGCACGACGACGTACTTGTCTTCGGCAAGAAGATAATGAATGTCCGCGACCGCGACGAGCACGAGGTTGCCGCGCACGCGCGCGCACAAGTGTCCGCGCTGCGCCGGCGCGCCGGCCGCGGACTGCAGCTTGTCCAGTTCCGCGGCGCCGAAACGGCGCGCACGCTCAAGCGCGGCACGCAGACGTTCCAGGCGCACCGGCTTGACGAGGTAATCCACGGCGCCGGCTTCGAATGCGGCCAGCGCGTGCTCGTCGTAGGCCGTGCAGAAAATCAGCGCCGGTGGATGCTCGAATCCGGACAAATGACGCGCGGCTTCGAGGCCGTCCATCACCGGCATGCGGATATCGAGCAGCACGACATCCGGCTGCAGCTGCGCTGCGGCTTCCAGCGCCGCGCGGCCATCGCCTGCTTCGCCGACGAGTTGCGTGCCCGCGCATTCGCGCACGAGCGCGCCCATGCGCTCGCGCGCGAGCGGTTCGTCGTCGACTATGAGGACTTTCATCAAGGCTGCACCGGGCTTAACGTTGTTGACCTCGAATCACTCGCGATATTTCCAACCCCCCACTGCGCTCCGCGCACTCCCGCCTTTTTCAAGGGGACGGAAGCGGCAACGTGATCTCGCACACGAATTCGCTGGCGCCGGGTTCGACATTCAATTTACCACGCGCGCCAAAATGGTACTCGATACGCGCACGCGTGTTCTCCAGCGCCATGCCATGTCGTTTCGCCGCGCGCGTCGGCGGGCATGGATTGCGGATCTCGATGCGGATCGACTTGTCCGCGAGCCAGCCGCGAATGCTCACGGTGCCGCCCTCCGGGAGCTGCTGAATGCCGTGATACACCGCGTTCTCGACCAGCGGCTGCAGCAGCAGCGGCGGCAGCGGCATGGCGCCGGGCAGCTCGTCCACGCGCAGATCCACGTGCAAGCGCTCGCCGAGACGCAGTTTTTCTATGTCCAGGTAACGGCGCACCAGGTCCAGTTCCTCGCCGAGCGTGCTGTGCGCCTCGTGCCCCAGCGCGGCCCGAAACAGGTCGGACAGGTTCTCCACGGCGTTTTCGGCCTCGCCCGGCCGCACGCGGATCAGGCTGGCGATCGTGTTCATGCTGTTGAACAGGAAGTGCGGGCGGATGCGCGCCTGCAATGCGTCGAAGCGCGCCTTCGCCTCCGCACGCACGCGCGCGCGCCACTGCTGCAGCACGAAGAAGTATCGCAGCAAGGCCGCCGCGATCAACGCGCACAAAATCGCGCTGCGCCAGATGAAGCGGCTTTCGAATTGCCGCGGCAAGGTCAAGCCGAGATCGAGCTGATGATCGAGCTCGAACACGAGCGCGCTGCCGAGCACCGTCACCGTCAGCATCAACGCGTACGCGGCGGCGACGCCGAACCACGGCGTCAGTTTGTGCAGTTGCGGCCGCAACTTGCACAGGCACACCGCGCACACCAGCGCCAACCATTGCACGAACAGACTGGCGGTCGCCAGCCGCGGCAACAGCGGCCGCGATTCGTCGCTCGGCGCAATCAACACGACCAGCGCGAGCAATTCCGCCACGGCCATCACCGCGAACAACACCGGCAGACTGCAGAAATCCGGCAGCCAGTGCGGGCGTTCGTCGTCGTGCGCGGGGACCATTACGCCAGGCGCGCCCCCATCCAGCGGCGCAGGTCCGCGATTTCTTCCATGCACACCTGGTGCGCCATCGGATAGTCGTGCCATTCCACAGCGTAGCCGCGCTGCTTCAGGTATTCGCGGCTCATCTCACCGAGCGCGTGCGAGATGGTCGGATCGAGCATGCCGTGCGCCATGAAAATCGGTACGTCGCGATTGGCGGCGCTGGCTTCAGCGTCGGTCTTCTCGGCCATCGGCAGGTAGGTCGACAGTGCGATGACGCCGCCGAGCCGCTGCGCGTTACGAATGCCAGCGCTGAGCACGACCGCGCCGCCCTGTGAGAAACCGGCAAGCAGGATATTGCCGACCGGTACGCCGCGCGCGATTTCACGCTCGATCAGTTCGCCGACCTGTCCGATCGAGGTGCGGATACCGGCTTCGTCCTGGCGCTGTGCGATCTCGAGCCCGGAAATGTCGTACCACGCGCGCATCGTCACGCCACCGTTGATCGTGATCGCCCGCACCGGTGCATGCGGAAACACGAACCGCAGCGGTGGCCAATCCGCGTCGATGAGTTCCGGCACGATCGACGCGAAATCATTGCCGTCGGCACCGAGGCCATGCAGCCAGATCACCGCGTGGCGTGGATCGCGTCCGGTTTCCTGTTCGATGCAAGGCAGCGCCATGAGTGGTTTCCACTTGAACGGCCGCTAGTGTAGTGCAACGAACGTCGACGCTGGATGGATACGGCGAAGGCCCGACTTTCGGCGCATTGCGCGCTGGCGACGCTCGGTTATGCTGCGCGCTTTCGTGCAGGAATCGCCTACGTGCCCCGTTGCCCGCTTGCCGCTGCTCTCGCCCTGGTCACCGTCGCCGCTTCCGCGCAGCAGGCGCCGCTGACGCTCGAACAAATCATGGCTGATCCGGACTGGATCGCCGGCCAGATCGCCGTGCCCGGGCACGAAGGCATCGCACCGTATCTGGGCAGCGATGGCCACAGCGTCTATTACCAGCTCAAGCGTCCCGGGTCGCCGCTGCACGACTTGCACCGCATCGACTGGCGTGACGGCAAGGACAGCACCATCGATGCGGCGGCGATGGCGGACGCCGACGGTGATCACGCGGTCTACGACGATACGCATGCGCGCGCAGCTTTCACGCGCAACGGCGACATCTTCGTGCGCGACCTCAACAGCGCTGCGTTGCGCCAGATCACGCGCACGCCGCAGGATGAAACTGCGCCACAATTTTCCGCCGACGGTCGGCTTCTGAGTTTTCGTGCCGGCAACGACTGGTTCGTACACGACTTCGACACGAATGTGACCGCGCCCGCGGCGATCCTGAAAACGGAAAAGGATCCCGACGAGACGAAAGCGGACGACCTGCGCGACCTGCAACTGCGCCTGTTCGCCACGCTCCAGCACAAACGCGACGAAAAGCGCGCCGAGCGCGATTTCAACGAAACGCAACAGCGTGACGATCGCACGCGCGCACCCCTGCCGTTCTACCTCGGCGATGACGTGCGCATCGTCGACGACACACTTTCGCCGGATGCGCGCTGGTTGCTCGTGGTCACGTCGCCGAAGAACTTCGAGGCGGGCAAGAAAGGCAAGTTGACGCGCTACGTTACCGAGTCCGGCTACGAGGAATTCGAGGACGAACGCACGCGCGTTGGCCGCAACGATGCGGCGCCGCAGACGTTGTGGCTGTTCGACTTGCGCGCGCACACGAGCGCGAAACTCGAATTCGACAACCTGCCCGGCATCAAGGACGATCCGCTCAGGAGCGTGCGCGAGGAAAATACGAAAACCACAGCAAAAAACCCCAGAGCCGAAAAGGAAAAAGCCGGCGCCGACAAGCCGAAGAGTCGCGAAGTGCAGGTCAATGCGATCGTCTTCGCCCAGAACAGCGCCAATGCCGCCGTGCAGCTGCTCGCCAACGACAACAAGGATCGCTGGATCGCGAGCGTCGACTTCGACAAACGCACGTTGGTGCCGCAACACCGGCTGCACGACGACGCCTGGGTGAACTGGAACTTCAACGAACTGGGCTGGGAAAACGACGGGCGCACATTGTGGTACGTGTCCGAAGAGAGCGGTTATGCGCATTTGTATACGAAAGCGTTGACCGGCAAATCGCAGGCACTCACGCACGGAAAATATGAAGTCAGTCATCCGGAGCTGTCTGCCGACGGGCGCTGGTTCTATGTGCTCGCGAACGCACAGGCTGCAGACGCCTACGACGTCTACCGCGTGAGCACCGGCGGCGGCGAATTGCAGCGTGTCTCGCACTATCAGGGCGTGGAGACATTCACGACGACCCGCGACGGCAACAATTTGCTGATCGTGCATTCATCGAGCTATGTGCCGCCGCAGCTGGCGATCGTCCCGACCGCAGGCGGCGCCGCGCGCGAACTCACGGATACGGTTACGCCGCAATACAAGGCGCTGCAATGGACAGCGCCGGAAATCGTGCAGGTGCCGTCGACGCACTTCAAGGGCACGATCGCCGCCAAGCTCTACAAGCCAGCGAATTTCGACGGCTCCGTCGCCCACCCTGCGGTGATGTTCGTGCATGGCGCCGGCTATCTGCAGAACGTGCACCGGAAGTTTCCGTACTATTTCCGCGAGCAGATGTTCCACAACCTGCTGCTGCAACACGGCTATGTCGTACTCGACATGGATTACCGCGCCTCCGAAGGCTACGGCCGCGATTGGCGTACCGCGATCTATCGGCAGATGGGCCATCCGGAGCTGGAAGATCTGCTCGACGGCAAGCGATGGCTCGTCGACAACCAGCACGTCGATGCAAAACGCGTCGGCATTTACGGCGGTTCGTACGGCGGCTTCATGACGTTGATGGCGTTGTTCCGCGCGCCCGGCGAATTCGCTGCCGGCGCGGCGCTGCGCCCGGTCACCGACTGGACACAATACGATCACGAATATACCTCGAAGATCCTCAACACACCGCAACTCGATCCGATCGCTTATCGGAAGTCATCGCCGATCGAATTTGCCGACGGCCTGCGCGATCCGCTGCTGATCTGCCACGGCGTGATCGACGACAACGTGCTGTTCGAGGATTCGATGCGCCTGTATCAGCGCCTGATCGAACTGCACAAGGACAACTTCACGATCTCACCGTATCCGCTCGATCGCCACAGTTTTTCCAATGCCGATGCGTGGCTCGATGAATACAAGCGCATCTACCGTTTGTTCGAGGCGAATCTGCAATGAAATTGCGGCTGGTCTGCCTGCTTGCGCTGCCGCTGTTGAGCGGCTGTCAGCTGGAATGGCGGCGCGAACACGTTTTGGCCTGTCGCGCGGATGAGCAACTGCTCGTGCGTGACGCGTTGTATTTCGGCGCATCGATTCCCGGCGGCGGTGAAGTCGACGCCGCCGCGTGGCGCCAATTCGAGGACGACACTTTGACGCCGGCGTTTCCGCACGGCTACACGATCCTGCCCGCGAGCGGCGTGTGGCGCGGCGATGATGGCAAAGCGACACACGAAGCGAGCCGCGTCGTTGTCGTCGTGCATGCGGATACGGCGCAGTGGGCGTCCAGCCTACGCAGTGTCGCAGCACGTTATCGTGAGCGTTTCCATCAGGAATCGGTGCTGCACGAGCACGGTGTAGTGTGCGCGAGGTTCTGAGACGCCACGGGCGCGATCAAGCGGACTCAACACACCGCCCGCGCCACGATTGAGCACGTGCGTGTAAATCTGCGTCGTCGAAACATCCTTGTGGCCGAGCAATTCCTGCACGGTGCGGATGTCGTACCCGGATTCGATCATGTGAGTTGCGAACGAGTGGCGCAACGTGTGCGCCGTCAGCGGCTTGAGAATACCCACCGCGCGTTGCGCCCGTTTGAGCGCACGCGCCAGCATCGCATCATCGAAATGCTGGCGCCGTTGCGTGCCGTCGCGCGGGTCGTGCGAACGGCGCATCGAAGGAAATACATATTGCCAGCTGAACTCGCGGGCGGCACGCCGGTTCTTGCGTGCCAGGGCATGCGGCAACCAGACTTCGCCAAAACCGGCCGCGCAGTCCGCCACGTGCAGGACACGCGCCCGCTCGATCTCACGCTGCAGCGGCTCGACCAGCGAGCGCGGCAACACGGTGTGACGGTCTTTGGCGCCCTTGCCGTCGCGCACGATAATCGCATGGTGCGCGAAATCCACATCTTTCACGCGCAGCCGCAACGCCTCCATGATGCGCATGCCGGTGCCATACAAGAGGCTCGCGAGCAGCCATGTGCGTCCTTCCATTGCCGCCAGCAGTCGCCGCACCTCATCCGCCGACAACACTACCGGCACGCGGCGCGGGCGTTTCGCGCGAACGACGGATTCCATCCACGGCAGATCCAAGCCGAGTACTTCGCGATACAAAAAAAGCAGCGCGGCGAGCGCCTGGTTCTGCGTCCCCGCGGCGACGTCATATTCGCTCGCCAGGCTGCTCAGGAACTTCTCCACTTCAGCGCCGCCCATTGCGCGCGGGTGACGCCTGCCGGTGGCAAGTATGAACCGGCGTATCCACGCCACATAAGCCTGTTCCGTGCGCAAACTATAGTGTTTGACGCGCAATTTGCTGCGAACGTCTTGCATCAGCCGGCCTGGCGAGTCCGTCGTCGCGACCTGCGTTACATCCTTGCTTTCGCGCTCGTAAACCATTACGCGCCTGCTGATGAGTTGGTGCACGAGATGATGCGCGATCTCAAACCTTGACCTAGTCGGTCAAGTATGTGATTTCGTGTAGGAAAACGCCTTGATTTGTACCCACGATAGAACGAACATGCGTGCAACTCCCCGGTTGGGGAAGCTATTTATAGTTAGCGCTCATGTTCCGGGTACTTGTAATTTTCGCAGCTTTTTCTACGCAGCAAGCGCTCGCCACTTGCCTCTCGTACACGTCGGCAGGCACCACGATTGGCGGCGTACTTGAACAACATACTTTCCCTGGTCGGCCAAACTTCGAAGACATACGCGCAGGCGACGAGCCTGAAACAGGTTTCTACTTGTCGCTCGCCACTCCAGTCTGCATCTCAGGAAGCACGAGCGCTCAAGACGCTCCGCCGCTGAACGGCGTCACAAGCGTTCAGCTAGTCCTCAATCACGGTGGTTACGAGGCACTTCGCCCATTCTTGGGCAAATTCATTTCGGTTAAGGGCGTTCTGTTCGCTGCGCATACGGGCCACCATCACGCGCCGCTGCTCATGCAGGAGCCTTCGCTTGTAACTGGCAAATGAGCGCTAACTATTCGCTCAAGCGGACCGCTGCGTATCGGCGGCTCTGCTATCATGCCGCAACGCGGCAGCGGCCGCTTAGCTCAAGCGTTAGGCCGCTTATGAGTCATCCGTTGTATGAACTGCTTCAGCGTCTCGAACTCGCCAGGATTCCGCTTACCCTTGGCCGGTATCGTGACGACTCTGTCCTTGTGTCGCTCACGGTTGTCGGTGAGCGCATCGAAGTGGACGTCTTTGAGGACGGACACATGGAGGTGTCGCGATTTACAGGTCATGAGGACATCGTTGGTGGCGCAGAGCTTGTAGCAGAAATCATCTCCAACAATGTCGAGCCCGCGGCCTAACTATTCGCTCAAGCGGACCGCTGCCGATGAGTTGCGGTAGACTGTTGTTCACTGCGGCAGCGGCCGCTTAGCTCAGGTGTTAGGCACCTCAGGAGAAACTTCATGCGTGATTGGAAAGTGGTCGTTGGCCTGTTGCTAGTTTGTAGCGCTGCATTTGCGCACGACGATGAGACGCCCATCCAAAGCGCATCTGAGCTTCGAGACTGGTGCCAGCATGAAACTGAGGCATTTTTTGTAGGTAAGGGCCAGACACCGTACAACTGGACGGCGTCCTACGTGGAACATGGAAATGTTTTTAATGTCACTGGCAAGTGGCGAGTCAACTCCAAAGACGTCGAGGTCGAATGCACGGTCGCGCGTGGAGCGCAGCGGCGCTACGCTACGTTTCAGATTCACGAGTAAGTATTTCCGCACCCTGTGATGTGCCTAACTATTCGCTCAAGCGGACCGCTGCGGATGGGTTGTGGTAAACTGTTGCTCACTGCGGCAGCGGCCGCTTAGCTCAAGCGTTAGGCAGCTATGAAAATCTCGTCAAAACGCCAAACGGCAACTCGCATACTTGCGGGCGCGCTGGCCCTGCTCATGGGCTTGTCCGGTATTGTCCTGCTCATTCTAAGCATAACCACGTTTGAACATTGGTATCGTTGGCTTGCAACTGCTTTTGGCCAATTGTTTTTTGCATGGGTATTCGGCGCGTATGCGCTTGGTTTTCGCGGGCCATACAATTGGCGCGGCGTCAAACGGTCGTAGCTGCCTAACTATTCGCTCAAGCGGACCGCTGCGGGTCGGTTGCGCTATCATTGTACGTAACGCGGCAGCGGCCGCTTAGCTCAAGCGTTAGCCGCCAGAGGTAGGTTTTACCGCCTTGGTGCCGGTGAGTATATGAATCTAGAACGCGACTTCTGGGAGATTGCTGGATTTTGTTTCAGGGCAGGTACGGTAGCGTTGTGCTACTACCTAGCTAAGCAGCACATAACATCCAAGCCCGAAGAATCGTGGCCTATAAGAACAGCGCAGTGCTTAATCGCGGCAGCTGTATTTGCCGCCCTTCTGTCGCTAGGCGGTGGTGACGGCTGTGAAAGCGACGATGGTGATTGCCATCGAGATGCAGCCGAGCAAGATGCGAAACTCACCGAACACGAGCGCGCTGCTATAGAGAGACGACGTGAACACGAGTTCGAGATAAACCTTATCCTTTTTCTCGCGGCCGCGGGGTTTGGCTGCGTCGATGGTCGGAACAAGAACAAGAAAGGTTCAACGGGTTAAAGCGGTAGACTCTTGTGTCAACAATTCGCAGGCGGCTAACTATTCGCTCAAGCGGACCTTCGCGGCGTAGCGGTGGCGTGCTATCCTGCGTTTGCGGCCGCTCGGCCGCTTAGCTCAAGCGTTAGCGCTCATGAATAGGTCATTCCTTTTCTGTTTACTTTCGGTGGCCGCTACGGCCCAGGCGCAAGTGACTGACGACGTTTATCTCGTGAACTTTGCCGTTTTTCCCATTCGAGACGCCCAGGGCTGCGCATTGGTGGGCGCTCGGGACGTAAATCAAAGGTCGCCTCCAAACTTTCATCCATCATTACCATTCATGAAAGCAGCTTGTGTGCATTTCCGTGCAATCTGGCAGTCCGACGTACCTCCGGACATAGATCCGGCCTATAAAACTGCTGTATGGCACAGAGACTCGCCGGACGTACCTACATTCATGCAAGAGGCGCAAATGTGAGATCTGAGCGCTAACTATTCGCTCAAGCGGACCTTCGCGGGGTAGTGGCGGTGTACTATCATACGTCTGCGGCCGCTCGGCCGCTTAGCTCAAGCGTTATGCGCCTATGGGAAACGCCGTGCTAGTGAGTGTCGTTTATCACACCTTTGCACACGACGAAGGAGTTGAAACGTTGGCTTTCGAAGGGCGAGATCACCTGACTGATGGTGAAATTGAGTTCAAGCTCGATGATGGTTCGGCTGTGTTTGCGTCGTGGGTCAGCGAGCCTGTTCAATATTGCATTGGCACAGCAAGCCATTCCTTTTTCAATCCCAGCGCCACTAAAGCAATCGACTGTACTCTCAGCCCTCTGTGGCGCGGTCTGAAGGGCCACGCATTGGAGTTCGCTGTCCAAGACCCAGACCATCAGGTCGTTGAGGTGCGTTCGGAGGGAGGTTCGGTGTTTCTCGCATCAACTGAGCAGGGCCGCTGGCTTGTCGACGTTGTCGCAATTTCAGCGAAGAAGCCTTACGTAGGCGCATAACTATTCGCTCAAGCGGACCGCTGCGGATGGGTTGCGGTAGACTGTTAGTCACTGCGGCAGCGGCCGCTTAGCTCAAGCGTTAGGCCTCGAAAGCAGTTTTTTTCTGTGTATCACGCTCGCCGCAGCATTGGGCACTTCGCTTCGCCCATTGCTCTTGCTCGGCGCTTTCGCTCTTGTGGTCGTTCGGCTGCGCTGGCTTGCGCGTTGCTCTCGGCTCTTCCACATGGCGCGCTCGCAAAATCATACGCTCACCGCTCGCGGCTTGGCGCGCTCGCGGCGCATGCCACTGCCACTCGGCTTCGTCGAACTGCTGTCTCGGTTGCATTTGCAGTTCTCAGCTCCCTCGTTTCCAATGCGCTCAGCATTTTTGAACTCACGGCGGGCCTAACTATTCGCTCAAGTCGGACCGCTGCGGGTTAGCTTGCGGTACTATCGTGCGGTCGCGGCCGCAGCGGCCGCTTAGCTCGAC
>Ga0207674_10008689_pt1 | contig 11693 bp, 9 predicted proteins | sample KBSCornC72_FD_184303 | JGI IMG/M metagenome (GOLD analysis project Ga0207674, IMG submission 184303) | Corn rhizosphere microbial communities from Kellogg Biological Station, Michigan, USA - KBS Corn C7-2 (SPAdes) (version 2) | ecosystem: Host-associated > Plants > Roots > Rhizosphere > Soil ... | reverse complement strand
ACTCAGGCCCGTTCGGCCTACTTCTCTGGTGTTCACCGTGATCGCCGCCTCGAAGTCGGCCCGCCGCTGCGAGCCCGCCTTGGCCAGCGCGCCCGCCGTCGTCCCGGCCAGGACCGTCCACGTGTCCAGCTCGGTCGCCCCGTTCCAGCTCGCGTACACGACCGAACCCCCGGCCGGATTCACCCGGGCCGCGACCGCGGCCTGTCCGCCGGATGGCCAGCCCAGTCGGCGGTGAAGGCCCGGTATGACTGGTCCCCGACCGGGAACTGGCCGTCCAGCAGCAGCGTCCTCCATGTTCACCTCATGACCTGGGGAAATTCACAGGAACGGATCCAAGGATCGCTGAGATGTCACAGAGTTCCCTGAATGCCCCCAGCCGCCCGCGGTGATCCACCGTCCGGCTCCGGTTAGCCTGATCTCATGAGCTGGGAACTGCCGGGCCGGATCTCGGTGCGCGAGGTCGGGCCGCGCGACGGGCTGCAGAACGAGGACCCGGTGCCGACCGACGCGAAGGTGGCGCTGCTGGACGCCTTGTCCGCGACCGGGGTGCAGCGGATCGAGGCGGTGTCGTTCGTCAGGCCGTCGGCGATCCCGCAGATGGCCGACGCCGATGAGGTGTGGAAGCGGGCGGCCCGGGCGCCCTCGGTGCGGTACTCCGCCCTGGTGCCCAACCTGCGCGGCGCGCTGCGCGCGCTGGACGCGGGCTTCACCGAGCTGGAGGCGGTCGTGTCCGCCTCGGAGACGCACAACCGCAAGAACGTCAACCGGTCTACGGGTGAGTCGCTGGACGAGATCGCCGAGATCATCGCGGTCGCGCACGACCGCGGCGCCACCGTGCAGGTGATCGTGTCCACCGCGTGGGGCTGCCCGTACGAGGGTGACGTGCCGGTTCCGCGGGTCGTGGGGGTGGCCGGGCGGGCCATCGCGGACGGGGCCGACTCGGCCTCGTTCGGCGACACCACCGGAATGGCCACGCCGACCCGGGTGCGGGCGCTGGTCGGCGCGTTCCGTTCGGCCCATCCGGAGACCGGGCTGAACCTGCACTTCCACAACACCCGGGGCACCGGCCTGGCCAACGTGCTGGCCGCCCTGGAACTCGGCGTGGCCGACTTCGACGCCTCCGTCGGCGGCCTGGGCGGCTGCCCGTACGCGCCCGGGGCCACCGGCAACATCGCCACCGAGGAACTCGTGCACATGGTCGAGGACATGGGCGTGGCCACCGGCATCGACCTGGACGCGATGATCGCGGCCGCGGCCGAGGCGGAAGGCATCGTCGGCCGCGAACTGCCCTCCCAGGTGCTCCGGGCCGGCCCGCGCACCAGGACAATTGCCCCTTGACATCCTCCGCTGCCATGAAGGACAGGGATTCCAGCCGCGACCTGTGGTCACGCTGTCGGTTCGCGGTTCAACGGCCCGGCATCCCGGAAGCCTCCCCGCGCAGCCACGGCATGCCCTGCCGCGGTTCCGTACTGGGTGATGCAGATGCCCGCTTGGTTCTTGCGGACAGTTTGAAGGTATCACTTCGCACTGACATTCTAGGGGAGGTGAAGCGGCGTTTCCTCCCGACCTGAGGTCGGGATATTGAACACCGCGATCATGATGAGCGATTTCCCCAAGCTGCGCGAGACCATCGAGCGGGGCGGCGCGGCTAAGTACCACGAGGCCGCCGCGGCCCGCGGCAAGCTGTTCGCCCGGGAGCGCATCGCGCTCCTGGTCGACGAGGGCAGCTTCACCGAGGACGGCCGGTACGCCAACGCCCTGGCCGACGGGCTGCCCGCGGACGGCGTGGTCACCGGGACCGCGAGGATCGGCGGCCGGCCGGTCGCGCTGATGGCGAACGACTCCACGGTCAAGGCCGGGTCGTGGGGCGCCCGCACCGTGGAGAAGATCATCCGGATCATCGAGAAGGCGTACGACGCCGGGCTGCCCATGATCTACCTGGTCGACTCGGCCGGGGCGCGGATCACCGACCAGGTGGACATGTTCCCCGGCCGCCGCGGGGCGGGGCGGATCTTCCGCACCCAGGTCCGCGCGTCCGGCTCGATCCCGCAGGTCTGCGCGCTGTTCGGGCCCTCGGCCGCGGGCGGCGCCTATATCCCGGCGTTCTGCGACTTCACCGCGATGGTGGACGGCAACGCCTCGATGTACCTGGGCAGCCCGCGGATGGTCGAGATGGTGGTCAGCGAGAAGACCACGCTGGAGGAGATGGGCGGCGCCCGGCTGCACTGCACGGTGTCCGGCAGCGGGCACTTCCTGGCTGCTAGCGAGCACGAGGCGCTCGGCGCGGTCCGTGACTACCTGTCGTACCTGCCGCAGAACTGGGCGGCGCCGCTGCCCGTGGCCGAGGCGCGGGACCCTAAGCCGACCGACCTGCGGGCCCTGGTCCCGGAGAGCGAGCGGCAGGCCTTCGACATGCGCCGGTTCGTCCGCGGCCTCGTCGACGAGGACTCGTTCTTCGAGGTCCACGCGCTGTGGGCGCGCGAGGTGGTGACCGGCTTCGCCCGGCTGGACGGCCAGGTCACCGGCGTGATCGCGAACAACCCCATGTTCAAGGGCGGGGTTCTGTTCGTCGACTCGGCGGACAAGGCGGCGCGGTTCATCCAGACGTGTGACGCGTTCGGCATCCCGCTGCTGTTCCTGGCGGACGTGCCCGGCTTCATGGTCGGCACCGCGATGGAACGGCAGGGGATCATCAGGCACGGCGCCAAGATGATCGCCGCGATGTCCGACGCCACCGTGCCCAAGATCTGCGTGGTGGTCCGCAAGGCCTACGGCGCGGGCCTGTACGCGATGGCCGGCCCGGGCTTCGAGCCGGACGCCACGCTGGCCCTGCCCACCGCCAAGATCGCCGTCATGGGCGCCGAGGCCGCGGTGAACGCGGTCTACGCGGGGAAGCTGGAGCAGCTGCCCGACGAGGAGCGGGAAGCCGAGACTGGCCGGCTCCGCCGCGAGTACGAGCGGGACATCGACATCCTGCGCCTGGCTTCCGAACTCGTCGTCGACGACGTAGTCGAGCCCGAAGACCTGCGCGCCGAACTGATCCGCCGCTTCGCCGCCGCCCGCGGCAAGGACCGCACCCCCCCGCGCCGCCGCCACGGCATCAGCCCCGCGTAGCCCCGGCACCCCGCCGATGCCACGGCATCAGCCCGCCTGACCCCGCGCCCGCGCCTGTGCCCGCGTCTAAAGCGCCGCACGCGCTGAGAACCCGCGGAGCCGACTCTCGCCCACGTCTCCGCTAACCCCACCTGCCCCTAACATCACAGCATCGACACGTGCCGGGAGTCCCTTCCATGATCGTGAAGGATTTTTAGTCTGCCTAGACTAAAGACCCTTCGGGATCATGAGAATCCGCACCTCCGCGGGGGAGAAGCCGCGTCAGCGAGCCGCACCCGCACCCCGGAATCGCATGAGTCCGCCCCGAGGGCCGTTAGTTTTTTACCGTTCCTTTACTATTTACCCATGACCCGCGTACTCCTCGCTGAGGATGACACCTCGATCTCGGAACCGCTGTCCCGCGCCCTGCGCCGGGAGGGATACGAGGTGGACGTGACGGCGGACGGTCCCAGCACGCTCGACAAGGCACTGGGCGAGGGCGTCGACCTGATCTTGCTCGACATCGGCCTGCCCGAACTCGACGGGCTCGAGGTGTGCCGCCGGGTCCGGGCCGGGGGATACGCCGTGCCCGTGCTGATCCTCACCGCGCGGGCCGACGAGGTCGATACCGTGGTCGGCCTGGACGCGGGCGCCGACGACTACGTCACGAAGCCGTTCCGGCTGGCCGAACTCCTCGCCCGGGTCCGCGCCCTGCTGCGCCGGGGCACGGCCGAGGGCTCGGCCGCGCACGGCGTGCGGATCGACCCGGATGCCCGGCGGGCCTGGCACGGCGAAACCGAACTCGACCTGACCACCAAGGAATTCGATCTGCTCTGGATCCTGCTGCGCGACGCGGGCAAGGTGGTCACCCGGGAGCAGATCATGCGTGAGGTCTGGGACGCGAAGTGGTGGACGTCGACCAAGACGCTCGACATGCACATTTCCTGGCTGCGCCGCAAGCTCGGCGACGACGCGCACAGCCCGAGGTACATCACCACCGTCCGGGGCGTGGGGTTCCGCTTTGAACGCGGCGACTGACGGCCTCACCCTCGACGGCCCTACCTTCGACGGCCGCGTCCTCGGCGGCCCCGCCGCCATCCGCCACCAGCATGCGTAAGAGGCTGTGGTTCTCGACCTTCGCCGTGGCGGTGATCGCGGTCCTCATCGTGGGCGTGCCCGCCTTGGTGATCGCCGCCCGGCGCGGCTCGGCCGCCGTCGGCGTGACCGTGGCGGCGATGGCGGCGGCGGCCGCGCTGGCCGGCTGGCTGACCGCCGTGCTCGCGGGGCGGCTGGGCCGGCCGGTCGAGGAGCTCGCCGAGGCGGCGGCACGGCTCGGCCGGGGCGACCCCCGCCCGCTCGGCCGCCGGTACGGGGTGGCCGACCTGGACCAGGTGGCCGATGGCCTCGACACGTCGGCGCGCAGGCTCAGCACCCTGCTGGCCGCGGACCGTGAGCTCACCGCGGACGCGTCGCATCAGCTGCGCACGCCGCTCACCGCCCTGTCGATGCGGCTGGAGGAGATGATCGCGGCGGCGGACGACCCGGACGTGGTCCGGGAGGAGGGCAGCGCCGCCCTGGCCCAGGCCGAACGACTGGCCGACGTGGTGACCCAGCTGCTCAGCCCGGCCCGCCGGGCTACCGCGTCGGCGGCCGCGCTGACCGGCATCGACGAGATCGTGCAGCAGCAGGTCGTCGAGTGGGAGCCGGCCTTTCGCCGGGCGCGCCGCAAGCTCGTGGTGATCGGCGTGCGCGGCCTGCAGGCGCACGTCTCCCCGGGCGGCCTGGCGCAGGTGCTCGCCACGCTGCTGGACAACGCGCTCATGCACGGCGGCGGAACCGTGACCCTGCAGACCTCGCAGAACTCGCGGTCGGTGGTGATCGAAGTGCGGGACGAGGGTAAGGGCGTCCCGCCGGAACTGGCCTCCCGGATCTTCGAGCGGAGCGTCAGCGGGCGCCCGGAAGGCACCGGGCTGGGCCTGTTCCTGGCCCGGACGATGGCGGCGGCGGACGGCGGACGCGTGGTGCTGATCAAGCCGAAGCCCCCCACGTTCGCGGTCTTCCTGCCCAGGAACCCGCCGCAGACGGCCGCCCAGCCGGTCCGCGGTCCGGCATAACCGCCCGGCGTAACCGCACGGCGAACAGCTAGCGCCGCCGCGCATCCGCGGTGTCGAGCAACTCCCACGACGGCCCGTACTCGCGCTCGAAGGAGGAGGCGTCCAGGGTCTCGTCCGCCGTCCCGGCCAGGACGGCCCCGGCTTCGCTCGTCTCGGTGACGTCGACGAACCCGGACACCGCGGCTTCGCCGGCGGCCACGGCGGCGCCGGGAGCCCCGGCCAGGAACACCCACTTCTTGTACGAGAAGTACCGGAAGACGGTGCCGAGCCCGGTGCCGGCCAGGCTGGCCGCGTTGAAAACCAGGGTGCCCTTCATGTCGAGCCCGTAGGTGACGAACGCGATGACGCACTCGGCGATGGCCAGGCCGACGACGTTGAACGCGGCGAACAACAGGCCCTCGCGCAGCAGCGCCTGGTTCACCCGGTGCCTGAAGGTCCAGAACCGGCTGCCGAGGTACGTGAGCACGGTGGCCGCGATGATGGACAGCCCCTTGGAGACCATCGGCCCGATGCCGACCGCGCCGTGCAGGTAGGCCGCGCCGCCCAGGTCGACGATCGAGCCGACCAGGCCGACGACGCCGAATTTCGCGAGCTCAGGAATCAGTTCGGCGAAGCGCTTGGGCAGGCTCACCATCCTGGGCATACGAAATAGTCCTTTCGGGACGGCATCATCATCTGGCCTGTGCGCACACCCCCGTACAGGCTCCACTCAAGACCCGCACATGCTACCGGCCGCGGCTCAATGACGACTCCGCCTTCCCTTAGACGGCGGTATGAAACGGCACACAACCCGCGAACCGGACGCGCGCTGCCAGAGCGGCGCGCAGCCGAAGACCAGCCAGCCGAAGACCAGCCAGCCGAAGACCAGCCGGGCGAATATCAGCCAGGCGAAGATCGGCCGGGCGTCACGCGGTGAGCGTGTTCTCCCGTCCGGTCCTGGCGATGGCGTGCCAGGTCAGGTACACCACGGCCGTGATCACGAAGCCGACCTCGAAGGTCAGGTCCCCGACGGCCCCCACGTGCGTGGGCACCACGCCGATGTACTCGGTCTGGTTGGAGAACAGCCAGATCGAGATGCCCATCCCGGCGAGCATGGCGACCGGCCCGGCCCAGTTCGTATGCCGCTTGTCGAATAGCAGCGTTTCGTCCGGGTTCTTCCGGAGCAGCAGGTCGCAGAAGTACACGGCCAGCCACGGGGCGATCCAGTACGCGATGATCAACAGGAAGTTCTCGTACTTGCTGCCCGCGTTGTGCAACCCGCTCCAGGCCAGGAAGAACCCGATGGCGCCGAACCCGAGGGCGACGATCGCGCGGCGCATCGAGAGCGGCAGCTTGATGCCGATCGCGGTGAACGACAGCGCGCCGGAGTAGATGTTGAGCACGTTCGCCGAGACGGCGCCGAGCGCGATGGCCAGCAGCGTCAGGTCGGCCAGCGGGGTGGCCAGCAGCCCGGTCATGCCGCCGGGACCGGCCAGCGCGTTGTCCGCGCTGACCGCGGTGCCGACGGCCGCGCCGACGATCTCGAGCAGGGCGCAGGACAGGAACAGCCCGGTCCCGGACCACCAGGCGATGGCGGTCCTGTTCGTGTCCGGCTTGAAGTAACGGGTGTAATCCGACGCATAGGGGTTCCAGCCGACCGCGTAGCCGAACGAGGCGCCGAACGTCAGCAGGAACGCGCCGGGAATCGTGTGGTGGGAGGCGCCCGGGTGGGCCTTGGTCAGGATGACGATGGACGCGATCACGAAGATGATGGCCAGGACCGGGAAGGCGTACCGCTCGAACAAGTGCACCAGGTTGTAACCGAAGAAGGCGACCGCGACCTGCACCGCCACGATGATCAGCAGGCAGAGCACCTGCGGCAGGTGGGTCAGCACGTTCAGCGCGAGCGCGCCGCTGACGCTGTTCACCGCGAACCAGCCGATCCCGGCGGTGACCGAGTTCAGCCCGGCCGGCAGCGCGTTGCCCCAGTAGCCGAACCCCAGCCGGCTCAGTACCATCTGCGGCACCCCGTACTTGGGCCCGCGCAGGGACAGGATCCCCTGCGTGATTCCGCCGATCGCGCTGCCCAGGACGAGCGCGAGCACGGCCTCCCAGAAACCAAGGCCGAATCCGGCGACCGCGAGAACGCCGACGAAGATCGTGGCGAATTCCATGTTCGGCGAGGTCCAGGTCCAGAAAAGCTGAATCGGCCGGCCGTGGCGTTCGTTGAGCGGAATGAATTCCGCCCCGCCGGGCTCGACCTCGAAGACCTGGGTGCCGTAACTGCCCTCCCGGACAAGGACGCCAGGCCCGGCGTCGCCGCTGTGTGTGATGTCCTGATCGCTTGCCGCCATCTGCGCGCTCCCCTTTCGGAGTGGCCCATGATCACAAGTCTTTTACCCGATATATGCAGGGCGAAAGGCTCTAATGCTTCGTAGCAGAAAAACCTTGCCCGCGAGGAAACGGTTGCATTACATCCTGGCCACGCGCACCCCAGTGCTAACCGGGCTGGCGGTCCCGTAGGGTACGGACCGTGACCGATTCCGCGGAGCCGACGGCCTCGGCTCCAGCACCCCCCGTGGTGGGCATGGTCGGCGGCGGCCAGCTCGCCCGGATGACGAGCCAGGCCGCCACCGGCCTGGGCATCGGCTTCCGCGTGCTGGCCGGTGACCCCGGCGAGAGCGCGGCTCAGGTCGTGGCCGGGACCCGGCTGGGTGACTTCCGCTCGCTGGCCGACCTGCGCGGCTTCGCGGTCGGCTGTGACGTGCTCACCTTCGACCACGAGCACGTCCCAGGCCCGCACCTGGCCGCGCTGGAGCAGGACGGCGTGACGGTCAGGCCGGACGGCGCCGCGCTCCGCTTCACCCAGGACAAGCTCGCCATGCGCGAGCGGCTGACCGGGCTGGGCATCGCCTGCCCGCGGTTCGCGCCGGTGCGCACCGTCGCCGAGGCCGAGGCGTTCGCGGAGGGCTCCTGGCCGCTGGTGCTCAAGGCGGTCAGCGGCGGCTACGACGGCAAGGGCGTCTGGGTCTGCGAGTCGGCCGCCGAGGCCGCGGGGGTCCTCGCGCACGACCTCGAGATCATGGCCGAGGAATACGTCGGCTTCGACCGCGAGCTCGCGGTGCTCGCGGCCCGCTCGCCGCACCGGCAGGGCGCGGTGTACCCGGTGGTGCAGACGGTCCAGCGGGACGGCGTCTGCCGCGAGGTGATCGCCCCCGCGCCCGGCCTGGCCTCCGGCCGGCGGGCCGAGGCCCAGGAGCTGGCGCTGCGGATCGCGAAGGAGCTCGGCGTCACCGGCCTGCTCGCGGTGGAGATGTTCGAGACACCGGCCGGGCTGCTGGTCAACGAGCTCGCCATGCGCCCGCACAACACCGGACACTGGACCATCGAGGGCGCCCGCACGTCTCAGTTCGAGCAGCACCTGCGGGCCGTCCTGGACCTGCCGCTCGGTGACCCGGCGATGGCCGCGCCGGCCGCGGCGATGGCCAACGTGCTCGGCGGCGACGACGCCGATGTGTACGACAGGTATATCCACGTGATGGCCGCCGACCCGGCGGTGAAGGTGCACATGTACGGCAAGCAGGTCCGCCCGGGCCGCAAGATCGGCCACGTCACCGCGATCGGCGACGACCCGGAGGACCTCGCTGACCGGGCCCGCCGCGCAGCCAGCTACCTTCGCTGGGGCAAGGAGGACGGCGATTGAGCGAGAACCCCGTCGTCGGCGTCGTGATGGGCAGCGACTCGGACTGGCCGGTGATGCGCGCCGCGGCCGAAGCCCTCGACGAATTCGAGGTCCCCTACGAGGCCGATGTGGTATCCGCGCACCGGATGCCGCACGAGATGATCGAGTACGGCTCGTCGGCCGAACGCCGCGGGCTGCGGGTGATCATCGCCGGGGCCGGCGGCGCCGCGCACCTGCCCGGCATGCTGGCCTCGGTCACGCCGCTGCCGGTGATCGGCGTGCCCGTCCCGCTGGCCAACCTGAGCGGACTCGACTCGCTGCTCTCGATCGTCCAGATGCCGGCCGGCATCCCGGTCGCGACCGTCGCGGTCGGCGGCGCCCGCAACGCCGGCCTGCTCGCCGTCCGCATCCTCGGCGCGGCGGAGAGCCCCGCCGGCGCCGCGCTGCGGGCCAGGCTCGCGGCTTTCGCCGAGGACCTCGCCGGTCAGGCCCGCGCCAAGGGTGCCGCCCTGCGCGGCCGGCGCCCGTAGTTTCGTACCGAACGGGCGGCGTTTTCCGCCGAGATAACGGTGCTTGCCCCCATGCCGGTACGGGTACGCTCCTCGAACGGGATCCGACCCCCGGGGCGAGGAGGCGCGCGTGAGCATTGGCGCGACGCTGGCCGCCGCCCGCCGCCGGGCCGGGCTCACCGTTAGTGACGTCAGTCAGCGCACTCGTGTCACGGAGCCCATCATCCGGGGTATAGAGCAGGATGACTACGCTGCGTGCGGCGGTGATTTCTATGCGCGCGGCCACATCCGCGCCATCGCGCGGGCCGTGGGGGAGGATCCCGTGCCGCTGATCGACGAGTTCGATTCGACCTGGCGATCGGCCAAGGAAGTCACGGCCGCCGAGGTGTTCCAGCCCGCCATGCCCCTTCGGAAGCGGGAGCGCCGGCGGGTGCGCTGGGCCGCCGTACTGGCCGTGCTGGTCCTGGCGGTCCTCGGCTTCGCCACCTACAAGTTCGTCTCCGGCGTGGGCCGGGCCCGGCCCACGGCCGCGACCAGCCCTCGTCCCTCCCCGCCGGGTGGCCCCACCAACCCGGCGGCCAGCGCCCCGGCCGTCCAGGGCAGCACGGCGCAGAGTACTTCGGCTCAGGCCAGCGCGTCCCAGGCCTCCACCTCGCCGGCGCCCTCGGCGAGCCCCGTGACGGTTCTGGCCCCGGCCAGCGTGACGGCCTTCGGCCCGGCCGGCCGGGGCGACGGCGACGACCCGCAGCGAGCGGCGCTGGCCATCGGCGGCGACCGCGCCCGGCCCTGGATCAGCCAGTGGTACGCCACCGCGCGGTTTGGGGCGCTGAAGCAGGGGACCGGGCTGCTGCTGGACATGGGCCGTCCGGTCACCGTGGCCTCGGTCCGGGTGTCCCTGGTCAACTCGGGCGCGGACATCCAGTTGCGAGCCGGGAGCAAGCCCGTCCCGGCCTGGCTCCCCGTGGTCGCTCACGTCTCGAACGCCGGCCGCACCGCGCAACTGAAGCCCGCCGCGCCGGTCCACGTCCGCTACCTCCTGATCTGGTTCACCAAGCTGCCACCCGACAACGAGGGCCACTACCGGGCCGGGGTCTACCGGATCACCGTCCTGGGCCACCGCTGACCGCCGGGCCGGCCGGCGATCTACCATCGAGGCATGAGCGATGATTTCCCGGCGTTCGCCCTGTCCGAGGAGCACCAGGCGCTGCGCGAGGCGGTGCGCGCGCTGGCCGACGACAAGATCGCGCCCCGCGCCGCCGACGTCGACCGCACCTCCGAGTTCCCCTGGGACGTGTACGAGGCGCTGGTCAAGGCGGACTTTCAGGCCGTGCACATCCCCGAGGCCTACGGCGGCGCCGGCGCCGACGCGATCGCCACCGCGATCGTCATCGAGGAGGTGGCCCGCGCCTGCGCCTCGTCGTCGCTGATCCCCGCGGTCAACAAACTGGGCACGGTGCCGCTGATGATCGCCGCGTCCGAGGACGTCAAGGCCAGGTACCTGGCGCCGGTGGCGCGCGGCGAGGCGATGTTCTCCTACGCGCTGTCCGAGCCGGAGGCCGGCTCGGACGCGGCGGCCATGAAGACCAAGGCGGTGCGCATCGACTCCGGCTACGTGCTGAACGGGGTGAAGCGCTGGATCACCAACGCCGGGGTGTCGAAGTACTACACGGTGATGGCGGTCACCGACCCGTCGGCGGGCGCGAACGGGATCTCCGCGTTCGTGCTGGAGGACGGGGATCCGGGCTTCACGTTCGGGGCGCCCGAGCACAAGCTCGGCATCAAGGGCTCCCCGACCAGGGAGCTCTACTTCGACGACTGCGCGATCCCGGCCGACCGGCTGGTCGGCGCCGAGGGCGAGGGGTTCAAGATCGCCCTGCGGACCCTGGACCACACTCGTATCACGATCGCGGCGCAGGCCCTGGGCATCGCCCAGGGCGCGCTCGACTACGCGATCGGCTACGTCCGGGAGCGCAAGCAGTTCGGCCGGGCGGTCGCCGACTTCCAGGGCCTGCAGTTCATGATCGCCGACATGGCCATGAAGCTGGAGGCGGCACGCCAGCTCACCTACGCCGCCGCGGCCAAGTCGGAGCGGGCCATGGCCGGCGAGAAGATCGACGACCTGACCTTCTTCTCCTCCGCCTGCAAGTGCCTGGCCTCCGACGTGGCCATGTCGGTGACCACCGACGCGGTGCAGCTGCTCGGCGGCTACGGCTACGTCAACGACTACCCGGTCGAGCGGATGATGCGCGACGCGAAGATCACCCAGATCTACGAGGGCACCAACCAGATCCAGCGCATGGTCATGGCCCGCCAGCT
>Ga0207674_10008688_pt1 | contig 11694 bp, 8 predicted proteins | sample KBSCornC72_FD_184303 | JGI IMG/M metagenome (GOLD analysis project Ga0207674, IMG submission 184303) | Corn rhizosphere microbial communities from Kellogg Biological Station, Michigan, USA - KBS Corn C7-2 (SPAdes) (version 2) | ecosystem: Host-associated > Plants > Roots > Rhizosphere > Soil ... | reverse complement strand
GCCCCTTTTTGCCCCAAAAACTTCCGCAGACGATGCGGACGTGAGTGCCGTCGTCGTCGGTAACTTCGGGGATGTCCGGCGCCTTCACTTCCTGATAGCGCGGCGGGGTCATCTTCAAAGTGGAAGGGAGATTCCCCCACAATTGGAAGCCGTGCATCTGGCCGGCCGGATCGCCTTTCGGCATTTCCTGATGGATGATGCCGCTGCCGGCGGTCATCCATTGCACGTCGCCGGAGGCGATGGCGCCGCGGTTCCCCAGGCTATCGCCATGTTCGACGGTTCCTGCCAGCACGTAGGTAATGGTCTCGATGCCGCGGTGCGGATGCCAGGGGAAGCCGGCCAGGTAGTCGTCCGGAACGTCATTGCGAAAGTCGTCGAGGAGGAGGAATGGGTCGAACTCGGAGGTATTTCCGAAGCCGAATGCGCGGCGCAGGTGCACGCCGGCGCCCTCCAGAGTGGGCTTGGATTTGAGCAGGCGTTTGACGGGCCGGATAGACATAACTTGATCCTACCAACCGGCGCGAGTTGTCAGATATCAGGGCAGTTTGAACGCCAGCAGGTTTTGGCCTGAGACCATTGCAATATATTGCTTGCCGCGGAATGTGTAGCTGATGGCCGGCGAGCGGATCGCGGCACCGGTCTGGAAATGCCAAAGCACTTTGCCGGTGAGGGCGTCGAGCGCCATCATGTAGCCATCGGAGTCGCCGGTGAAAATCAGTCCTCCGGCGGTGGCGAGCAAACCTGAGGGGTTGCTCATGAGCGGGTGCTTCCACTTGAGCGTTCCCGTGGATGGGTCGACTGCATTAACAGAACCGCTGTTCGGCTCTTTCGGAACGGCAAGGGCATCGCCGGCCTGGTACTGCTTTCCTTCGACGTATTCCATCTTTTCAACGGTGAACAACTGGCAGCCGTCGGTTGCGCCGAAATAATACAGTCCGGTCTTGGGGCTATAGGCCGTGGCCGACCAATTGTGGCCGCCGCCTAGTCCAGGGCACGTCATATTCCCTTCGGGAGTCGGCTCGCGGTTGGCGATCAGGATCGGGCGGCCATCCGCGCCGATGCCATCCGCCCAGTTGACCTTCGTGTAAGCCTTCGCTGTGAGGAATTTGCCAGTGGTGCGGTCGAGCAGATAATAAAATCCGTTGCGATTGGCCTGGGCTACCGCTTTAACTTTGGCTCCATTGACGGTTGCCTCCACCAGAACCGGATCGGCTACCGCGTCCCAATCGTGGACGTCGTGCGGGGTCATCTGGAAATACCATTTCAGCTTGCCGGTGTCGGCGTCGATGGCGACGATGGCGCAGGTGTAGAGATTGTCACCCGACCGCACCGTTCCGTCCATATCCGGGCCGGGATTGCCGATGCCCCAATAGATGAGATTCAACTCGGGATCGTAGGTGCCGGTGATCCAGGTGGAACCCCCGCCGGTTTTATATGAGTTGCCGCCCCAGGTTTCCATGCCGGGCTCTCCGGCGGTGGGAACGGTGTAGAAACGCCAGCGGCGCTTGCCGGTAGCCGCGTCATAGGCGTCAATATAGCCGCGAATTCCCCACTCGGCTCCGGCGGTGCCGACGACGACCATATCCTTTACAACGAGGGGCGCGGCGGTGTTGGAATAACCCTTCTTGTAATCGTCGATGGTGGTTTCCCACAAGACTTTGCCGCTCTTGGCTTCGAGAGCGACCAGCGTGGACTGGATGTTCACCTTGAACAAGCGATCTCCCAGCATGGCGAACCCGCGGTTCACGGTGCCGCAGCAGAGGCCCAAGCCGGAGGGTACGTAATCGGAATAGCTCCAGACTTTCTTGCCGGTCAGCAGATCGACAGCCCAGGCGTTGTTGGATGGGCCCGTGAGATACATCATGTCGCCGTTGACCAGCGGAGTGGTCTCATTGTTGCCGGGCACGCCGGTGGGGAGGATCCAGGCGGGAGCGAGCTGCGCCACATTGGCGGTTGTGATCTGAGTCAGCGGGCTGTAGCGCCAGCCGAAATAGTTTTTGCCGTAGGAGAGCCACGAGTTGGGGTCCTGCTGGGCCTTGGTCAGGGTTTCTGTCGTTACCGGCGCTGTCACTTGCGCTTGGGCGGCGAGAGTTGCCGCCAGTAAGATCCAGCCGAGCTTCTTCATTGGGAATTCGCCTCGCTTCGCATCTTCTGTATGTAAGCCACTAGATTATCGATATCCGTCGCACTGAACATCTTGCTGTAATTGTCCGGCATAGTCGAGCGCATTTCGCGGTCGATGGAAATCACCTCATCGCGCAGGAACGTGCGCTCATTTCCGGACTGATCGATCAGGCGGGCCGAGAAGTTATCCAGCCAGCGTTCCAGTCCGGAAATTTTCTGATGGTCGCGGGTCTCGACCGTGATGATCGCGAAACCCGGAGTGATGTCGGCGTTGGGATCGACGATAGACTCTCGCAGGTATTTCGCGTTACTGCGCCGGCCGCCGCGGGTGAGATCCGGGCCGAGTCTCGTACCTCTGGTCCCGATTTGGTGACAACTACCGCAATTGCCTTTCCCCCAGAACAACGCCTCGCCGGCCTTGGGGTCGCCAGCGAGTACTGGCGTAACCGCGGACAACGAGCGGACGAACGTCACTAGCCGCCAAATCTGATCGTTGCCGAGAGAGGAGAAGGACGGCATCTCGGTTCCTCTGACGCCCTGCGAGATTACCCGGAACAAATCCGAGTCCTGCCGTCCCGCTTTGAAGACGCCGCGTGTCAGATCCGGCGGCCGCATCCCCTCGGCCTGTCCCTGGCCTCCGGTGCCATCCCGGCCGTGGCAGGGCGCGCAAGACTGGGCAAAGAGTTTACTGCCGTCCGCCACAGCCTGAGCATTGCCAGCGAAAGGATTGGTTTGAGCTTGACCAAAGCACAACCCCGAGCCGAGCGCCAGCAACAGCGCCGATTTCACCCACTGTCTAATTGCCATTCGATTCTCCCGCTCACCGCCAACTAGTTCAGATTACCAAGGAAGTTACGCAGACCCGCAGCGGCGCTGGGCGCTGCTGACGCCGCTTGGTGCTAGAAACTGCGCGCCGAGCGCTTTACGTTCCGTTAGATCAGCTCGCTCATCTTTTCTTCGGCGGTCGGGAATTCTTTTCCGAGCGGCGTTTTGAGAACTTCGTCCGCCAGCGTCAGATAAACATCGCCGACGGAGTTGTGCGACTTCGTGTGCGTGCCACCCTTGATTCCGCCACCGGCGACCAGCATGGCCAGACCGTTGCATTTGTGCGGATTGGCTTCGGCATGCTCGTGCAAGTAGACGCAAGCGGTGTGATCCAGCAGGTTGCCATCGCCTTCCGGCACGGCCTTCATGCGCTGCAGGAAGTAGGAGAATTCTTCGACGTGCCAGCGCGTGATGTCGCGCAGGATGCGCTGTTGCTCTGGCGAGCCGGCATTGTTGTGGGTGTAATCGTGATGGCGATTTGCCGAGAGTCCCAGCCAGGGGAAGCGGGTAAGGCTCTGGCACTTGGTGAGCATGTAGGAAGCCACGCGCGTCTGCTTGGTAGCGAAGGCCTGAACCAGCAGGTCGGATTGAATTTTCGCGATCTTGGGATAATCCGTCAGATCGGAGATGTCTTCGGGCTCCTTCAGATTCTTGCCATAGTCGGGCGGCAGGCTGGCAATGGCGCGTTCCAGATCTCTCACCGAAGCCAGGTGTTCGTCGAGGCGCATCTGGTCTTCATGGCCCAGCGCCGGTTTCAGTTCGGCGACGTCGCCGCTGACCAGGTCGAGAATGCTCTCCTTGCGCCCGACCCAGGTTTGATCCTTCTTGCCGAACAGCCGGTCAAACAGATTCTGCGGAATCATTTCGGGCGGCAGGGCACGATCATAACCCGCCCAGCTCATGTTGCGGTGAACGTTCTCACCGTGCGATTCCTGCGCGACGCCGATCTGGAGGGAATGGAAGCGCGACTTTGCGCCCATCTTGGCGGCGAGAATCTGGTCGATCGATGGGCCGCTCGCGCCGCGCCCGGTGTAGGCGGTGCCGGTCATCAAGCCGCAAAGCGCAGTGAAGTGGCCGTTGCCTTGGCCGTTGAGCCGCGCGGCGACGTTGTCGATGCCGCTGATGACGTGAACGTAGTCCTTCACCGGCTCGAGCGGCGCGAGACAAGGCGACAACTCGTAATCCGGTCCGGTGGTTTCGGGTATCCAGTACCGTTCGGGAATTCCATTGCCGTTAAACCAGACCAGGAAGCGCGGTTCAATGGCTTCACCGCCCTTCTTGGCCGGCGCGGCATAAGCGGTGCCGTTGAAGTTGAACATAGCAGCGAGGGGCGGAAGCCCAATCCTTACTAATGCTCCGCTAGCGCTGATGCCACGTAAGAATTTGCGTCTGTCGAGTTTCATTGGTTATCTCCTCGCTTCAATGTTCAAACTGGAAGGTCTCACATTCACGGTTTTCGCAGTGACAGCAGGCACTGCTTTAAGGTTAGCTCGTTCCGGCTTAAGGTCCAACCCGTCCAAAAACTCCGGGGTTTTTATCAGACCGATCAACAAGTCTTTGAAGTGGAACCCGGAATCCCGGAAGGACGCGAACAACTGACGGATGGTGTCGTCGTCCGCGGAGGTTTCCATGCGGCCGTAGGCATAACGGAAAATCTGGCGCACCATGCACTGCTGGCATACGGTGCTCTGGGAAAGAATCTGTCCCAATTTCACCGAGTCAGAGAACGCGGAATCGGGAATTCCGCGAACCTCGCCGTTGGTATCGAGGGGCAGGTCGATTTTCTTGTCGGCGGAACGCTTGCCGGTGGGGCTTTCAATCAGGATTGTCTCGTGCTCGCGATAGCGGCCGATGGCGTCGAAGCTTTCAAGGCCAAAGCCGATGGGGTCCATCAGACGGTGACAAGAAGCGCAAAGGGGATTGGCCTCGTGGTTGGACATGCGCTGCCGCCGGGTGAGCGGCTTATCCTCGCTGGCCTCTGGAAGATTGGTATCCACATTGGGCGGCGGAGGAGGCACATTCTGACAGAGCAACTGTTCGCGGATGAAGATGCCGCGCGCGGTGGGCGAGGTCTCCGTCGGTCCGGCGTTGGCGGCCAGAAACGACGCCTCTCCTAAGATTCCAGCGCGGTGGGAATTGGCGGGGAACTTTACCATTTCGAACTCGCCGGAAGGAGGCGGCAACTTATAAAGCGTGGCCAGATCGGTGGACAAGTACGCGTAATTGGCGGTGAACAATTCCATGAAGTTCTGGTTGTCCCACACCAGATGATCCAGCAATCGCCGGGTCTCTTCGACCATGTTGCCGGCCATCTCCAGCGAAAATTCCGGGAAGCGCTTGGCTTCTTTGGATGAATTCAGCACGCGGTCGAAGCGCAGCCATTGATCAAAGTACTCGTCCAGCGACTGGCGCGCGCGCGGGTCGTCGAGCAGCCGCCGGGCGGCCTTCTCGCGTCCCGCCGGAGTGCGCAACTCGCCTTTCGCGGCGGCTTCCATGAGAAGCTTGTCGGGCATTGTGTTCTGCAGTAAGTACGACAGCCGGCTGGCAATGTCATAATCCACTAAGTGCCCGTCCGGGCCCGCTTCCAGATGGAACAGGAAATTCGGCGACTGGAGCATGGCCTCGACCACGGTTCGCGCTCCCTCCAGGAACTTACCCGTGGCGGTGGCCTGCGCGCTAAAAGCGGCGGCGTAACGCTTAAACTCGTCGTCGCGCAAGGGGCGGCGGAAGGCGCGCCCGCCGAAGGTGCGAACAAACTGGTCGCGGCACTTTATGTCCCCCGGCCCGGTGGCTTTGCAGGGAACCAAGCCGTTGATGTCGCCGGCGCGGAACGCATTCGTTGCAAGCTTCTCGGCTGTCGTGCTGTAAGCGTCGACCAGCAGCGGAGGCATTCCCTGGTAACGCGTCTGATTCTTGAAACCGTCCACGTAATCCTCAGGCGGGAAGTGCGTCGCGGGGCGGCTGTAATCGCCGAGCAAATCGCGCACCGTGTTGTCGTACTGGCTGTGGGTCAGGCGCCGGACCAGATGACCTTGCATGGCCGATCCGGCAGTCTCGCCTAACTTAGTTCTCAGGGCGGCCAGCGACTGCTCGGAGTTAGACGCCAAAAATTGGATCCACTGCGTGAGAACCTTCTCTTCGTCCGAGCCGGGCTTGATCCGCTCTCCACCGGTATGCGGAATGCGTTGCGTGGGCTTCTGCAACAGCAGGGAATGGGAGACGTCGGTCCGGTTCACAAGCGGAGCCAGCGAGAGCCCGAACAACTCGATCTGATCTTTACTGGCGTCCGCTTCGGGGAAGTGCACCCGCGTGCCGGAAGCGACGCCACTGGTAGTGTGGCAGATGCGGCAATGGGCGGCTTCGAGGACCGGATACAGTTTGGTTGCGAAAAATGCTGGATCGGTGGCGGGAGTCTGCGCCCAAGCCGCTGGGGTAATCCATGCCGATGCTGTCAAGAATAAGAATGTTCGAGTTCCCGGCCAATTCATGGTTTATTTTCTTCTTCTGCTTCCGCTGCTTTGGGTTTGGCTGGCGCTTTTGTATCGGTGGATGCTATTGGAATCGGTGCCGGTCGCCGTCCGAAAGAGACGAAACTGGCGGGTTTTTGCTTGCGGAACGCGGTCACCCCGGCTGGAGTCACTTTGGTGTCGGTCAGGTACAGGAGCTTCAGGTTCGGCAGCGCCGCGAGCGTCTTCAGCATGGCATCGCCGGTCGACGTATAAGAAAGATCGAGATCGGTCAGCTTGGGAACGTCGGCGAATTGCGCGGCAGCGGAATCATCCAGCCCCTTGCAATTCCACAAACTCAAGCGCTCCAGTTGCGGCAGGCTCTTTAAGATTTTCAATCCGGCGGGAGTGATTTTGGCGCCGCTGATATCGAGCCGGCGCAGCTTCGTCAGTTTCACTAGTTTCGCCACACCCAAATCCGTGAGCTGAATGCCGCCGGTGACTCGGCAGTTTCTTTCCCCCATCGGCTCCCCGGTCCGGCCCAGACTCACGCCGACGCCCAGGTTCAGATCTTCCAGTCCCGACAGCAGCGAAATGGTATCCAGATCCAGGTCCGTGATCAAAGGCGTCCAGCAGGCACTGGCATTGCGCCGCTGGATTCCGTTAAAGCTTAGCTTCTTGAGCTTAGGCAGCAGCTTGAGAAAGTTCAGATTGGTCCCCGTGATCCGGGTGCCGCCCAAATCCAGCTCTTCGAGCTCGCTCAGTGCGGGCAGGCTCTCCAGCCCCACATTGCCGATCATGGTGTGGCTTAGATCGAGAGACTTCAAGTTGGTGAGAGTGGCCAGGGCGGGCATGCCGACGTCGGTGATGTCGGTGCCGCGCAGCACCAGTTTGCGCAGCTGCTTATTCGCACGCAGATAAGAGGTTGAGGCGTCGGTGATGGCTTCGGTGGCGTCCAGCGTCAGCTCTTCCAGCTGCTGCAATTCGCGGAGACGCTCTATGCCGACATCCGTAACGTAGGTAAAGGAGAGGTTGAGGCGCTTCAGGCCTTTGATCTGGACCACGCGCTCGATATCGTTGTCGGTGGCTCCGGTGCGCGCGAGCGACACTTCAACGATGTTGCCATCCGGGCCGCGGACCACTGTGCCGCCCAGCGCTTCAATCGAACGCGCGATAGCGGCCTGGGGCGGATCGGCTGCGCGGGCAGTGGAACCCGCCGCGAGCACTAAGACAGCGGCCGCGAGAAGACGCTTCATATAGTTGTTCCTCACGTTCTCCGCTCCCGTCGAGTGGAATCTTTGTTCCAGTTAATTTGGCAATCCTGCAGAGACTTCCTAAGGCTCTCATAGCCCTGTTCGGAGAACTCTGTGTGATACAAATCCACGTAATGCAGCTTGCTCATGCCGCTTAGAACCTTTACGGAGGCGTCGGTAAGGGCCACGTGATCGAGGCGCAATTCCCGCAGTTGTGCAAGGCCCGCGAGCTTCGCGAAACCAGCGTCGCTCACCGCCGTGTACTCCAGGCTGAGCGCCTGCAACTGGGGCATGGTTGAAACCCAATCCATGGCGTTGTCGGCGACGCTAGTCTGGTTCAACCCGAGCCGCTTGATGTTCGTCAGACCGCCCAGCGCCTTCAGACCCGCTTCGCTAAACCGGCAGAAACTCAGATCCAGATCCTGAATTTGAGTGAGTGTCGAAAGACCCTTGAGCCCCGCGTCGCGAATGTCGTCGCCCGCCAGATTCAGGCGCTTCAGATTTTTCAGGCTGGCCAGGGAAGGCATGCCTTTGTCGGTTATCTGGGTGTATTGGATGGCCAACTCCTCGAGGCCCGTCATTTTCCCGATGTGCTCCAGCCCTTCATTCTTCAGGGGAGTGTTTTCCAGGTTGAGCACCCGCAGGTTGGTCAGACCTTCGATCGCAGCCAGGCCGGGGCCCTCGACCTGGGTACTGCCTAAACCTAGAAATCGCAGGTTCACCAGCGGCGTCAACTTGGCGAGAGCGCTGTCGGCAAGCAGGGTATAGCCGAGATCCAGTTTCTGCAGCGACACGATCGACGACAGGTGCGCGGCGCCTACATCGCTGATTTCGGTATTGCGCAAGTTCAAATCCGCCAGTTGCGGGAGCTTCGTGAGAATATCCAGTTCGCGGTCGGTGATGGTGGTCGACTTCAGGTAAACGGCGGTCACATGGCCGTCGTGCATCTCGACCTTGCCGCCGATGGAGCGCAGCCACTCCGCGATGGCCGGCTCCCCTTTGGAAGCAACCGATTCTGCGCTCATGGCGCGCTTTACTTCGCCGGTAGACGAGTCCTGGAACGCCACTTTGCAATTGGGCAGACCGGCGACGAGTTCGTGAACTCCGGAGGCGGTGGCACGGCTGTATCGCAGATCCACCGCGCGCAGTTGCTTGAGATTGGCCAGCTTTGCCAGGCCCGCGTTGGTGACCTTGGTTCGATACAGACTCAGCTCTTCAAGGCCGGTCATTCCGCGGATGGCATCCAGCCCGGTGTCGGTCACATTAGAAGCCTGGAGATTCAGCGTGCGCAAGTGCGTCAAACCCGCCAAAGCCGACAACCCCTCATCGGTTATGCCATCGTCCGCCAGATCGAGCTCGGTCAGCTTGGTAAGCCCCGCCAGATTCTTAAGCCCTTCGTCCGTAATGGAAGTCCCGCGCAGGTAGAGAGTCCTCAAACCGGTCATCGACTTCAGGCTGGCCAAGCCGGCGTCATTGAAGGTCCGGTCATAATTCAGATCCAGACTTTCGAGGGAAGGGAAGGAGGCCAGCGCGGCGCCCGCTACGCGAGTCTGGCGGATACGCAGATTTTTCAGTTTGGGCAGCGGCAGAAGCGCTTTGAGGACGGTGTCGTCGAACGGAATATAGGTCTGAACCGGCCGACTTAACACCAGTGTCTCCAGCTCAGGCGAGCCGGCAAACAGGCCCATGGTCGTCCGCACCAGCGCCACCGGCTGGTCATACCAGAGGCGACCGTTTATATAAACTTCCTTCACATGCTTGAGTGCCGGTAAACGCCGCAGCTCATCTTCAAGCGCAGAAGCCCATTGCGTAATTCCGGTGAAGTTCAGAGTTTGTACATAAAAGTTAGACGATGGCAGATCGGCAAGGTCCGAGATGGACCGGTGCTGTCCCTCGAGCACCACGCTTCCGCCCATCCGCAGCATCCATTCAGCGACCAACCTGTCGGGAGAGGCATCCTGGGAACGAGCGGGGACGACCATAAGTCCGAGCAGACAGGCAACCCCGGCCGCTTGACTCAACCGCCGGCGCGTGCCATCCAAAATATGTTCGCTTTCTGCCCGCATCTTCCAAGCTCCTCTAGGGTGACGCCGCTCCGTCCGGGTTCGGTACACGCCCCGCCCGCTACTCAGATTAACCGTAATCGAGGCCGAATGCAAAGGTCCCCAGATGGCATAGAGAGGCGTGAGTATAGAGCCAAGACCGCGGACAATCGCAGCCAGGAAGGCGGACAGAAAGGCGGACAGAAAGGCTTGGCTATGTTCCGCAAAAGCGATACAATCCCGGAATGGACGCACGCCAACCCAGGAAAATCGCGATTTTCAGAATTCCAGCGATCGGCGGCTTACTGGTTCTCAGCGGCGCTTTCTGTGCGATTCAAGCGCAAGCCCCGGAGTCGGTATGGGACGGGGCGTACACGCAGGCTCAAGCCCAGCGCGGTGAAGTAGCGTATAAACAGCAGTGCGCAGTATGTCATGGCGATGCCTTGGAGGGCGACGCGCAGACCGAGCGTGGCAAGCAACTCAACCGGGTTCTTCCTCCGCTTTCGGGCGACGTGTTCAAAGGAAATTGGAACGGACGGCCGCTGTCGGATTTGTTCGACAAAGTGACCAAGACCATGCCGCGGGACGATCCCGGAAAGATCAGCCGGACGGACAGCGCGGACATCATCGCCTACATGCTGAAGTTCAACGGATTTCCCGCGGGGAAAGCGGAACTGCCGGCGGATCCCAGTCTGTTGACGGATACTCTCTTCGAATCCGTCAAACCGAAAAAATAAGCGAACACCTAAGGCGAACCAAAGACACGTGAAGTCACACGAGCCGGGCCGCAACCGGAAGGCGAAGCATCGCAGCATCAGCGCCCCCGCGGAAAACGCGCTCCAGTCTACGTCTAGCCAAAGTACTCGTCACTTGCTGGCGGCCTTGGCGCTGTGCGCACTTACGCTGCTGGCGTATTCAAATTCGTTTGAGGGCGGACTTGTTCTCGACAACAAGGTCCTGCTGCTCGATCCCCGCATCCGCGATACCACGCCCGAAAATCTCGCTCTGATTTTTCAACATACCTACTGGTGGCCCACCGGAGAATCCGGTCTGTACCGGCCCTTCACTACACTTTCTTATCTTTTCAACTACGGGGTTCTGGCGGAAGGAAACCAGCTCTTCGGATATCATTCGATAAATCTCATCCTGCATCTCGGGAATGTCTTGCTGGCGTATGCGCTAGCCCTTCGGTTGCTGCGCCGCTTCTGGCCATCCGTGTTCATCGCCGCTGTATGGGCCGTTCATCCGGCTTCTACCGAATCGGTGACCAACATTGTGGGGCGCGCCGATCTGCTGTCCGCAATGGCGGTGCTCTCCGGATTTCTCATGTACCTGAAGAGCAGAGAAGCCATCGGGTGGGCTCGCGGAGTTTGGCTCGCCGGACTTGCCGCTGTCACTGCGATGGGAGTCTTCTCCAAAGAGAGCGCGGTGGCAATTCTGCCCATCATTGTTCTTTACGAGATTGTTTGGTGGAAAGAACGGCCCCGGCAGCCTCCATGGCTGGGATGCTCGGCTGCGCTAGTGCCGATCGCGGCCATGCTCTGGAAACGGTCCGCCGTAATGGCCGCATCCCCACCCGCGGAGTTTCCTTTTACCGACAACCCGATCGTCGGAGCTGATTGGTGGACCGGCCGTCTCACGGCAATCAAGGTGATTGCCCGCTATTTGTGGCTCACCATCTGGCCGGCAACTGTTACACCGCTTATTTTAAGGCCATTATCCGCCAGTATGGTTTTTACCTTGCTGCGCCCGCATTGTATGGCCGCCGCCACCCCGCTGGCGCTGCTGCCAACAACCAGCACGTCGGTTTTAATAGTTTGGGCGTAAGCAACGGTGAAATTTAAAAACAGCAGGAATGTAAGCAGTCGTTTTATCATCGGGGTGTAAATAACACGTACAAAACGCTAAAATTACCCAAAACCTTGTTGAACATTAAAATTATACCTAATTTAATTTTTTTTACTAACCATGACAGACGACCTATTAAAATACCCTGTCGGCAAA
>Ga0207674_10008687_pt1 | contig 11696 bp, 10 predicted proteins | sample KBSCornC72_FD_184303 | JGI IMG/M metagenome (GOLD analysis project Ga0207674, IMG submission 184303) | Corn rhizosphere microbial communities from Kellogg Biological Station, Michigan, USA - KBS Corn C7-2 (SPAdes) (version 2) | ecosystem: Host-associated > Plants > Roots > Rhizosphere > Soil ... | reverse complement strand
AACGCCTACTCCGACGAAATCCTCCACGCCGCTCAGTTGTCCCCGGTCGCGCTTACGCAGAAACTCAAACCGGAAGAGTGGCAGCGTCTCTTCGACGCCACTCGCGCCACGCTGAACCTCTGGGTCGACCGCTTGCGGTCCGAATCCAAGGACGCATTCCCCGAAAAGGTAACCGCCTTTCGCGAAGGAATGTCCGTTCACGGCCGCTACGGGAAACCCTGCCCGCGATGCGGCGACGCAATCCAGCGAATCCGCTATGCCGACAACGAAACCAACTACTGCGCCCGCTGCCAGACCGGCGGAAAGCTACTGGCCGACCGAAGTCTCTCCCGGCTGATGCGAACCGACTGGCCCCGCACCCTCGACGAACTCGAAGCTCTCAAGCGCCGCTAGCTTTGAGCGCAACTCGCCCTCAACTTTTTGTCATCCTGAGGAGGCCTTCAGCCCGACGAAGGATCCCTTTTGGTAGAGCCACTGTCATGTTCCTCCCAGGTATTAGACTGTTGGACGCCATTTCTACTAACGAACCAAATGGCATCCGGGAGACTAACGAGTGAAAAAGAAAACTGTGCGAGTGTTACTTCTGTTGCTGGCGCTGACGGCTATGGCAAGTGCTGCCGATCCATACTTTTCTCATGTGATTTTCGATAACAGTCTCACCCGTAACCAGTACTTCTACACCAGCGCAAGCGCAGCCAACACCAGTACTCTCCAGTCGATCGGCTGGAAGTTACCAGTGGAAACCAGGATCTTTCATTCCGCACCCAATGCCATTCGTGTGCAGTGGCAGTCAAACCCGAACGGTGGCTGGACCGCAGAAATTCTCCGCCAGGGAATTCGCAACATCCAGGCCCACTACATCGGCGACACCGTTTCGTTCTGGTGTTACGCGGAGGACGCAATCGCTCCCGCGGATCTTCCTATGCTTCAATTCACCGACGCCCTCGATCACATGGGAATTGCCCTCAGCAACAGTGGCTTCTCCGCGCCCCTTAAAATGTCAGACTACGTAAAAGGCATGCCTGCCCGGAAATGGGTTCAGGTAAAAATCCCTCTGCGTGACTTGAAGCCGTTGGCCTTTCTTGGTTTCCAACCACAGCAACTCGGTAGCATCATTTTCTTCCAGAATGCGGCAGACGGGAAACCGCACACCTTGATCGTCGACGACATCAAGGTCGATGCGGCATCGCCCAAATTCACGGCGGTAACGACTCCGAAAAACGTGCAGGCGAAAGGCTACGACCGCCACGTCGATGTCTCGTGGGAGTCACAGGACGGCGACGGCCTTCAGCACTATGTGGTTTACCGTTCCCTCGACGGAAACGATTTCCAGCCGATCGGAATCCAGTTGCCGGGTATCCACCGTTACGCGGATTTCCTCGGACGATCCGGTCAGAAGGCGTACTACAAGGTTGCGGCCCTCGATCGTAACGATCACGAGTCGGCGCCATCAACCGTGGTTTCCGCGGAGACCCGCGAACTCAACGATGAAGAACTCCTGACTATGGTGCAGGAGGCATGTTTCCGCTACTACTGGGAGGGCGGGCATCCCGTTGCGGGCATGGCGCTCGAAAACATTCCCGGTGACGACCGCATCGTTGCGCTGGGCGCGAGCGGCTTCGGCATCATGTCTCTGCTGGTAGGAGTGGAACGCGGCTTCATCACTCGAGAGCAAGGAATCGAGCGCATGAACAAGATCGTCAGTTTCCTCGAGAAGGCGCCGCGCTATCACGGAGTGTGGGCACACTTCATCAACGGCTACACCGGGGAGACCATTCCACTGTTCTCGCTCTACGACAATGGCGGCGACCTCGTGGAGACATCATTCCTCATGCAGGGACTGCTCGCCGCGCGACAATATTTCAGCGATCAGTCCAACCTGAATCAGCGCATAACGAAACTTTGGGAAGGCGTGGAGTGGGATTGGTACAAGATCAAGCCTGAGAATGACGCCATCTACTGGCACTGGTCGCCCGACCACACCTGGCATATCCGTCATCGCCTCACGGGATGGAATGAGACGATGATCACCTACTTGCTGGCGATTGCTTCGCCCACGCACGCCGTCACTCCCCAGACCTACTACACCGGGTGGGCCGGACAATCTCAGGAAGCCATCAGCTATCGTGCCGGGTGGTCGGGCACGAAAGACGGCGATCATTATTCCAACGGAAACACTTACTACGGAATCAAACTCGACGTCGGCGAAGGCCACGGCGGCCCGCTGTTCTTTGTCCACTATTCATTCATGGGACTCGATCCTCACGCCTTCACCGATCGATGGACCAACTACTTCGACAACAGCCGCAACATCGCTCTCATCAACCGCGCATACTGTGTCGAGAATCCCCTGAAGCACAAAGGATATGGACCTGACTCGTGGGGACTGACGGCGAGCGACGGTCCCTCTGGGTACACCGCGCACGAACCCAACGGCCGCGCGGAAGACGACGGAACCATGACCATGACGGGAGCACTGGCATCGTTCCCCTACACACCGGAAGAATCCATGGCCGCCCTGAAACATTTCTATCGTGATCGTGGTGCAGAGCTATGGGGAGAGTATGGTTTCCGCGACGCCATCAATGACGACCAGGGTTGGATCTCGCCGCTCTTCATGGGACTGAACCAGGCGCCCATTGTGGTGATGATCGAGAATCATCGCACCGGGCTCGTCTGGAAAAACTTCATGAAAAATCCGGAAATCAAAACCATGCTGGAAAAACTCGACAGCGTCCGCACCCAAAACTAACAACGCGTGACTCATTCGTGCCCCACATCTGCTGCAGTCAGCCGATGTGGGCACCACCCACCCCCACGAAATCTATTGCGCGCCCTCCCAGATACGAACGTTCCAATTCCTTTTTCGCGCAGAGCCGCATGTTTCCTGCGTGAAAATGAACTTCGCTGGCTTAACATTCGTATCGTAACTATGAGGCGATTCAAAGACAGTTTCGCTCAAGTACTCGACGCCATTTGGTCGCACAAGCTTCGCTCCTTTCTGACAATGTTCGGAATCGCCTGGGGCGTTGGATCGTTGCTTCTCCTCATCGGGCTCGGCGAGGGCTTTCGTGCCGGAACCGAAAAGAGTTTGGAGAGTTTCGGCCAGGACTACATGCAGATATATAACGGCCGCGTGCCTTCGCTCGGTCGAAGTCAGCTCTCGTCGCGCCAGTATTACCTCAACTACCAGGATTATCTGGACATCCGCAATTCTCCGCATATCCGCAATGCCGCTCCCATCATCTATCGTGGCGATCTCCGCCTTGTGAGCGAATACGGAAGCAGTAACGGCTATGTCGATGGCTCAGAACCGCAGTTCTATGACATCCGCTACCAGCCTGTCGATCAGGGGCGCTGGCTGAATTGGAACGACGAGCGTCAACGCCAGAACGTGTGCGTCATTGGTAGCGAATTCGTACGCCTGCTATTTCCAGGTCACCCGGCCGTAGGGAGCACGCTCCTCATTAATGGCGTGCCCTTTCAGGTCATTGGAACCATCAAGAAGATCGGTCACGGAAATAATAATGGCCAGAACATGCGTCTGATCATGCCCTACTCGACCATGGAGGCGTACTTCCCGATGCAAGGGGATGGCAATGCGAAGGCCATGAAGTACGTCGCATACCAACCGGTCACGCGCAACCAGCATGACGAGGCCAGGAAAGTCGTTCGCAACATCGTCGCCAAGAACCACAACTTCGATCCCGAAACTCCCGACGCCTTCGACGATATGGACACCATCGAGAACGCCGAGATGGTAGGAAAGATCTCCGATGCGATGGATACATTCTTGGGCGCCGTCGGCCTTGTGACGCTCGCCCTCGGCGGAATGGGCATCGTGAACATCATGCTGGTCTCCGTATCGGAACGCACCCGCGAGATCGGCCTGCGCAAAGCTCTTGGCGCGACCAGGAGGAGCATCCTCTTCCAGTTCTTCCTTGAGGGTCTCATGCTTACCGGGATCAGCGGCCTCGTTGGCCTTGGGGCCGCTTACGGCGTCACCAGGCTTCTCGGCCTTGCTCCGCCCATCGATGGATTTGAACTGCCCCACATCTATCCCGCGAGCGCCGCGCTTGCCATCGCGAGCCTTGCCACTGCCGGCATCGTTGCCGGACTCTACCCAGCACGCCGCGCGGCAATGCTCACGCCGGTGGACGCACTGCGCCAGGAGTAGCCGATGATTTTAGCGAAAGACGTCTTCGTGGAAGCCTACGGGTCGCTCCGGAATAACCGCAGGCGTACTGCCATCACCATGCTGGGAATGGCCTGGGGAATTGCCACCGTTGTCCTGTTGCTGGCTTATGGCACCGGGTTTTCAACCGCCATCATCAACATATTCAAGTCCTATGCCAGCATGCAGTCCATGGGCATTGCCGGTGGACGTACATCCATGCAGGCCGGTGGTAACAAGGCCGGCACCAGCGTTCGCCTCACCAACAGCGACATCGAGCGCGTGTCGACCAACGTCTCTCAAGTTACCCGTATAACCCCGGAATCGTTTTACGAAGGCCCCGTTAGCTATGAGGGACGCTCCTATACCTGGCAGGTAGATGGCGCACACCCCGTGCTGAAAGATATCCAGAACTTGCAGCCCGAACTCGGTCGTTTCTACAGCGCTGAAGATCTGCAACTCCGCGCACGCGTGTGTGTGCTGGGTTCGGAAGCGAAGGAAAAATTATTCTCCGGTCGTTTTCCGCTCGGAGAAAAGATTCGCATCAACGGTATTCCATACGAAGTGATTGGCGTGCTGAAACCCAGGCCGCAAGAGGGCAGCAACAACAGTATCAACCGGGTCGTCTACATTCCTTTCCCGACGTTGAGCGACTTCCGCGACACTCATTACGTCGACATGATCTGGATCGATTTTCTCGGCTTCGACTATGGGGCCGTCGAAAGATCAGTCCGCAACACGCTCGCGGCGCAGCACAACTTTCGGCCCGACGACAAGCGCGCTCTCTTTGTCTTCAGCCTAATGGAGCAACTCGCGCAGTTCCGCATCATCACCATGGCTCTGCAGGTCCTGCTTGCCTTCATCGGTACTCTTACGCTTGGCATCGGCGGCGTCGGACTCATGAACATCATGCTCGTGAGCGTCACCCAGCGAACGCGCGAGATCGGAATCGAAAAGGCCATGGGGGCCAGCCGCCTCGATGTATTGCTGCAATTCCTCTCGGAAGCGCTGGCGATCACCTTCTCAGGAGGCGCGTTGGGAATTGCCCTCGCCTACCTGATCTCATTCAGCGCCGGGAATCTTACGTTTTACAGCGCCCTGGCCAAGCACGGAGAAGCCGGTGATATCCGTCTCATCATTTCACCGGCCAGTGTCTTGGTCTCAACCGGCATTCTCACTCTCGTTGGATTGATCAGCGGCATGATCCCCGCAATTCGCGCATCCCGCCTCAATCCCATCGAAGCATTGCGCTACGAATAGCGAATAGAGAAAGTCGCACCGCGCGTCAGACTGGAGTCCCGCCAGCGTATAATTCTCCACCAATCACAAGGGAATGTGACGAGGAGAATTACTATGCGATCGGTTCTGATTACCGGGACGAGCAAGGGAATCGGCTACGAGACTGCGCTTGCATTCGCGCGTGCCGGGTATCGCGTTCATGCGACGATGCGTAATCCGTCGCAGTCACCTGCGCTCGCCGAAGCTGCCGCAAAAGAAAACTTGCCGATCACCATCAGCACCATGGACGTCGACAGCGACGAGTCGGTACGCGACGGGATAGCGACCATCCAGTCGGAGCATGGACCTGTCGATATCCTGGTGAACAACGCCGGCGTGGAGCGGGCGGGTTCCATCGAAGAACAGTCCCTCGATGATTTCCGGGCCACCATGGAAACCAACTACTTCGGCGCCTTGCGATGCATCAAGGCCGTCGTGCCGCAGATGCGGCAGCGTCGCAACGGCACCATCATCAATATCAGTTCTGTCGCCGGTTCGTTCTCGAGTCCGCCGATGACGGCTTATTGCGCGTCCAAATGGGCGCTGGAAGCACTCAGTGAATCGTTGGCCTGCGAGATGAAGACCTTCGGCGTTCGAGTGTTGCTGGTAAAGCCCGGCATCATCGATACGTCCATGGCGCAAAGGATCAGCACAACCGGGAACTCGGAGTATCCACACGCCGCCCGTATCTCCTCCTTGTTCACCACAACCCTGCAGAATGCACCCGTGCCGCCAAGTTTAGTGGCACAAAAGGTTCTCGATCTCGCCAGGACCGACACCTGGCAGTTACGCCATCCTGTAGGTCCCGACGCTGTGCCACTGATCGAGTGGCGCAAAGGGATGACCGACGAGCAATGGATCGATCTGCATTCAGCCGACGAACAGACCTACCAGAAACTCATGGGCTCGGCCGCAGCAGATTGAGCAGATTTGTCCTAGTACTCTAAACATGAAAGGCTGCGGGTTTTCCCGCAGCCTTCTCTTTCACGGTCCGAATGGTTGTTATCTGTGTGACGACCAGCGATTGTCGTTCCTGTTGTAGCTGTTGGTCTGGTAGCCGGAACCATAAGGATAGGGATTTCCCCCGTAGTAGCCGCCGCTATCCTGGTACGGGCCGTTGCCGTAATAACCGCCGTTATCGCCGTAGTAGCCGTTATTTCCGTAATATCCGTTGTTGTATTCGTTTTGACGCCGGCGGTGGTCAATTGCGTATCCGGTGGTGGCGCCGACTGCGGCACCCACGTAGGCTCCAGTGCGGCCACCGACTTTATGACCGATGATCGCGCCGGCAGCGGTCGATCCGCCGATAATTGCGACACTCTTCCACGTATCGGCGCTCTGCGCCTGAGCCCGAGCGGGCATCAGCGAGGTGAATGTTGCCAGCACCAGAAGCGCGAGCATCTGGCCGCTCCTGAGCGCTCTACCGGGAATGTTGGCTATAACTTCAGAAATCCTTGTATTCATTGGGCCCTCCCACTAACTGGGAATGCAAACACCACTCCCGTGCCAATGTCGCGCTGCTCCGGGGAATTCGCGCCCAAGCTGTTGTTTCCAAATGACCAAAAAAATCATCCCTGCTCCGTTCTTAGAATCAAAAGGAAAGAACCAATTCTCCCGGGGAGATGCTCGCATGCGACTCAAGCCCTTCCTGCTCGATACCTGGCTCGACCAGTACGAGCACGACATAGAATTCAACCTCGCCGCAAGCACCGGGCCGAGCTGGACCGTAAACGACATCCTTTCTCTCGCCGACGACGAAACCCGCCACCGCTTCCTGAACCATAAGCTGGTCTACGGCCGTCCCGCCGGAGCTGACACTCTGCGTGAGGCGATCGCTGAAATGCAGCATGTCCCGGTGGAGTCGGTCCAAATCGTGACTGGCGCATCCGAAGCGCTCGTCGCCCTGATGTGGCTCGCCGCCGAGCCCGGCGCCAACGTCATCATCCCGCAGCCTGGATTCACTACTTTCTCTGCTCTGCCAGAATCTCTCGGCCTGGAAACGCGCTTCTACCAAGTTCGTCGCGAGAACGGATTCCGCATCGATCCCGACGAGATCAAGCGGCTCGCCGATTCAAACACCAAGCTCATCCTGGTCAACAGCCCGCACAATCCCACGGGTGCGACGATCAGTGATGAGGCGATGGAAGCCCTTCACAGCTTCACCGCCGAGCGCGGAATTCAGCTGGTGAGTGACGAGGTCTACCACCCTATCTACCACGGACGCCCAACGAAATCGGCGGCGCGCCTGCCACATGCCACCGTCATCGCCGACCTGTCTAAGGCATTTTCAATTGCCGGCGTGCGCACCGGATGGATGATCGAGCACGACGCCAAACGTCGCCAGCAATACTGGAACGCTCGCGCCTACTTCTCGATTTGCAACAGCACCACCGGAGAAATCCTTTCCGAAATCGCAATCCGCAAACGTGACGTCGTGCTTGGTAGGACCCAGGAATTCGCCTCACGAAACCTCAAGCTGCTCGAGAGCTTCATGGCCGACCATCGCGACGTGCTTGGCTGGATTCCTCCGCAGGGCGGCATGACCGCCTTCCCATGGCTGGTGAGCGGAGAACAAGAGCGCCCGTTCTGCCAGGCCGCCACCGAGCGCGGAATCCTGCTCGCTCCCGGCGATTGCTTCGACGCACCCTCGCATTTCCGCCTGGGCTTCGCCGCCGCCGGAGACAATTTCTCCAACGCCCTCGATCGCTTCGGATCATTCGTAAAAACCTGGCAAACAAGAATGGTCACAGCATGACGTTAGCGGAATATCGATACACCGTTGCGGCTTCCGTGCCCCACATCTGCTGTAGTTAGCAGATGTGGGCACCACGACCGCCCTATATTGCCTCTGACCTGAAACAACTCTATCCTGAGCTGTGGGTACAAAAGCCGTCGCAGCCCGGAAACTCCCGCCCAAGAAGAAGAGCCTCCTCCGACCCTTGTTGCGGTGGCTCCTTCTTGGAGCGATATCTCTTTGGTCGGTTGCCGTGCTGTTCCTGGTTGCTGCCCGGTGGATCGATCCGCCTACGACTGCCTTGCAAGCTCAGCGAAGGGAAGAGGCTTGGCTTCATCGCAAGCCCTATCAGAAACGCTACAAGTTCGTTCCTCTCGCCCAGATCTCTCCCGAACTACAGCATGCAGTCATCGCCGCCGAGGATGCGCGCTTCTACGATCATCATGGGTTTGATTGGCATGAGATACAAATCGCCGCCGCAGACGACCTGGAAGGCGAGCGCATGCGTGGCGCCTCCACCCTCACTCAGCAGCTTGTAAAGAATCTCTTCTTCGGAACCAGCCGTTCTATTCTTCGCAAGGGCGTGGAAGCCACGCTCGTCCCGGTAGCCGAGTTCGTCCTCGGCAAGCGGCGCATTCTGGAGCTCTACCTCAATGTCGTGGAATGGGGGCCTGGTATTTATGGCGCGGAGTCGGCCTGTCGTTACTATGACAAAACCTCCGCCCGAAACATCGGAAGGCAAGACGCTGCACAACTCGCCGCCATCCTGCCCGCACCCCTGAAGCGTAAGCCCGAGCGCATGACTCGCTACAGCGCAATCATCCTTGACCGAATGCGCCAAAAGGGTTGGTAATCAAGCCCTGCGAAATGATTACGGTCTAGCATCGAGTCTCCAAGCGGTTCCCTAGCTATAATTGCCGCCCATGAGCAATCCCGCGACATCTCAGTGGCCGCGGACTCTTCCGCGCCTCGATTCGCAGACTCCACATCTGCGTATTCTGTTCATCACCATCTATGTTCGCGATTTGGAGCGGAGCATCCGTTTTTACGTCGACCAATTGGGATTCAATCTTGTTTTTGACAGCCCGGTTGGAGACGGCCGTTTCGTTGTCGTCGGGCCCCCAGATGGCAGCGCGGTGCTCTGTTTCGCTCCTGTAAGACCCGACTCGGACGAGTACCACTCAATCCGTCGTACCGCTCCAATTGTCTTCCTTACAGAAAACGTAGTTGCACGGTACAACGAGTGGCGAGCGCGGGGCGTTGCGTTTGTGGAGCCACCCTATAACCCTGTCTGGGGTGGTTTATATGCAAGTCTCGAAGATCCCGACGGCAATTCCCTAAAACTGGTTGAGTCGGATGACCTGACCCATGAACTCGATGAGCAGCGCCGGACCCTTGCCGAGAAGGCTGAGCAGGAACGCCGCTCCGCACAGGAACTTGATTTTGCGAAGCAAGTTCAGGCGCGGCTCTTCCCACAATCCCTCCCAAAACTACATTCACTCGACTATGCAGGACTATGCCTGCAGGCTCGCTCCGTGGGCGGCGATTATTACGACTTTCTCAGCTGCGGTCCTCAGCGCCTGGGTCTGGTTCTTGGAGATATCTCGGGCAAAGGCATGGCCGCGGCGCTGTTGATGGCGAACCTTCAGGCGAATCTACGCAGCCAATTGTCGACCGGATGGAACGGACCAACCCAGCTCCTGGAATCCGTGAACCGTCTTTTCTACGAGAACACAATTGCAAGCGCGTATGCGACGCTGTTCTTCGCGGAGTATGACGATCGCCTGCGTCGGCTGCGTTATGCCAACTGCGGACACTACGCTCCGCTATTGCTCCGCAGCAATGGAGAAGTGGAGCGGCTTGACTCTACGGGCACAGTCATCGGGCTTTTTGAGAAATTGGAGTGTGATGTAGACGAAAGGCAACTGAAGCCAGGGGACACGCTCGTGCTTTTCACCGACGGCGTAACCGAGTCATGCGACCCGCAGGGCGAAGAATTTGGCGAAGAGCGGCTGCTGGACTCATTGCGTCGAAATATTGCTCTTCCCACAGATAGGCTACTGACGTCGGTGGTGGATGAGATACGCGCGTTCAGCCCCTTTGAGCAACATGATGACATCACGCTGATAGTCGCAAGGTGCACAAACGGGTAGGACCTTGAGCAAATTGCCCCAGAAATCTCGTGCCCTACCAACCTCGTGGTCTAGACTCCAGCCTACTCCGACGGCGTAAACCTGAACTTACGCTCAGCAGTCGAATTTGTCAGCCCAGGGAGTTCTGGGTTCAAGCCTTTCCGCGTAATACCGTCTTTCGCATCAGCAGTCCTGGGCCGAAGCGTGTTTCCGTTGTTCCAACAACTTCGAAGCCGCATTCTTCATAGAACGTCTTAGCGTGTGGATTGCCAACCACATGCAGAGCAAGAGACCCTTCTTTTAAAGCGAATTCCGCGCAATGCTCAATCAATGCCCGTCCAATTCCACGACGCTGCATTTCGGGATCGACAAACAACGCGTCCAGTTCTCCGTCGCCATCTGTTCTCGGCTCAACCGCCGCAAATCCAGCGAGCGTGCCATCCCATTCCGCAACGAACACTCTGCCACTGGCGATCTGTTCAGCCGGTAGCTCAATCGCGTCCGGGTGAGCGAGTAATGCATCGCGATCGCCTGCATTCCCAAGCGATGCACGCCGCTGCAACCGTTCAAGTTCCTGTTGTTCTGAGGGCAACGCGAGGCGAATGAGAAGACTCTTCACCGGATGAGAGTACACGAATAGCAACTGGCGAGATGGATTCTTGTGCCCAACCCTTCCGCGGCTCAGAGCAGTTCAATCGTCATTCTCAAAATCGTCAATCGTCAATTCTGCAGGCGCGAAGCTACAACGCGGTCCCCACGACTTACAGCTACTTCTTGATCAAAGTAATCTGGTTGGCCTGCAACTGCCATTGGCCCTGTCTCTTCACCCACACGTTCATGTAGCGATACTCGCCGCTACTTTCCTGCGCTCCATACTTGCTGTCTTCCAGTCGGAGGTGGCCGATATCAATGGCCACATTGCCATGAACCTGCAGTTTCTCGCGTGTCGGGTTGACCGACTTCAGGTCGGTGGCTCCCGACTTGAGATTCTCCATACGTTGCGCTTTGGTCACGACCTCGCCGCGTGGGTTGATGAAGACATAGTCGGAGGCCCAAATCTTATCGAGCGTCGTCAAGTCGTGTTTCATCAGTGCATCCGCGTATTCCCGGTAACGGCTCTCAAAAGCCTGATCTGGCGGCGCTGATGCGGACTTGTTCTTGTCCTGCGCTCCCTGCTGAGCGAAGGCGGAAACCGTGAGGACAAGGACGGTGATGGCCAGGCATTGCAACTGCTTCATGGTGTACTCCCATTTCGAGACATTCAGGGAAACCGGAGCGAGACAATCACTCGGGATCCCGCCGTTTCTTTGGTGCGACATTCTATTCGCTCCATCCTCAGAACGGCCAGCTTGATCATTTGGTTGGCCGACGGCCCACC
>Ga0207674_10008684_pt1 | contig 11699 bp, 10 predicted proteins | sample KBSCornC72_FD_184303 | JGI IMG/M metagenome (GOLD analysis project Ga0207674, IMG submission 184303) | Corn rhizosphere microbial communities from Kellogg Biological Station, Michigan, USA - KBS Corn C7-2 (SPAdes) (version 2) | ecosystem: Host-associated > Plants > Roots > Rhizosphere > Soil ... | reverse complement strand
GTTCGCGAGCGAGGACTACGGCCAGACGTGGCGTAAGATCACGACCGGTCTCCCGGCGACGACGATCAATCGCATCGCCGAAGACCCGCGCACGCCGCATCTGCTCGTCGTCTCACACGCGCTCGGCGTGCATTTCTCGAATGACGGCGGCGCGAATTGGCATTCGTTGTCGACGAACATGCCGACTTGGGCGTCGCATTTGACGGAGACGCCGACCGTATTACCGTCGTCGATGAAACCGGGCGAATAATCTGGGGTGATGAGCTGATGGTTTTGTTCTCGCGCGACGTGCTCGCTGCAAACCCCGGAGCGACGATAATCGCCGAGGTAAAATGTTCCCAAAATCTTTTTGATGACATAGAAAAGCACGGCGGCAACCCGATAATGTGGAAAGCCGGCCATTCCGTAATAAAAGCAAAAATGAAGGAAACCGGAGCCCTGCTGGCAGGCGAGATGAGCGGGCACATTTTCTTCGCCGACAGGTTTTATGGGTTTGACGATGCGGCATATGCAGGAGCACGGCTCTTGGAGATATTGTCGAAGATCGATGAACCACTTTCCGGTTTGCTCTCCGATCTCCCGAAAACCTGTTCGACCCCGGAAATTCGAATTCCATGTCCCGAAGACAAAAAGTCTTTCGTGATCCAAAAGATAATTGAACATTTTTCGCCAGGTCATGAAGTCATCACAATAGACGGAGCAAGAATAAAATTCGACCATGGCTGGGGCCTTGTTCGCCCGTCGAACACGCAGGCATTGCTGATACTAAGGATCGAGGCCGATACGCCGAAAAACCTTGATCTTCTGGAGACAAAAGTCAGGACGCTTGTTAACGATCTTATTCAGGTCTAGATCGTCCAACAAAATTCGGGTCACACCCGTGGGATTCCTTCGCATCCTGTTCTTTGACCGGCGGCCTCAAATTGCAAAATTTACCGGCCGGCGTATTATCAGAGAACAAGTTTGCGGCAAATTGCGTATTGGAAAACATCTCGCGTCGCGAACCTAAATATCAATGACCAAATACAATTACGTCCCCGTCCGCTATTTCTTTGCTCTATTTCTACTATTCGGAATCTCGCACGTTGCGTCTGCTGCCGAGCCGTTGCGTTTTAAAGTCGATATCGACCCCTCAATGGCATCGACCGCAACGCCAATTTCCGGCCGTCTGCTCATTTTTATGAGAAAGGACGATGGCAAACCAAGCGATGGCTTCGGCCCAAGCTTTACCGACCCAAACGCCGTTTGGATATCGGGAACCGAGATCAAGAACCTCGAACCCGGTAAACCGATTGAGATAAACGCCGATGAATTGGCGTTTCCGTCGGGCTTTTCTTCAGCACCGGCCGGCGAATACCAGGTTTTTGCGTTGCTTGACCGCGATCATTCCTTTACTTACTACGGCCCGGGCGGCGGCGACATCGTCAGCCAGGTTATCAGAGTGACGATGCCGGCAAGCGAAACAGCGATCACACTTACGAGGGCGATGCCGATACGCCCCGTCCCGACAAATCCAAATGCGAAGATCATAGAGTTTGAAAGCCCGATGCTATCCGCTTTCTGGGGACACCCCGTCATGATGCAGGCATCGGTCGTCCTGCCGCCGAGCTATGATGGATCTAAGACGCAAAAATTTCCGGCGGTTTATCACATTCATGGCTACGGCGGCGATCATCTTGGAGGTATTCGCGGCGCCGAAAGCCTCATAAAAGCGATGACGGATGGTAAGCAGCCCGAGATGATCCACGTTTACCTGAACGCCCATACATGGCTTGGTCATCACGTTTTTGCCGATTCGGTGAACAACGGGCCATGGGGAACCGCGTTGGTTAAAGAATTTATTCCCTATCTCGAAAGGCAATTTCGCATAGATGCCAAGCCGACGGGCCGCTTTTTGACCGGGCATTCGTCAGGCGGCTGGTCCACGCTTTGGGTAATGGTTACTCATCCCGACTTTTTCGGCGGAACCTGGTCAACCTCGCCCGACCCTGTCGATTTTCGCAATTTCACCGGGCCGGACCTGACAAAAGATCCGCCGCAGAACGCTTACGTCGATGGAAACGGCAAAGAATATAACTTGGTTCGCGATCACGACAAACAGCTGATGTCGGTACGCCAGTATGCTCAGCAGGAGATAGTCACCGGCTATTACGGCGGGCAATTTGGATCGTTCAATGCTGTATTTAGCCCAAAAGGGCCAGACGGCCAACCGATGCAGCTTTTCGACGTAGCAACGGGGCGCATCGACCCGTTCGTCGCCAAGGCGTGGGAGAAATACGATATTTCGAAACTCCTTAGTGACAATTGGAAGACGCTTGGGCCAAGACTGAAAGGCAAGCTGCACATCATCGTTGGCACGGCAGACACGTTTCACCTTGACGAAGCCGTCCGCCTGCTCGACGCCGAGCTGAAAAAACTCGGCAGCGACGCCAAGATCGAATATCTCGAAAACAAAACGCATTTCGACCTATACCAAGGCGGCCTGGGCGATCGCATCGCGTGGGAGATGTATAAGATCGCGCGGCCGGGCGCGAAAGCTGCTGCGAAATAGACTGATAACTCGTAGAAATAGAAAGCCGCTCATAGCGCGGCTTTCCGGCTTTTTAATTTTTCTTTCCAAATGCGTTATCATTTTCTAGTCAAATATTTTGCTTACCGATGAAACTGATCACATTTAAGACGGCAAACTTTCGTTCGGATACAGAAGAACGTTATCGAATTGGGGTCCTGAGCGAACCAGGCGAAATCGTAGATCTTACCAATCTCAAATCCAAAGACACGTTGACAGCAACCGAATTATTGGGCTGCTTTGACCTCGAAAGCGGATTCATCGAAAACGCCCAACGCGCTCTGGATTCTGGTGCGTCGCAGCCTGCTGTGGGAAAGAAGGACGTCCAGATCGTCTCCCCCGTTCCGCGTCCGGGCAAGATAATCTGCATCGGTCTTAATTATCGCGATCATGCAGAGGAAAGCGGCATGGCGATCCCGACATCACCCGTTATTTTTTCAAAATTTTCGACCTGCGCGATCGGTCCGAATCAGCCCATTGTCATTCCCGAAGGCAGCCTGCAAACCGATTACGAAGCCGAGCTCGCTTTCGTCATTGGCCGCCGCGCCCAGAATGTCAACAAGGATGAGGCGTTGAATTACGTTCTCGGCTACACGAATTTTAATGACGTAAGCGCGCGTGATTTCCAGTTTGCCGACGGCCAGTGGCAGCGCGGCAAATCGTGCGACACATTTGCTCCGATGGGTGAAACTATCGTGACAACAGATGAAATTCCCAATCCACAGGATCTTTCCATCAAACTGCATCTGAACGGTGAGACGCTTCAGGACTCGAATACGAACCAGATGATCTTCGGCGTGGCGGAACTCGTCGAATTTTTGTCTCGATTTATCACGCTTGAACCGGGCGATGTGGTCGCGACAGGCACGCCGCCCGGCGTAGGCTTTGCTCGAAAGCCGCCGGTGTATTTGAAGGACGGAGACACCGTTGAGGTTGAAATCGAGGGCTTGGGTGTGCTGTCAAATCCGGTTAAAAAGCGATAAGGTCAGTACCACCCGCTACCGCAGGTGGTACTGACATGATCATATGTTCGATCTAAGCAATAAGGTTGCTTTGGTTACGGGTGCCGCGTCAGGTATCGGCGAGGCCATCGCTTTTACACTTTCGCGTGCCGGTGCGTTTGTTTACGTCGCCGATCTTGACGAAGCGAACGGCCAACGGGTCGCGAGTGAAATAACGGCGGGGAACGGAAACGCAAAGTTCGTCAAACTGAACGTCGCCGAGAACGACGAGTGCCTGCGGACAGCGGAAATCGTTCTGAGCGAACACGGAAAGCTCGACATTTTGGTGAACAACGCCGGCATCGGGCATGTCGGAACGATCGAACAAACAACCTCTGCCGACCTCGATCGCCTCTACGCCGTTAACGTTCGCGGCATGTTTGACCTGACAAAAGCTTTTATTCCGAAAATGATCGAGCGGAAACATGGCGTCATCGTCAACATGGCATCGGTCGGCGGTGTCGTCGCCGTTAAGGACCGTATCGCTTACTGCACAACAAAATTTGCCGTTGTCGGATTTACCAAATGTCTCGCTCTCGATCATGCTCTGGACGGCATTCGCGCAAACTGCGTTTGCCCCGGACGTGTCGAAACGCCGTTCGTGAAGGCGCGTATCAGTGAGTATCCGGACCCCGAAAAAGCCTATCGTGAAATGGCGGCGACGCAGGCCCTCGGCAGAATGGGCACTCCCGAAGAGATCGCGGCGTCGGTTTTATATCTTGCAAGCGATGAAGCAGCGTTTGTTACCGGCACTGCGTTGTTGATCGAAGGCGGTTTTACCGTAGGGAAATAAAGGTAACAGTGAAAGCATTAAAAAGCAGCTTTCATTTTTTCCACCTTATTCTCCCGCGTTCTCAAACTGCATCACCGGCTGCGGGCTTAGATTCAAAGCGTTTTCGCCCGCGATTATTGAAACAGGCGAACTCCATATAGCAAAGCCGTTGCCCTTTCGCGTCACTCCAAACAGATAATAGCTATCGGGTCTAACGTCCTTCAACTGTGCCATGCCTGTCGCATCGGTCGTACCCGAATACTTAATGTGGCTGTTTATAGCTTTGAGGGCGTCACGGTGAAAATCGGCAAAGCGGTTTGGGTAGAGTATCGATAAACCAAGGCTGTTGCTGAGCGTTTGCCCACTGATAGGTTCCAAACCCGCTTCGCTCAAGATCGTCTCGACATCCTTATCCAACAGATAGAATTTCTCATTCTTAACTGGTTGCGGAGCGCCGGTGTCGGTCGCTATCTTGGCATCGATCTTTACATTGCCTTTGTCCGGCGGCGGCAAATTGACAGAGGTTTCTGAACCCGGTACGGTAACCGATTGCGAATCCGTCGGTGGATTAACCGCGACCGATTCGTTCGGTATGTTTGTTGTCGAGGTTTCAATATTTGCCGGCGTCGCCCGCCTTGACGCCAGGTTAACATTTATCGCCGTATTCGCCGATTCGTCCGTTCCGTGGCCGAACATCAGGAATAGAACAGCGATTATCGCCACACCTAAAAGCCCGAGAGGGATAAACGCCCATGGCGGAAACCCCGAGCCATCCCTTCGAGGATGTGTTACGACGATTCTTTCTTCGGACACAGGCTGTGCTGCCAGCGGCCGGCCACAATTTGGACAAGCTACTGCCGCATTTGAGATTTCGTGTCCGCATTCCGGACAGTAAATAAGCGCCATTTGACGTTTTCCTCCGTTTTTTTCCTCTTCTTGATGAAGAAAAGGCACTTTCTGTGCCATATCGGGTTTAGAGGCAAGGCATCGCGGTTTTTATTTTTTCCGTTTTTACCTGTATAATTCGGAAGTTTGATGCATCGGTGGGTAAGGCAACCTGTTATTGGTTCGCAGAATCATAGTTTGCGTAAAAAACCCGACATTGAAAGGCCGAACCGGTTCACAAACTCTTCCGATTTTTACATGGTGAACACGGGCGGTCTAGGCTCACAGATAGCTTTTTTTAGTTCGCATTTATTTTAGGATAATTCGGTTTTATGCAAAATCTTCGGGCACTGGGTCTTGTTTTATTACTTTTTACCTTTTCGGTTTTGCCCGCTCTTGCAAATTCAAACGAAGATCAGCCCGCGGCTTCTAACGCTCCCGTTCAGCAGCAGGTAGTAGAGAGCGTCGACATTCAGGGCAATCGGCGGCTTCGCGACGAAGATCTTCTTTACTATATAAAGACGCGGGCCGGTGACGTTTACGATCCCGCTGCGCTCGAGCGCGACCTCAAGGAGCTTCTTTCGTTAAACTTTTTCGATAAGACGGCGACCCGTGTTCTGACCGAACCGGGCGTTCGAGGCGGTGTTAACGTTATATTTGAGGTTCGCGAGTTGCCGATCATTCGCGATTTGCAGTTCTCAGGCTTGAAAGCGGTTCAGGAATCGGACGTCCTCAAGGCGTTTCGCGAAAAACGAGCCGGTGTTTCCAAAGAGTCAGTTTACGATCCGGTCAAAGCAAAGAATGCCACGCGCATCCTGCGCGAATTGCTCGCCGCAAAAGGCTATCCGAACGCTAAGGTAGATGTAAAAGAAGAAGAGGTTTCAGCCACATCTGTAGCGGTTACCTTCGACATTGACCAGGGTAACCGTTCACGCATCGTCGATATTGAATTTGAAGGGAACGAGCATTTTAAGGACGGTGAACTGCGTAATGCGTTGCAGCTTGTAAAAGAAACCGGCCTTGTTTCCAGATTCAAGGGCGAGGACATTCTGAACCTTGAAAAGCTGCAATACGACCTGCAGAAAAACGTAAAGTCGTATATGTTCTCAAAGGGCTACTTCCAGGCCCGCATCGGCGAACCACAGGTGGTCGGCCTCGGTTACAAGCGAACCGGATTGCCGGTTATCGGCAGCCTGCCGCTGCCCCTGATCTCGTCTAAGGACGACACTCTCAAGATCATCGTTCCCGTAACCGAAGGAAAACTTTTCCGTGTCGGCGATATTAAAGTAGAAGGAAACTCGATATTTTCCGAGCAGCAGATCCTCAACTACATCGGTCTGAAAAAGGGCGAGATCGCGGATGGAAAGCGGCTTCAAGATGCGGTTTACGACGATAAGATCGGTCTGAAGAGTGCTTACGGCCAACAAGGCTTCCTGCAGTTCAACGCAGAATACGATCCGCAGTTCAAAGACAATCCGGCAAACCCGGACGAGGGTATCGTCGATATCACGATCACGATCGACGAAGGCAAGCAGTTCACGCTCCGGCGGCTTGAATTTACGGGAAATACGTTTACCCGCGACCGTGTATTGCGTCGCGAATTTCTCATCAACGAAGGCGATATTTACAATTCGCGGTCTGTTGAGTACTCGGTTGCGCGGTTGAACCAGACGCAGTATTTCGACCCGATCGACAAGGACCAGGACATTGAGACCCGCACCGATGAGGAACAAGGCGATGTCGATCTGATCGTTAAGGTCAAGGAGAAGGGGCGCCAGCAGATCTCGTTCAACGGCGGTGTGTCGGGCATAGGCGGATCATTCTTCGGTTTGGAATATTCGACCAACAACCTGGCCGGGCGCGGCGAGATCCTTTCGTTTTCAGTAGGCGCCGGTAACCGTCAGCAGAGCCTGCAATTTACCTATCAGGAGCCGTATTTTCGGAATCGTCCGATATCGGTCGGATTCTCGCTATTTGCGAGCCGCTATCAGTTTTTTGGCGAGGGAACATTCCTGTCGCAAAATCCGGACATCATCAACGATATTTTCAATCCGATCGGCCAGCTTACGACGGATTCGAAAAACCTTTTTACGCAGAGTACTTACGGCGGCACCTTGTTTGCGACCGCTCCGCTGTCCGAGTTGTTCTTTAAGAAACGCAAGTTTACGCAGTTTTCGCGAATCGGCCTGACCTATCAATTTTCGGCAACGAGCATTCAGGACCCGCAGGTAAATCGGGAAAATAATCCTAATACTCTAATTCCGGTCATTTATGCCCAGCCAAATATTATCACCAGCCAGGTCACAGGTTCGTTCGTTTACGACACCCGGCAGCCGGCCAAGAATGGTATCGATACCGTAAGCGGAAGCCAGCTCGCGCTATCGGTCGGGCTCGCCGGTTTAGGCGGTGACGTCCGTACGTATCAGCCCAACATTACCTATTCGAGATTCATCCCGGTCCGTAAGCGAAAGTCAAAAGACCCGGAGGTCTTTGCCTTCAGGCTGGTCGCCGGAACTATTGGCAGCTTTGCAACGAGCAGCAAGATACGCAACGCGAACTCGATCGCGTTTGTCGGCGGCGTGCCCATTTATTCGCGGTACTTCCTCGGCAGCGAGAACGACATCCGCGGCTACGATTCACGTGCTATTGGGCCGATCGCCCCGTTCGATACCTATGTAACCACGCGAAACGTTACGGTGGCGACAAATCCCACGGGAACGCCGAGTGGAGTAACTGACCTTTTCCCGGTGGGATCGACAACACCGGCTGATTTGGCCACGCTCGGACTATTGACCGGCACAGGCGGGTCAAACCCTGCTCTATTTTCCAAGACTTTCCGATTCATTGGTGGCGACACTGAGTTATTAGGCAATTTCGAATACCGCTTGCCGCTTTTCGGGCCTGCAACGCTGGCCTTATTTGCGGATGTCGGATCGGTATTCAATATGCGAAAATCCGGAACGCAAGAGCTAAATAGCTCGTTCTTAGCCGATGACAGCTTTTTGGGAGGCGGTACACTCACAGCACTTGCGTTGAGAAATGCACCGAATCTTGAGAGCAGTTTTGGAAGCCTGTTATTCTTCCGCGACCGTATTTTGACCAAAACCGATTTTATCAACGAATTTTGCCGCGGCAACCGGTTTGGCTGCCCGACCAGCTTGTCGCCGCAGGTTCAGCAGCTTTATCTTCGCGGCGAGGCACAGCAGAATTCGCTGCTGCGTGTGGATGATGCCGCTTTTGCAAAGCTTGGCGACTTTAAATCAAGTGTGGGTGTCGAGCTGCGGGTACAGGTTCCCATCGTTAACGTCCCTTTCCGGTTGATCTATTATTACAACCCGAACGCTCGGATCGGCTTTACCGAAGAGCTGCCTGGAATCTTCCTCCCGGGCAAGCGAAACGGCTTTAGATTTACCGTCGGAAGGACGTTCTAGAAAATTGACAAGGTTTTGCGGATAGAATACTATTGCTGTTCTTATTTTTCTAAACTGCAAGCAACAGTTCAGCAATAATTTGTTTCTAAAGATATTGTCATTATAGACATTCAAATCCGCTTTAAGAAGTTTAAGGAGTATCACATTAAAATGAGAAGATTTAGTTTAGTTGCCGTTAGTTTTATTTTTGCGGCTGTTTTCGCTGTCTCGGCCATGGCTCAGACTCCGGCTGCAGGCTCGGGAAAGATCGGCTTGATCAACACCGCGACGTTCGATGATGAAACCGGCGGCATTACAAAGTATCGAAACGCTATAAAGAGCCTCGATACCGAATTTGCACCTGTTCAGAATGAGCTCAACACGATGGCTCAGAGATATCAGGCACTGACAAAAGAGATTAACGATCTGAATAACAGCGCGAGTGCGAACCCCAAGGTTCCGATCAAACCCGAAACGGTCCAAGCCAAAGTTGATGAAGCTACAACCCTGCAAACGAGCATTAAGCGTAAGCAGGAAGACGCCAAGGCCAAATTCGACAAGCGCTACGCCGAGGTTGTTGGCCCGGTCTTCAACGACATCATCAAGGCTCTTAACGATTTTGCCAAGCAGAAAGGTTATGCGGTCATTCTCGACGGAGCGAAGCTTGAAGAGGCACAGATCCTTCTGGGCTTCGACGACAAGTACGACGTTACAAAGGATTTCATAACGTTCTACAATTCGCGGCCGGCAGGCACAGCGTCAACCGCGACACCTAAATAGTCGGGTTATTTGATCCAGTTTGCATCAGACCAAAAGCCGGTGAAAGGATATTTTACCGGCTTTTGCCGTGTTTTATTTACACCCCTCTTTGCGGTATATTGCATATTTGCGGTAATTTCTGGAGCTTTTTCTTATTGACCGCCGTTTCGCCCTTATGACAATTCTCGATGCAAACGCGATACAGGAGATCCTGCCGCACCGCTACCCTTTTTTGCTTGTTGACAAGATCGTAGAACTTGAACCGCGCGTTCGTATTCTAGGCGTCAAGCAGGTGACCATAAACGAGCATTTTTTTGCCGGCCATTTTCCCGGAGCGCCTGTCATGCCCGGCGTATTGCAGATAGAGGCGCTCGCGCAGGTTGGAGCGATCTTGGCGCTTCGTGAATTTGAAGACCGCGAAAATCGCATACCGTTTTTTAGCGGCATCGAAAACGCGCGTTTTCGTCGGCCTGTAGTGCCGGGTGATACGCTAATGCTCGAAGTCACTGCGATACGAATAGGCACCAAGGTTCAAAAAATGCGTGGCGTCGCAACAGTTAACGGCAATGTGACCGCCGAGGCTGAAATTATGTGTGTTATCGGCACGCGGGAGCGGTAAAATGTGAAAAAGTGAAAGGGTTAAAAAAGCTTGGCGAACAGCCCATACAAAACCAGCGACCTTTAACCTTTTCTTCGTACGTTTTCACCTAAGTATCTTATATGTCCTTTATCCACCCAACCGCTGTCGTCGGTCAAAACGCGCGCATCGGCGAAGATTGCTTTGTTGGAGCGTTTTGCATCCTGGGCAACGAGGTAACACTAGGCGACCGCGTGCGGCTCGATTCGCATGTGGTGATCGACGGCCGGACGTCTGTCGGCGATGACACTCACGTTTTTCCGTTTGTATCACTTGGTCACGCTCCGCAAGACCTTAAATACGGAGGCGAAGAAACGATAACCGAGATCGGCAAACGTAATCAGATACGCGAATTCGTTACCGTCCATCGCGGCACAAAAGGCGGCGGCGGCATAACTCGCATCGGCGACGACAACCTGCTGATGGCACAGGCACATGTCGCGCACGACTGCCAGGTCGGTAGCGAGGTGATAATGGCGAACGCCGCAACGCTCGCCGGTCATGTCGAGATCGCGGACAAGGCGAACATCGGAGCCTACTCCGGTGTTCATCAGTTCTGCCGCGTTGGTCCCGAGGCGTTTGTTGGTGGATACTCCGTTGTGGTCAAGGACGCATTGCCGTACGCGATCATTCAGGGCAACCATGCTAAATGCTTCGGCCTAAACCGGCTCGGAATGAAAAGGCGTGGGTATTCCGGGGAAACTATCGAAAAGTTGCATCACGCGTTTTTCCTTCTGCTGTCGTCTAAGCTGAACACAACACAGGCCGTCGAAAAGATAAAAGAAGAAATTACTGGATGCGCTGAGGTCGATGTACTAGTACAGTTTATCGAGAGTTCAAAACGCGGCGTAGTTAAATGACTGGGGCACGGGCATCCTGCCTGCTTGTGTTCCGCGCACAAAGGGTGAGTAAGGGTAATGGATACTGATCTTAATCAACACGTTTTACAAGATTTCGGCAAGCGCGTTCAACGGTGCTACGGATGCTTTATCGCATATCATCTTAAGGATATGTATCTTGGCGAAGATGTGAGCTTTTTTTGCGAACACTGCAAAACCGAAGATATGTTCCACTTTGACCAATTTTCAAAACTGCTCGATCCGTCGAAGCTTCGCGAGGGCGAAGACGATCACCATCACTAATGCCAAAAGTCACACTTCACATCGAAAATCCGTACGAGAGAAAAACCGTTTCGGTCGATGATGAATTGACTATCGGCCGGACGGATCAATCGCAGATAATTCTCCAGGATCAGGGGCTGTCCCGCCGGAACACGACGATTTTTCTTGACGAAGGCCTTTTTTTTGTCGCTGACGAAGGCTCGCTCAACGGCACATTCCTGAACGGCGTTAAGATCTCGGGCCCGCCGCAGGAATTGCGTGACGGCGACGTGATAACCATCGGTAGCGAAACGCGGATCCGGGTGCAGATCGGGTCGGAACAGTCTGTATCAGTGGGCGGGTTACGGTCAGAAACCGGAGCGCAGGCGGCGCAGCCTCCTTTGAATGCCGTAACAAACGCGCCTTCAGGAACACAGGGAAACGCCCCAAACCCGGAATTCAAATTTACTCCACCTCCCGTGCGGCCGGCCTCCAAGCCAAACCGTATGCCTTTGTTTTTGATCGCGGCCGGCTTGATGACATTCATCATCATTTTGGGAGCTTTG